>Ga0247725_1001181_pt1 | contig 14109 bp, 11 predicted proteins | sample OKSTACKMCFT3sol_FD_183021 | JGI IMG/M metagenome (GOLD analysis project Ga0247725, IMG submission 183021) | Subsurface sediment microbial communities from gas well in Oklahoma, United States - OK STACK MC-FT3-sol | ecosystem: Environmental > Terrestrial > Deep subsurface > Rock core/Sediment... | reverse complement strand
GCGGCTTCGACGACGAGGACGCGGTGCTGCCGGTGGTGCCCCGCGCCTTCCAGGGCTACCGCCTGCTGCAGGAATACTTCGCCCTGCCCAACCGCTTCCTGTTCGTCGACCTGGCCAACCTGCGCCGTCCCGTGAAGCGCTGCTCCGGCCAGGAACTGGAGATCATCGTGCTGTTCAACCGCCTGGACAGCACCCTGGAAGGCAGCATCGGCGCCGACCTGTTCCGCCTGTTCTGCACCCCGGCGGTGAACCTGTTCCCGCGCCGGGCGGACCGCATCCACGTGAACGAGCGGGTCAACGAGCACCACGTGATCGTCGACCGTACCCGCCCGCTGGACTTCGAAGTGCACAGCCTCACCGAGGTGACTGGCCACGGCGCCGGCCCGGAGCAGCCCTTCCAGCCCTTCTATGCCGTGCGCGACCCCTCGCGCTACGGCCGTGAGCAGGCCTGGTACACGGTGCGCCGCGAACCCCGCGTGCTCTCCAGCAACCAGCGCCGCAAGGGGCCGCGCTCCACCTACATCGGCAGCGAGACCTTCATTTCCCTGGTGGACGCCAAGCAGGCGCCCCACCGCCACGACCTGCGTCAGCTGGGCATCGGCGCGCTGTGCACCAACCGTGACCTGCCGCTGTTCATGCCGGTGGGCACCGGGCGCAGCGACTTCACCCTGGAAGACAGCGCCCCGGTGCAGGCCGTGCGCTGCCTGGCGGGCCCGAGCCGGCCCAAGGCCAGCCGCGCCCATGACGCCAGCGCCTGGCGGCTGATCAGCCAGCTGTCGCTCAATTACCTGTCGCTGAGCCAGGACGGCCAGGGCGCTGCCGCCCTGCGCGAGATGCTGCGGCTGTACGGCGAGTCCAACGACCAGGCCCTGCAGATGCAGATCGAGGGGCTGCGCAAGGTCGCCAGCAAACCCTGCACCCGGCGCCTGCCGATGCCGGGGCCCATCGTCTTCGGGCGCGGCCTGGAGATCGACCTGGAGTTCGACGAGAACGCCTTCCGCGGCACCGGCGTGTTCGTGCTGGCCTCGGTGCTGGAACGTTTCCTGACACGCTATGTGTCGATCAACAGCTTCACCGAAACGGTGTTGCGGACCACTGAACGGGGCGAGGTGATGCGATGGCGGGCGAAGCCCGGACGTCGTCCGAATCTGTAGACACCCTCGCGGAAATGGAAGCCGCGCCCTGGAACTACGACTTCTTCCAGGCGCTGCGCCGCATCGAGTGCGAATACCCCGACCGGCCGCGCCTGGGCCATTCCCTGCGCCTGGCCGACGACCCGTTGCGCCTGGGCCAGAAGCCCGATTGCGGCTTCGCCCCGGCGACCCTGGCCAGCGTCGAGCACAACCCCGACGGCACGCCGCGCATCGAGCAGTACTTCTTCGGCCTCACCGGGCCCAACGGGCCGTTGCCGCTGCACCTGACCGAGTACGCCCGGGAGCGCCAGCGCAACAGCGCCGACGCCACCTTCAAGCGCTTCCTCGACGTCTTCACGCACCGCCTGCTGACGCTGTTCTACCGTTCCTGGGCCGAAGCCCGGCCGACGGTGAGCATGGACCGCCCCGACCAGGACTACTGGTCGCCGCGCCTGGGCGCCCTCTCCGGCCGGGGCATGGAAAGCCTGCTCGGCCAGGGGCCCATCGACGACGCCGCGCGCTACTACTACACCGGCCACCTGGCGGCGCAGACGCGCTACCCGGACGGCCTGCGCACCATCCTCGCGGAGTTCTTCGGCGTGCCGGTGGCCATCGAGGAATACGTCGGCCAGTGGCTGGAGCTGCCCGAGCGCAGCCGCCTGGGCGCAGCCGCCAGCACCCTGGGGATGGACCTGTGCCTGGGCACCCACGTGTGGGACCGCCAGCACAAGTTCCGCATCTGCATCGGCCCGCTGGACCTGTCGCAGTACCAGCGCTTCCTGCCGGGCGGCGAACTGTTCCACGAACTGGCCGCCTGGGTGGCCGAATACCTGGGAGAAGAACTGGACTGGGACGCCAACCTGGTCCTCAAACGTGAGGACGTTCCGCCGCTGACGCTGTCCGGCGGGGACCGACTCGGCTTCAACACCTGGCTCGGCACCCCCGGCCAGGACGCAAAGGACCTGCTGCTGGCACGCCACTACGCCGACGCCACGCCGCGCCAATACCCGGATCGAGGAGAGTGAAAATGGGAGAAATCAGTCGCGCCGCGCTGTTCGGCAAGCTGAACAGCCTGGCCTACAAGGCCATCGAAGCCGCCACGGTGTTCTGCAAGCTGCGGGGCAACCCCTATGTGGAGCTGGTGCACTGGTTCCACCAGATCCTGCAGCTGCAGGACTCGGACCTGCACCAGATCATCCGCCAGTTCAGCATCGAGCCGGCACGCCTGGCCAAGGACATCACCGAGGCCCTGGACCGCCTGCCGCGCGGCTCCACCTCCATCACCGACCTGTCCTCCCACGTCGAGGAAGCGGTGGAGCGCGGCTGGGTGTACGGCAGCCTGATGTTCGGCGAGAGCCAGGTGCGCACCGGCTACCTGGTGGTGGGCATTCTCAAGACCCCGAGCCTGCGCAATGCGCTGCTGTCCATCTCCCGCGAGTTCGAGAAGCTGAAGGTGGACACCCTCACCGAGCGCTTCGACGAAGTGGTCGGCGCCTCCCCCGAGAACGCCCTGACCGCCACCGACGGCTTCAACGCCGGCGCCCCGGGCGAAGCCAGCGGCGCCATGGCCCCGGCGGCCATGGGCAAGCAGGAAGCCCTGAAGCGCTTCACCGTGGACCTCACCGAGCAGGCGCGCAGCGGCAAGCTGGACCCGATCGTCGGTCGTGACGACGAGATCCGCCAGCTGGTGGACATCCTCATGCGCCGCCGGCAGAACAACCCGATCCTCACTGGCGAGGCCGGCGTGGGCAAGACAGCGGTGGTCGAGGGCTTCGCCCATCGCATCGTCGCCGGCGACGTGCCGCCCTCGCTGAAGGACGTGGAGCTGCGCGCCCTGGACGTCGGCCTGCTGCAGGCCGGTGCCAGCATGAAGGGCGAGTTCGAACAGCGCCTGCGCCAGGTGATCGAGGACGTCCAGAGCTCCGAGAAGCCGGTCATCCTGTTCATCGACGAAGCCCACACCCTGGTCGGTGCCGGTGGCGCCGCCGGCACCGGTGACGCGGCCAACCTGCTCAAGCCGGCCCTCGCGCGCGGCACCCTGCGCACCGTGGCGGCCACCACCTGGGCCGAATACAAGAAGCACATCGAGAAGGACCCCGCCCTCACCCGCCGCTTCCAGGTGGTGCAGGTGGACGAGCCCTCCGAGCACCGCGCCATCCTGATGATGCGCGGCGTGGCCTCGACCATGGAGCAGCACCACCAGGTGCAGATCCTCGACGAGGCACTGGAGGCGGCGGTCAAGCTGTCCCACCGCTACATCCCCGCGCGCCAGCTGCCGGACAAGTCCGTGAGCCTGCTGGACACCGCCTGCGCCCGCGTGGCCATCAGCCTGCACGCCGTGCCGGCGGAAGTGGACGACAGCCGCCGTCGCATCGAGGCGCTGGAGACCGAGCTGGCCATCATCGGCCGCGAACACGCCATCGGCGTGGCCATCGGCAGCCGCCAGGTGGACACCCAGGCCGCCCTGGAGGCCGAGCGCGCCCGCCTGGGTGAACTGGAAGCCCGCTGGGCCGAGGAGAAGGCCCTGGTGGACGAGCTGCTGGCCACCCGCGCCCGCCTGCGTGCCGCCGCCGAGCCGGTGGACGGCACCAGCCGCGAAGGCGGCGCCGACACCCCGCCGCTGGCCCCCGAGGAACTGGACGCCCTGCGTGCCCAGCTCACCGACCTGCAGGCGCGCCTGAGCACGCTGCAGGGCGAGGACCCGCTGATCCTGCCGACCGTGGACTACCAGGCCGTGGCCTCGGTGGTGGCCGACTGGACCGGCATCCCGGTCGGGCGCATGGCGCGCAACGAGATCGAGACCGTGCTCAACCTGGGCGGGCACCTGAAGAAACGCATCATCGGCCAGGACCATGCCCTGGAGATGATCGCCAAGCGCATCCAGACCTCCCGCGCGGGGCTCGACAACCCGAGCAAGCCGATCGGCGTGTTCATGCTCGCGGGCACCTCAGGCGTGGGCAAGACCGAGACCGCGCTGGCCCTGGCCGAGGCCATGTACGGCGGTGAGCAGAACGTCATCACCATCAACATGAGCGAGTTCCAGGAAGCCCACACCGTCTCCACCCTCAAGGGTGCTCCGCCCGGCTACATCGGCTACGGCGAAGGCGGCGTGCTGACCGAGGCGGTACGGCGCAAGCCCTACAGCGTGGTGCTGCTGGACGAGGTGGAGAAAGCCCACCCGGACGTGCACGAGATCTTCTTCCAGGTGTTCGACAAGGGCGTGATGGAAGACGGCGAAGGCCGGGTGATCGACTTCAAGAACACCCTGATCCTGCTCACCACCAACGCCGGCACCGACCTGATTGCCAGCCTGTGCAACGACCCCGAGCTGATGCCCGAACCCGAGGGCATCGCCAAGGCGCTGCGCGAGCCGCTGCTGAAGATCTTCCCGCCGGCGCTGCTGGGTCGCTTGGTGACCATCCCCTACTACCCGTTGAGCGACGAGATGCTCAAGAGCATCACCCGCCTGCAACTGGGCCGGGTCAAGAAGCGCGTCGAGTCGGGCCACAAGGTGCCGTTCGAGTTCGACGACAAGGTGGTGGACCTGGTGGTCTCCCGTTGCACCGAGACCGAGAGCGGGGGTCGCCAGATCGACGCCATCCTCACCAACAGCATGCTGCCGGACCTCAGCCGCGAGTTCCTCAACCGCATGCTGGAAGGCCGCAAGGTGGAGAAGGTGCAGGTGAGCGCCGAGAACGGCGAGTTCACCTACCGCTTCGAGTGAAGCGATGCGGCGCGCCCCGCCACGGGGTGCGCCGCCTGAATGTGAAAGGTTCCGGCGCGTCGGAACCCGGCAGTGACGCGTACAGCGCTAAGGAAGTGTGGGATGGCGATTTCGCAACGGGCACGCATGGCCAAGGTCAGCAGCCCGCTGGGCGGCGATGTGCTGCTGCTCGACCGACTGGACGGCCACGACGAGCTGGGCCGGCTGTTCGACTACGAACTGGAACTGGTCTCCGAAGACCACAACCTGCAACTCGACGCCCTGCTGGGCAAGCCCATGGGCGTCTCGGTGGAGCTGTCGGACGGCAGCCAGCGTCACTTCCACGGCATCGCCGCACGCTGCAGCCAGTCCTCCGGCACCGGCCAGTTCGCCGGCTACCACGTCACCCTGCGGCCCTGGTTGTGGCTGCTGTCGCGTACCTCCGACTGCCGCATCTTCCAGAACAAGACGGTGCCGGACATCGTCAAGCAGGTGTTCCGCGACCTCGGCTTCTCCGACTTCGAAGACGCCCTCACCCGCAGCTACCGCGAGTGGGAGTACTGCGTGCAGTACCGCGAGACCAGCTTCGAGTTCGTCAGCCGGCTCATGGAGCAGGAGGGCATCTACTACTACTTCCGCCACGAGCAGTCGCGCCACGTGCTGGTGCTCTCCGATGCCTACGGCGCCCACACCACCGCCCCCGGCTATGGTTCGGTGCCCTACTACCCCCTCGAAGACCAGATGCGCGAACGTGACCACGTCTACGACTGGCACATGGCCCGCGAGGTGCAGCCGGGCTCCCTGGCGCTCAACGATTACGATTTCCAGCGCCCCAGCGCGCGCCTGGAGGTGCGCTCCACCATCAGCCGGGGCCACAGCAACGCCGAGCACCCGCTCTATGACTACCCCGGCGAATACGTTCAGACCGGCGACGGCGAGCAGTACGCGCGCAACCGCATCGAGGCCATCCAGACCCAGTACGAGCGCGTGCAACTGCGCACCAACGCCCGTGGCCTGGCCTCGGGGCACCTGTTCAAGATGACCGGCTACCCCCGCGCCGACCAGAACCGCGAGTACCTGATCATCGGTGCCCGCTATGCGGTCAGCCAGGAAGCCTACGAAAGCGGCTCGGCCGGCGGCACGCTGCAGTTCGACAGCAGCCTGGAGTGCATCGAGGCACGCCAGCCGTTCCGTCCCATGCCGACCACCATCAAGCCCATCGTCCAGGGCCCGCAGACGGCCATGGTCGTCGGCCCCAAGGGCGAGGAGATCTGGACCGACCAGTACGGCCGGGTGAAGGTGCATTTCTATTGGGACCGGCATGACCAGTCCAACGAGAACAGCTCCTGCTGGATCCGCGTGTCCCAGGCCTGGGCCGGCAAGAACTGGGGTCACATCCAGATCCCGCGCATCGGCCAGGAGGTGATCGTCAGCTTCCTCGAAGGTGATCCGGACCGGCCGATCATCACCGGCCGCGTGTACAACGCCGAGCAGACCGTGCCCTACGACCTGCCCGCCAACGCCACCCAGAGCGGGGTCAAGAGCCGCTCCAGCAAGGGCGGCACACCGGCGAACTTCAACGAGATCCGCATGGAGGACAAGAAGGGCGCCGAGCAGCTCTACATCCATGCCGAGCGCAACCAGGACATCGTCGTGGAGAACGACGAGACCCACTCCGTGGGCCACAACCGCACCAAGAGCATCGGCAACGACGAGACCGCTCGCATCGGCCAGGACCGCCTGCGCGCCGCCAAGCGCCACGACACCCTGGTGGTGGGCGGCGCGAAGAGCGACAGCGTGAGCACCCGCTACCTGATCGAGGCCGGTGCGCAGATCCGCCTGGTGTGCGGGCAGAGCGTGGTGGAATTCAACGCCGACGGCGTGATCAACATCTCCGGCACCGCCTTCAACCTGTTCACCGCCGGCAACACCGCCATCGACACCGGCGGCCGGCTGGACCTGAACTCCGGCGTGGCCAGCGCCGTGCCCACCAATGGCGAAGGCGACAAGGGCGCCATCGACGGCAAGGTCAACGCCCTCTTCCCGCCGCCGCCCAAGAGCTGAACACCGCCGGGGCTGCGCAAGGCAGCCCCGGTCTTTCCCGGCTCGACACGCCGCGCCGGCCCGAAGCAAAGCCCCATGCAGCCGTAGGCAAGCGCGAAGGCGCCCACGCCGGCCTTTGCCCTTCCTGCTCGTCAAACCCGCACCCGGCCTCGCCTTCGGCCTTCCGGCGCCGGCCTACAGCCACCCGTGCGAAGGGCCTGTAGTAGTCCCCTATTACCCCCGCCTGCCGCTTCGCGGCCAAGCTGCGCGCTCCCTTCCCAACACGGAGCACGCAATGCCCAAGCTCATCCACACCATGATCCGGGTCGGTGATCTCGCCGCCTCCCTGGCGTTCTACCAGCAGGGTTTCGACCTGGCCGAAAGCCACCGCCTGGAGTTCGAGGATTTCACCCTCGTCTACCTGCGCGACGCCAACAGCGGCGCCGAGATCGAACTGACCTGGAACAAGGGCCAGGCGCAGTACACCCACGGCAGCGGCTACGGCCATGTGGCCTTCGTGGTGGACGACCTGGAGGCCCACTTCGAGCGGCTGCAGGGTATCGGCTACGCGCCGGCCCCCATCAAGGCCTTCGAGCGCAACGGCGAGCTGCTGGCCCGCTTCTTCTTCGTGCAGGACCCGGACGGCTACAAGATCGAAGTCCTGCAGCGCGGGGGCCATTACCAGTAGCCCGAACGCTCGCCCCGCTCCGTCCCCCTGCTGATCCGACGACAACAACAAGGAGATCCGCATGTTCGACGCGCCCCTCAATCGACGCCACTTCCTCAAGGGCAGCAGCGGTGCCCTCCTCGGCACCCTGCTGTTCACCTCCGGCCCCATCGCCCTGTTCGCCCCGTCACTCACCTGGGCCCTGGACCTGCACCACCTCGACAGTGCCCTGGCGCTCAGGCTGATGGCCGTGGTGAAGCGCCTCTACCCCCACGACGGCATGGAGGACGCGGTCTACGCCTTCGCCGTGCAGGCACTGGACAGGCAGGCCGGGCAGGACCCCGCCCTGGGCGGCCTGCTGCGGGACGGGCTCGACGCCCTCGACCGGGATGCAGGGGGTGACTGGTCCTCTCGCAGCGAGGCCGAGCAGGAGGCGCTCCTGCGTGCCATCCAGCACACGGCGTTCTTCAGGCAGGTACGCGCCCAGGCGTCACGGGCGCTGTACAGCAACGAGCTGGCCTACCGCCACTTCGGCTACGAGGGCGCCTCCTTCGGCAAGGGCGGCTACCTGATGCGGGGCTTCAACGACCTGCGCTGGCTGCCCGCTGCGCCCGCCGATGCCAGCCCCTCCGCCACCTGACGAGGTACTCCCATGACGACGTTCAGCCTCAATGATGACTCGGTCATCGTGATCATCGGTTCCGGTGCCGGCGGCGGCACGCTGGCCAACGAGCTGTGCCGGCGGGGGCTTCCCGTGGTGCTGCTGGAGGCGGGCAAGCGCGAATCCCCGGCGACCTTCATCAACGATGAATGGCCCTCCTTCGAACAGCTCGCCTGGAGCGACCCGCGCACCACCTCCGGCAGTTGGCAGGTGGCACGGGACTTCCCCGACCTGCCCGCGTGGATCTGCAAGACCGTCGGCGGCACCACCACCCACTGGGCCGGTGCCAGCCTGCGGTTCCAGGCCCATGAGTTCCGCGCCCGGCAGACCTACGGCAACCTGCCCGGCGCCAACCTGCTGGACTGGCCGCTGAGCCTGGAAACGCTCGAACCCTATTACGCGAAGGCGGAAGCGCGCATGGGGGTGACCCGCACCCACGGGCTGCCCGGTCTGCCGGGCAACAACAACTTCCAGGTGATGTACAACGGCGCCCGCAAGCTGGGCTACACCCAGTGCTCCACCGGCCACATGGCGATCAACAGCCGGGCACGGGACGGCCGGGCGCAATGCATGCAGCTGGGCTTCTGCTTCCAGGGCTGCAAGATGGGCGCGAAGTGGTCGACGCTGTACACCGAGATTCCCCAGGCCGAGGCGACCGGGCGGCTCGACCTGCGCCCGCAATCCCAGGCGGTGCTGATCGAGCACGACGCCCGTGGCCGCGCCAGCGCCGTGGTCTATGCCGACGCCAAGGGGCAGCTCCACCGGCAGCGTGCGCGGGCGGTCGCCGTGGCCGGCAACGCCATCGAGACCCCACGCCTGCTGCTGCACTCCAGCAGCACGCTGTTTCCCCATGGGCTGGGCAATGGCTCCGGCATGGTGGGCAAGCACTACATGCGCCACACCACGGGCTCGGTCTTCGCCGAATTCGCCGATCCGGTGCACTTCTACCGCGGCACCATCATGGCGGGCATCGTCAGTGACGAATCACGCTTCGACCCGGACCGGGGCTTCGTCGGCGGCTACGAGATGGAGACGATCTCCCTCGGGCCCTCCTTCATGGCGGCCTTCTTCGACCCGGGTGCCTGGGGACGGGAGTTCACCCGCGTGATGGACCGCTACACCCACCTCGCGGGGATGTGGCTGGTGGGCGAGGACATGCCCCGGGAGAGCAACCGCGTGACCCTCAGCGATACGGTGAAGGACCGCTTCGGCATCCCCGTGGCGAACGTGCATTACGACGACCACCCCAACGACATCGCCATGCGCGAGCACGGCTACCGCCAGGGCCAGGCCCTCTACGAGGCAGTCGGCGCGCTGAAGACCCACCGCGTCCCGCCCTACCCCTCCACCCACAACCTGGGCACCTGCCGCATGAGCGAGAAAGCGGCGGACGGCGTCTGCAACGGCTACGGCCAGAGCCACGAGGTGCCCAACCTGTTCATCTCCGATGGCAGCCTGTTCACCACCAGTGCGGCGGAGAACCCCACGCTGACCATCGTCAGCCTGGCGATCCGCCAGGCGGAATACATCGCCCAGGCGCTCGACAAGCGCGCGGCCTAGGCTGCGCTAACCGGTTAATGGGCCAGGGACGGCCCTTTTTTAACCAGCTTGCAGCCACTAGAAAATGGCGAGCTGCTTCAACCTGTTCAGCTACTCGCGTGGCTTGCCGGCTTCGTAGGCTTCCCGGGTGATCTCCTCACCGAAACGGAGTGCTTCGTTGTAGAGGCGGCTGTCCTGAGGTACAGGCTCGACGCTCTCCGATTGACCATAGAACTTCACGAATACCTGGCCCTGGCGATGGTCCCAACGAAACATGACATCCTCGAAGTCATAGTCGATGTAGATATCCCGCTGTTGAAAGGCTTTCCCCTTCTCAATTCCCAATGCTGTTCCTCACGGCTTCGTAATAAGCACGACTCTGTTCTGCGATTGCCTGGGCTTCTGGGCTATCGCTGCCCAGCACCCGCCAGTCTTCGTAATATTTGTGGCCTTTGCCACCCGGGACACCGGCTTTTTCAGCCACAGCGTTGTAGACGTCGTCCCCCAGCAGCTGCCGCGCCAGCGGTTCGGACTCTTTCGCGTAGATCATTTCGGGCGAGTTCACCTGAATCTCAGCTGTGATACCTGCCTTGGTTTTCATCGTCGCGTTGATACCGCTATAGCCCAGTGGGTCTTCGGCGCCGTCGATGACCCTGACCTTGGCACCCATCTCCTTCAGTTCGGCCGCAACCGTCGCGATCTTTTCCTCTGGAACTATCACCGTGTTCCGCGCCAGATCCTTGATTCTGGTGGCATCACCTTCATACTCACCCTCAATTTTCTGCAACGCACGCTCACGCGACTTGATAGGCGCCTTGGCTACCGTTCCCTGATGCTTGGCTGCGAGGGCGTCGGCAACGGCATCGATCTCGGCTTTTGCCGCAGGCGCCTTGGCGTAGACCTCCTCGAAGGTTTTCGGCGTCTTCGGGGCTCCCAACTTGGCCATTTTCGGCCCCATGCCCAGCAGCGCCAGACCCGCAACACCCTGCAGCAGGTCGCGGTAGCCGGGGCCCAGCCGATCCCCCAATTGGCCCAGTAGCTCCATGCCGGCAAACATGGCGCCACCAATCACAACGGTCGTCGCCAGCACGGCGAGCCCCGCCATGGCCGCCACCACCAGACCGACGCCCAGGGCTGCCAGGCCGAGGATCTCCAGGCCGCTGTGCACCCAGCCTTCGATGTCCAGCACGAAGGCCACGCGCTCCGTCGGGCCGCCGATGAAGGTGTTCTCGCTGCCGGTCTTGATGTGCGCACCGCAGCTCATCTTGCTGGTCAGCCGGGCCGCCGGCTTGCCGTTGATGTAGACCGTGGCGCTGCCTTCGGCGATGACCACTTCGAACGGCCAGTAGGGGTGGCTGCATGGCAGGCCGCTGCAGGAGGACGCGGCATCCTCGCCGGCGCGCATCGCGTTGCGGGCGTTGACGAAGACGTTGGGGCTGCCACGTATGAGCACCCCGGTGGTCGGCTCCGGCAGGTTGAAGATGGTGCTGAGTCCCTTGACCACCTGGAACATGGACAGGCCACCGGCAGCGATGGAGCCGGCCATCACCGCCAATGCGACACCGCCTGTGGCGGCCGTCGCGGCGATCACCGCCGCACCGATCAACGCCCCCGCCACCGCCCCGGCGACCATGGCCGCCAGGCCGAAACCGTGGGCGATCTCATCCCCTAGCCGTGCTGCTGCCTGCGCATCCATCGAGGTACTTCACTTCCTTGCTCGGGCCGTCGGCGGCCCCGGTCAGGCTGCCGGAGGCAGCGGCTTGAGGGTCTGCATCGCCTGCTTCCAGGCCGGCTCGTGGAACGGCAGGTCCTGGGGCGTGGTGGTCAGCGTGGTGATCAGCACCGCCGGCTTGCGCTCGATGAACACCTGGCGAAGCATCAGCACCCGGCCATCGCGCTGCCAGGTGTAGTCCAGCAGCACCGCAGGGGCACCGTTCAGGTTGATGTCCCACTGCTTGACCAGGGTGAACCCGGGCAACTGCTGGCGCGCATTGGCGAGCTGCTGGGCGATGTAGTCGGCGAAGGGCATGTCGCCCTGGCTGGGGTCGCGGCTGATGACGAAGCTGGCTTCCTTGGCGCTGCCGGTGGCGGGCAGCTTGAAGATGTTGATGCTCTGGTCCTGCCAGGCATCGGGGACGTCCAGGTCCGCCTCATTGAGTCGGTAGAGAGTCACTGTACTGAAGGCCTTCCCTAGGTGATGGGCTCTGCGTAGGAACTGCCTTATTGACCACGGCACATCATCCTACGCCCGGCGGGCGAAAATCTTCAGGCAACCGGGCCCAACAATCAAGGACAACCCCCCACGCGATGCTCAGGGCTTGCGCTTGGTCTCGCTTCTTGGCCTGGAGCGGTGGAAACGGGATCACCTTCAAGGACACCTCACGGCGTGCAGCTCTACCTTTGCCGCAGAACGCCCCACCCGCTTTCGGACAAACACCCCATGACGACCGCTCCAAGCACCTTCTACGACGACAACGCCCCTGCCCTCGCCGCGCTCTACACGCACGTCGAAGAGGCCGACCTGAAGGCCGTGCGCGCCGCCCTGGAGGCTCATCCACAGTGGCTGGCCGTGCCCCTCTTCGGCCTGGCCAGCCAGGGGACGCTGCTGCACCTGGCGGCTCGCCATGGCTGCCTGGAGATCGTCGACTACCTGGTGAAGAAGGGGCTCGACACGGGGGTTCTCGATGGCAGCCACGGCACGCCGCTGGTCGATGCGGCGGGCGCGGGCCACCTCGCGACGGTGCGCTGGTTGCTGGACAACGGCGCGGCGGTGGATGGCGATTGCAGGGGCATCCTCACGCCGCTCATCGCCGCGGCCGTGGGCGGCCACAGTGAGGTGGCTGAGCTGCTGGTGCAGCACGGTGCCGACCTCGACCGCCTGCACCTGCGCTTCAACCAGACCGCTCGCGATACGGCGCTGATCTGGGGTCATGCGGCGCTGGCGGAGTGGCTGGCTGAACAGGGCGGGCACTGCGCGCAAGAACAGATGGACTACACGCGGGTACGTGGCAGCGGGATCTTCGAGCACATCTTCGAGCGGGTCGGCTTCGTCCTCACGCCCTGCCCCAGCCAGAGGCTGTGCGGGCAGGATATCGACCTGCGGACGGCACTGGTCGGCAACGGCCGGGCCCACAAGCTGCTGTTCACCCTGGGGGTACACCTCTCCCAGCCGCGCATCGAGCTGATGATCGCCCTGCCCTACGACTGGCCGTTGAACCAGGCAGCCATCACCTCCGACCTGCCTTGCGCCTTCCCCGCCCAGCTGCTCTGGCGCGCAGCGCAGGCACGCCTCGAAGGCGGGGCGATCCACGAGGGTTGGCTGGCCGAACGCGGGGATGAGCGCTTCCACGACCTGCCCTGGCCGGAGGGTGTCGATGCCATGGTGGCGGTGGACTACCGCTTTCCGCCCGCCACCGAGGGCGCGACCGAAGGCGAGGTGACGCTGTTGCTGCTGGTGCCCATGGGCTATCCCCGCGCCGGGCGGCTTACGCCAGAGAAGCTGGCGGACTGGGCCGGCAAGAAGCGCACGGCCAGCTGGAAGGCGGTGGCGATCAAGGCCTGATTGGCCGCGCCGCGTTCATTCCGATTCGCTAGGCACCAGGTCCGGCCCGCCCAGACGGTCTCGCAGGTGCAGCGAGGCACGCAGCAGCGCTCCCCAAATCCCGTCAGCGCCGTTCCAGGAGGCGCCGGCCCAGCGGGTATCAGCCACCAGAGACGTGCGTGCCCGCTCGATGCACGCCTTGAGCATCACGACGACGGGCTCCAGCCTCCAGTCGAACAGCGGAATGCCCTTCCCCACCTGGGCATAGCGGTACTCCCAGATCCAGGCGTGTATGCAATAGATCGCGCGGTTGTGATCGGGATGCCCAGCGAGCAGCGCCAGGCAGGCATGCGTCAGGCGCGCCCCCAGTTCCGGGTCAGCGGTCTCGCGCCAGTACGGCAGCAGCAGCGCCTCGAACGCGGCACCGAAGTTCTGAGGCTCCTCATGCTCGGCACGTGCCTCGTGGAAATACGGCGGCTCGCCCAGCAGGAAGGCACCCAGGGCGTCGCGGGCCAGCGCCTGGCTCAGCAGGTCCGGCTGGCTCACGGCCATTGTACCTTCACGCCACGCGCCAGCTGGGCAGCGATCCAATGGGCGTCCTTCAGCGCACGGGCCAGCTCGGGATCGGTCTCCTCGAACTCCTTGACCGCCAGTGCGCCCAGGCTGCCCTGGTGCAGCGGGGTGCGATCCAGCGTCGGGTCCTGCACTGCGCGGCGCAGGTACACCAGCTCCGCTTCAGCCTGGGCGTAGGGGGCGAAACCCGGCAGTCGCTGCTTGCGCTCGCGCACCAGGACCAGGGCGTGATCCAGGGGCTCCAGCACG
>Ga0247725_1001180_pt1 | contig 14125 bp, 11 predicted proteins | sample OKSTACKMCFT3sol_FD_183021 | JGI IMG/M metagenome (GOLD analysis project Ga0247725, IMG submission 183021) | Subsurface sediment microbial communities from gas well in Oklahoma, United States - OK STACK MC-FT3-sol | ecosystem: Environmental > Terrestrial > Deep subsurface > Rock core/Sediment... | reverse complement strand
TGGCCAAGATGCCGGCCGACGAGATCATCCTGGCCCGCAAAGGCCATGCAAGCGACCCGAAACGCGACGCCGCAGTCCAGTTCGCACGCAAGGTCATCGAGACCCGCGGCAAGGTCGCCGACGCCGATCTGGATGCTCTGCGCGCTGCCGGCTACACCGACGCTAACGCCATGGAGATCGTCGCCCTGGTTGCCATGTTCTCGCTGACGAACTTCTTCAACAACGTGTTCGATCCCGAGAAGGATTTCCCTGCCGTCCCGGCAGCCGGTTCGATCTGAACTTTACCCGTCGCATTGTGCCCTCCAACGATTCCCCGAGGGTGCACGCCACATTTCCGATCAGCTCACGCACTGCGGCCATGTGTTTCCTTGAGCGTGTCATGTTGATGAGGTACCCATGTCCGAAAACGATTGGCTGAGCCACTTCCTGCAATTAATCACCGTTACCGGCCAGTTGGAGGTCCGCTGCACTTACAGTGGACCCTGGCGCGTGGCCTGGTCTCAAACCGCGGCGCACGAAATTCCCTACCATATAGTGCTCAATGGCCGGGCTGTACTCGAGGATCTGCAAACGCAGGTCACCAGGGAGCTGGCGGGTGGAGATATCGTACTGCTGCCGCACGGCTCCGCACACGTGCTGCACGATGGTAGCGGAAGAGCGCCGGCGCCTAACCGCAATCGCAGAGGGGCCGCGGGATGGATGGTCAGCGCGAATGATGGCGAGGACGCCCCCCTGGAGCTGTTGTGCGGGCGCCTGTTCGTCGAACATCCCCATGGCCAGATACTGCGTGATTATCTGCCCGCGAACCTCGTGGTGCGCGCGATGAGCAGCCATGAAGAGAAAGCTAACGGGCTCGCTTCGAGTCGCTTGGCCAGTCTCGTGAGCCTAATGCGCATAGAGGCCGCCGGCGAAAAGCCGGGCGGAAGTCTTATCCTCAACGCGTTCAGCTCGGCGCTGTTCACCCTTGCACTACGCACGGCGAGCGAATCCGGACAGGCACCGCCGGGCTTGTCGTCCCTGGTCGGCGATCCACGACTAACGCCGGCTATTTCCGCCATGTTCGCCGATCCGGCGCACGCCTGGACGCTGTCAGAGCTGGCCGGTCTCTGTGGTGTTTCGCGCGACACCTTTATACGACATTTCCACGACAAACTTGGACGCTCGGCTGTCGGACTGTTGGCCGATATCCGGATGAGTCTGGCCGCTAACCGATTAAAGAATACGGCGATGAGCGCGGCTGAAGTGGCCGGGTCGGTCGGATATCGCTCATTAGTCGCCTTCCGCCGTGTCTTCACCGGAAGGATCGGAATGACGCCTATGCAGTGGCGGCGGCTAGCGCATGAGGCGGGGTAAGGCTAGAGCTGTCCATGTGCCGTCTGGATGAGGCAAGGCAGGGAGAACGCATTGCCTTCGCTTTGATCTTTTTCGGCATCTTATTGAGCAAAGAGAGTCTCGAAATCGGTAGCGCGCAAGCCTACAGTAGAGCCTGTTATCTGTTCCGCAGCGTGAAGACGCGTGACGCGTTCATTTCGCTGTTTCCAAAGGTGCCTGGAGAAGTCGCGGTGCTGTAAGCAAGGGCCCCCGAAAGATGACCAGATCCCTTTTTTATAAACGACGACGCACTGCCCAAACGAAGGCGAAAAAATGAAAACGATTAAAGAACTCAGGATTTTCTCAAGACCTGCCCTGATGACACTTGCGGTAGCGAGCGTCGCACTGGCGCTGGCAGGATGTGCCGACGGACATAGCAAGGATCTGGCGCCGACCGCTGGCGCTGGCGGTCCGCCAGTGTCGGCTGCCAGCGTGATCGAAAAGTCGGTCGCCCAAACCCAGGAATTTTCCGGCCGTCTTGAAGCGATCGAACGCGTCGAGATCCGTCCGCGCGTGGGGGGTTTCATTACCGAGGTCAAAGTCAGGCCAGGTGCAGAGGTCAAGAAGGGCGATGTGCTGTTCGTGATCGACCCGCGCCCGTTCCAGGCCGAGGCAGATCGCGCAAGCGCGGCCGCCGAGGCCGCGCGCGCCAGGGCCGGGCTGGCACGACTTGAACTGAACCGTGCCGAAAAGCTGCTGAATGAAAAGGCTATCGCACAACGCGAATACGATGAGCGCGCCGCCGGCCTGAAGGAACTGGATGCCAATGCCCGCGCCGCCCAGGCACAGGCCGAGGCTGCCAAGCTGAATCTGTCTTACACCCGTGTGACCGCGCCGATCGACGGCCGCGTTTCGAAGGCCGAGATCACTGTCGGCAACCTGGTCGACACGTCGGCGGTGCTGACTTCGGTCGTATCGATGAACCGCATTTACGCCAGCTTCGACGGCGACGAGGAAACTTACCTGCGCGTGGCCAAGGACGCCCGTGGTGGCGTCCCCGTCGCAGTGCAGGTCGGCCTGGCTGGAGAAGAAGGCTTCCCGCACGAGGGCAAGCTTGAATTCGTCGACAACCAGCTCGACACGAGCAGCGGCAGCGTGCGCTTGCGCGCCGTGTTCGCCAACGAAGACCGCAGCCTGGCTCCCGGCCTGTTCGCGCGCGTGCAGATCGGCGGTGGCGACAAGCGCAAGACAATGCTCATCTCCGATCGCGCCGTCGGCACCGACCAGAGCTACAAGTTCGTGTACGTGGTCGACGCCCAAGGCAAGGCCGAGCAGCGCCAGGTGACGCTCGGTCCGGTGGTCGATGGCCTGCGCGTGGTGCGTGAAGGCCTGAAGCCGGGCGAGAAGATTGTCGTCAATGGCCTGCAGCGCGTGAAGCCGGGCGCCCTAGTGCAGGCCCAGATCGTGCCGATGGTAGCGAGCCTGAGCCCGGCCGGGAACGGCAAGCTGGCCCTGGCTGACTCCAGCTCCAGGAAGGAATGAGACGTCATGAATTTCTCACGCTTTTTTGTCGACAAACCCATTTTCGCAGCAGTGCTATCGCTGCTGATCTTTGTAGCCGGCCTGATCGCGATCTTCGCACTGCCGATCTCGGAGTACCCGAACGTGCAGCCGCCCTCGGTGGTGGTGCGCGCCCAGTATCCCGGCGCGAATCCGAAGGTGATTGCGGAAACCGTCGCCACGCCGCTCGAGCAGGAAATCAACGGGGTCGAGAACATGTTGTACATGACCTCGCAGAACACTTCCGATGGCGCGCTGCTGCTGACCGTGACCTTCAAGATCGGCACCGACGTCGAGCAGGCCGAGACCCAGGTGCAGAACCGAGTCCAGCGTGCGCTGCCGCACCTGCCGGAAGAAGTGCGCCAGATCGGCGTCACCACGCTCAAGACCTCGCCCACCGTGACGATGGTGGTACACCTGATCTCGCCGGACGGTCGCTATGATGACCTGTACCTGCGAAACTATGCTGTCCTGAATGTTAAGGACCAGCTGGCACGCTTGAAGGGCATGGGCGAGGTAGCGGTGTGGGGTGCGGGCGATTACGCAATGCGCGTCTGGCTCGACCCGCAGAAGGTCGCTGCCCGCAATCTGTCAGCGACCGACGTCGTAGCCGCGATTCGCGAGCAAAACGTCCAGGTCGCGGCCGGCGTGATCGGCCAGGGGCCGTCCAAGGACGCCGACTTCCAGCTCACCGTCAACACCCAGGGCCGCCTGAAGACGCCAGAAGATTTTGGCAGCATCATCGTCAAAACCAATGCCGACGGTGCTACCACCCTGCTCAAGGATGTTGCACGTATCGAACTGGGTTCGAACTCGTACGCGCTGCATTCGCTTTTGGATAGCAAGTCGGCAGTCGCGTTGATCATCAGCGAAGCACCTAACGCCAATTCGCTGCAACTCTCCAGCGACGTGCGGACTTCGATCGAGCAACTGTCGAAAAATTTCCCGGAAGGTGTCGAATACAAGATTGCATACGACCCGACCCAATTCGTGCGCGAATCGATCAAATCGGTCGTCCACACCCTGCTCGAAGCGGTGGTGCTGGTGGCGATCGTGGTGATCGTGTTCCTGCAAACCTGGCGCGCCTCCGTTATTCCGCTGCTGGCAGTGCCGGTGTCGGTAGTCGGTACCTTTGCCGTGATGCTGATGTTCGGCTTCTCGATCAATACGCTGTCACTGTTCGGCCTGGTGCTGGCGATCGGCATCGTGGTTGACGACGCCATCGTGGTCGTCGAAAACGTCGAACGGAACATCGCCAACGGCCTGGCTCCGCGTGAAGCGACGATCCAGGCAATGAAAGAGGTCAGCGGGCCGATCATCGCAATTGCACTGGTGCTGTGTGCAGTGTTCGTGCCGATCGCTTTCGTGTCGGGCCTGACCGGCCAGTTCTACCGCCAGTTTGCGCTGACCATCGCGATTTCGACTGTGATCTCGGCATTCAGCTCGCTGACCCTTGCGCCGGCGCTGTCGGCAGTACTGCTGCAGGCCCATGGTGCGCCCAAGGACCGCCTGACCCGCGTCATGGACAAGCTGTTCGGCCGCTTCTTCAGTGCCTTCAACCGTTTCTTCGGACGTGCCTCGCACCGCTACGAAGGCGGCGTGAAAAGCGTCCTGCGCCGCAAGAGCGCTGCGCTGGGTGTCTACGCCCTGCTCGCGGTGGCCGGCGTCTTCATGTTCAAGGCCGTGCCGGCAGGTTTCGTACCGAGCCAGGACAAGGGCTACCTGATCGGCTTTGCGCAGCTGCCGGATGCCGCTTCGCTGGACCGCACCGATGCCGTCATCCGCAAGATGTCGGCGATCGCCCAGGACATCCCAGGCGTGGCGCACACGGTCGCCTTCCCCGGCCTGTCGATCAACGGCTTTACCAATGCGCCGAATGCCGGCATCGTGTTCACCTCTCTCAAGCCGGCCGCCGAGCGACACGGCAAGGAGCAGAGCGCCGAAGCAATCGCCGCCGAGATCAACAAGCGCATGGGTGTCATCGATGATGCCTTCGTGCTGGTGCTGTCGCCGCCGCCGGTCAGCGGCCTGGGCACCACCGGTGGCTTCAAAATGATGATCGAAGACCGAGGCAACCTCGGCTACGACGAGCTGTACAAGGCAGTCAAGGCAATGCAGGAACGTGCTTCCAAGGAGCCGCGGCTGAAGGGGGTGTTCACGAGCTACCAGATCAGCGTGCCGCAGCTGTTCGCTGACATCGACCGCACCCGGGCCAAGCAGCTGGGCGTGCCTCTGGCCGAGATCAACCAGACGCTGCAAGTCAACCTCGGTTCGGTGTACGTGAACGACTTCAACCAGTTCGGCCGTACCTACCAGGTCCGGGTCCAGGCCGATGCGCCCTTCCGTTCGCAGCGCGAGCAGATCGCGCAGCTCAAGGTCCGCAACGACAAGGGCGAAATGATCCCGCTGTCCTCGCTCATGAAGATCAAGGACACCTACGGCCCGGACCGCGTCCAGCGCTACAACAACTACGTCGCCGCAGAACTGAACGGCGGCCCGGCGCCGGGCGTGTCTTCGGGCCAGGCCCAGGCGCTCATGGAGCAGATCGCCAAGGAAACCCTGCCGAATGGGATCGCCTACGAATGGACCGATCTCACCTACCAGGACATCCTGGCCGGTAACACCATGATCTACGTGTTCCCGCTGTGCGTACTGCTGGTGTTCCTGGTGCTGGCAGCACAGTACGAAAGCTGGACCCTGCCGCTCGCGGTGATCCTGATCGTGCCGATGTCGATCCTGTGCGCCCTGGTTGGCGTGAAGCTCACCGGCGGCGACAACAACATCTTCACCCAGATTGCACTGTTCGTGCTGGTCGGCCTGGCCTCGAAGAATGCGATCCTGATCGTCGAGTTCGCGCTCGAACTCGAGCAGCACGGCCGCAGCATCGTCCAGGCCGCGCTGGAAGCCTGCCGCCTGCGCCTGCGTCCGATCCTGATGACTTCGATCGCGTTCATCATGGGTGTGCTGCCACTGGTGTTCTCGCACGGCGCCGGCGCCGAGATGCGCCACGCGATGGGCGTGGCGGTGTTCTCCGGCATGCTGGGCGTGACTTTCTTCGGCCTTTTCCTGACGCCGCTGTTCTACGTCCTGCTGCGCACGCTGGCCAGACGTTTCGGAGAGCGTCCGGCGGCAAACACGCCTGAGGGTATCAGGGAATCGCAGGCACCGCATAAGGACGATAGGGCCCTGGCCGGCAACTGATTTTCGTGGTGTCTCCCTTGCGGCGGTGCGCGCGAGTGCCCGCTGCCTTTTTGTTCTTCACGGATGCAATGACGAGAGCGACCACCTTTCTGTTTTGAGCTTTTTGGGCATCTTCTTGAGAAGATCCGGTCTCGAAATAGGTGCTGGGCGAGCCTAAAGTAACAGCTCTTCACCACACTACGCATAGATCGAAAGGAAAACCCGTCATGACCGCACCTTCAAACCAACTTCGTTGCCAAATCGCCGAAAAGAGCATCGGTTCGCGCTCAAATCTGAGCCTCCTCAGGTGGGCACTGGTCGTGATTTTCCTTTGGTTTGGCGGAATGAAATTCACTGCCTACGAAGCCAACGGCATCGCGCCGTTCCTCGCTGACAGTCCCATCATGGGGTGGTTGCACACCGTGTTTGGCGTTCAGGGGGCAAGTTACTTCATCGGTGTCATCGAGCTATCGACCGCAGGCGCGCTGATTTTAGGCGCCTTCAAGCCGCTCTTCTCCGTATTGGGTGCGGCGATGTCCGCCGCGACCTATCTGATCACGCTGACATTCATGCTGAGCACTGTCGGTGTCGCGGAAGCGACGGCGGGCGGATTCCCGGCGATTTCCACGATGCCCGGCCAATTCCTGCTGAAGGATCTCGTTCTGCTAGCGGCATCGCTTGCGCTCATCATGGCTTCCGTACCGGATTCGTCGCACGCGATCCGCAAGGCTTGAGCCTGAAAAAGCGTACTGGTCACCGGTGCATACAAAAGACCAAGCTGCGGCGCAGCCTCGGCACGCCAGCACCTCGACTGGCGTACCGAGACTGGTTTTTATGAACCGCGCAACAACATCGTCTGCGCTATGGAGAAGAAATGTTAGTACCTCGACAATCAGTTCCCGAACTTCGCGTTCCGACGCTCGCTCACGGCGCCTTCGATCTTGCGGATGATGCGCCGGCTAATTTCACGCTGGTCGTTTTTTACCGCGGCCTTCATTGTCCGGTTTGTTTAAAATATCTACGCGAGCTTGGATCCCTGATTCCTGAGTACGAGCGTCGCGGCACGAAAGTCATCGCTCTCAGTTCTGACACACTTGAGCGGACCCAGGAAATGGCGCGCAAGGTCGGTGCCGCCGATTTGAGATTCGGGCATTCCCTGCCACTGAAGGTCGGCCGCCTGTGGGGACTGTACATCTCGTCTTCGCGTGGGAAGTCATCGATCGGCATTGAGGAGCCGGCGCTCTTTACAGAGCCAGGCGTGTTTCTTGTACGGCCGGACGGCAGCTTGTATTACGGCGCGGTTCAAACCATGCCGTTCGCCCGTCCGCTGTTCTCGGAATTGCTGCAGGCAGTCGATTTCGCGATCACCAAGGATTATCCCGCGCGTGGCGAGTATGCCGGCCCGCTCTAAACTTCCATTGCGTTAGTGGAGACCCGATGCGTTGCGACTTGTAAGGCATCGGGTTGTAGGAAGCCGGTCGGCATCTGACCGCTGAGCTCGCCTTCCCGGCGCAGCGCCTGGCTATTCCTGTGTCCTAGTTTGCCAGCGCCAAGCGATGGCACTCTGCGCGTGTCTGTCTCATAGTTGAGTGCAGTGCGGACCATTTCGAATTGCTCATCCGGCAAACCTGCAGTGCGCGTGAGAATCGACAGTTGCGTCAAGCGTAATGGATCGAGGTTCTGGCTAAAGCGGGCAAAGCCGCGATAGCGGAATTGCTCGTCAACTAGGCGATCACTGTGTCGTATCAGCGCACTCATTACCTCATGTATCAACGATGCCTCGCTGCATTCGTGTAGTACAACCGTCATCGGCAAGTTTTCAAATCCCGGACGGGTGCGGTTAGACGAGGCGGGCGCAAACACGAGGTCGATGATCATGTTGCCATTGCGGCGGGTCGCCACGTCTTCAAGCTGAATCTCACGGCCGTCGAAACGTAGGCCTTTTAACCAGGTTTCCAGCAGTGCCAGCTTGGCGGAGCCTCGCTCCCGCATGACCAACTGCGGGAAATGCGCCATCAGCGGGAGGTCCTGGTGGGTGCTGAATGGCGTGCCGGTCCGGCCGCTGTCCCTGTCGTGCAGGGTGAGCAGTTCCCTGACTTCGTGTTCACATGCTTTTTTTATCGCCAGGAAGGCCGTCTGTATCACCTCGGAGGTTGGGATATAGGAATCGATGCGCCAGCGGCGGCCATACACGATGCGCCGGTTACAGGATTCGCCTCGACGTTTATAGTTGTCGGGGCCGATAGAGCCGGCCTGCAGATACAGGCCGCCTTTATCCTCTCCGCAAAACAGCAAAATATCATCCATTGCCTCGATATCGTTCAGGATCGCGGATAGGCTTTCTACCGTTTGCTCGTACTGCAGGTAGTGCTGAGGAATGCAATGCGCGCCGTTCACAAGTGGGATACAGGGCGCCAGCGGCATAGGCGTCTCAGCAGCGTTCAGCAAACCCAGCGCAGCTGTGCCCTCGCTGCCGGGATAGATCTTATGGATGTTCGAGGTGTCCATCGTAAACTTGGCAAAGTGCAATCTGAAGCTCCATGCTAAATGTTGCGCCATGTTCAGAAATCCTGTTTATTAACCCCAGCGTCCTGAACCTTAGCCAGGCCTCCGATGCGTGCTGCAATATAGGAGATCAATATCATTTCCTGTAGGGATGCAACCGCGAGCTTCCTGAGCACCACCGGGTCGAGTCCTTCCTGGTCGACCGCAGTATGCAACCACATCCACATATGCTCTATCCGCCCGACGCCGTTCAGGTAAATCAGTTCGCACATTCCCAATGGACTCCAGAAAGTCAGGAAAACCGTCGCTATAGGCCAGCAGGCGCACCGGGGTCGGCAGTGTGCTGCCGGCATGATCGAGCCCGGCCGCGCGAAACCAGATGGGCGCGCGCATCGAGCCAAAGATTGTAGGCGCCAACATGGACATTGTTCACATCGATCAGCATTACACAGCCGCCGCAACGGACCAGCTCTGCGAGGATGTCGATCGCGCTCCAGTTATGCTGCGACAGGCGTAAGTAGTGCAATGAACTCCCGATGATGAGCCGAGATTTTCGCGCCTTCTGGGGCAAGCGGATATGCTCGGCGATTCGCGTGAGCGCCGCGATGGTGCGGATGAGAAGCCGTAGGTCTGGATAGAAATGCCCGCGCCAGCTTGACCATGCTAGATGCGGACACCAGCGCCTGCTGATCGAACCTGTTAAGTTGCAGGGTTTGTTTGTAGCGGAAGCCGCCAGCCGTAGCGGCATTTCAGAGTAAGCTGTGCTTGTGAGAGGTGTACCGTGGCCTGAACGCCTTGGTCACCCGGTTCCGCCAAGAAGCGCGAGCCGTCGGTGGGAACCCGTTATTCCGATCACGCCCGAGGCACGTGACGAGCCGGCTGCACTCCGCGCCCTGCCACGGTCTTGGATGGTTTGCGCTTGTCGACATACATCCTGGTGTCGCCGTCGCGCATCATGCGACCGAGGTCAGCGGATTCCAGGCCGTCAGAGTCGACATGACCAACGCTGAAATGGAGCTCATATCCACGCTTTTCGCGTTCGTTCCAGGATGTGATGTTGATGCGCAGGCGTTGTATCGCCGCGCGAGTATCGGCGGGACTCGAGTCGAGCAGCAGGACTGCAAACTCGTCCCCTCCAAGACGCCCGATAATGTCCGTGCTGCGAAAGGTCTGTTGTAACGCACTGGCAAAGTTACGCAAAGCAGAATCCCCTTCAAGGTGCCCGAACCTGTCGTTGATTCCTTTGAAGCCATTCAGATCAAAAAACAGCAGGGAGGCCGGCCGTTGCATGCGTCGACAAACGTTTAGTCCATTCTGGGCCAGCGTCTCGAAGCCGCGGCGATTCACCAGCCCCGTGAGCCCATCGACAATGGCCATGTGCAGTGCCGTCAGTTCATGTTCAACCGTCGCCGCCAGATCTTTCAGCAGGGAGATGTCTTCTTGCGTCATCTCCCTGGGCACATAGTCTACCAAGCAGAGGGTTCCAAGCCGACAGCCGTTCATGAGAATAAGCGGGCAGCCGGCATAAAACCGCACGTGCGGTTCCCCGGTCACGAAAGGGTTGTCTGCGAACCGGCTGTCGGCAAGCGTGTCCGGAACGACCATGACGTCGTCATCACTGACGGCGTGTGAGCAAAAGGAAAGCTCGCGCGGAGTCGTAGTCCGTTTCTCACCAGCACACGATATGGTGTACACCGTTTCCGGCGTCACGAACGTCACCTTGGCCACCGCCACATCGAAGACACGTTTGGCCAGACGCGTAAGGCGGTCAAAGCGTTCGTCAGGATTCGCATTGAACAGCGTGAGTGCTCGCAGCGCATCCAGTTGATTTGATGTGTCTGGTTGGCGGTCACTGGCCGCATTTGGCCCGTCGCCACGTCCTGGTACATGTTGAGACCTTGCGTTTATTGCAGGCATACTCCGCACTCCAATTCAAACCTTACATTTCACGAAAATTTCTTCGCGCCTGGAGCATTCTTCCAAACTCATCCGCAGGGAGCGGTCGGCTGAAATAAAAACCCTGGATCTGGTCACAACCGCTCTCACGAAGTAGTTGCAGTTGCTCGGCGGTCTCGACGCCCTCGGCAATCACCTTGAGTTTCTGGCCGTGCCCCATACCAATAATGGCCCTGGCGATGGCAGCGTCACCTGGACTGGTCGTAATGTCGGTGACAAACGCGCGATCGATCTTCAGAGAACTGAAGGGAAAACGTTTCAAATATGCGAGCGAAGAGTAGCCGGTGCCAAAGTCGTCCAAGGACAAATGCAAGCCAGCAGCACGCAGCGCATGCATGGTTTGTTCGGCGGCGGCCGGGTCCTGCATCACTAGTGACTCGGTCAACTCCAGTTCGATGTCGCCTGGACCGAGGCGATAGGTGGCGAGCGCCGCTTGCACATCCTTAAGTACATCACTGCCTTTGAACTGCATAGCCGAGAGGTTCACGGCTACGGGAACGATGGGAACACCATGCGCACGCCACTCTGACTGCTGAGCGCAAACCGTATCGATCACCCATTTGCCGATCGGAATGATCAAACGAGTGTCTTCCGCTAATGGAATGAAGTCCGCCGGAGAAATCATGCCCTTTTCGGGATGAATCCAGCGTATCAAGGCTTCCGCCGCTACGACTTCCCCGGTGTTGACATCGACCTTGGGTTGATAATGCATAACGAACTGGGAGGTCCCTATCGCCGAACGCAAGAGGCCCTCAAGCTCTAGTTGGGCACTCACATGAGCATTCAGTTCAGGCGAGTAGAAGGAAGCTTGTTCTCCAGTCAGTTTTGCATGGTTGAGCGCCGCTTCCGCATTGCGGAACACCACTTCGCTTTCGCTGCCGTCCTCTGGACTAGTCGCGCATCCCATCCGGGCGGACAACTGTAGTGTATTACCATCGAGCCTGATAGGTTCCTCGACAATCTCTGTAACGCGGTCGATCAGCAGCGTTAAATCTGCATTATCAGAATAGACGTCGGCGATAGCAAAACTATCGCCCGCCACCCGCGCAATGCTGGTCTGTTCCGGAAGACCGGACCGTAAACGCTGAGCAAAGATCTCCAGCACCCGGTCGCCGGCATGACGACCCCAGACCTCATTGACGTTCTTGAAATGGATAAGATTGACGACCATAACGTAGACGCTAAGGTCACGCTGATGAACCGTATGGATCACCTGGGTAAGCCGGTCGAGGAAGAGAGGAAAGTTTGGCAACCCTGTCAGAACATCATAGTAGTACAAGTAGTTGGCACGGTCCTGCTGCTCGAAGTTTCTTAAAGCAAACGAAAGGTCCTGGCTCAGCTCGGACAAAAGCGACATGTCGCTATCGTCGAAATTTCCGTCGCTAAGGGTATAGAGCGCCATAACGCCCTCGACCTCGCCCCAAGGTTTCAACGGAACCATGGCAAGGGCACCAGATTGGCGATCATTGGCATTCATGCCGTCGGCATCGATCACCCTATTCAGGGAGGATAGACGAAGTATTTCCACAGTTCCGGAGTCCATGCCGCTGCGTAGCGCGTTGTCAGAATCGAACGACGTGTCGAGTGTCGAAAGCGCGTCGTCCGAAAGACCATTGCTCGCAACGAGCGCAAAGCCCTTATCCTTGTTACCCAATGCAATCCACGCGGCTGCATAGCCGCCGTCTTCGACCGCGACACGGGTAGTTTCCTGGAACAACGCAGAGCGTTCGCGCAGGCGCGCAATAGCTGAGTTGATGCCGCTCAGCGTCGAGAGAGACCGATTGAGCTTGGCGTTTTTCTTCTGCTGCAGCTCAAGTTCGTGGATATAGCATGCAAGTTTCGAGACCCGACCGGATAGGTGACTGCGCAATCGCGCCACCAGTACGGATCGGGGCGTCACAGCCGGCATGTAGTCGACTACTCCGGCCTCAAGTGCCGCTAATTCCTGTGCAATAGCAGGTTGCCGTGCGACCAGCACCGTAGGCACCCTTAAAGTTTTAGGCAGCTCAGTGATTTCCTCGTCTACGCCCATCACTAGCATGGCAACGCGTTCTTTCTCCCCTTCCACCGTGATATCGCGTGCGTCAACCTGGATCAGCTCATGGGTTGCACCAAAGGCGGACTGGATGACTTCTAACGTGGTTTTTGTGATGTTGCAGTGAAGGATGATAGAACGGTTCATCTGATGTTATCCCTGTATTGAATTGACTTGCGCGTGTCCGAATTCATGTTTCGCATTGGCGAGTACGGCAAACCGCGAGCCTGTCAGAATTTTCGTGTGAAGCCGGGGTCATGAAATAATACCGAAAGGATTGTCCATGACCGATGCAATGACCACGAAGAAGCCAAAAACCAAGAAGCAGTACCCGTTTCCCGTTGAACTGATCGACCAACTGTTGGCCCAGGTCGAGAACAAGGACGCCGAGTCTATTCTCGGGGAATCAGGGCTGGCTGGCCAGCTCAAAAAGATGCTGGCCGAGCGTATGCTGACAGCCGAATTGAACCACCATCTCGCCACCGAAGGCGACGCCAAGAACCACCGCAACGGCAAGAGCCGCAAGACCGTGCTCGCGCCCGGCGGCGAGCTGGAACTGGAGATCCCGCGTGACCGACTTTCCAGCTTCGAGCCCAAGCTGGTTGCCAAACACCAGCGCCGTATGCCGGGCTTTGATGACCACGTGATCGGCATGTATGCACGCGGCATGACCGTGCGCGAGATTCAAGCACATTTGATGGAGCTGTACGGAACCGATGTGTCGCACGACCTGATCTCGACCATCACCGACGAGGTCATGGACGAAGTGGCGCAATGGCAGCAGCGGCCGCTGGAGACGATGTACCCCATTGTCTATTTCGATGCACTGCGGCTGAAGATCCGTGACGAAGGCACCGTCAAGAACAAGGCGGTGTACCTGGCACTGGGTATCCGCGCCGATGGCCGAAAAGAAGTGCTGGGCCTGTGGATCGAACAAACCGAAGGCGCTAAGTTCTGGCTGAAGGTCTTCAACGAGCTGCGCAACCGTGGACTGGAAGACATCCTGATCGCGGTCGTAGATGGCCTGCGCGGCTTCCCCGAAGCGATTGAGGCGGTCTTCCCGCAGGCGCAGATCCAGACCTGCATCGTGCACCTGATTCGCAACTCGATGACGCTGGCGTCCTGGAAAGATCGTAAGGAGCTTGCCGCTGCGCTCAAGCCGATCTACCAGGCCGCGAATGCCGAGGCGGCAGCGGCGGCTTTAGACGCCTTCGCAGACGGGCCGTGGGGACAGCGCTTCCCGACCGTGCCGGCGATGTGGCGGCGCCAATGGGAGCAGGTGATTCCATTCTTCTCCTACCCGCCGGAAGTGCGCACAATAATCTACACCACGAACGCTATCGAGAGCCTGCACATGCGACTGCGAAAGATCGTAAAGAACCGTGGTCACTTCCCCAGCGACGAGGCGGCGACCAAATTGCTGTATCTGGCCTTGCGCAATATCGAAAAAGATTGGAAGATGCCGCAGCGGACCTGGAAGATGGCCGCCAACCAGTTTGCCATTCTGTTTGGGGAACGCTTTACCAACGCGATTAACTAACTACGCGACCCCGGCACACAAAATTCCTGACAGGTCCC
>Ga0247725_1001179_pt1 | contig 14128 bp, 12 predicted proteins | sample OKSTACKMCFT3sol_FD_183021 | JGI IMG/M metagenome (GOLD analysis project Ga0247725, IMG submission 183021) | Subsurface sediment microbial communities from gas well in Oklahoma, United States - OK STACK MC-FT3-sol | ecosystem: Environmental > Terrestrial > Deep subsurface > Rock core/Sediment... | reverse complement strand
AGACAGTGACCAGTGGCGCCGGGACAACGTCGATAGCCAGCTCGCAGTACAGGAATCGATCTACGACACCGAGCGCAGCATGCAGCGGCTGGGCGACGTGAGCGATGTGGCAATGCGGCAGCTGCAGGACGGTGCCAGCCGCAGCCGCGAGCGGCTGGAGGAGGTGCGCGAGAGCGCGGGAGGTGCGGCGGACCAGGTTGACCGAGTAGGGAGTAGCTCCGAACGCATGGGCAAGCAGATGGGGCAGGCCGGGGCCGCTGCGCAAGGAATGGCGTTCAGCATTGGGGAGGTCTCCGAATCGGCATTGCAGGCAATGCGCAAGCTCAGCGGGCCCAACCCGCTTGTCCAATTTGCCAACGCGCTGAACCGGGTTACTGACCAGCGCAAGCAGCTGGCTGAGTACAAGGCAGAGCTCCAGGCGACCGCCGAAGCTGAGGACGAACTCTCCAAGGCAGCGAAGGAACGGCTGGCAGGGCAGTTCGACTACGTGGGCAAGGGTGAAATCGCAGAGGTGGCGCAGCTGGAGGCCCAGGTCATGCGGCAGCGGCAGCAGCGAGATCAGGAAGCCGCCGCCGCGCTCGCCGAGCGCCGCAAGCAGGCCGACGCTGAGGCCGAGGCGCAGGCGAGGGCGGATGCCGCCCGTATCGGCAGCAACGGCAGCAATGAACAGGTCATCGTCATTGACTGGAAGTTGCCTTCGAAGGAAGTGGTGGCCGGCGCCACTGCAGCCGAGGTGCAGCAAGCGCAGCGCCTCGCGGGCCTCGTCGCTCCGCTGGTCCTGCGCCAGGTGCAGCAGAGTAGAGCCGTTTCTGTGCGGGGGCGTGGCTGATGACCCGCATTGTTCTTGCCGGAATCGAACTGCCGGCCGACCTTCAATGGACCGACGAGTTCACAGCCTGGAAGGTAGGGCAGCAGGCGCGCACAAGCCTGACGGGTGCCTTGATCGTTCAAGAGTCTGCGCGACAGGCCGGGCGGCCGATCACGCTTCAGACAACCCGGGACGGTACCGCCTACGTTGGTGTCGTCAGTCTCCCCGTGCTGCGGGCGCTGCAGGCCAGTGAGAGCGAGGCCCGCCTGGCGCCGCTGGATCTGATCATGCCTGCCCACAACAGCGGCGAGCGGTCGTTCCAGGTGAGATGGCGCCGCACCGATGGACCGGCCATCGAAGTCGATCCCACCCGCTTTGCTGTCCCCGCGCTTGATGCGGATCTCTTCTCCATCACCCTTCGCCTCATGACGGTCTGACCAATGACGATCTCTGCTACCGATATCAAAATGCGCCAGTCGCAGCGCCTCACCGACAACCCTGATGGCGGCGGCCGTATGGTCCAGGCCGAGATTGTCGATGGAGCGATGAACAACCTGTTCCCCGACATCGGTGATGAAGAGCGGACCACCGGCCGCTCCACGCTGCGCAAGATGTTTGTGCACGTGGACACCCCGGGCCCGGATGTTCTGAAGGATGCGATCGCGGTGCTGATCGACCCGCCGTCCGACCCGCGTGTGACCGTGACCATGTTCGCCACCGGCTCCTACAGCGATGTGCGCCTGGACGCGAAGAACCGCGTCGAGAGCTACATCACCCGCGGCACAGAATCGCGATTCATCCTGCTGGGCGACCACTTCATCGGCCAGATGACCATTCAGGTCTACACCACCAAGGATGCGCCGAGCCCGGACATCAACGACAACCTGAGCCTGCTGACGCTAGCTGCCTCGGGGCGCGATCCCGGCGAGCAGTACGTGCGGGTGAAGAACGTGCTTTCTCGGACGACACGGACGTTCACCGACGACCAGGGCGCCTTCGAGCGCGATGTGCTGGTGATCGAGCTGGTCAACGCGCTGCTGCTCAACTTCTACGGGCAGGAGGTCATCCGCTACTCGGCTACGAAGCCGGGCACCCGTGTGTATGAGACTAACGTTGTCGATGCCACCAGCTACCACAGCGTGAAGCGGCTCACGGCTGCCGGGAAACCCGGTGACCTGTCCGTGCAGATCGACTCGCCCTATGTGCCGATCGTCCCCACGTCCACCGCTGAGACCGCCGTGAGCGACGTTCTGGCTGGTATGGGGACGTTGAGCCACGTCCCCTCGGGGCCAGCCAACAGCCTGGCCCTGAGCTTCACCAGCGCATTCGTGGCCGGTGTTTCCGTCACTCGCTTCCTGGGCACGGGCATGGCTGTCGGCAGCGTAAAGGTGCTGGTGGGCAGCATCGAGCTTTCGGATGACGGCACCGGCGGCCTGGCGTCTGCAGCGGTCACACCCTGGTCGGGTACCGTCGACTATCAAACCGGCGCTGTGTCGCTGGTTCATTCCACCGGTGCGGGCAGCACCAGCGTCAGCATCACCGCCACGCCTGCCGGCACCATTCCAATGCAAGGCTTCACTGATGAGATCGCGGTGACGCAGAACAACCAGGGCATGGTCTGGCTGGCCCAGTTGGAGCCGCTGCCGGCGCCGGGCACTGTCGTGGTGGACTATCGTGCGCTCGGACGCTGGTACCGCCTGACGGACAACGGTCGCGGCCAGCTCGTTGGCAAGCCCGGGCAGGGCAGCGGGACCATCAACTACATGACCGGCTCACTGGTGCTGACCACAGGGGCGCTGCCCGACCTGGACAGCAGCATCATCAGCGCGTGGGGCACATCGATCATTGCCGAGGCCCGTGCAGGCGATACCAACATCAAGCCGCCTGCATTGCGGTTCATGCTGGGGAATGCCGGCGCTGCGCCCGGAACCGTGCGCCTGACGGTGCGGGTGGGCGGCGCGGATGTGAGCGTGGTCGATAACGGTGTCGGTGGCCTGCTCATCGCTGGTCAGCTTCGCGGCTCGGTCGCTTATGCAACTGGCGAGTGCCTGCTGCAGCTGGAGACGCTGCCAGACGCCAATAGCCAGGTGGCGGTCAATTACGACTGGGGTGAGCCGCTTCATGCCGCGCCGCAGCCGGTGCCGGATGGAAACGGCCTGGTCTCATTCACGCTGCCGCAGGGTCCGGTCAAGCCGGGCTCGGTGATGCTGGATTGGGTAATCACCGTCATGCGCGACGCCTACGATCTGGCTTCCGCGCCACAGCCCATGCGCGTCATCGCCAAGGACGACGGCAACGGCAGCCTGGTGGCTGTCTCGGTGGGCGACACGGCCGCCACCACTGCGCTGGGGGCCATCAATTACAGCACCGGCGCCGTGAGCCTGCAGGCCGGAAAGTTCATGGTTCGTCAGGTGTCGTACCCGCAGTACGAGCTGCGCTCGGGGCGTTTGAAGGTGGTGGGCTATGGCCGCGTGGACGTGCTGGCACAGTTCTCCGCAGGCACGCTCGTTTCGGTTGGCTGGACGCTGGCTGGTGCTGGCACGGAATCGGCCGAGGAATCGTTGCCACTGCCGCCGGTGTCCCTGCAGCTGACACCGACCATCAGCGACAGCATCGTGCCAGGCAGCGTCAGGTTCAGCTTCCGTGGCCGGACCTACGTGGACCGCAGTGGCGGTCTGTACCACACCGTCGACCCACTGACCGGGGCGGGTGTGTACGCCGGCACCATCGACTACACCGCTGGCGTGGTGAGCTTGACCCAATGGCTGGCCGGTGGGGCCAATGGCGTGCAGATCCAGTCCTTACTGACGCGCATTGCTGACCCTGGCGTGGCCAACAGCTTCTTCCGGGCGCCGGGCTCGCCGCTGCGGCCGGGCATGTTCACGCTGCGCGCCAACCGCCTCGATGGCGAGATGCTCACTGCGACGGCTGACATCAATGGCGTGATCTCCGGTGCGCAGATCCGCGGGACGGTGGACTGGGAGAGTGGCGTCGCCAAGGTGCAGTTCGGCCAGTTGGTGCCGGTGGCTGGCAATGAGGGCCAGCCCTGGTTCGATCCTGATCTGGTGGAGGGCGACCGGATCTGGCGCCCGGCGCTGGTGCTGGCCGGCTCCATCTACATGGGGGCGGTCGTCTACCGCTCGATTCCGCTGTCGGAGGTCGTCATCGGCCTGTCGTCGGTGCGGCTCCCGAGCGATGGGCGCGCCCCGGCCTTCAAGCCCGGGCAGACGGTCGTCGTCCATCACACGGCCAAACACAGCGTGGCTTCGCCCTCTGCGGGTCAGGTCGTTAGTTTTGGGCGGGGGCGCATTGCCCAGGTCGAGGTCCGCGATAGTGCCGGCAAGGCGGTTGAGAGCGTTTGGTACTCCTTCGACTTGGACGTTGGGACCCTCACGTTCAATGACCCCTTGAATCTATCCGCTTACACGCTGCCGATCATTGTCAGTGAGCGTATTGAAGATCGTCGTTTAGTGGTTCAGCCACAGATTACGGGCGAGATCGAGATCAACACGGGGTTGAGCCATGACTTTCCCGTAGGCGAGTCAATGCTTAGCACTGCGCTCCGTTTGGGCGAGGCCAATGGCTCGTTGGATCTGCAGGCGCGAGTCGAGAACCTGTTCGATCAGGCTGCGTGGAACAACGTCTGGAGCAACGTCATTAGCGGAAGCGCTGCCCCAGGAACCTACAACGACACCGATTTCCCGTTGCTGGTATCTAACGCAGATGCAATCACGGAGCGCTGGGCGGTGCGGTTCACCTCTGCGACGCAGTTTGAGGTGATGGGCGAGACGGTGGGTACCATCGCGACGGGGAATACGACGACGGATTGCGCGCCGGTGAATCCGCGCACGGGGCAGCCCTACTTCACGATTCATCGCGCGGGCTGGGGCACCGGCTGGTCCGTGAACAATGTGGTCCGGTTCAACACCATTGGTAGCCTTGCTCCAGTCTGGATGATCAGGACCACCCTGCCAGGCGCGTCTGAAGGAGCGACTGATTCCACCCGGCTACAAGTCATTGGCAATATTGCAGGAGTTACGGAATGAGTTTGATCCCGACCGTTTACAGCAGCACCGATCCCGGAGCGCCAGCACTCACGGGGCAGCCAGGCTCGTTTGCGGCCCTGCTCGATGCGGTCCTTGTGGCAGGCTATGGCGTCGGTGCCGAAGCAAAGGCGCCGCTGGGCTGGAGTCGCCCCTACCAGCAGGGAAGTACGCTCCGCGCTTATCGGAACAGCCTGGTGGCGGGGACCGGTCATTGGCTTCGGGTTGACGACAGTCAGGCGCTCTACGCGAGCCTGACTGGGTTCGAGACCATGAGTGACATCGGTACAGGCAATGGGATGTTCCCGACCTCCGCTCAATTGCCCAATGGATCTGCGTGGGCGAAGTCACGTACGGCTGATGCAACCGCTCGCGCCTGGTGGATCATTGGCAATGAGGTGTGTTTCTACATCTTCATCGATTACGTCGGCGATGGTATTGGTGCAGCTGCCGGCGTCAATTTTGCAGGTAACTTCTCACGGTTGAATCCTGCCGATGGCTGGAACTACGCTATCAGCGAGAGAAACGCTGGGTCGTACGCGGGTGGGTCCAGCTTCGAATCATTGCGACTTCTGCAGCTCGGTACCGTCATCGATGCCAATCCGATAGGCACCGGCAATGTGTCTTTGACGTTCGCTCGCGCGCTCGACGGAACGATTAGTCCGCGCGGTCGGTGCGCTGCGGGTGGGCCGATCACGCAAGCCTATGCCGGCTGGCAGGGGCTTGGCACGAGCGGATTTGCGTATCCTGATCCTTATTCGGGTGGTTTGCTCTACTCCAGGCTGCCCATCCTTCAGGCACCGCAGCAAATTCGGGGATTCTTGCCGGGAGTGTATTGCCCAATGCATCACGGCGGCATTGCGGACATGCAGATCCTTCCGGACGTTGACGGCTTGCCGCCTGGTACCCGACTGCTTTGTAAGATCGCCCGTATCGGTGGCGCGACGCAGTATCCGCGGGTGCTGTTCGATCTGACTAATCCATGGTGAATTGATGACAACCGGTTTTTTCATGGGTATGGCGTCAAGTCGGGCGAATGATCCGGCCCGCCGAGGCTACTTGGGAGGGACGTTGCCGAACGAAGACGGCGACGACGGTCGTACGCGCATCAAGAATGTGCCTGGGGTCGTCCGCGTCAATGTTTACGAGCGGGGTACGATGCGGTTGGTCGAAACCCTTCGTAGTGCAGCGGATGGCAGTTGGCGTGTCGACTACCTTGACCAGTCCGAAATCTATGTGGTGATCGGGTTCGATGACCAAGGGCGTGTGAACGCGGCGATCCAGGACTGGGTGCGCCCAGCCTTGATGGATTGACCGTGGCGAACAGGGGCGAATTCACTGGCCTGAATCTTGGCCCCCTGTCCGTTCCGCAGGGGCAATGGGTAGGGCTCAACCTCGGCGTGGAGTGGGACGTTGATCCCCCTGAACCGGTGGTTCGGGGTTTGCGTTCGGTCACGACCGTCTCTTGGCAAGGTGCCGTCGGAAGGCGGGCCGCTCGTAGGGTTGATTGGTCGTCCAGTGCTGCCCTTGTTCCGCAGTACCGCATGCCGTGGCAAGGCCTGCCGCAGCTGAAGCGAGTCGTTTCGCTGGATTGGGGTGGCGCACATCTGCGCCGAAGTGTGCTCGGCCTTCGTTGGATCCAGTCAATGGCTGGTACACGGATGGAGGCTGCGGTGCGTTGGGGGGCGTTGCCTGTTGAGCGAAGTGCAAGTCAGTTGGTGTGGCGGGGCCAAGCCGTTGCAAGACAGGAAACTCGCGTTCATTGGGATGGCGCGCCGCAGCGCCAGCGAGATCATTGCCGGCTGAATTGGTACGGAGAGCTGGGTCGGACCCATTACGACTCAAACGTGCGGTGGGGGAATCCCGGGCTAGACCGCTGGGACCTGCGACTTCCATGGGCGCCGGCGCGTCGCACCCCGTGGTTGGTCCGCACCCCGAAACCCATTCCGCCTGACCCTGATCCGGGTGATGGATTTCCGGATGGTGCATTCCTTCCGCTCGTACTTGGTTGCCCGGTAATTCCGGTTGCCGGTCTTGTGCCACTTAATCTAGGCGTCGCTGCTTGCTACATGGTGCGCCCACAACGTAGGACGTATGTCGTGATCAACACCGTTGCGCTGGTTCGGCTTCCTGATCGGATGCCCATCGAGGTGACCCGGATTTCGCTTGGTGCCAGTCGCGGCACGTGGGGGTGGACCTTCGACATCGAGTTGGCAGATCCGCAGCAGCTCGCGTTGCTGAAGCCCACTGCCGCCGGGCCCAGGCAGTTCGAGGTCAATCTCAATGGCTACATCTGGACGGGAATCATCGAGAGCTTCCAGAAGCAGAGGGAGTTCAACGGCGGCGGTGTTCGCTTGAGCGGCCGTTCCCGCACCGCCCTCCTGGCAGCGCCGTACGCGCCGGCTCGGGTCAAGGCCACCACGGAAGATCGCAGCATGGCGCAGCTGGTGGCAGAGGAGCTGGCCGATACCGGCTTCACCAGCACGTACGACACCGTCGACTGGAACGTGCCGGCAGGCGCTTGGTTCTACGACGCCAGCACGCCGCTGGACGCCATCAGCGCGCTCGCCGAAGCGAGTGGGGGTGTCGTCCAGTCGGACCCCGCCGCGCTCGCCATGCGCGTGCGCGCTGCCTATCCGGCCAGTCCGTGGGATTGGCGCACCACGCAGCCGGATCATGTACTGCAGGAGGACATTGTGCTGACTGAAAGCCTGCAGATGCGCAGCGCGCCGTTGTACGACGCAGTGGTGGTGACAGGAGAGCTGGCTGGGAAGGGAGTCACGTGCAAGGTGCGCAAGTCTGGAGAGGAGGGGCGCCTTTACGCCCAGCAGGTCAGCAGCCCCTTGATCACCGTGCCGGCAGCCGGCGCGGAGCGGGGCAGGAACATCCTGTGCGATCGCGGAGAGCAGGCTGCTGTCGACCTGACGGTGCCGTTGTTCGCGAAGCCGCTCAAGGCTGGGGAGGTTGGGCTGCTGTTGCCGCTGGATCTGGTTGAGGTGGTCGGTGCCGATGGCACCTGGCACGGCCAATGCGAGTCGCTGCGGATCGAAGTATCTGCCGACGACCGGGCGGTGGTGATTGAGCAGACAGCAACCCTGGAGAGGCACTACACCGATGCGGACTGACCTGTGGGATCAATTCGGCGATCTGGTTGGCGGCAGCCCGCGGCTGATCGCTACCGTCACCGCGCACAACTCTGATGGCACCAGCAGTTTGACCACCTACGACGGGGTGCAGATGCGCGCCTTCGGGCAGCTGCAGCTGACGGTTCCGTACAACGTCTGGGTGCGTGGCGGCAGGTTGGTTGAGGCTGCTCCGAACCTGCCGCTCTATGAATTGACCGTCTGACGAAACAGGGCGCTGCCCAGATGCCGGCAAGCATCCAGGCAGCGCCGCAACACAGGTGATCTCAGCACCTGGCATTGGCCGTGGCCCTGCCGCCCTCGCGAGAGCGGCGGGATTGTCGGCTCCTCCTATCGCAAATACTGAGAACCCATGCCCAAGCCCATCATTTCCTGGCCGGGCGGCAAGCGCCGCCTGCTGAAGCACCTCTATCCGCACTTCCCAACCCACGACTGCTACGTCGAGGTATTTGCCGGCGGCGCCGCGTCGCTGCTGATGCGGCCATACCCGGCCCAGATGGAAGTGCTCAACGACATCAACGGCGAGCTGGTGTCCCTGTACCGCTGCGTGCGCCATCACCTGGACGAGTTCGTGCGCATGTTCCGCTGGTCCCTGGTATCGCGGCAAATGTTCGAGTGGGCGCAGATGGAGCGGCCTGAGACCTTGACCGACATCCAGCGTGCTGCGCGCTTCTACTACCTCCAGAAACTCGCCTTTGGGGGAAGGGTGCAGGGCCAATCGTTCGGTGTGGTCACTGCCGGAGGCCCGCGACTGAACCTCCTGCGCATCGAGGAGGAGCTGAGCGCGGTGCATCTTCGGTTGTCGAATACGGTGATCGAGTGCCTCCCATGGCAGGAGTGCGTGCGGCGCTACGATCGGCCGGGGACGCTGTTCTACCTCGACCCGCCATACTGGGAGACGGAGGGTTATGGCGTCGAGTTCCCATTCGCTGAGTACGAGGCGATGGCCGATCTGATGCGCAACTCGGTCGGGCGCTTCGTGGTCTCGATCAATGACCACCCGCAGATCCGGGAGGTGTTCGCTGGGTTCGACCTGGTGCCGCTGCAGCTTGACTACACCATCGGCGGCGGGCAGGGCAGAGGGCGGAAGTTCGGGGAGTTGATCATCAAAAGCTGGGACGACAGCCAGGCCACCCTGTTGTAGGCATCACGCAATCTGCTGGAGCAGGTCTTCGCGATTGTTTCGTGGCGTGTTGACTGCGCGGCTGACCCTGTACGCCTCCATGGATGGAGGCGAGCTTGCCAGCAGCATCGCCATGGCGTCGTCGGGGCTGGCCGCCATCCAGTCATCGATCTGGTCAACCTGGAGCCAGACTGGCATGCGGTCGTGGATGTCGGCCGAGACGCCGCTGCTGTCGCCGGTGATGATGGTGAAGGTGCCCAGGTTTCCGTCGGGCAGCAGCGGGCTGGTGTCCTCCCACAGGCCGGCGGCGAGCAGCGGCCCGGTGGCGTGGATGAACCACGGGTCTTTCTTCCCGTCCTCGGGGCTGATCGACCACTCGTAGTAGCCGGCCATCGGTATCACGCAGCGGCGCTTCTTGAACGCGGTTCGGAAGGCGGGCTTGGTGGCCACCGTCTCGATCCGGGCGTTGATGGTCGATCCCTGCAGGCCCTTGGCCTTGGCCCAGAAAGGCAGCAGGCCCCAGGCCAGGCGCGTGACCTGCCGGCCTTCGCCCCGGTCCAGGATCACCGACGCTCGCTGCGTCGGCGCCAGGTTGCAGCTGGGGTGGATCTCGGCCAGGCCGGGGGAAAGGTCAGCCAGCCCTGGCTGGCCGAAGTCGATCACGGGTAGCTGGACGAATCGGCCGCACATGGCCGGAGGGTAGCCCGGCCGGCTGTGCCCGGGGCGTGTAGGGACAGCCCGACCCGACAGGGCGAGGTTGCCCGATGGTGTCAGCGGGGCAGGGCGGGCATTCTGACCTTGCCGGATCCGGGGCCGCAGGCAGCTCAACCCGGGGGCGCGTGAGCAGCGCCGTGCCGGCACCGATCCCGAACCATTCAGCCATGTGGTCCCTGCGTTCGCAGGATCTGCGACGGCCGGTCGTATCCTCCCGGCCATGCGCTCCTCCCACGGCTTCCGCACCGCCCCAATTCCCTCTGGCTGGGTCCAGACCGGCGAGCGCTGGGCGCTCTGGTACAACGGCCGCGAGACGGCCAGCGTCACTCCTGACGGCGGCCCTGGGGTGCGCCTGTGGATGGAAGGTCAGAAGATGTGGCACACCAAGGAAGCGCGCGCCGCCAACATCCGGCAGGCGAAGCGCTACGCCGAGCGCTGGTGTGCGGCCAGGCTGTATCCCGGCCTACCTCTACGCGAGGCCGTGGCGCGTCTGACAGACAGCACCCCGATCCAGCCGCCGCCGCCACTGCCCGGCCTGCCGCCAACCCGTGAGCAGCAGCAACAGGCTCGGCGCCTGGCCGAGGCTGGGACGAAGGAGATCGAGCGGGTCAAGGAAGCGCTGGAACCGCGCCGAACGCCGAAGGAGACCAAGCCCCGCCCGAGGGACGCCCGCAAGGCGTGGGTACGGGCAGGGCTGCAGCAGCTACGGCGTGGGGTCTGAACTGAGGCCGAGGTACGCGGCCCATTCCTCCATCAGCGGGCGGCGCTTGTCCAGAAGCTGCCCACGGCGGTAGGCCGCCTCCGCCTTGTTCCTGATGGCATGTGCCAGCGCCATTTCCACCACCTCATTGGCGTGGTCGGTCGTCTCTGCCGCCCAATCGCGAAAGCTCGACCGGAACCCATGCACGGTGAAAGGCAGGCCCAGCCCCTTCGGCGCTGGCTTCTGCACCAGGTAGAGCATCGCGTTCTCGGACAGGGCGAATGGCGGCTCTTTCCGGGATAGGGGCTTCAGGATCGCCACCGCCGCATCGGTCAGCGGCACGATGTGGTCCCGACCACCCTTCATGCGTCCAGCCGGTATGGTCCACAACTTGTGGTCCAGATCGAATTCCGACCACTCGGCGCCAGTCACCTCCGCAGTGCGTGCCGCCGTCAGGATGACGAAGCGGAGCGCACGGCGCGTGCGGGCATCCCGCTCGGCCAGCGTGGCCATGAAGGCGGGAACGTCCCGATACGGCATGGCGTCGTGGTGCTTGGGCTTGTTCACCTTGCCGGGCTTGGGCAGCAGATTCTCCAGGTGTCCGCGCCAGCGGGCTGGGTTCTCGCCGTCCCGATGCCCGTGGACCTTGGCCCAGTCCAGCACACGCTCGATGCGCCCACGCACGCGCGTGGCCGTCACCGTCTTTTCGGTCCAGATGGGCCGCAGGCAGGCCATCACCATGTGCGTGTCGACGTTGCCGACCGGGGTATCACGGGCAGGGCCGTAGGTGCGTAGGGACTGATCCCACTGATCGGCCTGTGCATCGTTCTTCCAGCCGGCGCGATGGGAGGCAATGTAAGCATCAGCCGCTTCCCCAAAGGTTGTCCCGGCTGACCGGCTGGCCCGCCTGGCTTCGATCGGATCCTCGCCGGCCAGCAGCTGTCGGCGATGCTGCAGGGCCGATGCTCGGGCCTCCTGCAGGCTGACCAGCAAGGCAGGCCCCAACCCCATTTCTCGGCGCCTGCCGCCGCGCTGGTAGCGCAGCACCCAGGACTTCGCCCCGGTGGGCCCGACGAGCAGGTACAGGCCTCCGCCATCCGCGTGGTAGCCTGCCTTGGTGGTGGTCTGCGCGGCGCGCGCGCTCAGTCGGTTGGTAGGTCTTGCCATCAGTATTGCCCCACAGTTTGCCCCATGCTTGGGGTCCGGATTCCGTGAGACTCGATGGTATGGGTGTGGAGTCTCAGGCCTTGATACGCCTTGGTTTCCGGACACCCTGAGAGTTATTGAGAGTGACGAATCGGCCTCTCACTCCGCCAGATACAAAGAAGCGCCTGCAGATCCTCGATCTGCAGGCGTTTTTCTTTATCCGACACTCGAAAGTGCAACCGGCGTGGGCTGCCTATCCTGGCTGATCCGTACGGGTGGCAGGCACTGGCGCGGGCGTCGCCGCTGGTGCCGGAGCGGGCGCACCGGGCAGCTGTGGCGGTTCAAGATAGCGAGGTGGGGTTTCCCGCCACAGCAAGGCAAGCGTGCAGTCGTTGGCACGTTCCCTGCACATTCTTTCGGCCTTCCGCTGCGCGGCGTCCGCGGTCTTCTCACCCAGTGCAAAGCCCAACGCAATCGTGCCGGTCGCTATGGCCGAATAGCCTTCGCTGCTGGTGCTGGCGGAGTGACCGCAATTGCGCGATCGCGCTGCGCAGTAGTGCAGCGACTGCTGCATCGCAGTGGTGAGGGAAGATTGGTTCATCGAATATCCGTAGCGGCCATCCTTGTCGTAGGTGATCGCAGACGCAGCACTTGCGCCTGATGAAACGGACAACAACAGTGCCAGTGAAACCGCATGCTTCCAGTTCATCACGCTCTCCTTCTCTGCCGATGGTGAATCAACCGGGGAGCGTGGTGCAACCACGCAGGGGGTGCGATGGACGACGCCTGCAGGCCGTCTGCCTGCAGGCGTGTACCGATGCATCCGGTTGTCAGAGCTTCACCGTCACACCCACCTGGAAGCCACGCCCGGGCAACGGTGCGATGTACTTCAACGGCGAGTTGTGCGGGCGTGCTTCTTCATTGAGCAGGTTGCTGCCGTTGACGAACACCTCGACGCCGGCGATGTAGCTGTTGCGTACCGGCAGTTCGCGGCTGACCTGCAGGTCGACCAGGTTGAACGCATCCAGTGGCACCTCCTCGCTGACGTTGCGGCCGAGGTACTTCTGCCTGTCGTAGTAGGTGCTGGACAACTGCGCCTTCCAGCCCTCGCGCTGCCACTGCAGGTTGGCGCCGTAGCGGTTGGTCGGCATGTTCGGCAGGTACTCGCCGTCATTGTGGGCACGCAGCGAATCGGGGCGGTCGGCCTTGTTCTTCACCAGGTCGGCGAAGGCGGACACATTCAACGTGCCGAAGCGGCCCGGGTCCAATGCCTGCGACGCATCGATCTCGAAGCCCTTCACCGTGGTGTCGGTCTGCTTCCAGTACTTCAGCGGCAGGCGGTTGGCGGTCTGCAGGCCGGAGTAGCCGAGGTAGAGGTAGTTCTCGTACCGCATCCGGTATGCGGTGGCGGACAGCTCGAAACCACCGAGGTGGAACAGGCCGGTCAGTTCCAGGTTCTTCGCGCGCTCCGGTTCCAGGTTCTGGTTGCCTTCTTCCTGTGTCATCACCGAATAGTGCGCGTTGCTGGCATACAGCTCGTTGATCTCCGGGGCGCGCTGTGAGGATGAGTAACGGATCTTGGCTGAGAACAAGGGGCCGAGCTCGACGTACGAGCCGAGGCTGTAGCTGTTGAGCCGGTAGTCGCGGTTCTGCAGTTTGGTGTTGGCGGCATTGCGCGCGGTCTTGAAGCGGCTGGGCTGCAATTCGTGATCCACACGCTCGTGGCGCACGCCGGCATCGAAGCTGGCCCAGCCGAAATCCAGCGTTTCCTTCAGGAACACCGCGTTGCTGCTGGTGTCCACGTCCGGCAGGTAGCGCTGAGAACCACTGCCGGTGACATCACGCGACTGATGGCTGAAACCGAGCAGGCCGCTGAGCGGGCCGATGCGTTGATGGCTGAGCAGCAGCTCGGCCTGGGTGCTCTCGAAATCGTAGTCGTTGGCCTTGGTGGCGCCCAGCCGCTCGCCTGAGGTGTTGTCCAGCTTGGAAACGCGGAGTTCCGCGCGCTCGAACCACGGTAGTGGATCACGCAGCAGGGCTTCCAGCGCGTAGCGCTGTTGCTTGATCACCACGCCCACCGGCAGGCCATCGGCATAGTTGGAACCGAACGACAGGTTCTGCATCGAGAAGCCTGGAACGCCGTACTCGCTGTCCTTGGCATCAATGCTGACACTCACGTAGCCACGGTCGAAGAACAGGGTCGAGCCGAAGGCCACCTGACTGTTGCGCGCATAGCTGTTGCCCAGCCGGTGATGGTAGTCGGGCGTCACATCGTTGTTGATCTGCTTCTGCACATACGACGGCGTGCCGGGCACGTAGGCCGGGTTGACCGGATTGATGTAGGTGCGGCGCTGCCAGACCGACGTCGGATTGTTGGTGTAGAAGGAGAAATCACCATCGGCCCAGTCCGGGTTCTCGGTCATGAACTGGTCGATGTATGGCTGCGAGGCT
>Ga0247725_1001175_pt1 | contig 14153 bp, 17 predicted proteins | sample OKSTACKMCFT3sol_FD_183021 | JGI IMG/M metagenome (GOLD analysis project Ga0247725, IMG submission 183021) | Subsurface sediment microbial communities from gas well in Oklahoma, United States - OK STACK MC-FT3-sol | ecosystem: Environmental > Terrestrial > Deep subsurface > Rock core/Sediment... | reverse complement strand
GCCAGTTTTTGCGTGGTACGTCGTTACTCGACGGCTCATTTGGGCGACCAAACTTCGCGTCTCGCGCCTAGCCCCACGCAAAAACTGGCTCCGTCGCGGCCGTGCGCGAAACGGCAACAGACCCTAGTGATAGCAGGCACAACGCCGCTCGTCACTGTCTCATATCTGAGACAGTCAGGCGGGCGTTATACGCTTGCCTGCCGCACGGCGACAGAAGCGTCGGCCCAGAGCGTTCGGGTAAACTTCAGCGGTTTTCGCGCAGCGCTCGCTGCGTCAGCGATTCACCTGAGGACATTTCGTGTTGCAAACCGACGTACTGATCATCGGCGCAGGCGCCGCCGGCCTGATGTGCGCAGCCACCGCCGCAGCCCGTGGCCGCCGCGTGCTGGTGCTCGACCATGCCAACAAGGCCGGCAAGAAGATCCTCATGTCCGGTGGTGGGCGCTGCAACTTCACCAACCTGTACTGCGAGCCGAGCAACTTCCTTTCCGGCAACCCGCACTTCTGCAAGTCCGCCCTGGCGCGCTTCACCCAGTGGGACTTCATCGGCCTGGTGGCCAAGCACGGCGTGCCCTACCACGAGAAGAAGCTTGGCCAGCTGTTCTGCGATAACAAGTCCAGCGACATCCTCGAATTGCTGCTGGCCGAATGTGCCGAGGCCGGGGCACAGATCCGCCTGGACACGGCAGTACACAGCATCGAAAAAACCGCAGGCGGCTTCCTGCTGCAAAGCGACCTCGGCGAAGTGGCCTGCCAGTCGCTGGTGATCGCCACTGGCGGGCTGTCGATCCCGACCCTCGGCGCCACCGGCTTCGGCTATCAGGTAGCCAGGCAATTCGGTCACGAATTGCTGCCGACCCGCGCCGGGCTGGTGCCTTTCACCATCACCGAGCCGCAGCTCAAGACGCTGTGCACGGAGCTTTCCGGAACCTCGGTGGAGGACTGCCGGGTGAGCTGCAATGGCCAGAGTTTCGTCGAGAACATCCTCTTCACCCACCGCGGCCTGTCCGGCCCGGCGATCCTGCAGATCTCGTCCTACTGGCAGCCGGGCGATACTGTACATATCGACCTGCTGCCACATATCGACCTGCCCGAATGGCTGGCCACCCAGCAGCGCGAACGTGGCAACAGTGAGCTGAAAACCCTGCTGGCCGAGCTGTTCACCAAGAAGATGGCGACCCTGCTGGTCGACAGCTGGTTCAGCAACAAGCCGCTCAAGCAGTACACGCCCGGCGAGCTCAAGACGATTGCCGAGCGCCTGTCCGACTGGCAATTGGTGCCGGCTGGCACCGAAGGCTACCGCACGGCGGAAGTGACCCTGGGCGGGGTGAATACCGACGAGGTGTCATCCAAGACCCTGGAGTCGCTCAAGGTACCGGGGTTGTATTTCATCGGCGAAGTGCTCGACGTCACCGGCCACCTGGGCGGCTTTAACTTCCAGTGGGCCTGGGCGTCGGGCTACGCCGCCGCGCAATACGTCTGAGGCTTAAATATTGCGCCCCATTTAACGGTGCAGCGGGAACTGCCGACGCGGCGCAGACTCTGCCTTGACAGCAGATGCAAAGCTGCAATCACAGGCACGACGCCGCTGCGTGACTATTGATGCCGGTGGCCGGTACGATGTCCGCCACGGGCGCAGCCGATCTGCTGGCACGCCTGCCGATGGAGAATCTGGCACAGGGCAACGCCATCATCACCCTGTTGCTGGTGGTGACCATGACCCTGGCGGACGTCATGAACAACGCGGCGACGGCGGCGGTGTATGCCCCATCGCGCTAAGCGCCGCCAGCCAGCTCGGCGTCAGCCCGGACTCGCTGTTGATGGCCGTGGCCATCGGCGCCTCCTGCTCGTTCCTCACGCCCATTGGCCACCAGAACAACACCCTGATCCTCAGCCCCGGCGGTTTCCGCTTTGGCGACTACTGGCGCCTGGGCCTGCCACTGGAAATCCTCGTAGCGCTGATCAGTGTGCCCATGCTGCTGTGGATCTGGCCGTTGTAATCCGCCATTCAGAAGCTCGGGGTGATGCCGAGCACCACATCGAAGCGGGCGATCTGCTCGTCGCTCTGCCCGCTCACCGGTACGAAGGGCACGACCAGCAGTTCGCGCAAGCGTGGGTCGCGGATGGCGTTGAGCAGGCCATCGCGCTGATTGAGCAGCTCGCCGTGGACATAACACTGCGTGGCGAAACGCGGTATGCCGGGTAGGGTCACCTGCCAGATGGATATGCGGGGTACGGCCGGGATAGGGCACCGGGCGAATGGTGCGAAAACGGTAGCGCCCATCGGCCGCCGGGGTGAAACGGCCATACCCCTGGAACCCGGGGTCGAGCCTCTGGCGGTCACCGCCGCGACTGTGCAAATAGATACCGTTGGCATCCACTTGCCAGATTTCCACCAGCGCCCCAGCCAGTGGCCGGCCGCCCGCATCGAGGATCGAACCGTGCAGTTGCACGCGAATCCCGCGCGCCTCTGCGGCCTGACCGTCGACCCGCACCAGGTCGTTGTCACGGTCCAGCAGCAGTTGGTCGGGGGTAGAAGGGGCCCAGCGTCTGGCGCGGCGTCAGCAACCGCTCGGCCAGCGCCAGTGCCGGGCTGACCAGCAACGCGCCGCCAGCGGCGAAGAGGAGATGACGACGGCTGGACATGGTCTTTTTCCTCCGTAGCGTGGTCCAGGCGGTCCCGCGATACGCTATGACAGATGTTCCAGCACTCCGGCGGCCGATTGAAAGGGCAAGCCGTGGGCCTCGGCCACGCTGCCGCAGGTGATCACACCCCTGGCCACGTTGAGCCCGTTCAGCAGATGCGCATCATCCTGCAAGGCGCGGTGTGTGCCCTTCTGGGCGAGCGCCACGACGAACGGCAGGGTCGCGTTGTTCAGCGCCAGGGTCGAGGTACGCGCCACCGCGCCGGGCATGTTGGCCACGCAATAGTGCACCACATCATCGACCACATAAGTGGGCTCGGCATGGGTAGTGGCGCGGGAAGTCTCGGCGCATCCGCCCTGGTCGATGGCGACATCCACCAACACTGCGCCGGCCTTCATCTGCCGCACCATGTCCGCAGTGATCAGCTTGGGCGCGGCCGCACCGGGAATCAGCACCCCGCCAATCACCAGATCGGCCGCCAACACCTGCTCGCGCACCGCCGCGCGAGTGGAGTAGAACGTGGTGATGCGATTGCCGTACAGGGCATCGAGCCGGCGCAACACATCGACGCTCTTGTCCAACACCGTGACATCGGCGCCAACAAAGGCAGGCGGCCCTGCGCATCGGTCACCGTCTCGTAGGCGATACAGGTGGCGCCGCTGGCCATCAGCTCTTCGGTCTGCGCCCGATCCGGCGCCAGGTGCAGGTAGGTAAACAGCGTGTGGTCGGCTCGCAACCTGGCGCGCTCCACCGCCAGGGGCTCCTTGACCTTGGCGATCAACTGCCCCTGCTGGAACACCTCGGACGAACTCTTGGCGATCTGCGCGCCGGCCTCCAGGTAATCCTCGTCGGCAAAACCGATGGCCGCACCGGCATGGGTTTCGACCCACACCTCATGACCGAGCGCCGTCAGCTCGGCCACCGACTGTGGCGTGGGCCGACTCGGTACTCGTGGTTCTTGATTTCCTTGGGTATGCCGATTCGCATAACCATCTCCAACCATTGCGAGCCAACAGTCTGAAGTCTAGGAAAGCATGAGCCAGCTCACAGGAAATTCCACGATAAATTTCGTCCGTCCGTCACTGCCCGAACAGCAGGCGCCGCGCCTCTGCGGTGAGCAAGGCCTGCGGATCGGCGTTCACCTGTTCTACCAGCGCGTAGGCACGCTGCACCGCGGGGCGTGCATCAATGCGTTCGAGCCAGGCAGCCATGTTGGGGAAGTCCTCCAGTTTCTGTTGCTGCATCTTCCACAGCTTGGCCCAGGGATAGATGGCCATGTCGGCGATGGAATAATCGCCCGCCACGTAGTCGCGCCCGGCCAGCTGGCGGTCCAGCACGCCGTAGAGGCGCGCGGTTTCCTTCACGTAGCGGTCGATGGCATACGGAATCGGCTCCGGCGCGTAGCGCACGAAGTGATGGTTCTGCCCCGCCATCGGCCCGAGGCCGCCCACCTGCCAGTAAAGCCACTGCAACACGGTGAAACGCGCGCGTGTCTCGCGCGGCAGGAATTGCCCGCTCTTGTCGGCCAGGTACTCGAGAATCGCCCCGGACTCGAACAGGGCGATGGGCTCACCGCCATCGGCCGGGGCATGATCGACGATGGCCGGAATGCGGTTGTTCGGTGCGATCTTGAGAAACTCGGGTGCGAACTGCTCGCCCTTGCCGATATGCACGGGGACGATGCGGTAGTCCAGCCCGGCTTCCTCGAGAAAGATGCTGACCTTGTGGCCGTTCGGTGTGGTCCAGTAGTACAGGTCGATCATGGGTTTTCCTCCAGGTGGATCGCGGCCCGCTTGACCAGGCCGTGAGTCGTTTCATACGTCTGCAGGATACGCGTGAACCAGACGCCCAGCGCAGAATCCTCGGCCCAGGGTTGCGCGCCCAGGCACCAGGCCCAGAACAACATGCCAGCCAGCAGGTAGTCGCAGCCGCCAGGGGCCTGGCCCTCGAGGAAGGGCTGATCACGCAGCCACATTTCCAGCGGTGCCACGCCTTCACGGAACAACCGCTCACCGTCCTGTGGATCGGCGAATGCCTCCAGGCTCATGCCCAGCGCCTTCTCCCGGCTACTGCGGAAATACTCGCGGTCGGCCGAGCAAGGGACGTTGTGGATAACGCTGATCGAGGTGGGCGAAGATCGCCAGGCTGTCATGCACCGTTTCACCTTCGTCGATCAGCACCGGTACCAGCTTCTGTCCGGAAAAAGCGATCAAATCCTTGTCAGTGAAACGTGTCGGCCGGCTCTGCCAGTCCAGCCCCTTGTGCGCCAGCGCCAGACGTACGCGCCAGCAGTAGGGCGAAAACACCCGCTCAGGATCGGCGCCACACAGCTCGAACAACTCCCGCATATCACCTCCATTAAAAACCGATCAGTCCAGAATCAAGCGAACAAAAACCAGCGCCGGATTGCTCAGGCGCAGTCCAGGTTGGTCATCACCACTGTAACGCTGACCACGGCGCGTTCGAGCGCCTGTTCGAAGACCTGGCAGATACCCGCCGTGGCTCGCTGCAGAACCGGCACCAGCGCCGGTTCTGACAAGGATCCTCGGCCTGCACCGCGGCGACCGCCACTAGGCTGCCGACCAGGCCGCTGTCGCCGGCCACCTGCTGGCGCCGCCTGGCCTTCAACGCCATGCCGAGGATGGCCAGGATCAGCCCGGCGCTGGTCAGCGCCAGGGTAACGATCAGCGCCAGCGGGATGCCGAGTAGGATCAGCGCCACCCCGGCGTAGTTCACCGGCAGCAACTGCAGGGCGTAGAGGGCGAGGATCAGACTGATGCCACCGAGCACGCCGCCGATGCCGCTGCCCGGCTTGGAAAACTCGAAGAACAGGCCGTAGACGCCGATCATCATCAGGATCAGCGCCACGCTGGGGTTGGTGATCACCGCCAGCAGGCGAGTGCGCCAGTCCGGCGCATGGCTGATCAAGGGCGCACCGGCGGTAGCCAGGGTGACTTCGACGCCTGCAGCTGGCAGGGTCTTGCCGTCCAGCTGGCGCAGCAGGTCGTTCAGGTCCGTCGCCAGATAGTCGATCACCTTCTGCTCCAGCGCTTCTTCGGCGGACAGGCTGACCGCCTCGCGCACTGCCCGCTCAGCCCACTCGGCATTGCGCCCGCGCATATTCGCCAGGCCGCGAATGTAGGCGGCTGCGTCATTGACCTGCTTGGCGGTCATGACATCGGCCGAGCCCCTTTCGCCTTGCGCAGGCTTGTCCGTCTCGCCCTTGTCAGCCCCCTCTGGTTTGCTCGGCGAGCCCGGCATGCCGATGGCCACCGGCGTGGCGGCGGCGAGGTTGGTCCACGGCGCCATGGCAGCGACATGGCTGGCGTAGAGGATGTAGGTGCCGGCGCTGGCCGCCCGCGCACCGCCTGGGGCGACGTAACTGGCCACCGGGATCGGGCTGGCAAGGATCGCCTTGATGATCGCGCGCATGGAGCTATCCAGGCCGCCGGGCGTGTCGATCTCGATCAGTACCAGTTGCGCGCCCTCGTCCACCGCCTTGGCCAGACCGCGCACCAGGTAGTCGGCACTGGCCGGGCCGATCACCCCATCCACCTGCAAGCGCACCACCGCGCCCGGCACCGCACTCGCCCCCACCGAACCGCAGAGGATCAGAGCACACAGACATAGACGCAACCAGCCAGGCAACACGTTCGACTCCCAGGCCCCAGTGATACCGGACAGGTGGCGGAGGGCCTTTGTTGAGCATAGTCCATGCCCCCAGCGGGTCCCCGACAGGGCTGGCGGATGTGCTACAGGGGATGTACTGCTCGCTGCAGGAGCAGATTTATTCGCGAGACGGACGACGAAATTACGAAAGGCGCCAGGCCAAACAGATTGCCGGCAGACAGATACCCAGTGGCTGGCCAGTTCCGGTAGGCTGCTCAGATCTTTTCCTGACCAGACGACCTATGCCCCGACCTCGCCTTCGCCAATCACTGCGCCGCCTCTGGGCACTGGACAAGTTCAGCGCCAGTCTGCGGGTGTTCATCGCCCTGGCCGGAGCCCTTTCGCTGTGCTGGTGGCAGGGCTGGATGCATGGGCTGATCCCCCTGTTTCTCGGCATCATCGCCAGCGCCCTGACCGAGACCGACGACAGCTGGCAAGGCCGCCTCGGCGCGGTGCTGGTCACCCTGGCCTGCTTCAGCGCAGCAGCCTATGCGGTGGAATTTCTCTTTCCCTATCCCTGGTTGTTCGTCATCGCCCTGGCCTTTTCCGCCTTTTGTCTGACCATGCTCGGCGCACTCGGTGAGCGCTTCGCCACCCTGGGTTCCGGCACTCTGATTCTCGCGGTGTACAGCATGATCGGCGTCGAGCAGCGCGGCGGCGTCGCCGGCCTGTGGCTGGAACCGCTGCTGCTGGTAGCCGGCGCCGCCTGGTACGGCCTGCTCTCGGTGATCTGGCACGCGCTGTTCGCCCATCAGCCGGTACAGCTCGCCCTGGCCCGGCTGTTTCGCGAACTGGGCAAGTACCTCAAGCTCAAGGCGGCACTGTTCGAACCCGTGCGCCAGCTGGATGTGGAACAACGCCGCCTGCAGTTGGCCAAGCAGAATGGCCGCGTCGTCTCCGCGCTCAACGCGGCCAAGGAGATCATCCTGCATCGGGTCGGTAGCGCTCGGCCGGCACCGAAGGTCAATCGCTACCTGAAGCTGTACTTCCTCGCCCAGGACATTCACGAACGCGCCAGCTCGTCGCACTACCCTTACAACGAACTGGCCGAAGCCTTCTTCCACAGCGATGTGCTGTTTCGCTGCCAGCGCCTGCTGCGCCTGCACGGCGAAGCCTGCCAGCGCCTGGGCAGCGCCATCGAGTTGCGCCAGCCGTTCGAATACCGCGAGCTGTGCAGCCAGGCCCTGGAAGACCTGCATGCCTCGCTCGACCACCTGCACCTGCAAAGCAACCCGGCCTGGCGCCGCCTGCTGCGCTCGCTCGGCGCCCTGGCCGGCAACCTCGCCAGCCTCGACCTGCTGCTCGGCAGCGCCAGCAACCCCGACGCTCTGGCTGATGAGCAGGACAGCAGCCTGCTCGATCGCGAACCCCATTCGTTGCGCGAGGTGATCGAGCGCATCGGCCAGCAACTGACCCCCACCTCGCTGCTGTTTCGCCACGCGCTGCGCCTGTCCATAGCTCTGGCCGCCGGTTACGGCCTGCTGCACCTGATTCATCCGACCCAGGGCTACTGGATTCTGCTGACCACCCTGTTCGTCTGTCAGCCGAACTACGGCGCCACGCGTCTCAAGCTGGTGCAGCGCATCGTCGGTACCCTGATCGGCTTGGGGTTGGGCTGGGCATTGATCGACCTGTTCCCCGACCCACGTATCCAGGCCCTGTTCGCCGTGGTCGCTGGCGTCGCCTTCTTCGCCACACGCAGCACGCGCTACACCCTGGCCACGGCGGCGATCACCCTGCTGGTGCTGTTCTGCTTCAACCAGATCGGCGATGGCTACAGCCTGTTCCTGCCGCGCCTGGTCGACACCCTGCTCGGCGGCATGCTGGCCGGGCTGGCGGTGTTCCTGATCCTGCCGGACTGGCAGGGTCGACGCCTGGGGCGCATGTTGGCGAACACACTGAGCTGCAACAGCGCCTACCTGCGGCAGATCATCGCCCAGTACGCACACGGCAAGCGTGACGACCTCGGCTACCGCCTGGCCCGACGCAACGCGCACAACGCCGACGCGGCACTGTCCACCACCCTCGGCAACATGCTGATGGAGCCTGGCCACTTCCGTAAGGACGCCGACCTCGGCTTTCGCTTTCTGGTGCTGTCGCACACCCTGCTCAGCTATCTCTCCGGGCTCGGCGCCCATCGTGGCGAGCAGTTGCCGCAGGCGGCCCAGGCACAATTGCTGGAACAGGCCGAAGCGCTGGCGAGCAGCCTCGATGAAATCGCCACCGGCCTGCGCGGCGAGCAGCCGCTGGCCATCCACAGCGATGAAGAACAGGCACTGGCGCAAAGCCTGGAGCAGATTGCCGACGACGCCGACGAACGCCAACGTCTGGTGCAGACGCAACTGGCGCTGATCTGCCGCCAGCTGGCGCCACTGCGCACCTTGGCCGCGCATCTGCAGAAGGATCGCCACTAGCAGGCTCATGGGGCTTTCTGCCACTATCTGACGACGCCTAGCTCCCAGGCCTTGCCCATGCCAGCCAACCGACACACCACCCTCGCCTACCTGGTCTCGTTGCCGGGTCTGCTGCTGGTGTGCAGTCTGCTTTTGGCCAGCCAGATTACCCTCGCCAGCACACGTCTGGGTGACAGCAGCGCAGCACAGGATCTCTACGGCCTGGTCGACTTTCTCGCCGATCCCCAGAGCGCCCTGAGCCTGGACGACGTTCGCGCTGTCGATGCCCCTTTCCAGCCCTCGCTGAATCGCCGTGACCTCAGCTTCGGCTATGTGTCGGGGGTGATCTGGCTGCGCCTGGCGCTGCAATCGGATGCCCAGCAAACACGCGTCTGGCGCCTGGAACTGAATTACGCCTCGCTGGACGAGGTGCGTCTATACGACATCGGCGCCGATGGCGTGCGCGAGTCGCGCAGCGGCGACACCGTGCCCTACGCGCAGCGCAGCGTCGGCCATCGCAACCCGGTATTCGAGATCGCGCTGCAACCCGGCGAGCAGCGCACGCTGTACCTGCGCGTCGACTCGCGCGGCAGCATGACCCTCAGCGGTGCGCTGATGTCTTCGCGCGATTTCGAGCAGCACAGCCAGAACGGCTACCTGGCGCATGCCATCTACTTTGGCGTGCTGATCGCCCTGGGGCTGTACAACCTGCTGCTGTTTCTCGCCCTGCGCGAGCGGCCTTTCCTCAACTACGTGCTGTTCATGTTCGCCTTCGCCCTCAGCGTGCTGTCGCTCAATGGTCTTGGCGCGCAGTATCTGTGGTCCGAAGCGGCGCCTTGGAGCAACCGCATACTGCCGGTCAGCCTGACGACGGCGGCGCTGCTGTCGGTGGTGTTTGCGCGCAGCTTTCTCGACACCCGCCAGTGGCTGCCACGCTGGGACAAGGGCCTGCTGATGCTGTCCATCGCCATCGGTGCAGCCGTCTTGGCCAGTGTCCTGCTGCCACTGCAGCGCGCGCTGCAGCTGATGTCGCTGACCGGCCTGATCGCCACCCTGACGCTGCTGGTCACCAGCTTCGTCTGCATTGGCTACCGGGTGCCCGGTGCTCGCCTGTTCGCCCTGGCCTGGCTGATGCTGCTGACCGGCGCGGTGCTGCTGGCGCTACGCAACTTCGCCCTGATTCCGTCGAACTTCATTACCCTGTACGCCATGCAGATCGGCTCGGGGCTGGAGATGATCCTGCTGTCCTTCGCCCTGGCGGCGCGCCTCATCGAGCTCAAGCGCCAACGCGAAGCCGCGCTGCAGCTCAACGAGCAGATCCTCGCCAAGCGCGTCACCGAACGCACCCAGGCCCTGGAACAGGCCAATCAGCGCCTCAGTGAGCTGGCCCTGCAGGATCCACTGACCGGCCTGCCCAACCGTACCGCCCTACAACAACACCTGGAGCAGGCACTGGCGCGCAGCCAGCGCCGCAACGAACTGCTCGCCGTGATGCTGATCGACCTTGACGGTTTCAAACCGATCAACGACCAGCACGGCCACGGCTACGGCGACCTGGCACTGGCCGAAGTGGCGCAGCGCCTGCGGCAATACGTGCGCGATACCGATCTGCCTGCGCGCCTCGGCGGTGACGAGTTCGTGGTGATCTGCGAGAGCGTGCAATCGGCCGAAGATGCGCACGACCTGGCCAAACGTCTGCTGGAAGGGCTGGACACGCCAATGTACCTGGAAGATCGTACCGTACGCGTCGGCGCCAGCATCGGCATCGCCCTGAGCCGCGGCGCCGACGATGCCAGCATGCTGATTCGCCTGGCCGATGCCGCCATGTACCGGGCCAAGGCCGAAGGTCGCAACCGCGTGCAACTGGCCACCCAATACCTTTGAACAGGGGGCGCAGCCTAGTGCCCGTCAGTTAAGTATCAACGCAGCCAATGCGTAGGAGCGGCGCCCCGCCGCGAATCAGGGCAACACGCACTTGCAAGCTTCGCCCCGGGGCGGGGCTCCTACACTAGGGTCTGTTGCCGTTTCGACGCGACCGTGCGCGAAACGGCAACAGACCCTAGGCCGCCCAGGAAGCCCTACCTGATCGGCGTCAGGCCGTCGTCTCTTCATCAACTCGAACCCGATAGCACACCATGAACAAGAATCTGCTACTGCAAGACGTACTCAGCCATCTGCAGACCGACCTCGAACAGGCCAGCCTCGCCGCCCTCAGCGCCCACGAAGCGGCCACCCATGAAGAGAACGTCGCCGAGAACAAGTACGACACCCTGGGCCTGGAGGCCGCCTACCTGGCCAGCGGTCAGGCGCGCCGCGTCGAAGAACTGCGCCAGACCCTGATCACCTGGCGTCAGCTGCGCCCGCGCCCCTTCGATATCAATCAGGGTATCGAGCTCGGCGTGCTGGTGCAGCTTGCGGCCGAGGATGGCCACGAACAATGGCTGTTCCTCGGCCCACCAGGCGCCAGCATGAAACTACAACTGGCCGACCAGACCATCCAGGTGCTCGGCAATACCGCACCGCTCGGGAAATTGCTGCTCGGCAAGAAGCCTGGCGACGAGATAAGCCTGCCAGTAGGGAGTCGCCAGCAGATTTTCGAGGTGCTGGCAGCCACGTAAGCGGAACTATCTGGGCTAAGCTTGGTAATTAGCGATGAACAACACGTCTAGCGAGAGCCAGTACCATGGAAAATCCAATCCACAGCCTGCCAGCCCTGTTCAAGCAGCTCGGCCTGCCTGACGATGCCGCCAGCATCAACGCCTTCATCAGCACCCATTCGCCGCTGCCGGATGCCTGCAAACTGTCCGATGCTCCGTTCTGGACACCGGCGCAGGCCGCGCTGCTGCGCGAAGAAATTCTCGAAGATGCCGACTGGGCAGAAGTAGTCGACCAGCTCAACCTGCTCCTGCACGGCTGAGCTCACAGGTCAGCGCATCGGCTGCTCAGTTGTCCGCCGTCATCTCGCGCCAGGTCAGGTACATGCGCAGGTCGAATTCGATCTGCGCATAGCCCGGCAACATGTGGTCGCACAGCTTGTAGAAGGCCTTGTTGTGCTCGCTCTCTTTCAGGTGTGCCAGTTCGTGCACCACGATCATCTGCAAGAAGGCCGGCGCGGCGTCGCGAAACAGCGAGGCAACGCGAATTTCCTTCTTCGCCTTGAGCTTGCCGCCCTGCACCCGCGAGACCGCCGTATGCAGGCCCAGCGCGCGGTGGGTGAGATCGAGTCGATTGTCGTAGAGCACCTTGTCGATAGCCGGCGCGTTCTTCAGGTGTTCCTGCTTGAGCGCCATCACGTAGCCATACAGCGCCTTGTCGCTCTGCACTTCATGCCGGCCCGGATAGCGCTGCGCCAAGTAGTCACCGAGCCGATCATCGGCGATCAGCTGACGAACCTGCTGCTGCAAGGCGACCGGATAACCCTGTAGATACTTCAACGCTACGATCCCACATTCATCTGGACCGTCAGTGTAACGGATGCGGCATTACTCGCTGGGCACCACACGCAGCAGACGCCCCTCTGGGTTATCGGTGAGCAGATAGAGCGCACCATCCGGCCCACTGCGCACATCGCGAATCCGCTCGCCCAACTCTTCGAAGAGGATTTCCTCACCGGCCAGCATGCCGTCGCGCACACGGATGCGGCGTACGCTGCGCTCGGCCAGGGTGGCCGCGAACAGGTCGTCCTGCCACTCGGGGAACAACTCGCCGCGATACAGGGTCAGGCTCGACGGTGCTACCGAGGGTGTCCAGTGCAGCAGTGGCGCGGTCAGCCCCGGCAGCTCGGTGTAGGGGCTGACGCGCGCACCGGTGTAGTCGATACCGAAGGTCGCCAGCGGCCAGCCATAGTTGTTGCCGGCCTCGATCAGGTTGAGTTCGTCACCCCCGCGCGGGCCGTGCTCGTGGCTGTACAGGCGATTGTGTTCGGCATCGAAGAAGATGCCCTGCACGTTGCGATGGCCGAGGCTGTAGATCTCCGGCGCGGCACCTTCCTGGCCGAGCAGCGGGTTGTCCTGCGGTACGCTGCCGTCTCGGTTCAGGCGCACGATCTTGCCCAGGTGGTTGGTCGGGTTCTGCGCCTCTTCTCGCCAGTCGAAACCGTCGCCCAGGGTCAGCACCAGGGTCTTGTCGGCGAGAAAGGCGATGCGCCCACCGTAATGCGCGGCGCCGGCCTTGAGCGGCTGGGCGGTGAACAGCACTTCGAAGTCGTGCAGTTCGTCATCCACCAGGCGGGCACGCGCCAGACGCGTGTTGTTGGCCTCCAGCGAGCCGTGCGCGTAAGTCAGGTAAAGCCAGCGGTTGTCGCTGTAGTCCGGGTCCAGCGCCACTTCCATCAGTCCGGCCTGGGCAGCGATGAAGACCTCGGGCAGGCCCGCCACCGGCTTGGGATCGACACTGCCGTCGGCTTCGATCATGCGCAGGCGCCCGACACGCTCGGTGACCAGCATGCGTCCGTCCGGCAGGAAGGCCACGGCCCAGGGATTCTCCAGCCCTTCGCTGAAGGTTTCGATGCGGTAATCCAGGGCCAGCAGCGGCGTACTGACGAACAGGGCGCAGAGCATCAGCGCACGGGTGCTTCTCAACATGGGCAACGCCTTGTCACAGAGAATCGGAAGAAGTTGGCTGCGCCCGGTAGCGCACCCGCCGACCGAGCAGGCCGAACAGCAGCGCACCGACGCTGCCGCAGGCCATCAGCCCGAGCGTGCCGAACGGGCTGCGGTCGGCGGCGATCAGCGTCGGCATCGGTGCCAGCACATTGGCCAGCGCCAGCGCCGTCCAGATCGCTGCCGCGCCCGCCAGCACGAAAATTAGCCACCGTAGCGCCGGCATGCGGCGCGCCAGCCAGGCGGCCAGCGGTAAGGCAAAGACAAAGCCCAGGGCGCTGAGCAGGATGAACGTCGGGGTAAACCCGAGCAGGTCGAGTGCGGTGGTGCCAAGGCGCACACTCAGCGGCACCGGTGCACCGATGGCCTGCAGGGCAGCCAGATTGGTCTGGGTCTGGAAGATCGAGGCAAGCAGCGAGGCCAGCAACACGGCGAGGAGAAAAGCGAGCAACAGACGTGGCTTGCTGGACATGGGTGGCAGTTTCCCGGAACGACAGTCCACGAATTATGGCGCACCCCGCCTGCCCTCACGCTGCGGGAGTTTTACAGGGTTTTACCTCTCGCCGCGTTGCTCACGCCGAGCCCCGTCCATAAAAAGCAGAAGCCCCGCACATGGCGGGGCTCCTGGTCACGCATCAGGCTCAGTTGACCTTGGCGTTCAGCTCGCCGCTGGCATAGCGCTGGTACATGCCCTCCAGGGAGATCGGCTTGATCTTGGAGGCATTGCCAGCGGTGCCGAAGGCTTCGTAGCGGGCGATGCAGATGTCGCGCATGGCGACGATGGTCTTGGCGAAGAACTTGCGCGGGTCGAACTCGCTCGGGTGCTCGGCCATCATGCGGCGGA
>Ga0247725_1001174_pt1 | contig 14167 bp, 12 predicted proteins | sample OKSTACKMCFT3sol_FD_183021 | JGI IMG/M metagenome (GOLD analysis project Ga0247725, IMG submission 183021) | Subsurface sediment microbial communities from gas well in Oklahoma, United States - OK STACK MC-FT3-sol | ecosystem: Environmental > Terrestrial > Deep subsurface > Rock core/Sediment... | reverse complement strand
CACGGCGAACAACGCCAGCGCAGCGCGGCCACTGATCGCACCGGTGGCCAGCGGGCGCGCCTTGGTGCGTTCCACATGCGGGTCGAGCCAGCGGTCGGCATAGTCGTTGATGACGCAACCGGCCGAGCGGGTCAGCCACACGCCGGCGGTGAACACGAACAGCGTCCACAGCGGCGGCAGGCCGCCCGCGGCCAGCCACAACGCCCACCAGGTGGGCCACAGCAGCAGCAGCGTGCCGATCGGGCGATCGGCGCGCATCAGACTCCAGTAATGCCGCCAACGCGGCGTCGCCGGCGACTGCGGCGAAGTGAGGGGGGTATCAGCCATGGCGATAGGATACTCCTGCGCTGGAAGGACTGCGGCGCGGGCCTGGAAAAGACAGGGCCCGATGCGCCTGCGCGCACCGGGCCCCGGTGTCCTGCCCTGCTAAGTGGTCAGGCCTTCTCGTCGGACTTGTACTCGTAATAGCCGTAGCTGTAATAGCCGGTAGCACGTTTCTCGACCGCGTTGAAGATTGCGCCCTTGATCTGCACGCCGTTCTGCTCGAAGCGCTGCAGGGTCAGCTCGATTTCCTTGGCCTGGTTCACGCCGAAACGGGTGACCAGCAGGCTCGAGCCGGCATGAGTGGCGACCAGCGCCGGGTCGGTTACGGCCAGGATCGGCGGGGTATCGACGATCACCAGATCGTACTTGCCGGACATCTCCTGCAGCAGCTGCGCGAAACGCGGGTGCATCAGCAGTTCGGCCGGATTCGGCGGAATGTCACCACGCACCATGTAGTGCATGTTGTCCAAGCCGGACACCGGATGGATCGCGTCGTCGACGCTGAGCTTGCCGCCCAGCACATCTGACAGGCCCTTCTGGTGCGAGACACCCAGGATCTTGTGCAGGGTGCCCTTGCGCATGTCGGCATCGATGACCAGCACACGCTGACCCGCCTGCGCGATGACCGCGGCCAGATTGGTGGAGACGAAGGTCTTGCCCACGCCCGGGCGCGGGCCCGAGATGGTCAGGATGTTGTTCTTCGCTTCCAGCATGGCGAAGTGCAGGCTGGTACGCAGGCTGCGCAGTGCTTCCACGGTCGGGTCGGCCGGTGCAGATACCGCCAACAGATGCTGACGTCCATCGGCTACCACGCGCTTACCATGCTTGCCCTTGCGCAGCTTGGGCAGGGTATTGGACACGCTGAGCGGGATCGCGGCGTAGACCGGCAGGCCCAGTGCTTCGATATCCGCCGGGTCTTCGATGCCCGGGTTGAGCATGCGCTGGAGGAAAACGAAGGCAATCGAAAGGAAGGCACCAAGGAGTGTGGCGATGGCGACGATCAAGGCCTTGCGGGGTGCAACCGGGTTGGCGATGTCAACGATGGCCGGATCGACGATACGCACATTGCCGACCGCGCCTGCACGGGCCACGTCAAGCTGCTGCGCCTGGTTCAAAAGCGCCGTATAGAGCTCATTGCTGACCTGCAGGTCACGGGTCAGGCGCAGCAGCTCCTGCTGGGTCTCAGGTAGATCCCCCACCTGCTTCTGGAAGCCGCCCTTGCGGCTTTCCAGATCGCCGATCTGACGCATAAGCGCGCGGTAGGCCGGGTGCTCGCGCGTGAAGCTCCGATCCATTTCGGCCTGCTTCAAGCGCAGCTGCTGGATGCTGGCTTCGACCGCTACTTCCTGTTCCAGCAGACCCTTGGTCTGCATGGTGATGTCCACCGACCGAGACTGCGACTGGTAGGCGCTCATCGCCGCCTGCGCCTGCTCCACTTGGCGGCGGATCGTAGGCAACTGATCCTTAACAAACTGCAGCTGCGAGGCAGCTTCGGCGGAGCTACGGTCAACATTCTGGCGGACATATGCGTCAGCGACCCGCTGCACGAACGACTCGGCCCGCGATGGGTCGGTGTCCTGATAGACAAGTCTCAGGATGCCGGACTCCTTGCCCTGTTCGGTAGCCTTCAGCTCTTTTTGCAGGGACGCTAGGACGTCAAGGCGGCGCAACCGGGTCACTTCAAACTGCATGCCAGGATTCGCACGCAATTCATCCACCTCCAACCTCACTCCACGGCCCTCTGCAGGTACACCGACCTGACCACGAAGCAGCATCTCACCGTCTTCGTCCAGAAGCGTGAAGTCCTTACCCGTGCTTCCAACTTTTAGAGTCAGGGTAGAGTCGATCAGAGACGCAGGGACTTCCAACCGATGGATACCGAGCACATCTCCGCCGCAGCCATACCGGGCAAGGCCGAACATCGGCGGGCATACATCCCCCTCTTCCTGTGGCTTGTAACGGCGCACAAAGAAGTTGCCTAGCAAGGGAAAACGGCGCGGCTCAATCTGAACTTCCAGATTGAGTTGATCAACTGCAGCGCCAATCACCGAACGCGAAGTCAGGAGCGCAACTTCGGTGGTAGCAGCGGTACTGCCACTGCCGCCCAACGAGGCAAGATCAGCGAGACCCGGGATGCTTGGCACTTTTGACTCAACCTGAACCAATGACTGCGCTTGGTAGATCGGTCGAGCGAGCAAGGCATACAGCAGTCCAGCAGCCATGAAGAAAGCCGTGGTTGCGAAGATGAGCCATTTACGGTCAAGCACCGCACCTAGTACTTCCCGCAGATCAATCTCGTCATCCTTGCTTACCCGGGACTCCATTTGACTCCTCATAGCTTCCACTTCCGTTCGAGAACGATGGTCTGGCGGCCTCACGAAGTTCCAACGCGCTAGCGCCCTCGCCCGACCAAGCCTATTAGCATACCAATTTCTGAACGCCAATCGAACTGATGGCCGCGATTGTAGGCTCCGGATTAGCCAAAGCGAAGATTGGCACCACAAGCTACCGAGATCCGATCCCTCTTCGAGCAGCGGCAGAATTGCTATGCTACGTAGCTGGCGATGCGTGTGAGCTGCGGGTCGCAATCTGAGCTGAATCAGCTAGATGCCTTCATTCTCACCCGGTGACGATACCATCCCGGGAGGCGTCTACTGCGGGCTTCAGAACGATTTGACAATGAAGATATGCCTGACTCGCTTGCACCACCCACTGTGTTTGAACTGGTACAAAAGGACTTGCAATGAAGATCGCTGTTGTCGGAACTGGCTATGTAGGCCTCTCCAATGCCGTTCTAATGGCACAGAATCATCAGGTTCTCGCACTTGACATTGACGCGGCACGCGTAGCGCTCATCAATAGTGGACGCACTCCACTGGAAGACAGGGAGATTGGCGAGTATTTGGCAAGGGGGACCCTAAGCCTTACTGCAACTACCGACAAGCAAGAGGCATACGCGAATGCCGATTATGTTGTGATCGCCACCCCCACCGACTACGACACGCAGAGTCATTGCTTCGACATAAGCTCGGTGGAATCGGTCATTGCGGACGTACTGCGGATCAATCCTGAAGCCGTCATGGTGATCAAGTCCACCATTCCGGTTGGATGCACCAAAGAACTTCGCGCACGCTTTGAAACGGATCGAATAATATTTTCCCCTGAGTTCCTCCGTGAAGGCAAGGCGCTTTACGACAACCTCCATCCCAGTCGGATTATCGTGGGTGAGCGATCTGATCGAGCGAGGGTGTTTGCAGACTTGCTGAAAGAAGGAGCGATAAGCAAGGACGCACCCACTCTGTTCACTGATTCAACTGAAGCAGAGGCGATAAAGCTTTTTGCGAACACCTACTTGGCAATGCGTGTCGCTTACTTCAATGAGCTGGATACGTACGCTGCCACTCACGAATTGGACACTCGACAGATCATTGCAGGCGTCAGCCTGGATCCTCGCATTGGGAATCATTACAACAACCCTTCCTTTGGGTACGGGGGTTATTGCTTGCCCAAGGACACGAAGCAACTGCTGGCAAACTACCAGAATGTTCCCCAGAACCTCATCCGTGCGATTGTCGAGTCAAATGGCACGCGCAAAGATTTTATTGCCGATGAAGTTATTTCCCTAAAACCCAGAGTTGTAGGAATTTATCGCCTGGTCATGAAATCAGGATCAGATAACTTCAGAGCTTCCGCGATTCAGGGTGTAATGAAGCGCATTAAGGCAAAAGGAATTGAAGTAATCGTCTATGAGCCAACGCTGGATGATTCAACGTTTTATGGATCCAGAGTTGTAAAGGATCTAAATGCCTTCAAAGTGGAGGCGGATCTGATTCTTGCGAACAGAGCCTCCGAACTGATCGCCGACGTATCCAACAAGGTGTACAGCCGGGACCTGTTTGGGGCCGACTGAAGAAACCGCATACTGCAGGGAAAGAAAGAAATGACGAAACGCGCACTGATCACCGGCGTTACTGGCCAGGATGGCTCTTATCTGGCGGAACTGCTTCTCGATAAAGGTTATGAGGTTCATGGCATAAAGCGCCGTGCGTCCCTCTTCAATACGCAGCGAGTTGATCACATCTATGAAGATCCTCATGATTCGAACCCCAGATTCCACCTCCACTATGGCGACCTCACTGACACCAGCAACCTGACGAGAATTCTCGCCGAGGTACAGCCAGATGAAGTCTATAACCTGGGCGCACAAAGTCACGTCGCGGTGAGCTTCGAAGCACCCGAATATACGGCTGACGTAGACGCCATCGGCACATTACGTCTCCTGGAAGCGATTCGATTCCTTAAATTGACGGACAGAACGCGCTTCTACCAAGCCTCTACCTCTGAGTTGTACGGGCTGGTTCAGGAGACGCCGCAGCGCGAGACCACTCCCTTTTATCCGCGCAGCCCTTACGGCGTTGCGAAGCTCTACGCGTATTGGATTACTGTCAACTACCGTGAAAGCTACGGAATGTACGCTTGTAACGGGATCCTGTTCAATCATGAGAGCCCGCGCCGGGGCGAGACTTTCGTAACCAGAAAGATCACGCGCGGACTGGCCAATATCGCTCAAGGGCTTGAAAGCTGCTTGTACATGGGCAATCTCGATGCACTTCGGGACTGGGGTCATGCAAAGGACTACGTCCGAATGCAGTGGATGATGCTTCAGCAGGACGAACCTCGAGACTTCGTGATCGCCACTGGGGTGCAGTACAGCGTTCGCGAGTTCATAGTGATGGCATGTAAAGAACTCGGAATCGAACTTAGTTTCGAGGGAACAGGCGTCAATGAACGAGCGATTGTCCGATCCATCACGGGCGATGCCGCTCCGTCCGTCAAGGTCGGAGATGCAATCGTCTGCATAGATCCGCGCTACTACAGACCAGCAGAGGTCGAGTCACTGCTGGGGGATCCCTCCTTGGCAAAGGCCGAGTTGGGCTGGACACCCCAGATCACGCTGCAGGATATGGTCAAGGAGATGGTTCAGTCCGATCTCACCGCAGCAAGGCAACACGCGCTCCTTCGGAGTCATGGCTTCCCAGTTGCTCTCGGCAAGGGGAGTTAAAGGCACCGCCGTCACAGCGATCCGCTTTATCTCCGCAATAGCTCGCGGCTATGGAGGAGCATTGGGGATACTCAAGCCACCCTAGCCGCCGAGTTCACGACCGCCTGCAGATGAAGCAGAAATTAGTCCAACTACTTTCAAGATCGCGGACCGTGTTCGCAGCGCTCCTGGGTCAAGCAAGCTCAAGCTTGTCGAGCTTGCTTGTCTCGGCTTGGCTCTTGCTTGCCGCGGCCAAGGAGAGCTTTGGGCTTTATAGCCTGTGCTTTTCCATAGCACTGGTAGCTGCCGGAATGATTTCCTCCGGCCTCACCGTCCAGTTTGTCGTAAACCTACCAAGTCGAAATACTCCCGAGAGAGAAATTGAACTCCTCTCTCTGATCTACATAATTGTCGCTGCAACCCTGGGGGCTGCGGCCATCTGTGCGACTGCCGCTCCCGCCCTTTCCATAATCAACTGGCAACTGGACGTCCCTGCAGTGCTGATCACGGCGAGCATGGCGTGTGCAATGAGTTGCAGGGAATTGGTAGTTCGATACCTCGTCTTTGCTGAAGCAAACACAAAAGTTACAGCATCGAGCGCAGTTTTGCTGCTCACGACAATTTTGCTTATTGTTCTCGCACCGACCTCAGTCAGCAAAGTGGTGTGGGCGGGCTTTACATACTCGGCCGCCACAGTCGTCAGCCTGCTCGCCTGCAGGCCGACCAAATTGGCTTACGCAGCGCAAGTTTCTCCCTCGACACTGATACACACGCTGAGGGATTCGTGGAGCGGCGGGAAATGGGGGATTTTGAGCAACATCTTCTTCTCTGCCCGAAATCAGGCCCACAGCCTCATTCTAGCCCCACTTGGAATGAGCACGATCGCGGACGTTAACGCAGCCCGATTGTTGTTCATGCCGATATTCCAGATAATTCCAGTAATATCGCAGGTTGGATTGAGCACAACCAGCAAGAGACGAGAAGAGAGCAAGCAGTCTGCAATCGAATCCGGAAACAAGGTCGTAGTCATCTCCGTAGTTCCGCTACTTCTTTATGGCGTGACCATACTCATTGCGTCACTAGTGGTGCCAGAACATTGGATCCCATCAGATTACAGAGGCGCGCTTCCCTACCTGGCCGGCTGGGGATTGATAACTTGCGCAATCGGTGCACGCGCAGCATTCTCGACTACTCTCTTGGCTTTGTATGAATTCCGCGCCATTGCATCAGGAAACGGCCTGTCCCTTGCCATCATGGCCCTTTCCTGGCTTGCATTGTCAAATTTGGCCGGCCCCCCAGCAGCACTTTATTCAATGGCGGCGGCAGAGATATTTGTTGCCTTTACCTATGCGCGCAGATTGAACAGCATCAGAAAATCAATGGATCTTAGCAAACATACGGGAGCTCAATAGAATGCGAGCCCACAACCAACCCTTGGAAACTTGGCGTTACGTCATCGTAGCTTCGCTTGCGGTGCTGGGCTCCATATTCATTTGGGCACCGGTTCTATTTCTTTTGATATTCTCGGTCGCGGCAAGCACAATCAAGCCTGGCCGCGCACCCGCAATTGCATGCGCTGCTTTCTTTGCCTTCCTATTCGGCTGGATCAATTCGAACAAGATACCCGACGGTGACTGGTCCTGGTACTTGTATCACTTTCAGCTGCTGCAGGACATTCCAATCTATGACTACTTCGGCCAGGTACATATGGGAGTCTCGGCTCGCTTAACCGAGCCGGTCTACCATGTTCTTGCATGGATCTTATCCATTACAACCAGTGCCCAGCCTGAGGTACTTGCTGTTGTTGTCACCGCGATCATCTACGGATCAGTCGCATATTTTGTTACCGGCACTGCAGCCGCCTTAACGGCCACGCGACTGTCTGGCGTCTATGTTGCGCTTGCAATCATATGTGCCTCCACAATTGGCATCACGTTCACCCTGACCACTCATCTCGTCCGACAAGAGCTCGCAATCGCGTTCCTGCTTGGGTCGCTATGTCTGGAAATGAAAATGAGACGGAGACCCGCTCTGGCACTGGCCATGCTGGCTGTCCTGACGCACAACTCCGCAATCATTCCCGCATTTGTGCTTATATTCATCGTCCAGGTGAAGCTGATCCGGAACTCCGTTATACGGAAAAGCTTGATCGGCGCAGCTTCACTGGCACTGCTTGGGTTTGGCTATTACTTCTCCACCAGCGATGAGATTTACAGGTTTGGAGACAAGAATGACGGCGCAATTGGCCTTCTCACGTATGTACTCGATGCGGCAATCGTCATAGGAGCCTCATCGCTTCTCAACACGAGGTCGGTGGGAAAGCTAGTAAAATCCTTCTTCATCCCATTTGTCGCAATGTATAGCCTGACCGTCATTGGTGCATCCCAGCAACCCCTTGCGCTCCTGAGAATGTATTTCTATTTCGAATTGATTCGCGTGGTCGGGGTTACTCTAATCTGTCTGTGGCTGGCCGCAAACAGAGCATTTATCGTCCTTTCCATTCTAGCCATAGTGGGCTTCTACTACGTGTCGCTCAGAATGGATAACTCGCCATTCTACTTCGGCGGGGAATTTGTTGATTATTTCTTTGCGCGACCGATATAGCCGGAACACATGAAAAGGAATTTGGGCATGCCCAGTGCGGCCAACAATGCAAAGCACGTCGTTATTGTACAGAGACGGCTGACGCACTATCGCGTACCCTTCTTTGAGGAGCTGCGTAGAGCATTAGCTGCTCGTGACATCAAGCTAACTCTCGTTTACGGAAATCCCACTCGCAGAGAAGCCAGCAAGGATGATGGCGCCGATCTTCCGTGGGGAATAAAGGTACCGTGCAAGTATTTTCTCTCTGATCGACTTTGCCTCCAGTGGTTTGTGCCCCAGGCAAAGAATGCTGACCTGGTAATTCTAACTCATGAAAACAAGCTCATTGCAAATCTATGGGCGCAGTATGCGATGAGCAACCTGAGAGTGGGTCTGTGGGGACATGGCGCCAATCTCCAGGGGAGCAAGAATTCCATACGAGAGATCTTCAAACGACGCACCGCCTTGCGCGCTGATTGGTGGTTTGGATACACAGAGATGAGCCGAGGCCTTATCCTGTCCACCGGCTACCCTGCTGATCGAATCAGTATCGTTGAGAATTCCATCGACTCGCTCGCGCTAGCGACGGAGTACACGGCCGCTCTGGATGCAAAGCTTGACAATGCTATCTCAACCGAGATGGCATGTGAGGCACCCACCGCTGCCTACATCGGATCGCTCTATAAAGAGAAACGACTGGAATTCCTCTTTGAAGCTGCCGTAAGAATCAAAGAGATAATTCCTGAGTTTAGACTGGTTGTTGCAGGAGCGGGTCCAGACAAATCGATAGTCGAAAGTTTTGTCGGGCGCAATCCTTGGGTTCGCTATGTTGGACCAGTCGATGACCAGAATAAGGCCTTGATACTTGCTGAATCCAAGGTATTGCTCAACCCCGGTCTCGTCGGCCTGGGAATATTAGATTCTTTCGTCTGCCAGACCCCGATGATAACGACTGACTGCGGGATTCACAGCCCTGAGATTTCCTATCTAGAAAACGGAGAAAATGGAGTCATGACTAATGATGACATCCATTCCTTCGTCCGTGAAACAGTACGCGTGCTTCAGGATTCGAATTATCGCAATCATCTGGTGAATGGATGCAAGAAGAGCGCCCTTCATTATACGATTGAGAACATGGCAGCCAACTTCGCGGACGGCATCATCAGCTGTCTAAATTCAGCACCACTACGAAGTCAGAAATGAAGATCCTAATTCTTCACAACTCCTACAGAAAGCGTGGTGGAGAAGACGTGGTCGTTGAGCGCGAGCTCAACCTGCTCAGGGAATCCGGGCATGAAGTTGAGATATACATCGCCGCGAACGATTCGATATCTGGCGCTGCAGGAAAGATAAAGACAGCCATAGGCACATTATTCTCTATTTCTTCCTACAGAAAATTGCGAAGGATGATATCCGAGTTCAATCCGGATGTCGTTCATGTGCACAATTTTTTCCCGATACTTTCCCCGTCAGTGTTCTATGCATGCCGTTCAATGCGCAAGCCGGTAGTACTGACGCTGCACAACTACAGGATTATTTGCCCCACTTCCACTCTGGAGCACGCGGGAAAACTGTCAACCAGAAGCATATACAATGGCCCATGGTGGGCATTGCGCCACCGCGTTTTTCAAGGATCACTGCTTGGCACTTTCGTCCTATGCAGCATGATATCGATGCACAGGCGTATCGGGACATGGGCGAGATTCGTTGATCGATTCATCATACCAAGTGAAACAGGACGCGAGCACTTCGTTGCAGCGGGAATCTCTGGGGACAAAATTACAACAAAACCTCATTTCGTCGATATCCCTCCCTCACCAGAGCTTTCAAGAAGTGGATTTCTATTTGTCGGCAGACTTTCCCCTGAAAAGGGGATCCATACACTTCTAGCTGCGGCCAAGAAGCTTGTATCCTGCGAAGCCACTTATAAAAGTGAATTTACGATAGTCGGAGACGGACCAGAAGCTGTCTCATGTGCATCCTCGGGGCTGACCACTGCGGGCGCCCTATCGCCACAGGGTGTCGAGGACATGATGCGCCGCGCAGCGGCTCTTATTGTCCCTAGCCAATGCCATGAAACCTTCGGCCTCGTCATAATAGAGGCCTATGCATGCGGCCTACCCGTTATTGCGAGTCGTGTGGGTGCATTTCGCGACATCGTGATTGATGGCGTGACAGGAATTTTCTTTGAGCCCGGCGACAGTGATGATCTGGCGGAGAAGATTGCTTGGGCAAAAGCCAATCCAGATGAGCTCGTCCGCATGGGCAGAGAGGCAAGATCCCGATATGAGAACCTCTATACTCCGCACCATAACGAATCAATGCTGAAAGAAATATACCAGCAGGCAATCAATGAAAACGCGGCTGATAATAATGAATCCTAGCGCTAGACAATTAAAAATGGTCGTGGGCTCTCCGATCGACGTCCTCGATTGGACCTGTGCAGTGAAGCGCATCGAGTCATGGGCGTCCACGCATGAAAGCCGCGTAGTCTGCATCTGCAACGCCCACTCCGTCGTCACAGCACGTCAGGACAAGGAGTTCGCAGCAGCCGTGAACTCTGCCGACATGGCAACCCCCGATGGTGCGCCGGTGGCCTGGCTCATGAGACGTCTTGGGGCCTCCGGACAGCAACGCATCAATGGTCCCGACCTGATGCTCAAGTACTGCGAGGCAGCCGCCAAGCGCGGCGAGTCCATCTACCTCTATGGTGGCGCTGAGACGACCTTGAGCATTCTCCGCGACGAGCTGCCCAAGCGATTCCCTGGCTTGGTCATTGCCGGCTCGCACTCACCGCCCTTCCGCGCACTCAGCGAAGAAGAGGATGCTGCCATCGTGCGCGACATCAATGACTCTGGCGCCGGCACGGTCTGGGTCAGCCTCGGCTGTCCGAAGCAGGAAAAGTGGATGGCGGCGCACCGTGGCCGGATCAATGGCGTGATGATCGGTGTCGGGGCGGCATTCGACTACCATGCGGGTGTTATCTCCCGGGCCCCGCTCTGGATGCAGAACAATGGCCTCGAATGGCTGCACAGGCTTGCGAGCGAGCCTCGTCGGCTCTGGAAGCGCTACTTCGTCACCAACACCCTCTTCATTTGGCACGCTGCGCGCCAGCTTATGACGGCGCAGTCGAAATGACCCGTCTGACCGAGCTTCCACCACGTCACTTGAATGCAGCTGACTTCAAGGCCGTGGTTCGGGACACACCTCTCGTATCGATCGATCTTCTGGTCATGGATCAACGGCAACGCATGCTTGTTGGGTTGCGTACCAATGATCCTGCACGCGGATTCTGGTTTGCTCCGGGTGGTCGCATCCGCAAAGGTGAGAACTTCAACCAGGCCTTCCGCAGGCTGACTGAGGCTGAGCTCGGGCAATCGCTGGATATCAGCGAAGCCACCTTCGTTGGAGCGTATGAGCACTTCTACGCTGAAGACTTTACCGGCGCATCGGATGCAGGCACGCACTACGTGGTGTTGGCGTACTCCATCAGCCTGGATCCGACGAGAATGGCTCTGCCGGAGGAGCAGCACACGGAGTACCGCTGGGTAGCGGCAGATGAGGCTCTGTCCGATGCCTCGATCCACCCCAATACCCAAGCATACGCCCACAAATGAGAAGGGCCAGCGAACGCTGGCCCTTTCATCCAGGATCTCAAGCCGCGCGCAAGCGCCCTTGATTGTCGAGGAACCAGCGATACGTCTGCTCGACGCCTTCCCGAAGCGGGATCGAAGCCTTCCAGCCCAACCCATTCAAACGTGAGACGTCCAGCAGTTTGCGCGGTGTGCCATCCGGCTTGCTGGTGTCATTGCGGATCTCGCCCTTGAAACCGGTGATGTCCTTCACCAGCTCCGCAAGCTCGCGAATGCTGATGTCATCACCGACGCCAACATTGACGATGTCCGAGCCTTCGTAGGTCTCAGTCAGATAGACCGTTGCAGCTGCCATGTCGTCGACATGGAGGAATTCCCGACGGGGAGTTCCCGTACCCCACATGACAACCTCGCTGTCATTGCGTTCGGCGGCTTCGTGGAACTTTCGCAGCAGCGCCGGAAGCACATGCGAGTTCTGCAGATCAAAGTTATCGCCCGGCCCATAAAGATTGGTCGGCATCAGACTGATTGCATTGAATCCATACTGCTTGCGGTACGCCTGGCACATCTTGATGCCCGCAATCTTTGCAATCGCATACCATTCGTTCGTAGGCTCCAGCCCCCCCGTCAGCAACGAGTCCTCACGGATGGGCTGCTCGGCGAACTTGGGGTAGATGCACGACGAGCCGAGGAAAGTCAGCTTCTTCGCACCATGGCGGTACGCTGCGTCGATCACGTTGTTCTGGATCTGCAGGTTCTCAAACAGGAATTCGGCAGGATATGCATCGTTTGCATGAATGCCGCCTACCTTGGCTGCAGCCAGAACGACGATGGCCGGCTTCTCGGCCTCGAAGAGCGCTTCGACCGACGCGCGATCCCTGAGATCGACACGCTCGCGCCCTGCCAGCAAGAGGTTGTCGTAGCCCAACGCCTGCAAACGGCGCACCACGGCCCCACCCACCAGTCCTCGGTGTCCTGCGACAAAAATCTTATCGTGCTTGTCCATGCTCTTTCCGTTCAACTGCTGAGTCAGGGGTGAAATTTTAGCAGACGACCTGAACCCCATTCGGGCCAGCCCGGCCTTGACGACGGGTGGGTTGAGATTTATCCGGGGAAACCAGATAGAATGCTCTCCTCACGGCCCCTTCCGGGTGTCTTGATGCCCGTCCCGGCAGGTTCCGAGGGCGCGGCGGTATACAACGCGCCCGTAGCTCAGCCGGATAGAGTAGTGGCTTCCGAAGCCATTGGTCGGGGGTTCGAATCCCTCCGGGCGCGCCATCTTTCCCTGCTCCCGTCTGCACTTGCAGACCTCGACCCTCTGCAGGATGTATCCCCCAGCAACACCCCGGCTCCGGCTCCCAGAGCCCCACCGCCAAGCGCTTACGCTGGCGGCACACCGCCATGGCTGATCGGCAGCGCGAGCCTGCGCGCGCCCCAGTCACTCAAACCCATACAGCGCCCGCACCTCAGGGTCCTTCTCGACCAGATACATGTTGAACAACTGCGTCGCATCCCGCGACCAGCTCCCCTCCAGCCAGCGCCACGTCGCCACATCCACGCGCGGCAGCTTCCGCTCCAGGTAGTAGACCCGGCTTCCATCGCTCGAGAAGTGTCCATCCAGCAGCCGCCAGCGCGCACGATCCACCGCGGGCAGCGGCTTCCCGTCGCAGTAGACGTTGCTGTCATCAACGGCGTACAGGGGGGCCTGTGGCACCCCTTGCAGCAGCTCGCCACGCAGGCAGTGCTTCATCCGCCGGCCGCAGTACCAGCCGCCATGGTCATCGGCACCGTAGCCGCCTCCGAGATCGCGGAACGTCGTGCAATCTGCCTCGGCCATCGCCTTCAGCGAGGTCTCGTGCTCGAAGTAGACGGCGTGGTTGTCCAACCAGTACGCGCCACATTGACGAAAGCTGTCCCGGTCGATGGAGGTCTGCCGGGTCCAAGCATGGTAGACCGCGTGCGCATCGCGACCGATGAAGTAGTGCGCCGGAGTGAACTCGAAGCTCGCTGCATCGGCTTTGCGCAGCTGCCGGCCCTGGTGGAACACCTGGCCCTCGTGGATTCGCCAGAATTCGATGCCATACGGACCGATGAAACGCTGGTCCGGCAGGTCACTGATCTTCTGCCATGGCATGGTCTGGGCCTCCGCCAGTGGTGGGGCCTTAGTGTAAGTGGGAGGAGAAGCAGCCGAGCGTGGGCTCTGCTCTACAACAGCAACGCCGGGCATGGCCCGGCGTTGTGTTCAAAACAGTCGAGCATGGCTCGACTCTACAAGGAGCAGATCAGTACTTACCGTCAAACGCAAAAATCGGCTTACGCTGCTTCCACGCACCAGCGGTGAAGTCCGGGAACTCCAGCGTCTGGAAGCTGTTGGCGATCGACTGCTCGCTCAGCGGGGTGATCGCGCTCCAGGTCACTGCGTCATAGATGTCGATCGGCATCGGTGCCTTGGCCTTCAGCGCTTCCACGAACGCATGGATGACGAACCAGTCCATGCCACCATGACCAGCGCTGGCAGCGGTCTCGGCATTCTGCTTCCACAGCGGGTGCTCATACTCGTCCTGGTACTTCTTGAACTCTTCCCACTGGTGCGGCGGGCTGCGGCCTTCGATGTGGATCGAATGGT
>Ga0247725_1001173_pt1 | contig 14192 bp, 10 predicted proteins | sample OKSTACKMCFT3sol_FD_183021 | JGI IMG/M metagenome (GOLD analysis project Ga0247725, IMG submission 183021) | Subsurface sediment microbial communities from gas well in Oklahoma, United States - OK STACK MC-FT3-sol | ecosystem: Environmental > Terrestrial > Deep subsurface > Rock core/Sediment... | reverse complement strand
GGCGAGGCCAAGGGCGTGCTGATGCCGGCCACCGTCGTCGACAAGGTCACGCCCGACATGCGTCTCTTCCGCGAGGAGAGCTTCGGCCCCGTGGTCGGCGTGATCCGCGCTCGCGACGAGGAGCACGCCATCGCCCTGGCCAACGACACCGAATACGGCCTGTCGGCCTCGGTCTTCACGCGCGACATCGCCCGCGGCCTGAAGGTCGCCCGGCGGATCCAGTCGGGCATCTGCCACGTCAACGGCCCGACCGTGCACGACGAGGCCCAGATGCCGTTCGGCGGGGTCAAGGCCTCTGGCTACGGCCGCTTCGGCGGCAAGGCCGGCATCGACGCCTTCACCGAGCTGCGCTGGATCACGGTCGAGACGCAAGCCGGCCACTTCCCCATCTGACGCGTCGCGCGTCGCCTTTCTTTCTATTCAAGGACTAGACATGACCAAAGCCGACGACACCGTCACCTTCCGGGTCGAGAACCGCATCGCGTGGGTGAAGTTCAATCGTCCCGACAAGCGCAACTGCATGAGCCCGACCCTGAACCGCCGGATGATGCAGGTGCTGGACGAGCTGGAATTCCGCGACGACGTCGGCGTGCTGGTGCTGACCGGCGAGGGCTCGGCCTGGTCGGCCGGCATGGACCTGAAGGAATATTTCCGCGAGACCGAGGCCCTGGGCCTGGGCGCGACCCGGCAGGCCCAGCGCGAGTCCTACGGCTGGTGGCGGCGCCTGCGCTGGTACCAGAAGCCGACCATCGCCATGGTCAATGGCTGGTGCTTCGGCGGCGGCTACGGTCCGCTCTATTCCTGCGACCTGGCCATCGCCGCTGACGAGGCGCAGTTCGCCCTGTCCGAGATCAACTGGGGCATCCTGCCGGGCGGCGGCGCGACCAAGGTGGTCGTCGACCTGATGCCGCTGCGCGACGCCATGTATCACGCCATGACCGGCGAACTGATCGACGGTCAGAAGGCGGCCGCTTGGCGTCTGGTCAATGAGAGCGTGCCGCTGGAGCGTCTCGAGGCCCGCGTCCGTGAACTGGCCGAGGTGCTGCTGAAGAAGAACCCGGTGGCCCTGAAGGCGACCAAGGACGCGATCCGGCGGGTCAAGGAGATGACCTACGACAACGCCGAGGACTATCTGGTCCGCGCGCAGGAGGCGGCCAACTCGTTCGACAACGAGGGTCGCAAGGAAGGCATCAAGCAGTTCATCGACGACAAGACCTACAAGCCAGGGCTCGGGGCCTACAATCTCGCCAAATAGAGCGAGAGGGCTTCGGGGGGAAACAACAAGGAAGGCGAGAGCCGATGACGCCGACGGACCACGTCGCTCTCCAGGCGCGCCTGCAGCCCGACCGGCCGGCGGCCGTTGATCTGGCGAGCGGACGCTCCTGGACCTATGCCGAACTGGATGGCGCCATCGCGCGCGCCGTTGGCGTGCTGCGCCGGCGGGGAGTCGGGGAGGGGGACCGCCTCGCCACCCTCGCCCGCAACCGCGTGCTGCTTGCGGTCCTTCACTTGGCGTGCGCGCGGTTGGGGGCCATGTTCGTCCCGCTCAACTGGCGCCTTTCGCCGGCCGAGGTGGCCTCCCTCGTGGAGGATGCGGCGCCCGCTCTGATCGTCGGCGACGGCCTCCTGGCGACGGTGGGGCTGCAGGGTCTCGATCTCGACGTCTTGCAGGCCGAAATCGACGCGGCCGAACCCGAGGCGGCCTCGCCGGCTGACCGCGAGCGTCCGTCGCTGATCCTCTACACGTCCGGCACCTCGGGGCGTCCCAAGGGCGCGATGCTCTCCGAGCGCAACCTGGACCAGACGGCGATCAACTTCGGCCGCCTTGGCAAGGTGACGCATGAGAGCGTCTTCCTGGTGGACGCGCCGATGTTCCATATCATCGGCCTGATCACCTCGATCCGGCCGGCCCTGATGCACGGCGGGACCATCCTGGTGTCGGATGGTTTCGAGCCCGGCCGGACGTTGGCGCGGCTTGGCGATCCTGCGTTGGGCGTGACCCACTATTTCTGCGTGCCGCAAATGGCCGCCATGCTGCGGGCGCAGCCAGCCTTCGACGCCTCGGCGCTGAAACGGCTGACGGCGATCTTCACCGGCGGCGCGCCGCATCCGGCCTCGGATATTCGCGCCTGGCTCGCCCAGGGCATTCCGGTGGTCGACGGCTATGGCATGAGCGAGGCGGGGACCGTGTTCGGCATGCCGGCCGATTCCTCCCTGATCGACGCACGGGCCGGCTCGGCGGGTCTGCCCATGCCGGCGGTCTTCACCCGTATCGTCGATGATCAGGACAACGATTGCCCGGCGGGCGTTCCGGGCGAACTGCTGCTGAAGGGGGACAACGTCTTCCTTGGCTATTGGCGGCGATCTGATGAAACCGCCCGCGCCTTTACCGCGGACGGCTGGTTCCGCACTGGCGACATCGCCCTGGCCGACGCCGAGGGCTATCATTGGCTGGTCGATCGCAAGAAGGACATGTTCATCTCGGGGGGCGAGAACGTCTATCCCGCCGAGATCGAGGCGGCCCTGGCCGACCATCCCACGATCGTCGAATGCGCGGTTGTCGGCGTGCCCGACGCGCAGTGGGGCGAGGTCGGCCATCTGGTGGCGACCTGCCGGGAAGGGGCGGCGTTGGATCTGGCCGAGGTGCTGGCTCATCTCGAAAGCCGGCTGGCGCGCTACAAGCTTCCCAAGGGGCTGACCCTGGTTCCCGCCCTGCCGCGCACCGCTTCGGGCAAGATCCTGAAGACCGTTCTGCGAGAGCGCCTGATCGCCGAGCGGGCCTGACGCCGCCGGCCTAGAGGTCGATCACGAGGCGAGGACCGAGCGCGCGCGAGCAGCAGGGCGTGAAGTGATCGCCCACCGCCTTCTCCTCGTCGGTCTGAAAGGCGTCGCGATGGTCGATCTCGCCCTCGACCACCCGCGTCAGGCAGGTTCCGCAAACGCCTTGTTCGCAGGATAGCGGCACGAAGACGCCCGCGGCTTCCAGAGCCTCCGCCGCCGTCTGGTCGGCCGTCACCGGCACGACTTGGCCGTTGCTGGCGAGGACGAGTTCGAAGGGCTGGTTTTCGTTCGAAGCGATCGGGGCGGCGAAATGCTCCTTGCGAACCTGAGCAGGCGTCCATCCGCGCGCCGCCGCGCCCTCGGTCACGAAGCTCATGAAACCCGAGGGGCCGCAGACATAGATCCGCCGCTCCGGCGTCGGCGCGGCGAGGATCTGGTCGAGGTCGAGGCGGGTGTCCGGCTCGTCGTCGAACGCCAGGCGCACCGACGAGGCGAACGGCGCGCTCGCCAGCTCTTCGAGGAAAGCCGCGCGGGAGCGCGAGCGCGCGCAATAGTAAAGCGTGAAGGGCGCTGCCAGCGCATGAAGCCGATGCGCCATGGCGAGAATTGGCGTCACCCCGACGCCGCCGGCGAACAGCAGATGCTCGCGCCCGGCCTCATCCAAGGCAAAGAGGTTGCGCGGCGGACTGATCGTGAGCGTCGCGCCCTTGACCAAGGCGTCGTGCACGAAGGCCGAGCCGCCCCGCGAAGCCGGCTCGCGCAAGACAGCGATCCGATAGCGGCTCGGATCAGCCGGGTCGTTGCACAGGGAGTACTGTCGTGTCAGGCCGTTGCCCAGGAAGAGATCGACGTGGGCTCCGGCGCTGAACGGGGGCAGTTGGCCGCCCTCGGCGTGGACGAGGTCCAGTCCGACGATGTCGTCCGCCACGGCGGCGCGAGACGCGACGCGAACCTTGATCATCCGACGCGCGCCGCGGCTTCTTGGGCGATGGCCTTATCGATCGCCATGCGCGAGCGGACGCCGCCGGCGTCGATGTTCAATTTCAGCAGCTTGCGGTCGGGATAGGCCAGCAGGTTCTTCTGCTGACGTTCCAGCATCTCCAGGTCCTCCCCGAAGATCTTGCCTTGGCCTTCCCGGATCGTATCCGTGAGCGCGGCGTCGTCCACGGCGAAGCTGCGGGCCATGCCCCAGAAGTAGTGGTGCGAGGTCTCGGTCTCGGGCGTGATGAAGTCGACGACGACGCTGGAGACCTTCTTGTCCGCCGGCGCGTGGTAGCCGCCGTTTCCGGCCAGGGCGACGCCAACCTCGATCATGACGTGGCTGGGCAGCGAGAAGCGACAGATCTGCCAACGGTCGACCAGGGCGTCCTCGGGAAGGCCGGCGCCGCGTAGAGCCATGCGCCAGAACGGCGGGGCGTGGATCCCTTCCATGAACCGGCTGGTCACAACCTCGTCGCCTTCGAGCTTCGTCGTGACCGGCGCCTCGTCGATCTCCTTCTGGCCGATGCTGGTGGCGTGGACGTAGGTCTCGTGGGTCAGGTCCATCAGGTTGTCGACCATCAGCCGATAGTCGCAGGCGATGTGATAAAGCCCGCCGCCATAGGCCCAGTCCGGGCTCTCCGCCCAGAACAGCGGATGCAGCTTGGCGGGATCAGCTTGGGCCGGATCGCCTGGCCACACCCAGATGAAGCCGTAGCGTTCGAGCACCGGATAGGCTCGAATCGCGGGGAAGCCGCCGACCCTCTGGCCCGGCATGGAGGACGCGCGACCGTCGCAGCCCATGGCCAGCCCGTGGTAGCCGCAGACCAGTTCGCCATCCCGCACGAAACCCAATGACAGCGGCGCGCCACGGTGCGGGCAGAAGTCCTCCAGGGCGACAGCCTGACCATCCTTGCCGCGATGGAAAACGATGGCTTGGCCACAGATGCGCCGGCCCAGCGGCTTGTCGGCGATCTCGTTGGGCGCGCACGCGACGTACCAGGCGTCGAGCGGCCAGGGGGGAAGGGAGGTCGCCAGTTCAGTGCCCATCATCGTTTCCTCACGCGGTCTTTGGTCTTCGCCAATTGGATCCAATTGTCACGGCCAGGACGACGGCGTCAAGATTGGATCCAATCTTAAGCTTGTGATGCGCTCGACCCGTCGGCTAGGGTTCGGCCATGGAGACGCCGAGGATGAAGCCGGGCCAGCGGGTGCTGATGGCCCTTCGCAAGATGATTGCCTCGGGCGAGATCAAGAGCGGCGAGCGCATCGCCGAGATCCCCACGGCGGCCGCGCTGGGCGTTTCACGGATGCCGGTGCGTACGGCGCTGCGCAGCCTGGAGCAGGAGGGGCTGGTCGTCAGGCTCGGCGCTCGCGGCTATGCGGCCCGTGGCGTCTCGATCAGCCAGATCCGAGACGCCATTGAAGTGCGAGGGGTCCTGGAAGGCTTCGCGGTTCGGCGCCTGGCCGAACAGGGCCTTGCGCCGGAGACGTATGAACATCTGAGCAAGCTGATCAAGGCGGGGGATGACCTGTTCGCCAAAGGGCGGCTGACGTCCGAAGACCTCGATCGATACGCCAGCTACAATCTGGCTTTTCACGACACCCTGGTGGCCGCTGCGGGCAACGCCGCGGTGGAGACGGCGCTGGCGCGCAACAACTTCGAGCCTTTCGCCGGTGCTGGAGCGCTTGCGCTCGACCTGACGGATCTCGCGGCCGAGTATGACCATCTCCTGGCGGCCCATCGCCAGCACAAGGCGGTGCTCGAGGCGATCACGCGAGGCGATTTCCTGGCGGCCGAGCAGATCATGCGCGATCACGCCCTGGCCGCCGTCCGTAATGCGAAGGTCTTCGAGGCCGCCATGGCCGCCGGCTCACCTATTGGGGCGGCCCCCACCATCCGCGCGGACTGAAACTGGGCGCACCAGGGCTGGAACTCTGCTCTGAACCGCTTTAGAGCCATTCGAATACAGTTTACTCGGCGTACGAATTTCTCTTGGGATTTTGCTGATATGGAAGAGATCGCCGCTTTCGGCGTCCTGGGAAACCGCCTGGGGTTGCAGCTGCACTATGCCGACGTGCGAGCGATGACCGGCCTTGGCGCCCGTCTGGCGCCGCTGGGTGTTACGCCGGCTCGGGCCACCGCGATCGTCTATATTGGGCTCCATCCGGGATGCGATCAGACCACGCTTGGCCGAGCGTTGGGCGTTAATCGCGCCAGCACGGTGAAGGCCGTGGATGAGATGGAGGCGTTGGGCGCCATCGAGCGCCGCCCGGGGCGCGATCGGCGCACCAACGCCCTGCATCTGACCCCTGCTGGCGAGGCGTTGCGAGCCCGCATTGAACAGGAAACGGCGCTCCACGATCAGGAGGCCTTCGCGGTGCTCACGGACAAGGAACGCGAGCAACTCAGCCTGCTGCTGGCGAAGCTGCGCTAGCTAGGCCGCCGGCTCTGTCACGGGCAGCCGCACGGTGAAGGCGCTGCCGCGGTTCTCTCCGGCGCTGTCCACGGTGATGACGCCGCCATGGAGGTTGACGAGCTGCTTGACGAGGGCGAGGCCGATCCCGAGGCCGCCCTGCGCCTTGCCAAGGTGATCCTCTACCTGGGCGAAGATCTCGAAGATCTTCGACTGCATTTCGGCGGGGATGCCGACCCCGGTGTCGGACACCGTGATGGTCGCCCAGCCGTCCGCGGCGCTTGCGGTGAGGGAGACCGTGCCGCCGTTTGGCGTGTACTTGGCCGCGTTGTTCAGCAGGTTCGAGACGATCTGGGCGACGCGGGTATGGTCGCCGTTCAGCCAGATCGGCGTGTTCGGGAGATCGGTGACGAAGCTGTGGCCGCCGGCGTCGATGGTGTGCTGGCTGGCGTCGATCGCTGATTGCAGGACCTCGCCCAGCTCCAACCGCGTCGTCTTCAGGACGATCTTGCCCTGGCTTACACGTGAGACGTCCAGCAGGTCATCGACCAGGTGGGTCAGGTGCTCAAGCATGCGCTCCATGCGCACCCGGATGTCGGCGGCGCGTTCGGGGGGGATGTCCTTGTTCAGCAGGTGCAGTCCGCCGCCGAGCGCGGCGACCGGGTTGCGCAGCTCGTGAGCCAGAACGGCCAGGAAGTTGTCCTTGTGGCGGTCGGCGCGCCGCAAAGCTTGGGCCGCGGCTTCCAGCTCGTCGCGCTGGGCTTCGATCTGCCGCCGCTGCTCGTAGAGGTCGAAGAAGACGTTGGCCTTGCTGCGCAGGATGTGGGCCTCGATCGGCTTCTGGATGAAGTCGACCGCGCCGGCTTCGTAACCCCGGAAGCGACGCTGATTGCTGGCCGCGCCCGCGGTGACGAAGATGATCGGGATATGCCGCGCGCGCTCGCTGCCGCGCATGAATTCGGCCAGCTCGAAGCCGTCCATGCCAGGCATCTGGACGTCCAGCAGCGCCAGGGCGACCTCGTGCTGCAGCAGCAGTTCCAGCGCCTCTTCGCCCGACCGCGCCTTGAGGCACGTCAGGCCGTCGCGCTGCAGCAGCGCCTCAAGGGCCAGGAGGTTTTCTTCCAGGTCGTCGACCAGAAGGAAGTTGATCGGCTTGTCCGCTGTGGTCATGCGGTCCCCAAACTCGACAGGTAGGACGCGATCGCGTCGAGGGTCATAGTGGAGGCTGTCGGGCAAGCCTCCAAGGCGGCGTCGGGCATGGCCGTGGCGTAGGCCTCGGCGCGGTCCTGGACGATCGCCCTGCCGCCGGCCTCCAGCACCGCCTTGAGGCCCGCCGCGCCGTCATGGTTGGCGCCGGTCATGATCACGCCGACAAGGCCCTCGCCATAGGCGTCGGCCGCGCTCTCGAACAGTACGTCGATTGAAGGTCGAGAGTAGTTGACCGGCTCGTCCGTGGAGAGCGCCAGGGTCCCGTCGGCTTCCACCAGCAGGTGATAGTCGGAGGGCGCGAAGTAGATCACGCCGCCCACCAGCGGCTCCTTGTCCTCGGCCTCCTTGACGGTCAGGCGGCATTTGGCCTGCAGCAACGGCGCCAGGACGTTGTCGCGATCCGGCGGCACATGAACGACCACCAATACGGGTAAGGAGAAGCCAGGGGGGAGGGCGGGCAGTAACGCCAGGAGCGCCTGCACGGCGCCCGCCGACGCGCCGATCACGATTAGGCGGACGCCGCTCATGGCTCGCGCCTCTGATAAATCTTCTCGGCGGCGGCGAATTCCGAGAACGCCGCCGCGTGCGCCGAGAACCTCAGGCTCTCCTTGGAGCCGAGTCCCAGGAAGCCCTTGCGCGTCAGGGATTCTCGGAAAAGGCCGATCGCGCGATCCTGCAACGGGCGATCGAAATAGATCATCACGTTGCGGCACGAGATCAGGTGCATCTCGGCGAACACCGCGTCCGTCACCAGGCTGTGGTCCGAGAAGACCACCCGGTTGCGCAGCGACTTGTCGAAGGCGGCGCGGTCATAGGCGGCCGTGTAGTAGTCGGACAGCGAGGACTTGCCGCCGGACTTCTGGTGGTTCTCGGTGAACTTGCGGATGCGGTCCAGGGCGTAGACCCCGGCCTCCGCCGCGGCCAGCGCCTCGGGATTGATGTCCGTCGCGTAGAAGATCGTCCGATCGTAGAGACCTTCCTCGCGGAACAGGATGGCCAGCGAATAGACCTCTTCGCCGCTGCTGCAGCCGGCGATCCACACTTTCAGGGAGGGATAGGTGCGCAGGTGCGGCACGACCTTCTCGCGCAGGGCGCGGAAGTACGAGGGGTCACGGAACATCTCGCTCACCTGGACGGTGAGAAAGCCGAGCAGACGCGGCAGCATGGCCGGATCGTGCAACACGCGGTCTTGCATCGCCGACACCGACGAAAAGCCCAGCTGACTGCGCGCCTGGGTCAGGCGGCGCTTGATCGAGGCCCGCGCATAGTGGCGGAAATCATAGTGGTAGCGCTGGTAGAGCGCCTCCAGCAGCAGCTGGATCTCGAGGTCTTCGATCTCCGACACGCCTACCTCGGCATCCAGACGCGGACCAGCGACAGCAGTTTGTCGACGTCGATCGGCTTGGCCATGTAGTCGTTGGCGCCGGCTTCGATGCAGCGGGCTTGATCGTCGGGCATGGCCTTGGCCGTCAGCATCAGGATCGGCAGCTTCGACCAGCGCGGATCATCGCGGATCGTCCGGGTCGCCGTCAGGCCGTCCATGACCGGCATCATGACGTCCATCAGGACGAGATCGATCTCCTTGGCGGGATCCTGAGACGCGCGGCCAAGCGCCTCGATCGCCTCCTGGCCGTTGCGCGCGATCTCGACGACCGCGCCGCGTGGCTCGAGCACGTTGGTCAGGGAGTAGACGTTGCGGATGTCGTCCTCGACCACCAGGATCCGGCGGCCTTCCAGCACCGCGTCGCGATTGCGCGCCTTCTGGATCATCTTCTGCTGCTCGGGCGGTAGCGCCGCGACCACCTGGTGCAGGAACAGCGAGACCTCGTCCAGGAGGCGCTCGGGCGACTTGGCGCCCTTGATGATGATCGAGCTGGAATAGCGGCGCAGGCGCTGCTCGTCGTCGGGCGACAGGTCGCGACCCGTATAGACGATGACCGGCGGGAAGGCGTGGTCGCCGTCCTGGCTAAGCGTCTCCAGCAGCGAATAGCCCGATGCATCCGGCAGCGAGAGATCCAGCACCATGCAGTCGAAGGTCTCGCGCTTGAGCGCTTCCAGGCATTCGGCGGCCGTGCCGACGCCGACCGTCTCGACATCGCCGGATGTCAGGAGCTTGCCAATCGCCTCGCGCTGGACGCGGTCGTCCTCGACGATCAGCACGCGACGCACGGTGCTGGCCAGCTTGACCTCGAGGGTCTTCAGCACCTCGGCCAGATCGTCACGCTTGACCGGCTTGACGAGGTAGCCGATCGCGCCCAACGAAAGCGCCGTCTGGCTGTGGTCCTCGGCCGAGATCACGTGGATCGGGATGTGTCGCGTGGCGTCGTCGCGCTTGAGGCGGTCAAGGACCAGCAGTCCGGACTCGTCGGGCAGGCCCACGTCCAGTACGACCGCGCTGGGCTTGAACTCGCGGGCCAGTTTGACGGCTTCCTCGGCCGTGCCGGCCACCAGGCACTGGAAGCCCTGCTCGCGCGACAGGTCGCGGACGATGCCGGCGAAGGTGTCGTCGTCCTCGACGACCAGCAGAACGCGCCGTGCGCCGAGGGCCTGATCACGATCGTCCTCGACCGTCTTCGGCAGGGAGGTCCGTTTCGCACGAGTCCGAGGCGTGGGCGCCGCGACGGGGGCCTCGCTCAGGCGCGGCGGCTCACGCGGCGCCACGCGCATCGGATCGTAGGCGAGGGGGATGGTGACGGTGAAAGTGCTGCCTTCGCCGGGCTTGCTTTCCAAGCTGATCGACCCGCCCAGCAGGCGCGAAAGCTGGCGGCTGATCGACAGGCCAAGGCCGGTGCCGCCGTACTTGCGGCTGATGGTGCCGTCGGCCTGACGGAACGCCTCGAAGATGGCTTCCTGCTGTTCGCGGGAGACCCCGATGCCGGTGTCCTTGACCGAGAACGCTATGTGCTCGTCGTCCGCCGAAGCGATCTTCAGCGTTACGCCGCCTTTCTCGGTGAACTTGAAGGCGTTGGAGAGGAGGTTCTTCAGCACCTGCTCCAGCCGTTGGCGATCGGTCTCGATCACCTTGGGCGCGCCCTCGGCCACCTCGATCGTGAAGTCGAGACCTCGGTTGTCGGCGACAGGATTGAACAGCTGGCGCAAATCGCCCGTCAGGCGCTGCAGCGAGATGGTCTCGGGTCGCACCTCGACGTGGCCGGCCTCGATCTTCGACAGATCGAGGATATCGTTGATCAGGTTGAGCAGGTCGTTGCCCGAGGACTCGATCGTCTGGGCGAATTTCACCTGTTCCGTCGACAGATTGCCGTTCGGATTGTCGCTGAGCAGCTTGGACAGGATCAGCAGCGAGTTGAGCGGCGTGCGCAGCTCGTGGGACATGTTGGCCAGGAAGTCGGACTTGTACTGGCTGGCCTGCTCCAGCTCGCGCGCTTTCAAGGCCACGGCCGCGCTGGTCCGCTCCAGCTCGTCGCGCTGGGTTTCCAGCATCTGGGCCTGTTCTTCCAGCCGGCTGTTGGTCTGTTCCAGCTCGGCCTGCTGCTGTTCCAGGCGGGTCTGGGATTCCTTAAGGGCGCGACCTTGCTCCTCCAGCTCCTCGTTGGAGACGCGCAGCTCTTCGCTCTGGACCTGCAGTTCCTCCGACTGGCGTTGCGTCTCTTCCAGCGTGTCCTGCAGCTCGGCGCGGTAGCGGGCCGAACGCAGTCCGACGCCGATCGCGCTCGAAGCCTGGTTCAGCAACTCCACGACCCGATCGTCGACCGGGTGCAGGAAGCCCAGCTCGATCACGGCGTTGACCACGCCGTCGGCCTTCACCGGCACGATGACCAGGTGACGGGGCTTATCCTGGCCCAGGGCGGAGCCGATGGTGATGTAGCCGTCCGGCACGTCGCGGACGATCGTCGCCTGGCCTTCCGCCGCCACCTTGCCCAGGAGGCCTTCCTTGAGACTGAAGCGCTCCTGGGTCTGGGCGTCGGCGGGGATGCCCAAGCTGGCGGCGCGATAGAAGTGGCCGCCGTGGCCCTTGAATAGCGCTCCGGCTTGGAAGCCCAGATATTGCGACAGGAACGCCAGGATGTTGTCGGCCAGCATTTCCACGGAAAGGTCGCCCATCATCGCCGAGCTAAGACCCACTTGGCCGCCTTGCAGCCACTCCTCGCGCGCCTGAGCGCGGGCGGCGCGGCGGATGAGGTAGAACACCGCCAGGGTGAGCACCCCGCCAAGCGCGCTGGCCAGCACGCCGCTGAGCAGGGCGGTGTTGTACGCCGCGCCCATGGTCGTCAGACGCAAGGCGCGCAGGCGGCTTTCTTCCTGCCGCATGACGCCGACCTGGCGGCGGATCGCGTCCATCTCGGCCTTGCCGCGATCGGTGTTGACCACGGCGAGAGCGGCTTGAGCGCTAATGGTGCGGCGTAGAGTGATCGTCTCGTCCAGCTCCTCGAGCTTGGCCGCGATCTGGCGCTTCAGGACCTTCAGATTGGCCTGTTGCGTGGGATTGTCCCGTGTCAGGTTCTCCACCGCCTCGGCTCGTGAAGCAACGGCGGAGACGGCGGCTTGATAGGGCTCGAGGTAGCGATCGTTGCCAGTCAGCAGATAGCCGCGCTGTCCCGTCTCGGTGTCCTGCACCGTGGACAACAGATCATCGATCGCCATCAGCACGTCGTGGGAATGCCAGATCTTCTGGCTATTGCTCCGCAGCATCTCGACATTGCGATAGGCGACGAGTCCGCTGCCCAGGAAGAACAGCAGCACCAGGGTCAGCCCCAAGGTCGCCCAGACCTCCATCCGGGACCAGGGCAGGGACGAACGCGATGAGCTTGTAGTCGACATGAAGGTCCCGGCCGAAACGCTAGTCGGTGATTTGGCGGGGGAGCGGGCCCGTCAGCAACGGTTCTCTCGCCGTGGCTCGCGGCTTATCCCCGAACCTCGGCGCCATTGATTGTCGTCGCGATAAACACCACGCCCCCGTGCGCGCTGCGGCGCGCAGGGACCCAAACGCCGTCGCACGGCAAAGGTTCCGGAAAAGCGGGGGACTTTCTTCAGCGCTTCGCTGGAAGGCTTCATCCCCCGTCTAGAACGGCTTGGCCGTCAGGGTGACGCCGACGGTGCGGGGGTCGCCCAAGATGGCCGTGTAGGGCGTGATGGTCGTTGCGGCGGCGAAGGCGGCGGCGTACCGCTTGTCGAACAGGTTCTTGGACCAGAGCGTCACCGACCAGCGCTCGCCCCGGGCTCGGACCCCGATCCCCGCGTTCGTCAGGGCAAAGCCGTTCTGGCGGCCATAGGACGAGAGCGGGTTCAGGTTGGCGCGACTGCGCCACGTCTCGTTGGCGTAGGCGAACAGCGATAGACCGCCCGCCAGCGGCTGTTCCCAGCGCGCGCTGAGGGCGCCCGTCCAGTTGGGGGCGAAGGGCGCTGACTTGCCCGAAAGGTCCACGGAGGCCGGCGCGCCGACATAGGCGTACTCCTGGGGCGGCGGCGCGTTCTTGTAGGAGACGTAGATGGCCTCGCCCCAGGCGGTGCTGAACGACAGGTTCAGGCGGCTGGAGACCTGGGCGACGCCTTCCACCTCGACGCCCCGCAGCCGAACCTTGCCGACATTGGACAGGTAGGTGCGGGTGCTGGTCGGGTCGCTGAGCGTGGCCTGATAGCCGTCGATCGTGTTGTTGTAGAGGTTGGCGTTCAGCGTGGCCCGGCCGCCGGCCAGGGTGGTCTTGATCCCCAATTCGTAGTCCATCGACTTTTCGGGGGCGATGATCACGGCGTCGCCGACCTTGGCGCCCAGGTTGGCCGCGCCGGATTTCTCGCCATAGCTGGCGCTGGCGTAGGCCAGGACGTTGTCGCTGATCTTGTACGACGGGTTGATCAGCCAGGAGATCGAGCCGTCGTCCTTCTTGCCGCTGACCGTGTAGGCCGGTCCCGTCGCCGCCGCGCGATACGGAGCGAGGGCGGGCGGCAGGGGCGCGCCGCCTAACGAGAAGACCCGGTTCGACGCCTCGCGGGACTCGTGAGTGTATCTCAGGCCGGCGGTCAAGGTGGCGCGCTCGCTCACATGCCATGCAGCCTGGCCGAAGATCGCCGCGCTGGCAGTGTCGGCCGCGCCTGCCTGGTCGCGCTCGACGCCCTCCAGGATGGCGGCCGGGAGAGTCGGAGCCAGGAAGAAGGCCGAGGCCTTGGACAGAAGCTCGACGCGGTAGTTGCTGCGGACCTGCTGCCGCAGAAGATAGATTCCGGTCTGCCAATCGATCTTGTCGCCGGTCGGCGACGCCAGTCGCAGCTCCTGTGAGAATTGATCGACGTCGACATCGTAGCCCGCCCGGAAGATCGGGTAGGGCGTGTAATCGCTGTCGTTGTGGGGACGGTAATACAGGCGCCGCCAGGCGCTGACCGAGGTCAGGGTGTTTGCGCCGAGCTTGAACTCGGCGATGTTTGACACCCCGTCGGTCTTGGAGATCAGGCGCGCCTGCGTGTCCAGATTGGCGTCGTCTAGGTCATAGGACGCGGCGTAGCCGAACCCGGTCTTCAGCTTCCGCGCCCAGCCATTGCGCGTGGTCCCGTTGACGTAGGTGAGGGGATCGCCCACCGGCGGATAGTAGTTGTTGTACTCGTCGGTGTCGTAGTGTTCGACGATCAGCCGGTCGGTGAAGGACGGGTTGGGATCGAACTGCAGTTGCCCGCGGATCGCCCAGCGCCGATTGTCCAGATAGTCCTTGCCGTCAATCCTGTTGGTGATCCAACCGCCGCCGGTGTCGCCATAGAGCGTCAGGCGTCCAGTGATCTTGTCGCCGACGATCGGGCCCGAGATGTTCGCGCGAACCTGATAGTGGTCGCGGCTGGAAATCGTCGTGCTGAGCGTGGCTT
>Ga0247725_1001172_pt1 | contig 14211 bp, 14 predicted proteins | sample OKSTACKMCFT3sol_FD_183021 | JGI IMG/M metagenome (GOLD analysis project Ga0247725, IMG submission 183021) | Subsurface sediment microbial communities from gas well in Oklahoma, United States - OK STACK MC-FT3-sol | ecosystem: Environmental > Terrestrial > Deep subsurface > Rock core/Sediment... | reverse complement strand
AGAAGCTCTACGGCATCGAGATCCGCGAACTCAGCGGCTTCGACACCTGGCACCCGGACGTGCGCCTGTTCGAGATCCGCGAGAACGGCGAGCACGTCGGCCGCTTCTTCTTCGACCTCTACGCCCGAGCCAACAAGCGCGGCGGCGCCTGGATGGACGGTGCCCGCGACAAGCGCCGCAACGCCCGTGGCGAACTGGTCGCCCCGGTGGCCAACCTGGTGTGCAACTTCACCCCGGCCGTCGGCGACAAGCCCGCGCTGCTGACCCACGACGAAGTCACCACCCTGTTCCACGAGTTCGGCCACGGCCTGCACCACCTGCTGACCCGCGTCGAGCACGCCGGCGCCTCCGGCATCAACGGCGTGGCCTGGGACGCCGTCGAGCTGCCCAGCCAGTTCATGGAGAACTGGTGCTGGGAGCCGGAAGGCCTGGCGCTGATCTCCGGCCACTACCAGAGCGGCGAACCCCTGCCCCAGGACCTGCTGGACAAGATGCTGGCGGCGAAGAACTTCCAGTCCGGCCTGATGATGGTCCGCCAGCTCGAGTTCTCCCTGTTCGACTTCGAACTGCATGCCACCCACGGCGACGGCCGCAGCGTGCTCGACGTGCTGGAAGCGGTGCGTGACGAAGTGGCAGTGATGCGCCCACCGGCGTTCAACCGCTTCGCCAACAGCTTCGCGCACATCTTCGCCGGGGGTTACGCCGCCGGTTACTACAGCTACAAGTGGGCCGAAGTGCTCTCCGCCGACGCCTTCTCCAAGTTCGAGGAAGAGGGCGTGCTCAACCCGGCCACCGGCCGTGCCTTCCGCGACGCCATCCTCGCTCGGGGCGGTTCCCAGGCGCCCATGGTGCTGTTCGTCGACTTCCGTGGTCGCGAGCCCTCCATCGACGCCCTGCTGCGCCACAGCGGCCTCACGGAGGACGCGGCATGACCGCCACGCCGAAGCGCTTCATCGCCGGGGCCGTGTGCCCCGCCTGCAGCGAGATGGACAAGATCCAGATGTGGGACGAAGACGGCGTGCCGCACCGCCAGTGCGTCGGCTGCGGCTACGCCGACACCCTCAACGCCCAGGGCCAGTCGGTGCCCAAGGAGCTCGGCACCCGGGTCAACCAGGCCAAGCCCAAGCCGGCCGACCCCAAGGTGCAGAGCGTGCAGTTCTTCCCCAATCCCAAGCTGAAGAAGTCCAGCGAGTAGCGAAAAGGCCAAGGAGGGCGTCATGTGGCACCTGGTATGCGGTGACAACGCGGCCGAAGGCGTCGGCATCGTCCTCGGCGATTCCGTGGCCCATGAGTGGCTGCGGGTGCTGCGTGACGACCTCGCCGTCGGCCCGCTGAAGGACATCGAGCAGCCGCCCTGCGCCCGCCGCGCCGCCTTCTGGCGGGCGGTCTGGCCGGAGGGCGTGCACCCGATGCCGGACTTCGAGCGTGACCTGGGAGCGGATGCGCAGTGGCTCGCCGGGTTGGCCGATCAGGGCCATGGGGTGACCGTCTGGCACGGCGACAGCGCCTCCGAGCAGTTGCTGCTGGCCCGCGTTGCCGCGGTGCTGGAGCACAGCGACCTGCCGTTCTGGGAAGTGCCCTGCGGCAGCGGCGACAGCAGCGTCACCCACCGCCGCGCGGTGGCCATGCACACGCCGACCGACCTGGCCGAGCGCTACCTGCCGAGGCAGGTGGGGCCCGAGCGCCGCCATTACCTGGCGACCCAATGGCGCAGCGTGCTCGCCGAAGGTGCCGGCATCCGCCGTTGGCGGCAGGAGGTCTTCCATGGCGAGGACTTCAGCTTCATCGATGCCGATCTGCTGCAGCACTGCAGTTCCGACTGGCTGCCATTGGCGCGGGTGATGGCCGACGTCATGGCCAGCTGCGATGGTTTCTTCGCCACCGACTTCTTCCTCTTCTGGCGGGCGCGGGAACTGGCCGCCCAGGGCCGGGTCGAGATCGGTGGTGAGCCGGCCGCCAACGGCTACGGCAACCTTCGGGTGCGTCGCCTGCCGGGCTGATCCCAGCGGCGCTCCTTCCCCCTTCGCAGCGCACAGGAGGTGCCATGCACGGCCCCGACCCTCGCAACCCGCACCCCATGGCGGGCTTCCCCCAGGTCTGCTTCATCCGCAACACGGTGAGCAACCCGCAGATCGAGATCGGCGAATACACCTACTACGACGACCCGGAAGATTCGGAGCACTTCGAGCGCAACGTGCTCTACCTCTTCCCCTTCATCGGTGACCGCCTGGTGATCGGGCGCTTCTGCGCCATCGCGCGCGGGGTGAAGTTCATCATGAACGGTGCCAACCACAAGCTCTCCGGCTTCTCCACCTACCCCTTCCAGATCTTCGGCGGTGGCTGGGAACACCACATGCCCGACCTGTCGGAGTTCCCCAACAAGGGCGACACCCTGATCGGCAACGACGTGTGGATCGGCTACGAGGCGCTGATCATGCCTGGGGTGAAGATCGGCGACGGCGCCATCATCTCCTCGCGCTCAGTGGTGACCCGCGACGTGCCGCCCTACACCGTGGTCGGCGGCAACCCGGCCGAGCCGCTGAAGCAGCGCTTCCCCGACGCGGTGGTGGAGCGCCTGCTGGCCATCGCCTGGTGGGACTGGCCGGTGGAGAAGGTCAGCCGGCACCTGGCGGCGATCATGGCGGCCGACCTCGATGCCCTGGAGCGCTGCGCCTGCGAGGCGTGAGGCGAACTGCGTCACTTCCGCCGTGCTGTCGCCTTGCCCGGACGCAGGGCCGGGAGTAGCTTTCCCGGCTGTGCCGCCGCGCACAGGGAGCTGCAGCACGACGCAGCGACAGCGCAAGGAGATTCCCCCAGTGCCCACCTTCACCCGAAACAACAAGCCGGTCGTCGGCACCGTCCAGCTGGTGGTCGGCAACGTCCTCAGGCTGCGGCTGAATGGCCTCGGCCCGGGCAAGAAGCACTACGTGGTCAAGAGCGCCAACGCCTGCATCGAGGTCAAGCAGAACCCCAACGACCGCCAGTCGGAACAGACCGTCGTCCTCACGGCCCTGCGGGCCTGCCCGGCCGTTCGGGTCGAGGCGTTCTCGGCGGTCGACGGGCTGCCATCGGGCATCCACGTGTCCATCGAGGTGATCGACAAGCTCGGCCTGCCCGACCCGGCCACCGACGAAGGTTGCCTGGCGCGGCTGCTGCTCGCCGAGTCCATCGCGCCCAAGCCCAACACCGACAATGCCGAGGCGCTGAAGTCCATGCAGTGGATGCGCCAGGTGATCGAGAACCGCATGACGTTCTCCGAACCCAAACACTTCGGCAAACCCGCCGGCAAGACCATGACGGCCTTCATCACCGCCAAGGAACCCTTGCAGTTCGAAGGCTTCGGCAACTACCCGAACCTCGGTGCCAAGCAGACCAACATCGACGAATTCCTGCGGCTGGCCAACGACGGCAGCGACATCCGCTTCGAGCGCATGCGCCAGCACGTGCAGAACGCCCTGGACGTGGCCAGCGGCGCCAAGCTGGGCGCCCCGGCGCCGTCCAAGGTGTTCGCCTGGCGGACCAGCAACTCCGGCAGCCCGGGTGGCAACTTCGTCAAGGTGGCGGACGTGGGCGGCCAGGCCTTCTTCACCCTCACCCAGGCCTTCATCGACAACCCCAACAACCCGGGTAAACCGAAGAAATGAACAGCCCACGCCTGGCCGGATGGCTCTCCGGCACCCTGCTCTTCGCGGCCCTCGGCCTGTGCGCGGCCGAATCCTTCGGCCCCTCGGTGTTCTCCGACCAGGTGGCCCGCTTCGACATCAACGCCGACAAGGCCTTCGCCAACCCCGAGCAGGACATGCGCTACCTGCTGGTGCAGGCCCAGCGCAACGACCGGCCCAACCACTTCTGCGTGGTCGGCTATCAATGGGTGGATGGCTCGCGCAAGGCGGCGGTGCACTGGCAGGAGGGCGAACGCATCGTCCTCTGGGGCGGCAAGTCCGGCTGGGGCGATGAGTTCAAGTACGCCGACTCCATGGCCATGGCCAATTCGGTGGACCTCAAGAACGGCCTGGTGGACACCGACGAGCAGCGCTTCGGCAGCAGCTTCCTGCAGCTGCGCGCCTCCGCCGAAGGCACGCTGGCCGACTGCAAGGCCCATGGCCGGCAGTATCTGATCGAGCCGTTCACGCCGCCGAGCGAGGACGAATAGGGCTTTCCGACGAAAACCGTCTGGCGCATGGCGCTGTCTGAATATACTGTTTATGCATACAGTATTTTCGGAGCGTCCCGCCATGTCCGTCACCCTCCCGCCCCGTGGTCGGGGAACCGGCAGCAACCCCTACAACCGCTTCGCCCCGACCCTCTCGGTGGCCGAGGACGACGGCTGGTACCAGGAAGTGCCGCCGACCCGCGCCACCGAGGTGCGCATCGAGACAGCCAAGAGCATCATCGCCCGCAACCAGTCGCCGGACCTGCCCTTCGACCGCTCCATCAACCCCTACCGTGGCTGCGAGCACGGCTGCATCTACTGCTACGCGCGGCCCAGCCACGCCTATTGGGACCTGTCGCCGGGCATCGACTTCGAGACCCGGCTGATCGCCAAGACCAACGCCGCCGCCCTGCTGGAGCAGCAGCTGAGCAAGCCCGGCTACCAGTGCGCGCCCATCGCCCTGGGGGCCAACACCGACCCCTACCAGCCCATCGAGCGCGAGCACCGCATCACCCGCCAGGTGCTGGAAGTGCTGCTGCGCTACCGCCATCCGCTGACCATCGTCACCAAGGGCTCGCTGCTGCTGCGTGACCTCGACCTGCTGACCCAGCTGGCCGAGCAGCGCCTGGTGAAGGTGATGATCAGCCTCACCACCCTCGACGATGAGCTCAAGCGCATCCTCGAACCGCGCGCGGCGGCGCCCTCCGCGCGGCTGCGGGCGATCCGTGTGCTGCGCGAGAACCGCGTGCCGGTGGGCGTGCTGTGCTCGCCGATGATCCCGATGATCAACGACAGCGAACTGGAGAGCCTGCTGGAGGCGGCCCGCGATGCCGGCGCACGCAGCGCCTCCTACATGCTGGTGCGCCTGCCCCGGGAGGTGGCGCCGCTGTTCGAGGAATGGCTCCAGGCTCACTACCCGCAACGCGCGGCCCACGTGATGAGCATCATCCGCCAGTGCCGGGGCGGCGAGGTGTACGACAGCCGCTTCGGCAAGCGCTTCACCGGCGAAGGCGCCTTTGCCGCACTGCTGGCCCAGCGCTTCGCCGTGGCCATGCGTCGCCTGGGGCTGGAGAAGCGCGGTGACGTGGCGCTGGACTGCTCGCGCTTCTGCCCGCCCGGCGGGCAGATGGCGCTGCTGTGAGCGATGGGATGAACGGCACGGGTTTTACGCGCCCGGTGTGTGACCGCAACGCGCCGAACGGTGTCCTGTAGGGGGTCGGATAAATCCGACCGTATCGGTAAAGTAATCCCACTTACCCCTACAGAGTCCAAGGCGAACGAGGTCGGCATGAGCGACGAGCACGATACCCCGCAACCCCAGGAAAGCGCCGAAGAAGCGCTGCGCAACATCGTCGAAGGTTTCCAGCGTTTCCGCGACCAGGTCTATCCGGAGCAGGAAGAGCTGTTCAAGCGCCTGGCCCATGAGCAGAAACCCCGCGCCATGTTCATCACCTGCGCCGACTCGCGCATCGTCCCGGAGCTGATCACCCAGAGCTCGCCGGGCGACCTGTTCGTCACCCGCAACGTCGGCAACGTGGTGCCGCCCTACGGCCAGATGAACGGCGGCGTCTCCACCGCCATCGAGTTCGCCGTCATGGCCCTCGGCGTGCACCACATCATCATCTGCGGCCACTCCGACTGCGGCGCGATGAAGGCGGTGCTCAACCCCGAGCAGCTGGAGCGCATGCCCACCGTCAAGGCCTGGCTGCGCCACGCCGAAGTGGCCCGCACCGTGGTCGCCGAGAACTGCGGCTGCGCCAACCACGAGACCCTGGGCGTGCTGACCGAGGAGAACGTGGTGGCCCAGCTGGACCACCTGCGCACCCACCCCTCGGTGGCCGCACGCCTGGCCAGCGGGCAGCTGTTCATCCACGGCTGGGTCTACGACATCGAGACCGCCGCCATCCGCGCCTACGACGCCGAGAGCGGCCGTTTCCGCACCATCGGCGACGGCCCGCTGCCGATGGCCACGCCCCGCGCCCGCTACCTGTAAGCCCCCGGCGCCCCGGCTGCGGCCGGGGCGCTGCGCGTCTCCTCCCTCTTCCCGTCCCCGCTGTTCCCCTCCGTTTCGCCCCCTTCCCGGCGCGTTGCGCCCTTGGCCGACGCTGGCGGCGTGCCATCGTCCGCTCGTCTGTAAGCCGCATGCCAGAGCGGTTTATTCAGGTTGAGTTAAGGCTCGTGATTAAGGTCTGTAGGGGCTTCGACCGCCTAGTTGAAGCGCCATCCGCCAATCCGTGCGGAGCCCACCGGGCATGACGCCCATCCGACCTTCAGGAGGACCCATGAAACAGGACATTCACCGCATTCGACCCGGGCAGTCTGCCGGCCTCGGCGGCCACCCCGCCGAGGCCACCTTCGCCGCGCTGGTGGAGGGCTGCCGGCGCTTCCGCGAGCAGGTATTCCCCGAGCAGCGGGCGCTGTTCCAGCGCCTGGCCCACAGCCAGGCACCGCGCACCCTGTTCATCACCTGCGCCGACTCCCGCGTCGCCCCCGAGCTGATCACCCAGAGCGCCCCCGGCGACCTGTTCGTCACCCGCAACGTCGGCAACCTGGTGCCGGCCTACGGGCAGATGAATGGCGGCGTCTCCACCGCCATCGAATACGCCGTGCTGGCCCTTGGCGTGCAGCACATCATCGTCTGCGGCCATTCGGACTGCGGCGCCATGAAGGCGGTGCTGGCCCCCGAGACCCTCGGCCCCATGCCCACCGTGCGCGCCTGGCTGCGCCATGCCGAGGTGGCCCGCAGCCTGGTGGAGCGCAACTGCACCTGCGCAGCCCACGACACCCTCGGCGTGCTCACCGAGGAGAACGTGGTGGCCCAGCTGGACCACTTGCGCACCCACCCCGCCGTCGCTGCCCGCCTGGCGGCCGGCCAGCTGTTCATCCATGGCTGGGTCTACGACATCGAGACCGCTGCCATCCGCGCCTACGACGCCGAGACGGGCGGCTTCCGCCCGCTGGAGGAGGCCAGCGCGAGCATGGCCACCCCGCGTCCCCGCTACCTGGCGTCCTGACGCCCGCCCCTTGCCACGGCACCCGCTCGGCTGCCGTGCCCCTTGCTGCGCTCAGGAGAATTCGCCATGCGCCTTGCTGAACTCAAGAACACGTTGCCACGGGAGGCGCTCGCCTCGGTGGTGGTCTTCCTCGTCGCCCTGCCGCTGTGCATGGGCATCGCCATCGCCTCCGGCATGCCGCCGGCCAAGGGCCTGGTCACCGGCATCATCGGCGGCCTGGTGGTGGGCTGGCTGGCCGGCTCGCCGCTGCAGGTCAGCGGCCCGGCGGCCGGGCTCGCCGTGCTGGTCTTCGAACTGGTGCGCGAGCACGGTGTGGCCATGCTCGGGCCGATCCTGGTGCTGGCCGGCGCCCTGCAACTGCTGGCCGGCCGTCTGCGCCTGGGCTGCTGGTTCCGCGTCACCGCCCCGGCGGTGGTGCAGGGGATGCTGGCCGGCATCGGCATCCTCATCGTGCTGTCCCAGGTCCACGTGATGTTCGACGCCAGCCCCCAGGCCTCCGGCCTGGACAACCTGCTGGCGTTCCCCGCCACGCTGCTGGAGGCGGCCCGCCAGTTCGGCCCCGGCGGCGACCTCGATGCCGCCCTGCTGGGGCTCGGCACCATCCTGGTGATGCTGGCCTGGGAACGCTGGCGGCCGGGAGCGCTGCGCTTCCTGCCCGGCGCGCTGATCGGCGTCGGGCTGGCCACCCTGGCGGCCAGCGGGTTCGACCTGCAGGTGAACCGCGTGCAGGTGCCGGCCACCCTCGGCGAGGCCATCGACTGGCTGCAGCCGGCGGACCTGCTGCGCCTGGCCGATCCGCAGCTGCTGCTGGCGGCGCTGGTGCTGGCCTTCGTCGCCAGTGCCGAGACGCTGCTCTCCGCCGCTGCCGTGGACCGCATGCACAGCGGCCCGCGCTCCGATCTGGACCGCGAGCTGTCGGCCCAGGGCGTCGGCAACCTGCTGTGCGGGGTGCTCGGCGCGCTGCCGATGACCGGGGTGATCGTGCGCAGCTCGGCCAACGTCCAGGCCGGCGCGCGGACCCGTCTCTCGGCGGTGCTGCACGGCGCCTGGCTGCTGGCCCTGGTGGCGCTGCTGCCGGGCCTGCTGCAGCAGATCCCCATCGCCAGCCTGGCCGGTGTGCTGGTCTACACGGGCATCAAGCTGGTGGACTTCAAGAGCCTGCGCGGCCTCGGCCGCTACGGGCGCGCACCGCTGGCGATCCATGCCGCCACGGCGCTGGGCATCGTCGCCTTCGACCTGCTCACCGGGGTGCTGATCGGGTTCGGTTTGACCCTGGCCAAGCTGGCCTGGAAGGCCTCGCGGCTGAAGATCGTCCTGGCGCCCATCGGCCCGAACGAGGCGGAGCTGCGCCTGGTGGGCGCGGCCACCTTCCTGCGGGTGCCGCAGCTGGCGGCCACCCTGGAGGGCGTGGCACCGAGCCTGCGGCTGCACGTACCGCTGGACCGGCTCAGCTACATCGACCACGCCTGCATGGAGCTGCTGCAGGACTGGGGCCGCAACGCCGAGCGTCAGGGTGGCGAGCTGTGCATCGAGGCGCGCGGGCTCAACCGGCGCCTGGAGGGGCGACGGCTGAGCCTGCGGGGGCGGACGGTCTGATGGTCAGGCGGTGGCGCAGGGCGCCGGGTCCAGCTGCAGTTCGACGCCGAGCTGGCGCGACAGGCAGGGCCAGCGCTTCCACGCCGCCTCCACCTTCGGGTCGTGCAGCCGCGCGCGGTACTGCTGCACCGACTCGCGCTGGAACACGCCCGGGTCCAGCATGCCGTCCACCGCCAGGTGGACGGCCTCGTCCAGCTGGTTGGCGAAGGGCTCGCCGATGAGCTGGTGGGCGATCAGGTTGGCCACCGTGGTGTCCAGCGGGATCAGTGGCTCGCCCAGGTGGGCGATGTAGCGGTCGTTCACCTCCTCCACCAGGCGATGGGCCAGGTAGGCCTCGTCCAGCAGGCCGTCCAGCCCCTCGTGCCCGTGCACCACGCTGGGCGGCTGCAGGAAGAAGTGCTCGGCCACCTTCAGCACCGGCTTCACCTCCGCCTCGATACCGGCTTCGGCCGCGACGCTGGCGGCGGCGTCGAGCACGTCCGGCACCTGGTCGATGTAGGCCGCGACGAAGCGCGAGAGCACCCCGTGGGCATCATCGCCGGGCAGGCGGATGGCCGGGTGCAGGCGGGACAACTGGGCATCGAGCAGGCGTGCCAGGTGGCCGTGGACGGCTTCCTGGGCGTGGGCCTGGCGGATCAGTTCGCGCAGGGCGAGGGTGTTCATGACTGCTCCTGATTCAGGACATGGGAAAGAGACGAACAGACCTTAGCCTGCCGTGGCCGGCGGCTAAGACCGGATTGTCATAATCGCGTAACGCTTATGCATCCAAGCGATAACGGCTCCCATTTACTTTACCAGCCAAGCCACGCCCGGCGCGGTCTGCAGCGTTGGGAACGTTCCGCGCAGGATAAATTTCCCCGCGAATTGCCAGGTCGGACCCCCTGTCTATACTCCGACCCGAAGGCGTTACCTGATGACACCCGACTGTGCACCACGTGCTAGAGGTCGGCCGTTAAAGTCAGCCGTATTGACGACCGTCCCCCAGCCGCTGGCCCAGCCGGCGGGAAGAACAAGAACGATAAGGGGAACCCGCAATGATGCGACATCCGCGTGCCTGGATGGGATTCCTGCTGTGGTTGACGTTGACTCCGGTCCAGGCGGCCTGGACGGTCAACATGTCGCCCGGCGCCACAGAAGTCAGCCAGACCGTATTCGACCTGCACATGACGATCTTCTGGATCTGCGTCGTGATCGGCGTGGTCGTCTTCGGCGTGATGTTCTGGTCGATGCTCGTCCACCGGCGCTCCACCGGCCAGGAGCCGTCCCACTTCCACGAAAGCACCACGGTGGAGATCCTCTGGACCGTCGTGCCCTTCGTGATCCTGGTGGCGATGGCGGTGCCGGCCACCCGCACCCTGATCAACATCTACGACACCTCCGAGTCGGAGCTGGACATCCAGATCACCGGCTACCAGTGGAAGTGGAACTACAAGTACCTGGGCCAGGACGTGGAGTTCTTCAGCAACCTGGCCACGCCCGCCGACCAGATCCACAACAAGGCCGAGAAGGGTGAGCACTACCTCTTGGAGGTGGACGAGCCGCTGGTGATCCCGGTGGGCACCAAGGTGCGCTTCCTGATCACCGCCGCCGACGTGATCCACTCCTGGTGGGTGCCGGCGCTGGCGGTCAAGCGCGACGCCATCCCCGGCTTCGTCAACGAGGCCTGGACCCGCATCGAGAAGCCGGGCATCTACCGCGGCCAGTGCGCCGAGCTGTGCGGCAAGGACCACGGCTTCATGCCCATCGTGGTCGAGGCCAAGTCCCGCGAGGACTTCGCCAAGTGGCTCGACGAGCGCAAGGCCGAGGTGGCCAAGGTCAAGGAACTGACCGAGAAGGACTGGACCCTCGACGAGCTGGTGGCCCGTGGCGACAAGGTCTACCACACCACCTGCGCCGCCTGTCACCAGCCCGAAGGGCAAGGCATGCCGCCCATGTTCCCGGCGCTGAAGGGCTCGAAGATCGCCACCGGGCCGAAGGAAGGCCACCTCAACATCGTCTTCCACGGCAAGCCCGGCACCGCCATGGCCGCCTTCGGCAAGCAGCTGTCGGAGGTCGACATCGCCGCCGTGATCACCTACGAGCGCAATGCCTGGGGCAACGCCAAGGGCGACATGGTCACGCCCAAGGAAGTCCTGGCCCTCAAACAAGCCGAGGAGAAATGACATGAGTGCAGTGATCGATCCGGACCACACTGGTCACGATCATGCCGGGCATGATCACCACCACGGCCCGGCCAAGGGCCTGATGCGCTGGGTGCTCACCACCAACCACAAGGACATCGGCACCATGTACCTGTGGTTCGCCTTCACCATGTTCCTGGTGGGTGGCTCCATGGCCATGGTGATCCGCGCCGAGCTGTTCCAGCCCGGCCTGCAGATCGTCGAACCGGCCTTCTTCAACCAGATGACCACCATGCACGGCCTGATCATGGTCTTCGGCGCGGTGATGCCAGCCTTCGTCGGCCTGGCCAACTGGATGATCCCGCTGATGATCGGCGCGCCGGACATGGCCCTGCCGCGCATGAACAACTTCAGCTTCTGGCTGCTGCCGGCAGCCTTCGGCCTGCTCATCAGCACCCTGTTCAGCGCCGGCGGCGGGCCCAACTTCGGCTGGACCTTCTACGCCCCGCTGTCCACCACCTACGCGCCGGAGAGCGTCACCTTCTTCATCTTCGCCATCCACCTGATGGGCATCAGCTCGATCATGGGCGCGATCAACGTGATCGCCACCATCCTCAACCTGCGTGCCCCGGGCATGACCCTGATGAAGATGCCGCTGTTCGTCTGGACCTGGCTGATCACCGCCTTCCTGCTGATCGCGGTGATGCCGGTGCTGGCGGGCTGCGTGACCATGATGCTGATGGACATCCACTTCGGCACCAGCTTCTTCAACGCGGCAGGGGGTGGCGACCCGGTGCTGTTCCAGCACGTGTTCTGGTTCTTCGGCCACCCCGAGGTGTATATCATGATCCTGCCCGCCTTCGGCGCGGTCAGCTCGATCATCCCGGCCTTCGCCCGCAAGCCGCTGTTCGGCTACACCTCGATGGTCTACGCCACCGCCTCCATCGCCTTCCTCTCCTTCATCGTCTGGGCGCACCACATGTTCGTGGTGGGCATCCCGCTCACCGGCGAGCTGTTCTTCATGTACGCCACCATGCTGATCGCCGTGCCCACCGGGGTGAAGGTGTTCAACTGGGCCACCACCATGTGGCAGGGCTCGATGACCTTCGAGACACCGATGCTGTTCGCCGTGGCCTTCGTCATCCTCTTCACCATCGGCGGCTTCTCCGGGTTGATGCTGGCCATCGCCCCGGCGGACTTCCAGTACCACGACACCTACTTCGTGGTGGCCCACTTCCACTACGTGCTGGTGCCCGGCGCCATCTTCGGCATCTTCGCCTCGGCCTACTACTGGCTGCCCAAGTGGACCGGCCACATGTACGACGAGACCCTCGGCAAGCTGCATTTCTGGATGAGCTTCATCGGCATGAACCTCGCCTTCTTCCCCATGCACTTCGTGGGGTTGGCCGGCATGCCCCGGCGCATCCCGGACTACAACCTGCAGTTCGCCGACTTCAACATGGTTTCCTCCATCGGTGCCTTCACCTTCGGCGCCACCCAGTTGCTGTTCCTGTTCATCGTCATCAAGTGCATCCGTGGCGGCAAACCCGCCCCGGCCAAGCCCTGGGACGGTGCCGAGGGCCTGGAATGGAGCGTGCCCTCGCCGGCGCCATACCACACCTTCAGCACCCCGCCCGAGGTGAAGTGACATGGACGGCGAGCTGGGAACCCGCCGTCTGATCCTGCGCCTGCTGGTGCTGGTGGTGGCGATGTTCGGCTTCGGTTTCGCCCTGGTGCCGATCTACGACGTCATGTGCGTCGCCTTCGGCATCAACGGCAAGACCAACGCCAGCGCCTACGAAGGCAGCCAGGTGCAGGACGCCCAGCGCCAGGTGCGGGTGCAGTTCCTCGCCACCAACGCGGCGGACATGACCTGGGAGTTCCGCTCCAAGGCGGACGACCTGGTGGTGCACCCGGGGGCCAGCAACGAAATGCTGTTCATCGCCCACAACACCACGGACAAGCCGATGAGCGCCCAGGCGATCCCCAGCATCTCGCCGTCCAAGGCCGCCGCCTATTTCCACAAGACCGAGTGCTTCTGCTTCACCCAGCAGGTGCTGCAGCCGGGTGAGCGCATCGAGATGCCGGTGCGCTTCATCGTCGACCGCGACCTGCCGGCGGACGTGCACCACCTGACCCTCGCCTACACGCTGTTCGACATCACCGCCCGCAAGCCGCCAGTCGCCAAGAACTGAGGCGCGCAAGGAGAACGACACGATGGCTAGCCACGAGCAGTACTACGTCCCCGCCCAGAGCAAGTGGCCGATCATCGCCACCCTGGGCATGCTCATCACCGTCTACGGACTGGGCACCTGGTTCAACGACCTCAAGGCGGCGCGGCCCGAGTCCAACGGCCCGCTGATCTTCTTCATCGGCGCCCTGTGCCTGGCCTACATGCTGTTCGGCTGGTTCGGCGCGGTGATCAAGGAAAGCCGCGGCGGGCTCTACAGCCCGCAGATGGACCGCTCGTTCCGCTGGGGCATGAGCTGGTTCATCTTCTCCGAGGTGATGTTCTTCGCCGCCTTCTTCGGCGCCCTGTTCTACATCCGCATGTGGTCCGGCCCCTGGCTCGGCGGCGAGGGCGCCAAGGGCGTGGCCAACATGCTCTGGCCGAACTTCCAGTACACCTGGCCGCTGCTGAACACCCCCGATCCCAAGCTGTTCCCCGGGCCCAAGGCGGTGATCGACCCGTGGCACCTGCCGCTGATCAACACCCTCCTGCTGGTGTCCTCCAGCTTCACCGTCACCTTCGCCCACCACGCGCTGAAGAAGAACAACCGCAAGCTGCTGAAGATCTGGCTGGCCCTGACCATCCTGCTCGGCGCCAGCTTCCTCGCCCTGCAGGCCGAGGAATATGTGCACGCCTACCACGAGCTGGGCCTGACCCTCGGTTCCGGCATCTACGGCGCCACCTTCTTCATGCTCACCGGCTTCCACGGCGCCCACGTGACCATGGGCACCCTGATCCTCACCGTGATGCTGGTGCGCATCCTGCGCGGCCACTTCGACGCCGAGCACCACTTCGGCTTCGAGGCCGCCAGCTGGTACTGGCACTTCGTGGATGTGGTCTGGGTGGGGCTGTTCATCTTCGTCTACGTGCTCTGAACCGCCCGCAGGCCTTACCAGGTGGCGTGGGACACCAGCTGGCCGCTGTAGAAGCCCCAGGCCACCAGCGCCAGGATCGACGCGGCCAGCACCACACGGAGGGTCAGGGCGTTCACCAGGCGGGGGCCCTTGCCGGCGTCCTTGACCAGGAAGAACAGCCCGCTGAACAGGCTGGCCACCATGGCCAGCAGCAACACCAGGATGAGCGCCTTGAGCATGGGGC
>Ga0247725_1001171_pt1 | contig 14223 bp, 7 predicted proteins | sample OKSTACKMCFT3sol_FD_183021 | JGI IMG/M metagenome (GOLD analysis project Ga0247725, IMG submission 183021) | Subsurface sediment microbial communities from gas well in Oklahoma, United States - OK STACK MC-FT3-sol | ecosystem: Environmental > Terrestrial > Deep subsurface > Rock core/Sediment... | reverse complement strand
AATCTACTTGGTGGATTGATTGCATATTGTTTAAAAGAAGAAAAGCCATCGTTAAATCTAACAGCTCAGGAGCTTGAACTGTTAGATAGCTCTAATTTAGTGCTGGCTTAACCAGATCTGAGGTTAAGTAAACAAAAAGCGTGAATGCTGACTCGTCAACCTATCGTCAACCAGTGCATCGCCCATAAAAAAACCGCTGCTAGCCTAGGCTTAGCAGCGGTTTCTATTTAGAGGAAGTTAAGAATTACTTCTTAGCTTCAGCAGCTTTACGCTCTTTAACTTGCTCAACAACTTTTTCCGCAACACTGTTTGGACATGGGCTGTAGTGTGAGAACTCCATAGAGAACTGACCACGGCCTGAAGTCATTGTACGCAGAGTACCGATGTAACCGAACATTTCTGATAACGGTACGTCAGCCTTAACGCGAACACCAGTTACACCAGCAACTTGGTCTTTGATCATACCGCGGCGACGGTTTAAGTCACCGATCACGTCACCCACGTTGTCTTCTGGGCTGAACACGTCAACTTTCATGATTGGCTCAAGTAGTTGTGGTTTAGCTTTAGCCATAGATTGACGGAATGCCGCTTTAGCAGCGATTTCGAACGCGATAGCTGAAGAGTCAACTGCGTGGTAAGCACCGTCAGTCAGTTCAAACTCAACGTCTAACACTGGGAAGCCAGCGATAGTACCGGTGTTCATCATGCTCGCGAAGCCTTTTTCAACTGCTGGCCAGTATTCCTTAGGAACGTTACCACCAACAACTGAAGACTTGAACACGAAGCCAGAGTTTGGCTCACCTGGGCGAATGATGTATTCGATCTTACCGAATTGACCAGAACCACCAGATTGTTTCTTGTGGGTGTATTGGTCTTCAACCATTTGAGTAATAGTTTCACGGTAGGCCACTTGTGGCTCACCTACGATCAGCTCAACACCATAAGTACGCTTCAGGATGTCCACTTTAATATCTAAGTGCAGTTCACCCATACCTTTAAGGATGGTTTCACCTGAATCTTCATCAGTTTCTACGCGGAATGATGGATCTTCTGCGATCATCTTACCGATAGCGATAGCCATCTTCTCGCTGCCGCCTTTATCTTTTGGCGCTACTGCGATAGAGATAACTGGCTCTGGGAACACCATGGCTTCCAGAGTACATGGGTGCTTAACATCACACAGAGTGTGACCAGTTTGTACGTTCTTCATACCCACGATTGCGATAATGTCACCAGCTTCAGCTGATTCAATTTCGATACGATCGTTAGCATACATTTCGCACATACGGCCGATACGCTCAGTCTTACCAGTTGCACTGTTAAGAATGGTATCGCCTTTCTTCAGACGGCCAGCATAAATACGTACGAAAGTCAGGGCACCGAAACGGTCATCCATGATCTTGAACGCTAATGCTTTTAATGACTCATCAGCAGAAACGATAGCGTATTCGCCAGTTTCGTTACCTTCTTCGTCAGTTAAAGGTTGTGGATCAACTTCATCTGGCGCTGGCAGATAATCAACAACAGCATCCAGAACCAGTTGCATACCTTTGTTTTTGAAGGCTGAACCACAGAATGTTGGGAAGAATGCCATAGTACGAGTACCCTTACGGATACAACGTTTCAGGTCTTCAACAGATGGCTCTTCGCCTTCCATGTAAGCTTCTAGCAGATCGTCATCTTGCTCAACAGCAGTTTCGATCAGCATTTCACGGTATTCTTCAACTAAGTCAACCATGTCCGCTGGAACATCTTTAACTTCGAAGTTTTCTGGAATACCAGAATCGTCCCATACGTAGGCTTTACGAGTTAGCAGGTCAACAACACCACAGAACTCATCTTCAATACCGATTGGCAGAACCATAACCAGTGGGTTAGCAGCTAAAACGTCTTTAGTTTGCTTAACAACACGTAAGAAGTCAGCACCCATACGGTCTAACTTGTTTACGAAGATGATACGAGCAACTTCAGATTCGTTCGCATAGCGCCAGTTAGTTTCTGATTGAGGCTCAACACCACCAGAACCACAGAATACAGCGATACCGCCGTCAAGAACCTTCAGAGAACGGTAAACTTCAACAGTGAAGTCAACGTGCCCAGGGGTGTCAATAACGTTGAAACGGTGATCTTTCCAGAAGCAGCTTACTGCCGCTGACTGAATGGTAATACCGCGCTCAGCTTCCTGAACCATGAAGTCAGTTGTTGATTCACCATCGTGAACTTCACCGATTTTATGGATTTTACCGGTTAGCTTAAGAATACGCTCGGTGGTCGTGGTTTTACCCGCGTCAACGTGAGCGAAGATACCAATGTTTCTGTATTTGGATAATTCGGTCATGATTCAACTTTAATGATTAGTTTAAGAAGTAGACGGAGTATGCGACAAACCACCGACACACCGCACATCAGATTATTTTAGGCGCATATTGTAAATTGGAACCCCGCTATGCGCAAATGGCTCTTGCAATTTTTCACGATAAAGTCGCGGAAAAAATTAAAAAAAAATAAGAAAAATGCATTAAAACAATTAAATAAAAAAATTTAGCTCAGTTTTCAAACAATTAGTAAAAAGCCTAAAAATAAGCGTTTTTTTACCGATATTGCAGATTTCTCATACTTTAAGGACTCACAAATGGCAAAAGACCAGCCCAATGCAACCTCAATACAAACTTCAACTCAGGTTAAAACTCGGTTTAACCTAAAAGTTGATTAGCATAAATGTGAAATTGATCGAGTAAAGTGGCAATGGGCTTAGCAATGCATCTAATTTCGCAAACTAAGCATTGGATTCATCAATACAAATCTGATTTCTGCCCAAGGCTTTCGCTTGATACAGTGCTTTATCTGCTCGTTCAAAGCAGGACTGCATTGGTTCATTACTCGCTAATTTGGCAATCCCAAAACTACAGGTGAGCCGCACATCACCACTAAAGCGATAATCCTTAATCGCCGCAGCAATCCGCTGGCACAATGAGTTAACTAAAGTAATTGAAGTCTGATGGCAAAGGATCACGAACTCTTCACCTCCCCAACGGGCAACAACATCTGATTCACGCACACAATGCTGCAACACTGTAGACAGCTCCATCAAAATATTATCTCCGACGGCATGACCTAAGGTGTCATTAATCTCTTTAAAGAAATCGATATCTAACATGACAAGGCAGATGCTACTTTCTGTTGCGGTCTCAGAACGATGCTCATGCACAAACTGGCGGTTAAAGTAATGGCGATTATAGAGTTTGGTGAGCGGATCATGGGTAGATAAAAACTCGAGTTCAGTATTGGTTTGTTCTAATTGCCGACGAAGGGCTTCAAGCTGTGTATTTTTATCGGTTAAGCGTCGATTATAGCGACTGATAAAATAAGTCCGAGTCGCAAGTAAGAATATCACCAGCAGAGTACCTGCAATCACTTGATAGATAAGCCAATAGTTAGTCTCATCGATAACAGTAATATTGTTCCATTTCTGGTAAATCCTAATTCGCTCAAGCTCATCAACATCATCAAGTACTTGATTAAGTATCGGCAGCAGTGCTTCATGGCCTAAACTCACTCCCATGCGTAGTTCATCTTCTGGCCCGCCCCACCCCGCAATTTTAAGATGGTTAAAACCTGTCTGCTGAATATAAGCATTCACCGAAAACATTGACCCAACAAATAAATCAGCGCGCTTATCGAGCACAGCCTCGAGTCCCGCTGGTTCACTGGCCACTTCGATGATTTTGACTCTAGGGTAATATTGCTGAATATACTCAGCGAGACGATAACCTTTAGGCACGGCTAATGTTCGTGAGCCTATGTTTTCAAATCCTTGTAAAAATGGCTGTTCTTTTAGCGAAACCAACACATTTGGCGAGTGAAAATACACATGGCTAAAATGTAAAAATTGCTCTCGGGTAGCGGTTTTGTTCAACATTGGAGTTAAATCACAGCGCCCAGCTTGTAAAAAATTAAGAGTTTCAGACCAAGATGTTGTGGGAACAAGAATGAATTTAAGGGGAGAATGGGACTCAATGTAACGAATATAGTCCGATGAGACCCCTACATGTTTTCCCTCTCGAATCGCTTCATAGGGCAACCAGTCGGGATCAACACAGTAACGGACTAACTGCCTACTGCTAGCACCGTCATCAGCGGTTTTGAGATAGCGCGAAGCCAAACGCTCTGCACTCACAGTTAAGGGTGAGCATAAACAGAACAATAAAAACCAAAATCGACAACCCATGTCGCTTCTCAAATACATTCGTAATTCGCTGACGTAGATAAAAAGTGTATACATGATATTAAGATAATACCAATTCGCTCATCCTAAGCAGAAAAATGCACCGAACCTGAGAAACGTAATCTTGTTAGCAATAAAAAAATACCCGCCAAATTGACGGGTATTTCGTTTACTTAATCTATTTTTACAAGATTAATCTTCAACTGGTGACACAACAAAGAGTAGGTCACCTTGCGATACTTGCTGACCATTGCTGTTCAGAATACGCTCGATGCGGTACTTCTTATCCTCAGGATAGAGCACTGCGCCTTGGCGGTTAAAGCCAGCCAAGTTAACCTGCGAGAACATCTTCATTGCTTCAGTCAAGGCAAGGGTTTGCTCAACGGTTACAATATCACCTTCTTTAACGAAATCAGGTTCGCCTGGCGCTGGAGAGGTATAGAAGATACCTGCGCCTTGGGCTAATACTTTAAGCTCGTTACTTTCACCCACACGCAGCGACTCAGTATCCACACCTACAGTTTCAGCAGCGGCTTCCATTTCAGCAATCAGTGCTGGAATATCTAGCTCAGCCATAAAGCGTGGCAGATAGTTAGTGTCGTATACACCTTCTTTGAAGGTGCCATCGCTTAGGATTAACTTCAGCAATGGAATGTTAGTCGCGATACCTTTGAGCACTACGCTGTCGAGGTAAGCATGTAGCTTCGCAATAACGTCTTCACGGTTTTCACCGCGCATAATCACCTGGGCGATTAAGCTATCGTAATAAGGCGAAACTTCTTTGCCTGGTGCAGCAATCGAGATGATTTCTACATCTGGATGATCAGGGAATACACATTCGGTGATCTTGCCAGGGTTTGGAACCAGTTGCAGGATGCCGTGGCTGTCGAGTGCGGCTTTCTCAGCCGTTACACGCACTTCCATCGCATAACCGATTTCTTTCGGCTCTAAATGCTCGATTGAACGACCCGCAGCAATATCAAACTGCGCGCTCACGATATCGATACCAGAAGTCGCTTCGGTTACTGGATGCTCTACTTGCAGACGAGTGTTCATCTCCATGAAATACACTTCGTTTGCGTCTAAGTTGTAGATAAACTCTACAGTACCAGCACCCATATAATCGGTCGCATCACCTAAGGCACGGGTGTAATCCAGCACTTGTTTTTTCAGTTCATCTGGCAACATGGTTGAGCCAGACTCTTCAACCACTTTCTGGTTGTTACGTTGTACTGAACAGTCACGTAAACCCAATACTTTAGCGTGACCAAATTGGTCGCGCAGTAATTGCACTTCGATATGACGTAGTGACGTAACATATTTCTCTAAGTACAGGTCGCCGTTACCGAAGGCGGCTGCCGCTTCGGTAGCGGTTTTTTGGAATAAACCAATCATATCCTCAGGACGTTTAACGACCTGAATACCTTTACCACCGCCGCCTTGTACCGCTTTGAGCAGCACTGGGTAACCAATTTCATTGGCCACGTTTACCGCTTGCTCAGCGTTAGTCAGAATACCGTGTGAACCTGGTACCACTGGTACGTTTTGGCTTTGTGACGTCTTAATCGCGTTCGACTTGTTACCCATAGTCGTCATTGAATGCACGCTAGGACCCACAAAGTTAACCCCATTATTCACACACAATGCCGCAAATTGTGGACTTTCAGACAGGAAGCCGATACCTGGGTGCAGTGCATCAACTTGCTCGTATTCGGCAACTTTCAACACTGAGTAAGCATTCAGGTAACTTTCGTCAGAGGTGTTACCCCCTAAACAGACTAACTTGTCAGAATCTTTCAGCATATCCGCAGGTACGGCAGTCATGTCAGGATCTGACGCCACTAATACCACGTTGATATCGTTATCGTGAGCCTTACGGATCAACTTAACAGCGGTACAACCACGGGCATGAACCAAAACTTTGTTAATTGGTTTCATTAACTTACGAGGATCGTTTTGAACAATCACTTCTTCTTCAACAGGCGCTTCAACAACCAGAGTCGACAGAGCATTGATGATTACGTCATTAATCTTCGCCGTTGGCATTGGCATCAGAGGATCGATGCTCGCCAATTGGTTATCTAAGGTTTCGCTGAATGGGTTGTGGACTAAGCCCGCCATTGCACCTGGTACTTTCGACAAGTAGTTAGACAGTGTAGAAGTCGAAGGCAAGTAAGCTGGAACCACCATTTGACCCGCGAATGGCATGTTAGTACCAGACAGGTAGTAGGTTTGCACTAATGGGTGAGTCACGAAACTCGCTTGCGCACCACCGGTACAGTCACCAAAACCAAACATCAATACTGGCAATTCGTTATCACGGATAAAGCGTGTGATACGGTCGTTCACAACAGCCATTGAGAACAGAGCCGCAGCACCTTCTTTAGTCTGCATACCGCCTGAGCTGATAAAACAAACTACTGGCAATTTACGCTTAGCACATTCGATCAGCAGCGCAGAGAATTTCTCGGCACTCGCCATATCGAAGGCACCCGCTTGGAATGCAGTGTTAGATACCGCCAGACCCACACGGACTTTTTGTCCCTTTTCTTTAAAGTCAGCAATACCAGTGATCAGGCCGCAAGGACGAATACCTTTATCTAACGCATCTTCAATGGATAAACGGAAACCAGGGAAGTTGAGCAAGTTAGCCGACATTTTGTCGCCATTGATTTCGTCGAAATTAGTGAAAAATTGCTTAATCACATTTTCCCACGTCATCTTGCCGGTACGTTTTTCGTCACGTAATACTTTTTGGATCAGTAAGTCCTGATAACCCATGGTCAAGCGGTTCCAGAAGTCCTTACGACGACCGATACGCACAGGGTTAATCGCACCAGTGTATTTGCTGTGGTCGCTTTCACTGTCGAAGTATTCAGGCAATAAACGTTCGAAGAAGTAAGTCAGGATAACGAATAAACTGTCGTTAAGTTGTGGGAAGCCCACACTCTTCCACTGCTCTACCCGCACCAAGAGATCGGCACGGTTAGATTGGCTCATAAAGTACTTAAGCCACTTGTAGAATTTAGCCTTGTCGTTTGCGGTATCCTGAGTAGACAGCGCATGGTCAATCGACTTGTGCAGTAGATTGTTCACAGAGTTGCGTGACAGACTCTTAGACATCATGGCTTCTTTCGCGATAGACGCTAAGCTACCCACAACGTTGTCGTAAAGTGAGTTAAAAATCAGGATGTTATGGCATTGCCAAATAAAGTCTTCACGCAGCTCATCGTTTACAACGACATCGAGCACAGTCAATTGATTAAGCTCAGGCCATTTTGCTTGAGTTACAGACTTAGGCAGATTTTCAAGATGCTGAATTAAGCCCTTAAAGTTGTTTGCCGCGTTGCTCTTCCAACGGTGATATAAAGACCAACCGATGTTAAATAACAGTGCCTTACGAGCTTTTTTATAGTTTTCTTTTGGTTCACCCAAAATAAAACGTGTCAGCATATTACGTTCGGTTGAAATTTCATCGCGCTTAGCAATAAAGTTCGCCCACAATTTGTTCAGATCTTCATCGTAAACCAGCTTATCAGGGCTAGATAGCCAAGCTTGGAATACACGATCTTGCTCTTGTTGGATACGAGCTAACAAGTCACCTTCAGGCACACTAACACGTGACAAACGTCCGTATTGCTCCTGAGAGATCGAATGAATACGGCTACGCAGCGTTAAATAACGCAGGTAACGGTAAGCGCTACCAAACAAGTTGTGGTGGTTGGTTGGGCTCGTTGCCACAGCCAATTCAGCGTTTAACTCTAATGCCATCAAGTTTTTAGATGGGTTAAGGAAACGCGCTAAACTGCGATCATAGTGCTCACGTAAATCTTTAGATTCACGTACAAAGTTCACTGCTGCGCGCTCAACCGCTTCGATACTACTGATAATCGCGCGGCGTAAATTGTGCTGACGCTCGTCACGGTCACCTGGAGAAAAATCGATAATGCCATCGATACAACCGGCGGTGTAAAGCTCTTCTGGAGATACGCCCACAGACTTAGCACATTCCTGCCATGACAGGTTGTACTTACGCGCAATACTTTGCAGACCTTGTGGCTGAATCGTGTTGAAAATACCATCGCGCAGCGATAACAGGATGTTGGCCGCCGCTAATGGAATCGCGCCGCCCGAGTAACCCGCACCGATAACGATACCGACTGTCGGTACGTCAACGTTGGCACTCTCGGCAATCGCCTTAGAAATAGAATGTGCTTGGTTTTGGCTGTTGGCCACTTCGCCTGCATCGGCCCCTGGGGTATCGATTAAATAGACGATAGGCATAGACAATTCGGCAAAATGACGAATCGCTTTACAGGCGGCATAGTGATGCTCAGGCATCCATGCACCGTTAGCCGTTGTGCGCTCTTGAGCAATAAAGCCGATACGACGAGTGCGTGAACCGAAATTCAACTCGACCTCAGCACTGTAGAAAGAGCCCAAGTGAGTTTCGGTAATCAAGCGCCCCTTTAGGTCCGCAATGATACGTTTAGCACCAGGACGACCTTTGTCTTGGGTCGGCTGGATCACTTTTGCGACGTAACCGTCAACATCTAACGATGCCAAGTCTTTTAAATTTGCCTGAATGGCATCTTCATTTAAAAGACCTTTAATTTCTTCTGATAAGCTCTGTTTACTGTGTTTAGGAAACAGAGAAAAATCCTTTGCCAAATGCTCGGCCTGTAAAAAAAGCGGATCGGGCGTTTGGGCTTGAGTCATGTGTTTGGGCTGATTATTGCTGGTCATCAAAAGATCCTCTGCTTTAGCCTCTGAAAATTTTTAGCCAATAAATATAACTTTGTTATCCCGCCAAATGCCATTAAACTGCATAAGACGCTATGTTCCAAATATGAGACAGTGGGAAAAACATGCCAGATTTAAACGGTATGATGCTATTTGCAGCCGTAGTGAGAGCAAAGGGATTCTCCCAAGCTGCACGTGAAACCGGCCACCCAAAATCCACCATAAGTCGCAAAATCGCGCAGCTTGAAGAACAACTAGGCGTGCGATTGTTACAACGCGACACCCGTAACCTGAGTCTTACCCAAGTCGGGGCACTCTTTTATCAACACTGTGATTCCATTCGCAATGAGGTGGAAGCGGCCAAGGCTGTTATCGAGAGTACCCATGATGATGTATCAGGATCATTACGGATAGCCATTCCGGTCTCTTTTAGCCAAGAATTAATTGCTAACCTCTGTAGCGGATTCATGCGTTTATATCCCAATGTGGAATTAGATGTCCAGTTTACCGACAACGATATCGGTTTGGTGGGTGAAGGATATGACATAGCTATCAAATATGGACCACTGCAATCCTCTGATCTTGTTGCAAGATTACTGTTCGAGCGTCAACCAATTCTGGTAGCAAGCCCTGGCTATTTAAAAGCACGCGGCACCCCCGCAACACCTAAGGAGCTGAGCGACCATAGTGGTATTCTGCTAGGGACATCCCGCTCAGCACCCATATGGCCCTTAGGCAAAGGTGCTCGCAAAACCATGGTAAACTTTCAGCGTAAAGTCAGGGTCAATAGCCCGATAATGGTTAAGCAGTTAGCCCTCGATGACTTTGGGATTGCAATGCTATCAAACTCCGCCTGCAAAACCGAACTCGCCAACGGCCAGCTAGTGCCAATCTTACAGGAATGGCCGATTGAACCCTTTAAGGTCTACGGGGTGTATTCGAGCCGCAGACAATTAGCCACCAATATCAGCGCTTTCTTGGACTTTTTCGTCAAACGCTTTAGCAGCCAAGAAAGCCTACAATCCTTGATGGGCTAGGCACTTTATCGCAGCGGCATTCACCTTTACTGACATCGCCATTCCTTTATTCACACCACCATGTTGAGTGACCATGGCCATTGAGATAACAAAAAAGCCTAGCAAATTGGCTAGGCTTTTTACGTTTAGGAATGTGATACTAATGCTCAGGCTGAAAGTTAACGCGCGGAGCTTAAGTCGATTAGGCCTGACCGATTAAGTATGAGCCATTAACTACAAGTGCATCGAGCATCTGCATTTTGTCCATATATCTTTACAGCTTATATGACGGCTATTTCACACAAATACGCGCTAACCACTTCTAGGGAATAATTTTTTCCTGTTTGAGCACTTCTTTTGTGATGGCTTGGCGCAGCCCTAAACCATCCGATGTGGGCATATCCATATTCATCGCAAAAAACCACACATTATCATCCAGTTCAACCCAACCGACCCACCAGCCAATCTTAGGTTCGATTCTAGTCGAGTATCCAGTTTTAGCCCGAATAATATAGTCGCCATTGGCTTCGGTCAGCATGGCTTGTTTGACAATACGCTGGCTGCGCTCCGATACGTGTAACTTATTGTGATACAGCTTTCTTAAAAAGCTGATTTGCTCAGTGGCCGAAATTCGAATACCACCGTCGAGCCAGAAACTGTCTACATTGCCCGAAATGTCCTCATTACCATAATCGAAAGCATGTAGCATCTTGCTCATACGTGCCTCGCCAATTTGGCGGGCAAATTCTTGATAAACAGGCACAACTGAATATTTCATCGCGGTGATTAGATTATGATCGCGATTCCAAGTGGCGATATCGCGCGTCTGTCCATCCCACTTAAAGACTTGGTGTTCATCCTTAACCACGCCCAAATCGAGGGCGATCAAGCTATTGGGAATTTTAAAGGTAGATGCGGGTAAAAATGCTTGGTTCGCCCGTTTAAGATTATTGGTAAATCCTTGCTGCTTATTCTCATTCCAGAGCGCAACTACGCCCTGTGATTTATGTTCAGTAAAGTGAGCATTCCAACTTTTGTTTTCTTGCCATTCCTTTGCTACCGCAGGCATTCCGATAATCGATGCCACCAAAAACACAGCCGATAAGGCTAATACACGCATAACGTCCCCTTGCTTAATGCAATATATCCATACAAATTAAGTGCTAAGCTTATCATTCTCTGCCCTCTCATTCCCTAGCAAACTGCTGACCAATTGTGGCAACAATCAGGCACAAGCTTTACAAGATTTAACTATTAGCTATCCCAACTAAACGCCAGTCCAAAATCATAGCAACTCGTCAGTATCGATCTGATATGCAAAATAGGAATAAGATCCTCGAATCACTATAGGTAAACTCTTATACTCAAAACAATCATTGTGGCTTTTTGGCATAAGTTTCATTATTTCTAAGATGAAGTAAGCCCGAACGCCCTAGAAACATCGTCTATTTCCAGCAAAATAAGTGATTAAAATAAAAAGGAAACGCCAATGTTAAAGCCCTGCCTCGCTTTTATCCTCGCTAGCACAGTGGCGCAAACCGCTGGTGCCGTACAACTCCTCGGCGATGTGGAAGTGTCTCGCATTCCTACCGCTGAAAAAGTCATGGCTGAAGTGGTAAACCGTTATCAAGCATTGGATGAAGGCTTAGCGAATCAATTATCCGCACAGAAAAATGAACGCGACGCTACCCAACTTGCCGCGCGCCAAGGACATAGATTATGGCAACAGGCTGTGCGTGATGTGCAGTCTGGACACTTTGATGACAGATCCCTGTATTGGGCGCGACTCTCAATGTTAAATAGCCTTAAAAACAACAGTGCTAACTTTAAAATGGCTGATTGGCAGCAACAGATTTTAGCCAGCGCCGTAGAAAAGGCATCGCGAGGATTCAGTGATATCCAATACGATGATGATGTGCAGATAAAAATCTTCCTGACGGGATTCGACCCCTTCTTCCTCGACAAAGACATCAGTCAGAGCAATCCTTCGGGCTTAGTCGCCCTCGCCCTCGATGGTTTTAAATTTGATATCAATGGCAAAAAGGCCCAAATCGAAACCGCCATGATCCCAGTACGCTTCGAGGATTTCGACCAAGGTATTATCGAATCCTTACTCAGCCCCATTTATCGCGACCCTAAAACCCAGTTTATCTTTACCGTCAGCATGGGGCGCAGCGACTTTGATATTGAACGCTTCCCAGGCCGTAACCGTAGTGCAGCAGCGCCCGATAACCAAAATCTATACACAGGCGCAAGCAAAACCGCGCCTATCGCCCCCAAACTCAACGGTAAAAACTTTATCGGCCCTGAATTTGTTGAATTTTCATTACCCGTCGCAGCGATGCAAGTGCAAGATGGTCAGTGGAAAGTCAACGATAACCATACTGTGACCACCCTTGCGCGCGGTGAATTTAATGCCAGTTCCCTAAGCGAGCTGCAAAATGAAACCTCGGTCGAAGGCTCTGGCGGTGGGTATCTCTCAAACGAGATTTCTTATCGCGCCATTGTGTTACAGCAAAAGTTCAATAGCCGCGCTAAGGTGGGCCATATCCACACCCCGAGGGTGAAGGGCTACGACAATGCCACCGAACAAGCCATTGTCGAGCAAGTGCGTACTATGGTGATGCAGGCCGCGGCAAGCCTGTAACCGCTGCAATACTGGCATTGTCAGCAAGCGTTGGTTATGATGCGAACGCTTGCTTTATGCGCCTTATCGGGTCGCATCATGGTATCCATCTGACACACCTAGCCACATTTGATGCTTTGCAAAATAAGAGTTAACGCCTAAGTCTATGTTTAACCCGAGATCCCTACTCAATAGCCTGCGCCGTAAAGCTATCTCATCCGCGAGTATCACCACGCCGACTGCGACCAAGATGGCGAAAACCAACACGCCACAACACCAGCCAAAGCCACTGACACCAGTGCAGCAGCAAATCCTTACGCGTATCGAAGACTGTTATCAGCAGGCAGAAATCTACTTTAAGCGTCCATTTGCGCGGCCGTTGACCCAATTTACCCTGCGGGGACGGAGTGCGGGCACAGCGCATTTGCAGCAGAATCGCCTGCGCTTTAACCCCGTATTACTCAGGGAAAATAGCGAAGCCTTCTTATCCGAAGTAGTGCCCCACGAAATAAGCCACTTACTCTGCTTCCAACTCTTTGGCAAAACCAAACCCCATGGCCGCGAGTGGCAATCCATCATGCTCAAGCTGTTTAAGGTGAGCCCCAATACCACCCACAGTTTCGATACTCAGTCGGTTAAAGGGAAAGACTTTGAGTACCGCTGTGCCTGCGGTCCGGTTAGGCTGAGCATCCGTCGCCATAATAAAGTACTGCGTGGTGAAACCCGTTATCTGTGTAAACGCTGCCATACCCACCTCACCTTTACCGAAGCAGCCAAATAACCCACATAGCGTAAAAATCCTCTGCCAAAAGTACGAGCGATTTGCATAGGACGCGGTATTTCCCTTACCATTCAGACATAAAAGACGAGCCACAGGCTCGCGTAGTATTGATTATTTTTGGGATAAATATTGAACAACTCCAAGATAGCCTTAAGGTCTCGGCAAACCTTGCTGTGCCTATTCAGTTGGCTGGCGGTGTTGGCCTCAGCCAATGCCTCTCCTTCGCACCCCAATAGTTTTAGCCAAGCCAAGGTCTTGTCTCAATCCTTATACCAAGGCAGTCGCCAAGGCACCTTGCCCGCAGTCAGTTTTTACTGTGGCTGCACTATCCAAATTAAGGGCAAATCCTGGAAGCCCGATCTCAATAGCTGCGGTTATCAAGTGCGTAAACAAGAAACCCGCGCCAACCGTATCGAGTGGGAGCATATCGTCCCTGCATGGGAGTTTGGTCACCAATTACAATGCTGGCAAAAGGGTGGCCGTAAAAACTGCGCCGATAACAGCCAAGAATTCAATAAGATGGAAGCGGACATGCACAATCTGGTGCCCGCCATTGGTGAAGTGAACGGCGATCGCAGCAACTTCCGTTTTAGCCAATGGAACGGTAAGGCCGACCAATATGGTCAATGCGCTATGGTTATCGACTTTAAGAATCGCCAAGCCCAGCCGCCCGCTCACGCCCGCGGCAAAATAGCCCGCACTTACTTGTATATGCAGCAAACCTATGGCCTTAAAATCGCCTCACAGCAATTAAAATTGTTCAAAGCATGGGATAAAAGCTATCCAGTTGATACTATTGAATGCAAACGCGATAACGCCATAGCGCAGATCC
>Ga0247725_1001168_pt1 | contig 14255 bp, 12 predicted proteins | sample OKSTACKMCFT3sol_FD_183021 | JGI IMG/M metagenome (GOLD analysis project Ga0247725, IMG submission 183021) | Subsurface sediment microbial communities from gas well in Oklahoma, United States - OK STACK MC-FT3-sol | ecosystem: Environmental > Terrestrial > Deep subsurface > Rock core/Sediment... | reverse complement strand
GAGGTACTCAGGCGGCCTGATTATCAAATCACGGAGAAAGAATTGCTGGCGGCCTGGGTATTATTCGCCAATCAGTTGCTCAAATATGGCTATGCTATGGCTGATTTATGAGGGGATCCTTCAGAGCTGAGTGTATGAGTTTAACTGAACGGGCTTTAAAGTTAGCTGTCCGAACGCCAGCAAGTGAAGAACGCTGTGCCTTTGAAATCACGCTAGCAACCCTGCGTGGCGTCGCGGCTTTTCATACACTTGGCGCGGGTGATGAAACCAAGAATGCCTATCTGCATGCCGTTGAGTTGCTTAGTGAATTTCCACAGCATCCTATGGCGGGTCTTGCACTGTATGGATTAGGTTTTTTGCTCTATCTGCGAGCTGAGTATGCTGAGGCACTGGCTATCGTGGAGCGTACTGAAGCACTCGTTATCACAGGTCATAATCCTTTATTAGTCATCGCCGCATGTATGATCAAAGGACAAGTGCTGATGATCCAAGGTCAGCATGGTAGGGCTCTTGATGCACTGGAACAGGCCTTACCTTCATTGGAACAAGCAAGTGCACAAAACGGACAGAATCTGATCGGTTATATTGTTGACCCTCAGGTGACAGTACAAACAATGATGGGTTTAGCGCTATCCCAGTTAGGGCGCTTTAGTGAGGCAAGTAATCACATGCAGCAGGCTTATGCCCACGCCCAGCCTGTCGCGCTAATGGTCACTATCTGGTGTGATACCCTATGTTGTATCCGGCGTGGAGACACTGCACGGGTTGGTGCGCTGGCCAGAGAAATGCAATTACTGGTTGAGGAATATTCTCTTGCTCAGGGCAAAGCAGCCTGTCGCTGGTTCTTAGGCTGGGCAGACGCCCGCTGCGGGAAACCACAGGAAGGCGCCCGTCGTATCCGTGAAGCCTATGATGAAAATTTGGCACTTGGCATGATTTCTGGTGGCAGTGAAACCCTTGGTTATGCCGCAGAAGCTTTGATTATCAATGGGGATTGGCAGGCGGCTCAACAGCAACTAGAGCAAGCCCTCGACATAGTAAATACCTATGGCGAGCGGATTTATCTGCCGCAGTTAATGTTAATCCAAGCCACTATCGCGCAGATGCGTGGCGAGCTTAATGCAGAAGCGGAGTCGTTGCGTCACGCCATTTCTGAAGCTCAAAGACAAGGTGCCGTCTGGTTGGAGCTACTTGCTCTCACAAAACTTTGCGAATGTAGTGTTCATACAGCAGAGGATTTATCTGAATTAGATTTGCTCGTACAAAAATTACGTGCATCAGGTGATGATAGTGAATCTGGGTATACAAGCCTAATTGAGCAAGCATCTAATATAATTCAGATTTAATACGAATCACATTGGCTATGTTCACATTAACTGTGTCTGCATAGCCAATACAATTGCTATAACCATGCGTTAACATTCCCAGCTGCATGCTAAAGGCTTCTGGTGCAGAGTAAGCTAGTCCTTAGAAGATCTGCACTGCCATCCCCCTTCGTAATATTGCTAAGACACTGAGTAATCCAACCGAAAAGCCACCTTTCCCTGACAACTATTGATTTGACTGTGCTTACACTGATGCAGACCTCAATGCCACAGGACAAAATGTGATGATCCTCAGAACTGATTCCAAATATCCCATCAACAGAACTTATGTCGTAAAGCTGACTCGCGATGCGACACCAGAATCATTCAGTGGGCGTTTGGAGAACCTAGTGTCAGGTAAACACCGCGACTTTACATCAACCAGAGAGTTGCTTCAGTTGATGACAGTCGATCTCGATGCCGAACACGGCGAAACCAAATCAACTGACGTGCCATTAGGCTGATATAGCCCGATATGCATATGCCCTAACCAATACACATTGGGTTGGTAAGGGGTCACAGTGCTCACGGATCCCAACGAAAGCCTGACCCTTCCCTGACCACTCACGGTAACGGCGCTGTTATGCTGATTTACAAAATTAAACATACACAATGGGAATATCAGATGCCTTTAATAGTCTCTATACCCCTGATGTCGCGCCCGATAAAGAAGCGACTCATTGCCATCATGGTCACATCTACCTTGGCACTTGCCTCGACCGGGTGTGACACCATGCGGCTACAGTCAACAGTCGAACTGCCCGATCAGTTCACCGCCGCCGAAGCCGTTGCCAACGAGCCCGAAATCGCTTGGTGGAACAGCTATGGCGACGTTGTACTTTCTGAACTTATCACTCGCGCAGCGAGTGAGAATCGCGATATCCGCATGGCCATGGAACGCGTCCGAGCTGCCCGTGCTGGCGTCACTATCAGTCGTGCCGCTATGTTGCCCAATGTAGGGGCGGTAGCATCGGCCAGTGATTCTGGAAATGGCTTCAATGGCACCGCCAAGCAAGGCGCACCTGAGATGCAGAGCCTATCAGGCGGTTTGAGTGTTTCCTGGGAACTTGACTTGACCGGACGCTTGCGAGCCGGTGCTGCCGCGGCGGAGGCCGATGCTCAGACGAGCGAGGATCAGGCGCGTGCCGTACGTCTATTAGTGCTGACCGATGTTGCCAGCAACTACTTCAGGCTGACAGGTGCCATGCGTCAACTCGACACTGTACGAGCGATTGCGGCAACCCAAGAGGAAACATTACGGCTAGTAACCGCACGTCATGTAGCCGGTCTGGCCTCGCCATTTGATGTTGAGCGCGCTCGAACCGAAGCGTCCCGCGCCCAAGCCAGCATCCCCCCCTTAGAGACCCTAGTTGCCGTATCACGACATCGCCTTGCCGTGTTGATGGGATTAGCGCCATCGGCAACCGCCGAATTAACCCCGACCAAGATGCTCGTCGCAGTGCCAGAGATCCAACCTGGACAGCCAGCAAACTTGATCGAGCGTCGCCCCGATCTACTCGCGCTCAAATCTCAGCTTGAAGCTGCAAATTGGCGCCGCCAACAAGCCTCTACCGAATGGTTTCCGCGCTTGTTTGTCAATGCCCTATTCGGCCATCAGAGCTTAGAAATGAACGGCCTAGATCTAGGCTCAGCACGTTTCAATAATGTGGCAGGCCTATTAAGTATGCCTATATTCGACTGGGGCCGGACGAGTGCCATCAACGAAACCGCCGAGAGTATGCAATCCGAGGCGCTGCTGCGATATGAAGACGGCATAATGCGTGCGCTCGAAGATGTCGAAAACGGCCTTGTGGCACTGCGCGATGAACGCAACCGAGCGCAAATGTTGCAAAGTGCGGCGGCTTCGGCCCAAGCCGCATTAGGCCATGCAGAATCCCTCTATGAACGCGGACAAATTGACCTGTTACCACTGCTCGATTCACAGCGTGCTCGCTTAGCCGTTCAGATCAGTGCTAATGACAGCCAAACCCAATTGCTGCTCAACAGTGTGCAACTGTTTAAGGCGCTCGGTGGTGGCTGGCAATTCTTTGAACCGACCAGCTCGAGTGCTGTCGCCCCCGCTATCTCCCAAACTCAAACATCTACCAATGAGGTATCGTCGTGAAATTTTTTGCCGCAGCGGCTATCGCCGCAACACTCACTACCCAACTTTGTGCCTGCTCTGAACCTGCTCAAACAGCAGAGATCTTCAGGCCAGTAAAAACGGTCGCGTTGAACTATGAGGATATGCGTAATACTAATAGCTATTTCGCTACAGTGGCTTCGCGCTACGAAGTCGATCAGGCTTTCCGTATCGGCGGCAAAGTGCTCGAGCGTCGAGTCGATATCGGTCAAAGCGTAAAAGCTGGCGATATATTGGCTGTACTTGATGATATTGATTACCGCCTCAATCAAGAGGCTGCGCTACAAAGACTAGATGCGGCGAAGGCTGCAGCACGTCAAGCCGATTCGGATTGGAAGCGATTGGAAGCATTGAAAAAAGATGGTTCAGTCAGCGAATCGCTTGAAGAACAAGCCCACAGTACCCTGTTGACCACTCGTGCGGTAGCCGAAGCCGAAGCACGCCAGTTTGACTTGGCCCGCAATCAGGTGAAGTACACCGTCTTGCGTGCATCAAACAGTGGTGTGATCACTAGCCTGCATATGGAAGTTGGCCAAGTGGTGGCGCCAGGGCAAGCAGTGATCTCTATCGCTAATGAGAATGAACCTGAAATTGTTGTCGATGTGCCTGAAAATAACCTAGAGGAATTTAAAAACTCGCACTATAGGGCAACACTGTCTAGCGCTGCTAACGACAGTTTTGATGTTGTTCTACGTGAACTTTCAATGCAAGCCACTCCCCAGACGCGCACCTATCGCGCCAAGTTGAAACCCGCTACACCGCGAAAACTGCCTTTGGGTGCCTCGGCGACACTGGTGGCCAAGCATAGTACCCAGGATGCACAGGTGGCAGTGATTCCTTCGTCAGCACTCACGCAATACCAAGGATCTCCTGCCGTGTGGACAGTTCATCCCGTGGATGATGGTTTAACCGGAACCGTTGAGCAGATTAACGTTGCCATAGAAGGCTATCGCAATGATGAGGTCTTAGTGTCCGGCCCAGTCGCAGGAACCTTAGTGGTCACCGCAGGGATCCAGAAAATGGCACCGGGCTTACGAGTAACATTACCCGCTGCACAAGGGATGATGAGATGGACACCTCTTGTAAAGTAGGCGTCATTAACGCCATATTGAATCTGCAAGCTCAATATCAACAAAGGTGTCCACTATGAAAATTACTCTAATTGGTATCGATTTGGCAAAAAATGTTCTCCAGGTTTGTGGTGTTAATCAAGCAGGGAAAGCGGTATTTAATCGCACAATTAAACGCACCCAACTATTAAAAACGCTTGTGCAATATCCCGAGGCTGTCATTGCTATGGAAGCCTGTAGTGGCTCAAATTATTGGGGCAGAGAACTTATCTCTCAGGGTTTTGAGGTCAGATTAATTCCACCACAACATGTGAAACCATTCGTGAAAGGGAATAAAAATGACCGCAATGATGCTTTTGCTATATGTGAAGCGGCTCAACGTCCTAACATCATCTTTGTTAAACCAAGATCTTTAGAGCAGGTCGATGTGATCATTAGCCATCGGATCCGAGAGCGCCGTATTAGGGTCAGAACGGCATTAACTAATCAGATCCGTGGTTTATTGAGTGAATATGGCATCGTTATCCCTAAAGGTCGTGATCCACTTAACCTAGCACTTCCTGAGCTACTCGAAGATGCAAGTAACTCGCTTACCACTATCGCTCGTCGGTACATTAGGGAATTGCTCGATGAGCTTTATGCCATAAATGTTTCGATTAAGTCATTAGAAAAAGATATTCGGATACAAGCAAGAAATCATCCAGATACCAAACGGTTAACCGCAATACGAGGTGTCGCTGAGATTATTGCCACAGCAGCGGTATCCTTTGCTGGTGATGGCTCCAGCTATCAAAATGGTCGACATTTTTCTGCCAATTTAGGGCTTGTTCCAAAAGAGTTTTCAAGTGGTGGAAAACAGAAATTAGGTGGCATAACTAAGCGTGGTAACAACTATCTAAGGCGTCAGTTAATTCAAGGTGCATGGTCTGTCATACGCTACGCAACAAACAACGATGATAGGCTGTCTGTATGGGCGAGAAATATCATTGAACGAAGAGGCAAGCAAAAAGCGGCTGTGGCAGTTGCAAATAAACTGGCGAGGATAATTTGGGCGATGCTCTACTATAAAACAGAGTACAGAGCCTGTTAACTAAATGAAGCAATAACATACCCTAAAAAACCGAACACAATTAATGATGTAACAGGTAATACCGGCCTTTGCAAATGCTGAGAGAGTATAAGGAGTTATAACTCCGAAGGGACGATAAGCAGCAAAGGCGCGGTTCTCATTAAGGCCAGAGAGCAAAGATTCTCACAAACAGGTCGGATATACGTACGCAGTATTACTTTCTGTTACTCATACAGTGGTTGATCTGTTCGAGGTGTCCATATAAGATGCTTGCTGGGCAGGAGGTGAGTAAGTGAAATCTTTCAACCTAACGGAGTGGGCACTGGGCCATCGCGCCGTAGTGCTATTTCTCATCGTCCTCATCTCAATAACTGGGGTGCTTGGTTTTGGAAAGCTGGGACAGCTCGAGGATCCTAACTTTTCAGTGCCCTCAATGACGGTAATGGTGTTATGGCCTGGCGCGACGGCACTGCAAGTGCAAGACGAAGTCCTTAACCGCATGGAGAAAAAATTTGAGCAGCTTGATCACTTCGAAAAAGTAGTGACCTTCGCTCGTCAGGGATTTGGTGGCATGACCATCACGGTCAAGGGCGGCACAACTCAAGCGGACCAGCAAGAAGCATGGTATCAAGCTCGCAAGAAATTCAGTGATCTGAAGTTAGAGCTGCCAGATGGTGTCGTCGGCCCAATCTTCAACGATGAATACGGCGATGTATATGGCTTGATGTATGCGTTAAAAGGTGACGGTTTTAACCTCGCTGATCTGTCCGACCAAGCTGAACTCATTAAGCTTCGCCTGCTTAAAGTGCCCATGGTGAAGAAAGTAGACTTGTTCGGTAAACAGGCAGAACGAATTTATATTGAGTTCTCTCACGAACGTTTAGCTACTTTGGGTATTTCGCCACAACAAATCGTGGATACACTTAGTAACCAAAACGCCATCGTTCCTGCAGGGTCACTCGACACTCGTAATGATCGCGTGTTTGTGCGTGTTAACGGTCAGTTTAAAAACGTCGATGACATCCGTAATCTGCCGATCGCCGTGAATGGACGAGTCATTAAACTGGGCGATTTCACTACAGTTCATAGTGACTATGAGGATCCACAGACCTACACCATTCGCCACAACGGCCAGCAAGTATTGATGCTCGGCGTGGTAATGACCAACGATGGCAACATCGTTCGCCTTGGCGAAGCTCTCAGTGTTGCAATACAGGATATCCAGAACGAACTCCCCTATGGTGTTGAACTGGAACAAGTCGCCGATCAACCTACGACGGTCAAAGAGGCAGTCTGGGACTTTGAACGTTCCTTGATGGAAGCATTAGCGATTGTTGTTATTGTCAGTCTAGTGAGCCTAGGCTGGCGTCCTGGTCTTGTCGTCGCCCTTTCTGTGCCCTTAGTGCTGAGCATGGTGGCTATCGTCATGTTGGGCCTTGGCTGGAATCTTGAGCGTATTTCTCTGGGATCCTTGATCATCGCACTGGGGCTGTTAGTGGACGACGCTATCATAGCCTTGGAAATGATGGTGGTGAAAATGGAAGCGGGTTGGAGTAAGGCCGAGGCCGCCGCCTATTCCTATAAAGCGACCGCCATGCCGCGTCTTAGTGGAGCGCTGATCACGGCTGCGGCCTTTATGCCTGTCGGTTTTTCCGAATCGACAACGGGCGAATATGCTGGGGGGATCTTCTGGATTGTAGGCGCGGCAGTGCTGCTGTCATGGATTTGTTCTGGCCTATTTACCCCCTACCTCGCCGTCAAGATGTTGCCTGATGATCTCAAACATCACGATGCGAATGTGACGCCATACTCGACACCATTCTACCGTAAGCTACGGGGATTAATCCAAAAGACCATTGCGCGTCGCTGGTGGGTTATTGGTGCTACGGCTTTTGCATTAGTGTTAGCCGTGTGGGGAATGAAGCTGATACCTCAGCAATTTTTCCCAAACAGTACTCGACCTGAGCTGATTGTCGATCTGCGCGTTAAGGAAGGTGCATCATTTGCAGCCACCACTGAGCAAGTTAAACGCATGGAGGAATGGCTCTCCAAAGATGAAGATGTGCGCTTCTTTACCGCCTATACAGGTGCTGGTGCGCCGCGCTTCTATCTATCGCTAAACCCAGAGTTGCCTAACCCAGGTTATGCGCAATTTGTGGTTATGACCCACGATCTAGAGGCCCGTGAGCGAGTACGTTCTCGTTTAATGACTGTCTCTGACGAGAAGTTTCCTGAGACCTGGGTGCGTGTCACTCGACTCGAACTCGGCCCCCCAGTTGGCTTCCCTGTGCAGTTCCGTATTGTCGGGCCCGACATTGAGATGGTGCGTTCAATTTCTCGTAAGGTTGAGCATATCGTAGCGAGCAATCCAGAAGTACGAGATGTTCAACTCGACTGGAACGATCCTGTGCGTACGCTGCGAGTTGAGTTGGATCAGGAAAAAGCACAAGCACTCGGCTTGAGTCCTACGGATATAGCCCTAGCGACGCAATCACTGATGCAGGGAATACCTCTATCGCAGCTACGTGATGGTGAAGAACTGATCGATATCATGGCCCGTGCAATTCCGTCTGAACGCTTAGATGTTAATACGCTCAAGGATATTAACCTCTATACCCGTCAGGGAACTGTGGTGCCTTTATCGCAGATAGCAACGATTAGCAATGAATTAGAAGAGCCTGTGCTGTGGCGTCGTAACCGCGATATGGCAATCACTGTTCGTGCCGATGTTATCGATGGTGCCCAAGGTGTCACTGTGACTGAGGCCATTCTGCCATTACTGGAGAGTGTCAAAGCTCAATTGCCCTCGGGCTATCGCATTGATGTCGGTGGTGCAGTTGAAGAGAGCGATAAAGCGAACGCCGCTCTTATGGCTGTCGCGCCTGTAATGCTAGTGACTATTTTGCTCATACTGATGTTGCAATTACAGAGCTTCTCGCTGATGACCATGGTGTTCCTAACGGCACCGCTGGGTCTGATCGGGGTTGTCGCCGCCCTGCTACTGTTCCAAGCACCACTAGGGTTTGTTGCCATCCTTGGGATTATTGCGCTGTGCGGGATGATTATGCGTAACTCAGTGATCCTTATCGATCAGGTGCAAATCGAGGCCGCTAGTGGTCGCGATCCTTGGACCGCAGTGGTAGAGGCAGCGGTGATGCGTGCTCGCCCAGTGATATTGACTGCTGCGGCAACCGCGCTTGCCATGGTACCACTCACTCGCAGTGTGTTCTGGGGGCCAATGGCTATCGCCATTATGGGAGGCCTGATTGTGGCGACCATGTTGACTATCTTCTTCGTGCCAGCGTTATATGCCGCTTGGTTCAAGATAGAGCCACCTTCAGCTACACAGGACAAGCCAGAAGTACAAGCCCCAGTGCTTGAATCTTAAGGCAGGAGACGGTCAGATGACATCAAGATCTGCCCCAAAACAAACATTGCAAACTGCGACTGCTTGTCCAGAATGCGATCTGCTGGTCGATGGAACGACCAACAGCGGCCATTGTTCACGTTGTGGCGCACGACTCTATCGACAAGGGCGCCACAGCCTAGACAACACTTTAGCACTAGCCTGTTCAGCCCTAGTGTTATTGATCGCTGCCAATGCTTTTCCGATCGTTGGACTCGATATTCAGGGACAACGTATCGAAACGACTGTGATTGGCGCGGCGGTCAGTTTGTGGCGAGAAGAGATGGGAATGGTGGCCATCTTGGTGTTATTGAGTACAACAGTCCTACCTCTCATTGAGCTAGCGGGGCTGGTCTGGATGGCATTACCGCTACGATTAGGTAAACGTCCTCCAGGTTTCTCTTGGGTTTTCAGAGTACTACACATGGCCCATCCTTGGGCCATGATCGAAGTGTTTATTATGGGTCTCCTAGTTGCACTGGTAAAATTAACCAACGTTGCGGACGTCTTTGCTGGCGCCGCCGCTTGGTGTTTCGGCTGCGTGATGCTACTGCTGGCAATCCTTCACACCATAGTTGAGCCACGGGATCTCTGGCAAGCTTGGGAAGAGGCAGAGCAATGAGCGGGTTGCAAGCCATCCGAACAGGCACAGCCACGTGTTTGACATGCGGCATGCTGGGTTCGCCGATCCCCAGACCCGTCTGCAAACGTTGTGGTTCATCGCTTCATTTTCGCAAGCCGAACAATATTCAGCGCACTTGGGCGTACCTGATTGCCGCCTATGTGCTGTATCTGCCAGCCAATTTGCTACCGATAACCATCACTCGTTCAATTTTCGGGACACAACACGACACTATTATGAGTGGTGTCGTTTATCTCTGGCACAGCGGTTCTTGGGCCATCTCGCTCATAGTGTTTATTGCCAGTGTCGTCGTACCTTTGCTGAAATTGTTCTCGCTAACCTTACTCGTTATTAGTGTCCAACGTCGATGGTGCGGGGAAGTGATGCGGCGGGCGAAGCTCTATCGCATCCTCGAGGCCATCGGCCGCTGGTCCATGCTCGATGTCTATGTCGTCACCATACTTGTCGCATTGGTGCGTGCCGAATCCCTCGCCACTATTTCACCCGGTAGCGGTGTCCTTGCTTTCGCCGCCGTCGTCATCCTGTCGATGCTGGCGGCCATGGCTTTCGATCCAAGACTTATCTGGGATCCGCTGGACGAGACGCAACCGAAGGAAAATGTAAAATGAATCTAGGTAAAAATTCTGCAGCATCAGTAACCTCCAATAATTTCCCCACAGGAAATTCTCGCTCGCGTAAGGAATTACTGATCTGGATTGTACCGGCGCTAGCCGTACTCATCGCCATAGGCTTGGCCGTTCAAGCCGTCCTGATGCGCGGGCCAGAAATTACAATACAGTTCCCCACGGCGGAAGGTCTAGAGGTGAATAAAACCAAGATCAAGTATAAGGATGTAGAGATAGGTATGGCGACGTCCATTGCCTTGAGTGACGACCAACGCTCGGTCAAAGTCACCGTTGCTATGGCCAAGCAAGCCGAATCACTGCTAGTCAAGGACAGTCGATTTTGGATAGTACGCCCCCGTATTGGGGCGGGTGGCATCTCCGGCCTGAGCACTATGCTTTCTGGCGCCTTTATTTCCATCGATCCCGGCTCCTCGCATGAGCCTTATCACAACTTTATTGGGTTAGACACCCCTCCGCTGATCGTTAGTGGTATGTCTGGTCGTCAGTTCTTGCTCACCGCCGACGATCTGGGCTCTCTCGATATTGGCGCCCCAGTGTATTACCGGCGTATACCGGTCGGCCGCGTGGTCGGTTATGCCATGCATCCCGATGGTAAAGCTGTGTCTGTGCGTATTTTTGTCGATGCTCCCTTCGATCGTTTTGTCACAACAGCATCGAGGTTCTGGCATGCCAGCGGCATAGATGTATCCCTTGACAGCGAAGGGGTAAAGATGGATATACAATCTCTGGTCAGCCTCGCCGTTGGCGGGGTCGCTTTCACTAATAGCAGTGATGCGAAAGACGTGGCAATGGAGGAGGCATTAGCTGAATCCGAGTTTCCCCTCTTTAACGACCGCACCGATGCCCTAAAAGTGCCGGACACTCTGGTCCAGAAATTCGTACTGATCTTCGACGAATCCGTGCGCGGGCTGACAGTAGGTTCGCCAGTAGACTTTCGTGGTCTGCCTGCTGGAGAAGTATCCCGCATCGATCTCGATGTCCGCTCCGCAGGCGCCGATGTGACCATGGCCGTCGAAATCAGCCTCTACCCCGATCGCCTAGCAAGTCGACAACGGGATCAAAGCGCGCAAACACAAAGCTCATCGAGCCTACGCCAGATTATCGATAGTATGGTGGTCAATGGGTTACGTGCCCAATTACGCACAGCTAACCTACTGACAGGACAACGCTATGTAGCATTGGATTTCTTCCCCAAGGCCAAGGCAACCCAGATGAACTGGGCGCAGACAATCCCCCAATTACCGACTCAAGCAGGTTCCTTAGATTCCTTGCAAGATCAACTGCAGAGCGTCGTAGAAGCCATGCATAAAACCTTGGAACATACCGATAAGCTGGTCGTCAATATCGATAAAAACGTCATACCTGAGCTGTCTGCGACACTAATCGACGCCCGTAGCACCTTAAATCAGGCCGAACGTGTGCTTGCCAGTGATTCTCCAACACAGTTGCAGTTGCGTGACACCCTGCGAGAAGTCGGTCGAGCCGCGACGGCAGTCCGAGATCTTGCCGATCTGCTCGAACGACACCCGCAAGCACTCATCACTGGAAGGAAGTAAACCCAATGATATATATGGAAAAAATCATCATTATATCCCTAACGCTATTTGTTGCGGCTTGTGTGACTTCTACGCCAGTCCATTACCTCTCGCTTGATGATGGGCAAGCAACACCATTAGGGTCGCCGAGCGGTCTGCGTGTCGCCATTACCCAAGTTAACTTGCCAGAGGTTATCGACAGGCCGCAATTGGTCATCCAGACCGCGAGTTATCAACTGCAAATAGATGAGCAATACGAATGGGCTGAGCCACTGCGAGCACAAGTTCCACGCGTCTTTGCCCGCTATCTAGGCGAGGCATTGGACTCTAGTCGTGTTATCGCATTAGCCATAGATGCCCAAAATTTCGATTTGGATTTCAAGGTAATGCTAAATATTCAACGCTTCAACGTGATAGCAAAACAAGAGGTTGAGCTGGACGTGCTATGGCGTGTGGAAGCGCAAAATGGCAGCAGCTTTGTGGGTCGCAGTTTGATCAGGGAAGTGATAGAGACAACGGGATCCAGCGACTACACAAATGCACTGGCAGCCAAGAACCGTGCATTACAAACCACGGCAAAGCAGGTTGCATCTGAGATCACTGATAAGCTCAAGGAAACAACTTCAACTGATTAATTATTAAAAGGAAACTGCTGATTATGAAAAAAACACTCACCAGAATCTTACTGATTGGCCTCTGTCTAGTCAGCAGTTTATCCCAAGCTTGGGCGGCCAGTGATGGAGCTATATCACTCACCTGGGAAAATGATGCCTTCACAGGTACAGATAACAACTACACCAATGGTGTTGGCTTTACCTGGGTTTCAGGCGCTATCGATACCGATAACGATGGGCTTGTTGAGCAGTGGACTGACCTCTGGTCTTTCCTGCCCTTCGTTGCAGACAGTGAATACCAGACCTACGCGTCTTGGTCTGTAGTGCAGGAGATGAATACGCCAGACGACGACACTATTCCTAATCCCAGCGAAGACGACCAACCTTTTTCAGGGATCCTCTATATCGACAGTACCTTGTATGCACAGAAGGAAGACTGGATGCACCTCTGGCAACTCAAGCTGGGGGTCGTTGGACCTATGTCCCATGCCGAAGATGTGCAGCGAGGGTTCCACAAGGTGATTGGAGCCAACAAACCGCACGGCTGGGACACTCAGTTGCCCAATGAAGCTGTAGTAAACCTTACCTACACAGTTGCCCACCTCGTCGCAGCAGGCTCTGTCGGAGATTCAGCACAATGGCGGCTAGTACCCATTGGAACCCTTGGACTGGGTAACTACTTTACTGGCGCAGGTGCAGGTGTCTACGGTGAAGTTGGCTGGAATCTAGTGGACGCCTTGGGGGTGAGTGCATTGCGTTCTGGGTTTAATGTGGCCTCCACTGTCGGTGTCAAACCCTTGGCCGAGTGGTCCTTCAGCTTCTTCGGCGGCATAGGCGCTTACGGTGTTGCCCACTACCTACCATTAGACGGAACCTTATTCCGAGACAGTCGTTCCGTCGATTCTAATCCTTTGATTGGTATGGTCTCTGCCGGATTTTGCCTGCGTAGGGGGACATTCAGTTTGAGTTACTCCAATACCTTTTTCTCTGAGACCTTCGAAACCGAACGCCACAAAACTGACTTTGGAACCCTAGGGATGTCATGGACTTTCTAGCGGTTAACACACTATAGGGTTCCACACTGAATCAACCTAACTTTGAAAAATGGCGCATAACAACGCCAGTATCAAACCTATTTTAACTGAGAGACCTGTATGTACGACAAGCACAACATCACCAACGTAGAACATCATTTAGATCCCAAACGCCCCTTAGTGAGCATGACAGATCTCAATGGCATTATCTTGAATGCCAATGCGAGTTTCGTCCAGATCAGTGGTTTTCAGCTAGAGGAACTGCTCGGCCAACCACATAATATTATTCGTCATCCTGATATGCCGCCCGAGGCATTTGCCGACATGTGGAACACAATTAAAGCCGACAAGCCTTGGCGAGGCGTGGTTAAAAATCGTTGCAAAAATGGGGACTACTATTGGGTAGATGCCTACGTCACTCCGGCATTTGAACAAGGGAAAAAGATTGGCTATATGTCTGTCCGTAGCCGCCCTACCCCTCAACAAATAGCACAAGCCGAAGCTCTGTATACGGCGGTAAGACAGAAAATGGCTATCATCCCTGCCACGAAATATCAACACGACATCTCGCTCAAGATAAGGTTATTACTATTAATATCCCTCCCTACACTGTGTCTGGGTGCTGAACTGTTTGTCGCTGAGCACTGAAGAATCCCCTGATGATTTACAAATAAATCATCAAATTAGGGTGGAAGCGCATCTTGTTGCATGATCAAATGGTTTCGCTAAAAACTACACTTGGACAACAAGA
>Ga0247725_1001167_pt1 | contig 14256 bp, 13 predicted proteins | sample OKSTACKMCFT3sol_FD_183021 | JGI IMG/M metagenome (GOLD analysis project Ga0247725, IMG submission 183021) | Subsurface sediment microbial communities from gas well in Oklahoma, United States - OK STACK MC-FT3-sol | ecosystem: Environmental > Terrestrial > Deep subsurface > Rock core/Sediment... | reverse complement strand
GCGGCGTCGCCGCCAAGAGGGCTACGGAGGCTGAGTTTCATGGACGTCCATCCCTCTAATTAAAACGCCACCTTCGGGGTCAAGACGAACGTCGTTATTTGTGGTGAAGATAAGGTAAATTGTGGACCGAGCGCGACAAAAGGCCCCCACACAACCTAGACAGCTATAGTAAATTCCCTAAACCTAAGCGCATTCTACCTTCGAACCCGCTCCAAGCCCCCGAGATAACTGACCGCATATTCTACACATTCTCAAATGCCCGAAGGCCCGCTGAGCCTCCAGCGCCTGTAACGACCTCGGTCCCGAGTTTTTGCGTGGCGCGGGCCTTAGTCCGAGGATTTTGATCATCGCTGTCTTGGCGCGCACGAGAGCGACAGCGAGGTCGCCGAGAAGCCCCGCCATCGGTCATGACCTTAGCCGGTGGGTCACTATCCAGAGCCCGCCCCCTCGCGGCGCGGAGACGAGGACGGTCAAAGGCCGAACGCGGCCTCCACGTCCATTTCGCGGGCCTTTCGCAACAAGCTTGGCCATCGCGACGTAACGCCGCGCCCGAGCCGCGCTCGCTTCCACCGACGTCACGGTCGTGTCATTTTGCGCGAACAACCGTTGGAGGCGGATTCACAGATGAGCGAAGATACCGAAGGCCGACGCCCCAACCCCGTCGACCTGCATGTGGGCGGCCGGGTGCGGATGCGCCGTAAGCTGATGGGCGTGAGCCAGGAGCAGCTTGCGGACTCCCTGGGGCTGACCTTCCAGCAGGTCCAGAAATACGAGCGCGGCGCCAATCGCGTCAGCGCCAGCAAGCTGTACGACATCGCCAAGACCCTGCAGGTCCCGGTCTCGTTCTTCTTCGAAGGTCTGGCCGATCCGATGAGCGGCGCCGAGATCGACGCCACCGCCCAACACGCCGAAAAGATCGTGCAGGAGTTCCTGACCACGCCGGAAGGCCTGGAACTGGCCGAGGTGTTCCCGCGCATTGGTCGCGGCCGCGTGCGCCGCCAGGTGCTCGATCTGGTCCGCGCCATGGCTGACGAAGCCCAACGGACCGAAGTCGCCTAAAGGCGGCGACTTTCCAGCTTTCCTGATTTTGACGAGACCTCGGCCCGCTCAACCGAGGTCTTTGTCATGTCTGGGACCCGATCAGCCCGTCGGCGCTTCGGCGCGGAAGGCCTGCCAGATGCGCTTGGCGGTTCCGACGGCGGCGGGGGCCAGGCCGCGCAGGTCGTAGGTCCGCACGATCCGCATCCCCACCTCGCGCTCCTTCTGCCAGGCCACCATCACGTCGTGAGCCTGACCGGCGACCAGGTCGACCAACTGGGCCTGACTGGGCGGCGCGGCGCTGGCCAGCATCTGCACCTTGGCGCCCTGGGGCGAGAGATCGCGGATCACGCAGTCCCAGGCGAAGGCCCCGCACAGGACCTTGCCCGAGCGGTTCGTGGGCAGCCGCGCACCGCTTCGCCGGTCGCTCTCAACAGCAGGTTTCGCCATGCCGTCGATAAACGCACGACGCGGTTAATCGGCGGTGGAAAATGAAGGTTTCCGACGCGTCGACGCGCCCTTAAGCGCGCGCCGCGACCCGCTCGGGCTCCAGCGCCATCTCCAGGTCTTCCAGGATGTCCGCCACGTCCTCCAGCCCGACCGACAGCCGCACCAGCCCCTCGCCAATTCCCGCCTCGGCGCGCTCCTGCGGCGTATAGGTCGAGTGGGTCATGCTGGCGGGATGCTGGATCAGCGTCTCGGCGTCGCCCAGCGAGACGGCGCGGCGGATCAGGGTCAGACGGTTCATCATCGCGACACCCGCCGCGTGGCCGCCCTTCAGCTCGAAGGCCATCATGCCGCCGCCGTGCGCCATCTGCCGCGCCGCCAGCATGTGCTGCGGAAAGCCGGCCAGGCCCGGATAGAAGACGGCCGCGACCGCCGGATGCGTCTCCAGCCAGCGCGCGACGGCCTGGGCGCTTTCGCCGTGGCGGGCCATGCGCAGCGACAGCGTCTTCAGCCCCCGCAGCACCAGGAAGGCCGTGAACGGCGACATCACCGCCCCCGTCATGTCCTTGACGCCCACCAAGCGGACGCGGCGCATGTCCTCGACGCCGCCGACGGCGATCCCGCCGACCAGGTCGCCGTGGCCGCCCAGGTACTTGGTGGCCGAGTGGACAACGATGTCGGCCCCCAGGCTCAGCGGGCGGGTGACCACCGGCGTGGCGTAGGTGTTGTCCACCACGATCTTGGCGCCCGCCGCCCGGGCGATCGCGCTGATCGCGGCGATGTCGACCAGTCGCATGTTCGGATTGGCCGGGGTCTCGAAATAGACGATCCGGGTCCTGTCCGAGATCGCCGCCTCCAGCGCCCGCGGATCGGTCATGTCCACCTGGCGCACCTTGACGCCGAACCGGGTCAGGCCGTCGCGCATGAAGGCGAAGGTGCAGCCATACAGCGTCTGGTCGGTGATCACTTCGTCCCCGGCCCGCAGGAAGCTCCACAGCACCGCCGTGATCGCCCCCATGCCGGACGCGGTGGCCACGGCCGCCTCGCCGCCTTCCAGGCTGGCCAGGCGCCGTTCCAGGAGGTCGGTGGTCGGGTTGGAGATCCGCGAATAGAAGTGCCCTTCCCGCGTCCCGGCGAACATCTCGCCGCCGGCCTTGGCGCTCTCGAAGGCGAAGGTCGAGGTCAAGTGCACCGGCGGGGTCAGCGCGCCGTGCTCGTCGGCGGGATCATAGCCCGCATGGATGGCCCGGGTGGAAAAGCCGCCTTGATCGCCGCGCATGGATCGCTCCCTTTTGCGGCCACTGTGAGCCTGGATGCGACGCCACGGATTGCGAAACCTGCCACGATAGGGTTCTGTTTTGGCAGAATCTGCTCAAGAGACCGCCCATGGACGCCAAGGATCGCCAGATCATCCGCGAGCTGCAGAAGGAGGGCCGCCTGACCAACCAGGAGCTGGCCGAGCGGGTGAATCTGTCGCCCTCGCCCTGTCTGCGGCGGGTGCGCAACCTCGAGGCCGAGGGCGTGATCACGGGCTACACCGCCCTGGTGGACCAGAAGGCCTATGGCCTGCCGATCACCGTCTTCGTCCGGGTGCGGCTGGATCGCCACGGCCAGGACCTGATCCAGGGTTTCGAGGCGGCGGTCGCGCGGATCGACCAGATCCTGGACTGCTTCCTGCTGGCCGGCGGCGACGACTATCTGCTGCGCGTGATCGTCGACAGCCTGGAAGCCTATGAGGACTTCATGCGCCGCAAGCTGCACGCCATCCCAGGCATCGCCTCGATCGACACCAGCTTCGCCTATGGCGTCGTCAAGCAGACGCGCGTGTTTCCGGTAACGGGATGACGCGAACCGCGTTACGGATTACTCACGGTGAAGCCAGTCGAAACGGGCTCTGTCGCCGATACGATGACCGGGATGATCGAAGACGCTCCGCCTCTGTCCGCGTCGCCCAGCGTGACCACCGCGCTGAAGCACGCGCCGCTGGGCATCGCGATCTTCGACAGTCAGATGCGCTATCTGGCCGCCTCGCGGCAGTACCTGACCGACCAGCGCCTTCCCGCCGACATGCCCCTGATCGGCCGCCGGCACTACGACGCCTTTCCAGAGATCCCCCAGAAGTGGCGCGACCTGCACGCCCGCGTCCTGGCCGAGGGCGTCGAACTGCATCACGAGGGCGACCCCTATGTCGACCGCGACGGCCGCACCGAGTGGATCCGCTGGTCGATGGCGCCCTGGCGCACCGACGGCGGCGAGATCGGCGGCCTGGTACTCTACACCGAGGTGGTCACCGCCAACATCCAGGCCCGCCGGAAGCTTGAAGCGGCCGAGGCCCGTTACCGCGCGGTCTTCGACCAGGCGGCGATGGGCGTCGCGCGGCTGACCCCGACCGGCGCCGTGCTGGAAGCCAACGACGCCTTCTGCGCCCTGCTGCGCCGCGACCGCGAGATCCTGCTGGGCGCGACCTTGCAGAACCTGATGCATCCGGACTCGCTGGACGCCACGATGGAAAGCGCGGCCAAGCTGCTGGCCGGAGAGGCCGAGACCTGCTCGGCCGAGCGTCGGGTGCTGATCCCGGGCGGCGACCTGTGGATCCACCTGACCGCCTCGATGGTCCGGGTCGACGGCCAGCCGGCCTATATCCTGGCGATCATCTCCGACATCAGCGCCCGCAAGCAGGCCGAGGACGCGCAGGGCCGCTACCAGGCCCAGCTGCGCCTCTTGATCAACGAACTGAACCACCGGGTGAAGAACACCCTGGCCACCGTCCAGTCGATGGCCTCGCAGACCCTGCGCAACGAGCCCGACCCGATCGTCGCCTTCGAGAAGTTCGAGGCGCGCCTTCTGGGCCTGTCGCGCGTGCACGACATCCTGACCCGCGAGAGCTGGCACGGCGCCGAGCTGCGCGAGGTCGCCGAGCGCGCCCTGCAACCGTTCGACGAGGCCGGCGCGCGGGTCAGCATCGAGGGCCCTTCGGTCTGGCTGCAGCCCGGCGGCGCCCTGACCATGGCCCTGACCTTCCACGAACTGGCGACCAACGCCCTGAAGTACGGCGCCCTGTCCAACGCTGCGGGCCGCGTGCGCCTGGGCTGGACCTATGATCCGGAAGCGCGGGCGTTGGAGGTGGTCTGGAACGAGGACGGCGGGCCGCCGGTCCCGCCGCCGACCCGCAAGGGCTTCGGCTCGCGCCTGATCGAGCGCAGCCTCCGCGGCGAGCTGAAGGGCGAGGCGGTCATGGACTATCGCCCCGACGGTCTCGTCTGCCGCCTGAACGCCCGCCTGCCCGAAGCCCATGAAGGCGGCGTGCTGGGCCAGGGCTGAGGGCGTCCGTCCTCCGTCCACCGGAAATTGATCCCGCATGTGGCGGCCCTCGCCCGCTGGCGTCGTCATTCCCACCAAGAGCAAACTGGCGTCCCCACCCGCCAGCCGCCTTGCCGACCGGGATGTCGTGATCCCGGTCGGCCGCTTTTCCCCGCCCGCGCGGGTCGATAAGCTTTCGCATGACCCTTGCTCGACTCACGCGCCGCTCGACCCTGGCCTCGCTGGGCGCCACGCTTCTGTCCGCGCCGGCGCTGGCCGCCGACGCCAAGGAGGACTGGAAGGCCCTGGCCGCCGACGTCCGCTCGGAATTCCAGTGGGCCTGGCGCGGCTATGTCGCCAAGGCCTGGGGCAAGGACGAGATCAATCCGGTCAGCGGGACCTCGCGCTCGTTCTTCATCGAGGGCCACGACCTGGGCCTGTCCCTGGTCGAGGCGCTGGACACCCTGTGGATCATGGGACTGGACGAGGAGTTCCAGGCCGGCGTCGACTGGGTGAAGACCTCGCTCGATTTCGACGTCGACGGCGAGGCCCAGGTCTTCGAGACCAATATCCGCCTGGTCGGGGGCCTTATCTCGGCGCACCTGGCCTGCGGCGATCCGGCGCTGCTGGCCAAGGCCAAGGATCTGGCCGATCGGCTGATGAAGGCCTTCGAGGCCTCGCCGCACGGCCTGCCCTGGCGCTATGTGAACCTCCGGACGGGCGCGGTTCGCGATCCCGAGACGAACCTCGCCGAGATCGGCACCTACATCACCGAGTTCGGGGTGCTGGGCCAACTGACCGGCGACAGCCGCTATTTCGATGTCGCCAAGCGCGCGATGAAGCACGCGCTGGACCGGCGCTCCAACATCGGGCTGATGGCCGCCAACATCGACGCCCGCACCGGCGCGTACATCAGCCGTTCGGCCAGCATCGACGTCTATGCCGACAGCTTCTACGAATACCTATGGGACGCCTGGGAGCTGTTCGGCGACCAGGACTGCAAGCGCTGGGCGCGGGAGTGCGTGGACGCCCAGCTGGCGCATCAGGCCAAGCGCTATGACGGCCGGCTTTGGTTCCCGATGGTCGACTACGAGACCGGCGCGGTGCTGAACACCGCCCAGAGCGAGCTGGCCGCCTACTATGCTGGCCTGCTGGGCCAGGTGGGCCACAAGGCCGAGGGCGACGACTATCTGGCCTCCTTCACCGAACTGCAGGCGACCTTCGGCGTAATCCCGGAGTCGATCGACGTCGCCACCCGCCAGCCGCGCCGCAAGCACACTGGCCTGCGCCCGGAATATCCCGACGCCTGCCTGAACCTGTGGCTGCTCGACCGTGACGAGCGCTATCGCCAACTGGCGGCGATCCACTATCGCCAGATGAAGGCCACAAGCCGGGCGGCCTTCGGCTACACAGCGTTGAAGGACATCACGACCCGGCCGATGACCCAGGGCGACAACTGCCCCGGATACTGGTGGTCCGAGCAGATGAAGTACTACTATCTGCTGTTTTCGGACACGCCGCGCATCGACTACGCCCAGCTCCAGCTCAGCACCGAGGCCAACGTGCTGCGGGGATTCCGCAAGGTCTGAGCGGGCCCAGGCTGAACGGGGCTTCACTGGACAGCAAATCGTGCGGGCCCCACCTGTGGGGCGACCGCCTTGGCGCCGTCACATCCCTGAGCCCGGATCGCCGCACGCCTGTCGCGTGACTCGGTCATAGGCTTGAAGGCTAGGGGCCTTGAGCGTGCGACTGCAATCCATCCCGATCGTCCTGGCGCTGTGCGTCTCCGCCATGCCGGCTTTCGCCGCGGGCTTGCGCGAGCGCCTCTATGATCCCGGCGACGGCGTCCTGGTGGTCGCTCACCGCGCCTGCCACCGCGCCGCGCCCGGCCATGGCTTTGACAACGCCGTTCCGGAGAATTCCCTGGCCGCGCTGGAACGCTGCGTGGCGTTGGGCGTCGACCTGGTCGAGATCGACGTGCGCCGCACGCGCGACGGCCAGCTGGTCATCCTGCATGACGCCAAGGTCGATCGGACCACCGACGGCAAGGGCCGCGTCGCCGACCTGACCCTCGCGCAGATCCAGGCGCTGCGCCTGAAGGGCGGCCAGGGCGAGGCCCCGCCGACGCTGGAAGCCTTCCTCGCCGCCGCGCGCGGCCGGATCCTCGTGAACATCGACCTCAAGGGCCCCTACGCCGCCGAGGCCGCCGAGATCGCGCGCCGCGTCGAGGCGACCGAGTGGGTGCTGTTCAAGGCCAAGGCCCGCTTCGGCGCGCCGCCCCTGGCCGACCAGGCGCCCTATCAAGACCTGGCCTTCATGCCGATGGTCGAGGCCAAGGCCGCCAGAAAGCCCGGCGACCTCGCCGACATCACCCAGCGCCAGGCCTCCGGCGCGCGCCCGATCCCCGCCATCGAGACGGTCGCCTTGCGGGGCCAAGGCTTTGCCGCCGTGCGCCACGCGGCTCGCGCCGCGCGCATCCGCGTCTGGACCAACACCCTGGCCGCCAAGGGCTGGCGCGGCGTGCTGGACCAGTCGGGCGACCGCCAGGCCCTGCGCGATCCCGACCGCGCCTGGGGCCGGCTGATCGCCCAGGGCGCCAGCATCGTCCAGACCGACCATCCCGCCGTGCTGCTCGACTATCTGGAGCGTCGCGGCCTGCGCGGCCACGCCCCGGCCTCTATCGCGACCGCAGGTCTTTCACCGTCTTCCTGAGCTTGGCGCGACGAGCGGTCCAGGATCGCTCCAGCGTCTTGGCCTCCTCATCCAAAGCCCGACGCCGCCGCTCCAAGTCAGCCTCGGCGTCGCGCTGCTCGCCCTCGGCCGCCTCGAGGGCCGCTTCGGCCTCGGCGAGCGCTTTCTTGCGCTTGGCTTCCGCGGCGTCGCCCGTCTTCTTCGGCTTGGGTTTCGGCAGCTTGTCGACCGCCGCCTTCAGTCCGCCCTCGGCCCGGCGGATCACCGCCCCGGGCGCGGCCAGGGCCGCCTTGGCGTCCGGCGCGTCCGGCGCTTCGGCGGCCACGCCCTCCTTGAAGAGATCGCGGTCGGTCTCCCAGGCCGCCAGCGCCTTGACGCGCGACGTCGCCGCCACCGTGTAGCGGTGAAAGCCGTCCGACCACGTGAAGACCTTGGGGGCGCGCGCCATGACGCGACAACGAGTGGCGCGCGGCGACGTTCCAAGTCACTGAATTTCGGGGATAAATCAGTCCGTCCTGGTGGCGGGGGGCGGGATCGAACCGCCGACCTGTGGGTTATGAATCCACCGCTCTAACCATCTGAGCTACCCAGCCATCGCCAGGACGGACGGGGGTCATACGCCCAAGCGCGCTTCGCATCAAGCCTTACGGCCGTCTACGAAAGCATTCCGTCGAGCACCGCTTCCAAGCGTCGCGCCAGTTGGTCGGGACCATACTGCTCGAGCACCAGCGTGCGAGCCGCCTGGCCCATCCGCCGCGCGCTGTCGCGGTCGCCGATCAGCTCGCCCAGCGCCTCGGCCACGCGGTCGGGATCGTCTTCCGGCGCGAGGCGGCCGTTGACCCCGTCCTTAATCATCTCGATCGGCCCCTCGATCTCGGACGCCACGACCGGCAATCCCACGCCCATCGCCTCCAGCAGGGTCAGAGGAAACCCCTCCTGGTGCGAGGGGAAGGCGAAGAGGTCGCCGGTCGCCAGGAAGCCGGCCACGTCCTGGCGCCAGCCGACCAGCTTGACGCAAGAATCGAGGTCGAGCTCGCGGATCAGAGATTCGAGAGCGCCGCGCTCGCCGCCCTCGCCGGCGATCTCGCAGACCACCTCCAGGTCCCAGGCGCGCAGCTTGCCTACCGCGCGGATCAGGACGTCGAAGCCCTTCTTCGGATGCAGCCGCCCGGCCGCGACGATGCGGATGGGCCCCTCCGCCCGCGCGAAAGGTTCCGCCCGAGCGGTCGGCGGCTTCACCGCGTTAGGGATGACATGGACGTGGTCGGCGCTGGCGCCGCGCTCGAGCGCCAACCGCGCCAGGTGCCGACCGACGCACAGGTAGTGGACGTCCGGGCGGATGTCGAAGACCGGCTTGTGCACGCAGACGGCCTGCACCGCATTCGCCGGCGCGACCTTGGCGAAGATCCGCGCGGGGCGCTGGCCGTGGCTGAGGATCAGGTCCGGCCGCGTGGCGCGGACCACCGCCTTGGCGGCGCCGACGGTCAGCGGGTCCCAGTCGGTCAGGGCGGGCATGGTGGCCAGCGGGGTTCGGCCCGCCTGGGCGGCCGCGATCTTGCCGCCTCGGCGCACGACGCCCACGCAGCGCCCGCCATGACGCTCGGCCCACGCCTCCAGGATCGGCTGATAGTCGAGGAACACCTGCTCCAGGCCGCCCAGCCCCTTGCCCAGCATGGCGTGCAGGATGTTGCTCAAGACGGGCTCCGGGAGCGGCTTTACGGGCCGGGACCATCGTGGCGCCCGGCCACGGTGTCAACGCGGGACCTGGACGGTTGCTCCCAACCGCGCCGCGACCTCCTCGCCGATCGCCAGCGAGCTGGTGAGCCCGGGGCTCTCGATGCCGAACAGGGCCATCAGCCCCTCGAACCCGTGATCCTCGGCGCCGCGCAGCTGGAAGTCGGGCTGGGGCTCGCCTGGTCCGTGCAGCTTGGGCCGCACGCCGGCGTAGTCGGGGCTCAGGACGCCGTCGGGCAGGCCCGGCCAGAACTTGCGGATATAGGCGGCGAAGGCCTCGGCCCGCGCCGGATCGACCGAATAGTCGGGCGCCGGGACATATTCGAGATCCGGCCCGAACACCGCCTGGCCGCCCAGGTCGTTGCGGTAGTGGGTGCCCAGCGCGCCATGGATCGGCGGCGGATAGATCAGCCGCTGGAACGGCGCCTTGCCGGTCAGGCGGAAATAGACGCCCTTGCCGTAGTGGGCCTTGGGAATGCGGTCCTCGGGATAGCCCTCGATCCGAGCCGCCACGTCCTGGGCGGAGAGTCCCGGCGCGGTGACCAGCAGCCGGCAGGTCAGGCTGGTCGGGTCCGCGCCCCCGGCCCGCACCTTGAAGCCGCCGCCCGCGAACGGCTCGGCGCCCTCGAAAGGCGTTCCGAGCACCACCGCCCCCCCGGCGGCCTCGATCTCGCCTTGCAGGGCCAGCATGTAGTCGTGGCTGGCGAAGACGCCGCTCTCCGGCGACAGCAGCGCCGCGTGGGCGTTGAGGCCCGGCTCGAGGGCGCGGGCTTGCTCGCCCGTCAGCCGCTCCATGCCCTCCACATCATTGGCCAGGGCCTGGTCCCAGATGGCGTCGAGGCGCGGAATCTCGTCCCGGCTGGTCGCCACCACCAGCTTGCCGCAGCGCTTGTAGGCGACGCCGTGCGTGTCAAGGAACGCGTACAGCATCCGCCGCCCCTGGACGCACAGCCGCGCCTTCAGCGAGCCGGTCGGATAGTAGAGCCCGCCGTGGATCACCTCGGAATTGCGCGACGAGACCCCCTGGCCGATGTGGCCTTCCGCCTCCAGCACGGCCACGACCAGGCCCCTCCGGGCTAGCGCATAACCGCAGGCCAGGCCCACGGCGCCGGCCCCCACAACGACGGCGTCGAAATCGTACTTGGTCATTTCAGTGTCGCCGAATGCTCGATGGAGCGAATGACGACCTCCTGTTCGCTCACTTGATAGAAGATGACGTAAGCGCCGTAGGGAAGCCGACGGAAGCTGGGATTTCTCGCGACGGCCTGAGCCATGAAGGGAAAGGCCGCGATCTGGTCGAACTCCTCAATGAGGCCTTCGATGAAATGCACGGCAGCCCTGGGGCTATCCTTGGCGATATAGGCCCCAATGCGGTTCAGGTCGCGCTGAGCCCGCTTCGTCAGGACATAGCCAGACCTCACTCTCCGGCGGCCTTGGCCCGAGCTTCCAAGTCAGCCAGCATCTCGGACAGGAACGCTCGCCCATCGACGCACTCGCCTGGGTCGATGGCCTCGGCTTCCAGCTCATCGAGCAGGGCCTCGAGCTTCTCCGAGCCGCCGACGATATCGGCCGCCCGGCGATAGTTGAGTTCGGCCAGTTCGGCCGCGAGCCCCTCGTCCAGGGACGCGAACTCGCCGCGATCGACGCGCGCCTGCAGATCGGCGGCGTCCTCGGCGCTGATGCGCACCGTCACCTGGCTTTGATCGACCGGCCTGTTCATGCCCAAAGCCTAGCACGAACCTCCCCCCGCGCCAGGCGCCGCGAAGCCGCGACCGATTGACAGCGCCGTCGGATTGGCCAAGGTCGCGCTTTCGCCAAGGACGCCAAGACGTCCGGGGACGTCCTATCGGACAAGGTGGGGAAACATGACCAACGCCATGACGGTCGCGCCAGCGCGCAATCTGCTGATCGACACCCTGCGCGCCTTCGCCCTGATCGGCGTCTACATGGTCCACATGTTCGAGCAGTACGAGATCTACTGGGCGGCGCCGCAGCAGAACCTGACCCACACGATCTTCACCACTTTCTTCATGGGCAAGGCGTTCAGCCTGCTGACCCTATGCTTTGGCCTCAGCTTCTTCCTGTTGATGGACAAGGCCGATCGGCGCGGCGTCGATTTTTCGGGTCGCTTCGCCTGGCGGATGGCCGTGCTGGCCCTGATCGGCCTGGCCCACAGCCTGGTCTATCGCGGCGACATCCTGATGGTGCTGGCGCCGCTGGGCCTGATCCTGGTTCCCTATCACCGCGCCAGCAACCAGATGCTCCTGGGCGTCGCCGCCGTGCTGCTGCTCCAGCCGGGCCTGCTGTTCCAGCTCTGGGGCGCCTTGGGCGGCGAGGCCTGGGCCAACCAGCCGCCGCATCACTATGCCGACACCGGCCCCGCCTTCTACCGCACCGCGCCGCTGGGCCAGATGCTGGTCTGGAACGTCTGGGAGGGCCAGATCTTCAAGTGGTGGTTCTTCATCGAGACCGGGCGTCTGTTCCAGATCCTGGCCCTGTTCCTGGTCGGCCTGCGCCTGGGCCGCGCCGGCTTCTTCGACGATCCGGACCGCTTCAAGGCCGAGCGCCGCGCCGCCCTGACCGCCCTGGCGGCCTTCGCCATCGCCTGCCACCTGGGCTCGCCGGCCCTGCAGGCCCTGGCGCCCGACGCGACCGCCGCGCCGATGGCCCGTAAGCTGATCGGCACGCTGCTGGGCGGCTGGTTCGACGTCTCGCTGATGGGCGTCTACGTGCTGCTGATCGTCGAGCTCTATACGGGTCCGCTGCGCAAGGCCCTGGACCGCCTCGCGCCCATGGGCCGCATGACCCTGACCTTCTACGTCCTGCAGTCGCTGATCTGGGTGCCGATTTTCTACGGCTTTGGCCTGGGCGCCTGGCAGTGGCTGCCGCAGTCCACGGCCCTGTGGCTGGGGTTGGGCTTCCTGGTCCTGCAAGGGATCGTGGCGACGCTGTGGTTCAAGCGCTTTTACTACGGCCCGCTGGAGTGGGTCTGGCGCGCGGCGACGTACCAGACGACGAAGGTGCCGTTCAGGCGGTAAGAGACAGGCTTTCCGAGCGGCGACTTGGGGTGGATAGGGGACACTGCTCCCTCTCCCATGGGGAGAGGGTCGGGGTGAGGGGGGACGACGTTCGACGGAGCGCCGGCACGCCGTCAGACCTCGTAACCCCTCTCCCTCCCACCGCTTCGCGGCGGGCCCCTCCCTCTCCCTTTGGAAGAGGGATTCGTGGGGTGCGCAATCAGGCCCCTCTCCAGAATCCCGCCTAGCCCCTACCCCCACTGCGCCCAGAGCTTCTCCTCGGCCGCCTTGGCCGTCTGGACGGAGGCGTCCTTGACGTGGCCGTAGCCGCGGATCTGCTGCGGGATCTCGGCGATCTTCAGGGCGAGCGGCAGGCTTTCCGTGCAGAGGCCGGCCACGAGACGGTCCAGGGCGACCTCGTAGGACGCGATCAGGCCCCGTTCCATCCGGCGCTCCTCGGTGTGGCCGAAGATGTCGAGCGCGCCGCCGCGCAGGCCCTTCATGCGGGCCATGATCGGGAAGGCCAGATCCAGCATCCAGCCGCCGAACGCGATCTTCCGAGGCTTGCCGTCGGGGCCCTTGGGCGCCAGCAGCGGCGGCGAGAGCCAGACCTTGGTCTTGCCGCCCTTGAAGGTCCCGGCCAGCTCGGCCGCGAACCGACCGTCGGTATAGAGCCGCGCGACCTCGTACTCGTCCTTGTAGGCCATCAGCTTGTAGAGGTTCGTCGCCGCCGCGCGGGTCAGCGGCAGCGCCGAGTCCGCGCCGGAGACGGCGGCTTCGGCGCTACGGACCTTGGCGACCTTGTCCGCGTAGCGCTGGGCGTAGGCGGTGTTCTGGTAGGCCGTCAGCTCAGCGGTGCGATGGGCGATCAGATCGTCCAGCGGCATGGTCTCGGGCGTGGCGACCTTGTCCTCCTTGACCTCGATAGAAGCCGGGTCGTGGGCGACGCGGCGGCCCAGCTCGAAGGCCTGCAGGTTGGCGTCGGCGTCGACGCCGTTCAGCTTGATCGCGCGATAGAGGGCCCGGCTGGAGACCGGGATCACCCCCCGCTGCCAGGCGAAACCGACCATGATCATGTTGGCGTAGATGGCGTCGCCGAACTGGGCCTCGGCCAGATGCTGGGCCGGACAGGCGTCGAAGGTCTGGGTCGCGCCCTTCACCCGCCGGGCCATGGCCCCGCTGTCGAAGCGGATGTCGCGGCTGGTGACGAAGTCGGCGGTGGGGGCGAAGTCGCTGTTGCCGAAGGCGCGCGTGCGGTCCTTGGCGTAGAGCGACAGGCCTTCCGGCGAGGCGGCCACCAGCAGGTCGCAGGCGATCAGCACGTCGGTGCTGGCCGCCGGCACGCGGCCGCCGACGATGGTCTCCTCGGTCTCGCCGATCTTGACGTGGCTGAACACCGAGCCGCCCTTTTGGGCGAGACCCGTCATATCCACCACGCTGCCAGCCCGGCCGTCGATATGGGCGGCCATGGCCAGGATCGAGGCCACGGTCGTCACGCCCGTGCCGCCGACGCCCGTGAACAGGATCTTGCGCACGCCGGCCAAAGGCTCGAAGTCCGGCAGCGGCGTCGACTCGGCGGTCAGCGCCGCCGGGGTCTTCTTGCCCTGCGCGCTCTCGGCCCCTTCCAGGGTGATGAACGACGGGCAGAAGCCCTGGACGCAAGAGTAGTCCTGATTGCAGCTGGACTGGTTGATCTTACGCTTGCGGCCAAACTCGGTGGCCAACGGCTCGACCGAGACGCAGTTGGACTTCACCGAACAGTCCCCGCAGCCCTCGCAGACCAGCGGGTTGATGAAGACGCGCTGGGTCGCCTTGGGCATCGCGCCGCGCTTGCGGCGGCGGCGCTTTTCGGTGGCGCAGGTCTGGTCGTAGAGCAGCACCGTCACGCCCGCCGTGTCGCGTAGCATCTCCTGCACGCGGATCAGGTCCGATCGCGGGAAGATCTCGACGCCGGGCGCCAGGCCCTCGACGTCCTCGTAGCGCTTCATGTCATCGACGACGATGACGGTCTTCTTGACGCCCTCGGCCG
>Ga0247725_1001166_pt1 | contig 14268 bp, 10 predicted proteins | sample OKSTACKMCFT3sol_FD_183021 | JGI IMG/M metagenome (GOLD analysis project Ga0247725, IMG submission 183021) | Subsurface sediment microbial communities from gas well in Oklahoma, United States - OK STACK MC-FT3-sol | ecosystem: Environmental > Terrestrial > Deep subsurface > Rock core/Sediment... | reverse complement strand
ACACCTACGGCAAGCTCGGCCTCAAGGCGAGCAAGGAAGAGCGCGTCTACCTGGCGCGGCTGTACTGGCTGACCATCGAATTCGGCCTGCTCGACACCCCGGCCGGCCGGCGCATCTACGGCGGCGGCATCCTCTCCTCGCCGAAGGAGACCCTCTACGCCCTGTCCGACGTGCCCGAGCACCAGGCCTTCGACCCGCTGGAGGCGATGCGCACGCCGTACCGCATCGATATCCTGCAGCCGGTGTATTTCGTCCTGCCCGAACTCAAGCGCCTGTTCGAGCTGGCCCACCAGGACATCATGGCGCTGGTGCACCAGGCCATGCAGATGGGCCTGCACGCACCGAAATTTCCGCCGAAAGCCGCGTAGCCCTACAACTCCCCCTCGCCCATTTATGGGAGAGGGGTCGGGGGAGAGGGCAGGTGGTTCACGCTATCTTCCCTTTGACCATTGCGGTGGAAAACGCTTCGCGGTTTTCCACCCTGCGAAAATCTATTCAGCGAGTAGCCCGGATGAAATCCGGGATCGCCCGTAGACTTGGTCCCGGATTTCATCCGGGCTACGAACAATCAGGAGAATCCTCATGAGCCTTGCCCAAGCCCAATGCGAAGCCTGCCGCGCCGGCGCGCCGAAGGTGTCCGATGAAGAACTGGCCGAACTGATCCGCGAGATTCCGGACTGGAACATCGAGGTGCGCGGCGACCATATGGAGCTGGAGCGCGTTTACCTGTTCAAGAACTTCCGCCACGCCCTGGCCTTCACCAACGCGGTCGGCGCCATCGCCGAGGAAGTCGGCCATCACCCGGCCCTGCTCACCGAATGGGGCAAGGTCACCGTCACCTGGTGGAGCCACGAGATGCGCGGCCTGCACCGCAACGACTTCATCATGGCCGCGCGCACCGACGTGCTGGCCGCCGCTGCCGAGGGTCGCAAGTGAGCCATTTCGCCAGCGTCGCCCGGGTACCGGGCGACCCGATCCTGAGCCTGATGGAGGCCTATCGCCAGGACCGCAACGCGGCCAAGCTGGACCTGGGCGTCGGCGTGTACAAAGACGCCCAGGGCCTGACGCCGATTCCTCGCGCGGTGAAGCTGGCCGAGCAACGCCTGCTCGACAGCGAACTGACCAAGACCTACGTCGGCGGCCATGGCGATGCGGCGTTCGGCGAGAGCCTGAGCCAGTTGGTGCTGGGCGCGGACTCGCCACTGCTGGCCGGCCAGCGCGCCGCCGCCACGCAGACGCCCGGCGGCACCGGCGCCCTGCGCCTGGCCGGCGACTTCATCCGCCACTGCCTGCCGGGACGCGGCATCTGGCTCAGCGACCCGACCTGGCCGATCCACGAAACCCTGTTAGCCGAGGCCGGGCTCAAGGTCGGCCACTACCCCTACGTAGGTGCCGACAACCGCCTCGACGTGGAGGCGATGATCGCCGCGCTGACCCACCTGCCCAAGGGCGACGTGGTGCTGCTGCATGCCTGCTGCCACAACCCCACCGGCTTCGACCTCGGCCCGCGCAATTTCAAGCGTGTGCTGGAGGTGATCAAGGCGCGCGAGCTGCTGCCGCTGATCGACTTCGCCTACCAGGGCTTCGGCGATGGCCTGGAGCAGGACGCCTGGGCGGTACGCCTGTTCGCCGCCGAGCTGCCGGAGCTGCTGATCACCAGCTCCTGCTCGAAGAACTTCGGCCTGTACCGCGAGCGCACCGGCGCGCTGCTCGTCTGCGCCGGCGATGCCGACAAGCTCGTCGACATCCGCAGCCAGCTGGCCCACCTCGCCCGCAACCTGTGGTCGACGCCGCCGGCCCACGGCGCCGCGGTGGTGGCCGAGATTCTCGGCGACGCCGAGCTCAGGAAGCTGTGGCAGGACGAACTGGAGAGCATGCGCCTGCGTGTGGCCAGCCTGCGTCGCGGCCTGGTCGAGGCGCTGGCACCGCACGGGCTGAGCGAGCGTTTCGCGCATATCGCCGAACAGCGCGGCATGTTCTCCTACACCGGCCTGACGCCCGTGCAGGTGCAGCGCCTGCGTGAGGAATTCAGCGTGTACATGGTCGGCAGTGGCCGCGCCAACGTCGCCGGGTTGGACGCCACCCGCCTGGAGCAGCTGGCTGCCGCCATCGCGCGAGTTTGCGGCTAGCTCGATTTTCGGTGCGCGCGGCGCACCTTAGGTCGTATCGCCCCGCGCGCGGATAGGTCCTGACGGCGTAGGGTGCGCCATGCGCACCAGTGCCGCCTTGGCACCGGCTGCTGCCCGCCATTCTTGGTGCGCGCGGCGCACCCTACTTCGTATCGCCCCGCGCGCGGATGAGGACCTGACGGCGTAGGGTGCGCCATGCGCACCAGTGCCGCCTTGGCACCGGCTGCTGCCCGCCATTCTTGGTGCGCGCGGCGCACCCTAGGTTGTATCGGCTCGCGCGCAGTGCTGCCCTGGCACCGGCTGCTGACCGCCATTATCGGTGCGCGCGGCGCACCCTACCTGATCCAACGGACGGCTAGCGTTGCCCCGTGGCGGTGCAACAAGCGGCGAGAGGCCCTGCATATTTTTTCGCATTTTTTATTTCTGCTTAAATTTCAAGCAGTTACAAACCAGCCAAAGACCACCTGGCCCGTTCCCTGCTTGCACCCATGGGCGTACTGGCCTAGGGTAGATCGCCATGTGGTCCCTGATTGCCCCCATCAGCTCGCTGCTGAGCGGAGTGGCACTTCTCCTGCTCGGCAATGGGCTGCTCAATACCCTCCTGACCCTGCGTGGCGTCGCCGAAGGCTACTCCACCACGATGCTCGGCCTGATCATGTCCGGGTACTTCGTCGGGTTCCTCCTCGGTACCTGGCTGGCGACACCGCTGGTCAGACGCATCGGGCACATTCGCGCGTTCGCCTGCTGCGCCGCGCTCGCCGCCATCGCCGCCCTGCTCCATCTGCTGCTGATCGATCCCTGGGTGTGGCTGTGCCTGCGCGTGCTCTACGGCCTGGGACTGGTGACGCTGTACATGGTCATCGAGAGCTGGCTCAACGCCCAGGCGCCCAACGAGAAACGCGGCCAGGTATTCGCCGTGTACATGGCCGTCAACCTCGGCGCCCTGGCGCTGGCCCAGCAACTGCTGCACCTGGCCGACCCGGTACAGTTCACCCTGTTCGCCATCGCCGCCATCCTCATCAGCGCGGCGCTGATGCCCATCACCCTCACCCGCCAGGCACAACCAAGCCTGCCGGAAACACCGCCGACCAACCTGCGCCAGCTTTGGCGGATCGCACCACTGGCGATCATCGCCGCGGGCCTGTCCGGCCTGGCGATGGGCGGTTTCTGGGGCATGGCGCCGGTCTATGCCAGCCTGGCCGGCTTCGATACGCCTGGCGTCGGCCTGCTGATGACCGCCACCATTCTCGGCGGCGCCCTGCTGCAATGGCCCATCGGTATCTATTCGGATCGTCACGACCGGCGCCAGGTACTGCTCTGGGTGGTGATACTGGCGGTCGCCCTGGCGCTGATCATGAGCCTGCTGCCCGCCGGCCCGCTGCTGCTCGGCGCCATCTTCATCTGGGGCGGCCTGGCCTTCGCCATCTACCCCATCGCCGTGGCGCAGCTGATCGACCAGCTGCACGCCGACGAGATCCTTTCCGGCTCCGCCAGCCTGCTGATGGTCAACGGTATCGGCTCGGTGTGCGGGCCGCTACTGGCCGGCATGCTGATGGAACATCTGGGCGCCAGCGCGCTGCCGCTGTACTTCGCCTGCACCCTTGGTTTGCTGGCGGCCTACACCTTCTACCGCCTGCGCCACGTCAGCGACCTGGTCAGCGGCGACGCCGCACACTTCGTGCCCATGCTGCGCACCAGCCCCACCGTGCTGGAGCTGATGCCCGACGCCCCGCCCCCCGAACCTTGCGACACGGAGGAAAGCCCGACTCACGCATCCTGAGGATGCACCGCCGGCTGCTTCGGCAAGGCCCCGAGCCTATCCCAAGCAGCCAGAACACCGGCGCCCGGCGCCACTTCTGGAGAAACAACGATGCTACTTGCCACCGACCTGGATGGAACCTTTCTCGCCGGCGATCCCGAAGACCGCCTGAGCCTCTATCAGACCATCGCCGCCCACCCCGAGATCAAGCTCGCCTACGTTACCGGGCGTAGCCTGGAGGCGGTGCTGCCGCTGCTGGCCGACCCGACACTGCCGCAGCCGGATTTCATCATCGCCGACGTCGGCGCGACCCTGGTGCATGGCGACAGCCTGCAGCCGATCCAGCCGCTGCAAAGCGTGGTCGATGCCCGCTGGCCCGGGGAAACCCAGGTGGCCAGCGCCATCGAGCCGTTCGGCCTGGAGCGCCAGGACGTGCCGCAGGCGCGGCGCTGCTCCTACTTCTGCACGCCCGAACAAGCGGCCAACCCACAGCTGCGCAAGGTCGCCGATGAGCTGGGCTGCGACCTGCTCTACTCGGCCGAGCTGTACCTGGATTTTTTGCCCAAGGGCGTGAACAAGGGCAGCAGCCTGCAGGCCCTGGCCGACTGGCTGGAGCTGGACCACGACCAGGTGCTGGCGGCCGGCGATACGCTCAATGACCTGTCCATGCTCAGTGCCAGCTTCCACGGCGTCTGCGTCGGCCAGTCGGAAGTCGCGCTGCTGGAGGCCACCGCCAACCACTCGCGCACCCTGCACGCCAGCCGCCCAGGCTGTGGCGGGATTCTCGAAGCCTTCGCTCATTTCGGTTTTCTCGGCGAGCATGGCATCGCTGCCGAACGCCGCCAGGCCGCGCAGCCGGGCAAGGCCGAGCTGGTGATGGTCTACCACCGTCTGCCCTATGAGGAATACCGCAACGCCGCCGGCAAGCTGCAGCGCCGCCGCCCCACCTCGCCCAATGGCATCATCCCCACCCTGCTGAGCTTCTTTGGAGACGGGCGCAAGGGCTCCTGGGTAGCCTGGGCGGTGCACGAGGGTGACGAGCCGTTCGACAGCCACACCACGGTGGACGCCGAGCGCTATCCCAAGCTCACCGCGGCGCGGGTCAAGCTGAGCAAGGACGAAGTGGACATCTTCTACAAGCGCTTCTCCAAGGAGGCTTTCTGGCCGACCCTGCACACCTTCTGGGAGCGCGCCACCTTCAACGAGGACGACTGGCAGGTGTACCTCAAGGTCAACCGCGCCTTCGCCGAGCGCACCGCGCTGGAGGCCGCCGAGGGCGCCATCGTCTGGCTGCACGACTACAACCTGTGGATGGTGCCGGCCTACCTGCGCGAGCTGCGCCCGGACCTGCGCATCGCCTTCTTCCACCACACCTACTTCCCCTCGGCCGACCTGTTCAACGTGCTGCCCTGGCGCCGGCAGATCGTCGGCAGCCTGCTGCAATGCGACTACATCGGCTTCCACATCCCGCGCCAGGTGGAGAACTTCGTCGACGTCGCCCGTGGCGTGTTCCCGCTCAAGGCGCTGGAAAGACAGAGCTGCGCGCCGCGCTTCATCACCTACGGCTGCGCCGTAGGCCTGGAGCGCATGACCACCGAGCTGGATACCGGCAGCCGCCGGGTCAGGCTCGGCGCGCACCCGGTCGGGCTGGATATCGACCGCGTACGCAGCGCCCTGGAGGCGCCGAAGATCAAGGAATTGATGGCACAGCTGCGCGAGGAGATGCAGGGCGTGAAGCTGATTCTCTCGGTGGAACGCCTCGACTACACCAAAGGCATTCTGGAAAAGCTAAACGCTTACGAGCGCCTGCTCGACGACAACCCCGAGCTGATCGGCAAGGTCACCCTGGTCAGCGTGTGCGTGCCCGCGGCCCGCGAGATGACCATCTACGACGAGCTGCAGACGCAGATCGAGCAGGCCGTGGGCCGCATCAACGGCCGTTTCGCCCGTATTGGCTGGACGCCACTGCAGTTCTTCTTCCGCAGCCTGCCGTTCGAGGAAGTCAGCGCCTGGTATGCCATGGCCGACGTGATGTGGATCACCCCGCTGCGCGACGGCCTCAACCTGGTGGCCAAGGAGTTCGTCGCCGCGCAAGGTCTGCTCGGCGGACGCGGTGTGCTGGTGCTATCGGAATTCGCCGGCGCCGCTGCCGAACTCAAGGGTGCGTTGCTGACCAACCCGCACGACCCCGCCGACCTGGCGCAGACCTGCTACCTGGCGCTGAACATGCCGGCGAGCGAGGCCAAGGCGCGTCTGCGCGAGCTGTTCGATATCGTCTGCTTCAACGATATTCGCCGCTGGGGCGAGGACTTCCTGGCCGGCGTCGAGCCGGCACGGGACGACGAGGTGCTGGAGCTGGCGGGCTAGATTCGCCGCCAGAATTGCTTTCGTAACCAGGCAAAGCCCCCGGATTGCATCCGGGCTACGCGGTACGCACGACGTACCCCAAGCGGTAGGGTGCGCCGTGCGCACCAAGGCAGGCATGCGCCCTGGCACTACGCGGCTCAGCCCATCTGGCTGTCCACCGTGCAATTGATCATCCACGGCACGCCGAAGCGGTCGGTGAGCATGGCGAAGCGGGTCGCCCAGAAGGTGGCCTGCAGCTCCATCTGCACCGACCCGCCTTCCGACAGCGCCTCGTACAGACGCTCAGCCTCCGGCACGTTGTCCACCTGCAGGGAGATCGAGCAACCCTTGATGCCCTCATGAGGCGGCCCGCATTCGGGAGCGCTGTCGGACGCCATCAGCAGCTGATCGCCGACTGTCAGGCACACATGCATGACGCGCTGCTTGTACTCGTCCGCAATCGGCACCTCCTCCGGGCTATCGGCGTAGCGCATCAGCTCCAGCTGCCCGCCGAAAATTTCCGCATAGCGGTTGAAGGCTTCCTCGCACTGGCCATCGAACATCAGATAGGCATGAATCTTCATCGCAACACTCTCCTTAGTTTTCACTGCTGATGCGCGCGCGAATGCGTTCTTCCTGCTCGCGCAACTCGGGGGTGAACTCGGCGCCGAAATCCTCGGCTTCGAAGATCTGGCGAATTTCGATATCGGAGTCGCCAGGCATGGGATTGGGGCAGCGCTTGACCCAGTCGATACAGGCCTGCAGCGATTCGCATTGAAAGACCCAGAAGCCGGCCACCAGCTCCTTGGTTTCCATGAACGGGCCGTCGATCACCGTGCGCTGGCTGCCGGAGAACCGCACCCGTGCGCCCTTGCTGCTGGGCTGCAGGCCCTCGCCGGCGAGCATCACCCCGGCCTGCGCCAGTTCCTCGTTGTAGCGGCCCATGGCCGCCAGCAGCTCCTCGCTGGGCATCACACCGGCTTCGGAATCTGCAGTCGCCTTGACCATCACCATGAAACGCATCGCCTTTCTCCTTGTTCGAGTCGAAATAGCGCAGGGGTCTCCCTACGGCTGACACTGAACCCATGGCTGGGGTTCTGAAGACTAGTCGAACGGGCGATGGACGAATCGACAGCGCGGGGAAACTTTCTTCCGAGAAAACGCGCTGCCCATTGCCAGACGCAAAGCGCTTCAACCACGACCATCCTGCAGACGACTGAGCGCGACCTCGGCGTTCGCGCCGTGGCGTTGCAGTGCTTCCTCGAAGAAGGCGATCGACATCGGCTCAGGCAGGTCCCACCTCGGTCCCAGGCGCGCAAGGTCCTCGGCGAAACGGGTGAAGGTGGCGAAATCGCGCGGATAGCGCGAAGGGTCCACACCGACCAGCCGGCCCTCCACCCTTGCCCAGCCGAGCAACTGCTGCCAACGCTCGATGGGGGCCAGACCGACGCCTTCGGTACCGTGGGAGAACAGCAGCATGTCGATTTCGTCGAAACCCGGATGCCGCTGCAGATACTGCTCCAGCAGGCGTGCCGAGGGCTCGACGCCGAACAGCGACCAGTAAGGGATCGCCCGCAGGCGCAGGGTGGTCAGTGGATCACTGAGCAGAAAGCTGTCCACCAGCAGGCGACGCGAGGGTTCGCCCTGCTCGGCGTACCAGTCGGCGTAGGTGTCGGCCGTCAGCGCGCTGAGCGATTCGGGCTCGGCATGGTCGATGCGGATCAGCCGCCATTGCCGCGCCTCTGCCAGCTCCTGCAGGTCGTCCAGCAGCGCCGGGTCGAAGCCCCACTCGGCCTCGGGCGCCATGTCGTCGGCAGGTGGCGGATCCCATCGCGGCCGGGCGATACCGTAGCGCGACAGGTACTGGCGCACCCGCGGCGAGCCCTCGAAGTATTCGCTCTCACTCGCCCCACCGGTGGCGCCGAACTGGAACACCGAGCGCGAGGAGGTACGCGTGACCGGCCACTGGCGATTGCAGGCGCTGACATAGAGCGTCGCCCCCGGCGCCAGGCTGCGCAGGAGAAACTCGCGGTAGGCCAGCGGCAGGCGCCGATACTTGAGGCGGTAGTAGGCCATGTGCTGCAGCATCAGCCGATCCTGATTGGGATCGTGCATATGGTGCACGGCGATGCGCGCATCCGCTCCGAGCAAGGCGTGGACGATCGGCAGGCCCTGCTCCAGCGCGCGGCGGGCATCGTCCGGGTCGTTGCCCAGCGCGCGCACCGGGCAGAGAAAGGTCTGCGGCAGCCAGGGCACGCCCATGGCCGCCGCCAGGTGCATCAGCGCACCGTTGGACGACCCGATGAAGGCCGCCGGATAACGCCGCTGCGGGTACAGGCCGGCCATCCACTCGGCGATCGCCTCGACGTCCACCCGCGCGACCTGTGACGGGCCGATGCCCTCGGTCATGCCGCCAAAGGCATAGACCTGCTCGCGCAGCTTGCACGGCAGGCGGTTGATGGCCGGCATCAGGCTGTCGAGCAACGGCGACTCGCTCGGGCTGGTGTACGGGCGCCCGCGTAGCGCGAGCGCAAGGGCCTGGACCATGCCGGCTGCCGAATCGAAACGGGCGATGCCCTGCGGTGGCTGGCTCATCGGACCACCTCCGAGGCGTCGCGACCCTCGCGCAGAAAATCGTCGATGAGCTGCGCGAAGCTGTGCGGATGCACGTAGTTCATGGTGTGGGTCGCGCCCTCGACGAGGCGCAGGCGCCCCTTGGGCAGGCGCGCGGCTACTGCCTCGCCCCAGTGCGGCGGCGCCACCGGGTCGCGACTGCCCTGCACGACCAGGCATGGTGCCTCGATGGCGGCGAGATGATCCTCGATGCGGTAGTGCAGCAGATGCCTGATGCTGCCCAGCACCCGCCAGACGCCGGCCTTGGCGTAATCGATGCGGCCGATGGCGGCACTGGAGCGCTGGCGTTCGCGACGGCCATTGCGCACGGCACGCCAGAGCTGGGGCAACAGGCTGCGCGCCGCCGGGTCGAAGGTCGGTCCCTGCAGCACCAGACGCTCCACCCGCTGGGGGTGGCGCACCGCCAGGGCCGTGAGGATCTGGCAGCCGTAGGAATTGCCGATGAAGGTGGCCTTGTCGATGGCGCAGGCGCTGAGCCAGAGGTCGAGCACATCGGCCAGTTGCTCGACGCTCAGCACGCGCCGTGGCGTGCCCGTCGCGCTCTCGCCGTAGCCCGGCAGGTCCGGCGCCAGCACGCGGTAGCCGTTATCGGCCAGCGCCCTGGCCAGCGGCTCCATGTAACGACTGGAAATGACCAGCCCGTGCACCAGCACCACCACCGGTGCATCGGCAGCGCCGACACTGCGGGTGAACAGCCGCCAGGGGCCGGCCTGAACATGATGACCGTCGATGCCCAGGGCGCGACTGGTGTCGCTCAGCGCCGGCGCGCTCGCCAGTTGCCGATAGCGACGCGTGGCTTCGAAGGTGCCGAGCGCGACGGCGATACCGACCAGGGCGCGAATCCAGGTGCGTGATGGCAGATGAGGCATAAGGACTCCGATGACGACGAACCTGTCTCTTTCGAGGTCCGGCGTATCGTCGAAGTGCCACCTATTTTGGCAGGCCAGCGTAGAGGCAGCCGCCAACGATGCCTCGGGCTGCCACACGGCGGCCGTGATCAGCCGTAGATCGCCGGCTCGCGATAATGCCGCGGGCAGGCCTGGCCATCGGCGCGGAACAGGTGGCACTTGTTGGCCATCAGGCCCGCGGCGAAGGTTTCGCCCACTGCCACGCGGCGGTCACCATCGCTGCGCAGGGTGATGATGTGCTCCACCCCTTCCAGGCTCAGGTAGATCAGGTTGTGGTCGCCCAGGCGCTCGGCCACGCTGATCTGCCCGTAGAAGGCGAAGTCGGCCTGCTCGGCGGCGACGAAGTGCTCCGGGCGCACGCCCAGGGTCAACTCCTCGCCGGGCTCGACGCCGGTGCCGTCGACCAGCACTCGCATGCGGTAGCCGCCGGGCATCTCGATCTCCACCGCCTCGCTGCTGGCGCTGAGCGCGCGTACCTGGAGGAAGTTCATCTGCGGCGAGCCGAGGAAGCCGGCGACGAAGCGGTTGCGCGGGTAGTGGTAGAGCTCCAGCGGCGCACCGACCTGGGCGATGCGCCCGGCCTCGAGCACGACGATCTTGTCGGCCATGGTCATGGCTTCGACCTGGTCGTGGGTGACGTAGATCATGGTGGACTTCAGGCGCTGGTGCAGGCGCGAGATCTCGATGCGCATCTGCACGCGCAGGAAGGCATCGAGGTTCGACAGCGGCTCGTCGAACAGGAACACCTTGGGCTCGCGCACCAGGGTACGGCCGATGGCCACACGCTGACGCTGGCCGCCGGAAAGGTCCTTGGGCTTGCGTTCGAGCAGCGCATCGAGCTGCAGGATGCGCGAGACCTCCTCCACCTTGCTGCGGACCTGCGCCTTGCCGATCTTCGCCAGCTTGAGGCCGAAGGCCATGTTCTCCGCCACCGTCATGTGCGGGTAGAGGGCGTAGGACTGGAACACCATGCCCACCGAGCGATCCTTGGGCGGCAGGTCGTTGACCCGCTGACCGTCGATCAGCAGCTCGCCGGAGCTGATGTCCTCCAGCCCGGCGATCAGCCGCAGCAGGGTGGACTTGCCGCAGCCGGACGGGCCGACGAAGACCACGAATTCGCCGTCCTCGATGTCCAGGTCGATGTTGCGGGTGATGGCGGTGCCGTCGTAGTGCTTGCAGATGTTGCGCAGGGTAACGCTGGCCATGGGATGCCTCTCGAACGGGGCCGGGAACCGATGGATTCGGCCCGGCCGGAAAGCTTAATAACCTGCAGGAGCCGGACAGGCTCCTGCAAACGCAAGGGGCCTAGTGTCGCGACAACCATGAGATGTCGATCGCTGTAGGGTGGGTTAGCGGCGCCAACCGCCGAACGCTCGGACACTCCCAGGGTGGCGCGCCGCGTAACCCACCAAGCGATTGAGCGCGTTACGCCGATGGTGGGTTACGCCGCGTCACTCATGCGCTGATGCCGGTTAATGGCGGTATGCGGCTAACCCACCCTACGGGGGATCGCAGTAGCTGGGTAAGACCGCGATCAACCAGCACTTCATGCATGTCGCGGCACTAGCCCAGCAGCCGGGCGAAGCCGAACCCATGGGCCGGCAAGTGTACCCAACTGCCGAGGAACTCGGCCGTGCTGGACGGCACGCCCTCTAGCGGCTCGACCATCAGCGGCAGGTCGTAGCGGCGCTCGCGGTCGCCCAGGTTGAACAGGCACAGCCAGGCCTGCTCGCCCAGACGCCGTTCGAACACCAGCAGGTCGTCGTCGTGGTAGCGCACCTGGATATCGCCGTCGATCAGCAGCGGCTGCTCCCGGCGCCAGGCGAGAAAGCGCCGATAGCTGTTGAGCATCGAGGCGCTGTCGTCCTCCTGCACGTCCACGGCCAGGGCGCGGTGGCGTTCGTCCAGCGGCAGCCAGGGTTGCTGGCTGGAGAAACCGGCATGAACGCCGTCGCGTACCCAGGGCATCGGCGTGCGGCAGCCGTCGCGCCCCTTGAACTCGGGCCAGAAGGTGATGCCGTAGGGGTCGACCAGATCCTCGAAGGCCAGTTCCGCCTCGGGCAGGCCGAGCTCCTCGCCTTGGTACAGGCAGACGCTGCCGCGCAGCGACAGCAGCAGCGACATCAGCAGACGGCCGCGCTCCGGGGTGGCTTCGCCCTCGTGGGCCCAGCGGCTCATCACCCGCACCACGTCGTGGTTGCCTACCGACCAGCAGGGCCAGCCGTCGCCGAGCTCGCCCTCGATGGCTTCGATGGTGCTGCGGATGTAGGCCGGGCTGCACTGCGCGGTGAGCAGGTCGAAGGAATAGGCCATGTGCAGGGTATCGCCGCCGCTGGTGTAGGCGGCCATGGTGCGCAGCGAATCGTCACAGCCGATCTCCGCCACCGTGGCGGTGCCGGGGTAGCGCTCCAGCAGCGCACGGAGGCGGCGCAGGAAGTCGAGGTTCTGCGGCTGGGTCTTGTCGTAGAGGTGGCGCTGGTAGGCGTAGGGGTTGTCGACGCGCACGCCGATGCCGCCCTCGCGGATGTCCAGGTTCGGCGGGTTGTTGCGCAGCGCCTGGTCGTGGAAGTAGAAGTTGGCAGCGTCCAGGCGAAAGCCGTCGACGCCCAGCTGCAGCCAGAACTCCATGTCGTCGAGCAACTGCTGCTGCACCGCCTCGCAGTGGAAGTTGAGGTCCGGCTGGCTGGCCAGGAAGTTGTGCAGGTAGTACTGCTTGCGCCGGCCCTCCCAGGTCCAGGCCGAACCGCCGAACACCGACAGCCAGTTGTTCGGCGGCGTGCCGTCCGGGTTGGGGTCGGCCCAGACGAACCAGTCGGCCTTGTCGTTGCTGCGGCTCGAACGGCTCTCGGCGAACCAGGGATGCTGGTCGGAGCAGTGGTTGAGCACCTGGTCGATGATGATGCGCAGGCCGCGCTCGTGGGCGGCCGCGACCAGCGTGCGGAAATCGTCAAGGGTGCCGAAGATCGGGTCGACGCCGCGGTAGTCGGAAACGTCGTAGCCGAAATCCTTCATCGGCGAGGTGAAGAACGGCGACAGCCAGATGGCGTCGACGTTGAGGCTGGCGATGTAGTCGAGCTTGGCGATTACGCCGGGCAGATCTCCGATGCCGTCGTCGTTGCTGTCGAGAAAACTGCGTGGGTAGACCTGGTAGATGACGCCGCCGCGCCACCAGTCCTTGCGAATAACAGCCATACAGCAAGCCTTTTGTTGTTCGTGATGACAGCTCCACTCTAGGCAAGGGGGCAAGGCGTCACATCCTCCCCGGCGGGGTTTTCGACGGCGTAGCTGGTGGCGGGTATGGGGAGGAGTTTTGGGGGTGGAGATCGTGCGCGCGAAGCCGGGCCGTAGGGTGCGCTGTGCGCACCAACCCGCGCATATCGAGGCATCAACATATTCGTCAGACACCCGACCCCGCAGCGGTGCGCACGGCGCACCCTACGGTTGGGTATCCCCCTACTCGCCCTGGATCTTGCTCAACAGGCTGCGCGCCAGCTGCACCGCTTCGCTGCGCTGGGTGATGGCGAGCTTCTGGTAGAGGCTGCGGATATGCGTCTTGATGGTGGTCGGGGCGACGTTGAGGTGTTCGGAGATCTGCTCGTTGGACAGCCCGGCGTGAATCAGGCTGAGCACCTGCCATTCGCGCCGGGTCAGCGGCGAATGGCGGATCAGCTCGGGCACGTCGGGGCGGTTGATGATGTCCTGGATCACCGCCTCGTCCAGGGTGATGCGGATCGCCCGGCTGAAGTCGCGCTGCTGCTGGGCCAGCTGGATCAGGCGCTCGGCGCGCTGGTGTTCCAGCTCGTCGAGACGACGCTCGTGCTGCAGTGCCTTGAGCATGGCGATCAGCGGCTTGCCCAGGCGCAGGAAGCTGCCGATGGCGCCGGTACCGCTGGCCAGGGTCAGCGCCTGGTGCAGATGGTCGAGGCTGCTCTGGCGTTCCTCGCGCTGCCAGTAGGCCAGCGCCTGGAGGATATGGTTGCGGTTCTGGTCCATCACCAGCTGGTGGCGCTCGGCGTCGAGCTGCAGCTGACGCAGGATCGGCAGCGCGCGGTCGCCCTGGTTCAGCGCCAGGTAGGCGCGCACGTGGTTGCGCGCGTTGCCCTGGGCGAAGTGGTTGGCCCCTGGCTTGAGCGGCGGCGCGGTGGCAAGCCACTGGCGGATGCTGTCCTTGTCCTGGGTCGAGTCCCAGTAGGTGAGCATCACGGCGTGGGCGTTGGCCTGCCAGTCGATGTGGTAGTCGTCGCCGGCCAGCAGGGTCTTGAGCCGGCCGATGTAGTCGGCGCACTGGCTCTGCTGGCCGCGCGCATGGGCGACGCGGGCGAGCAGCACGTAGCACTGCAGGAACCAGTGGTCGCCCACCGTATCAAGTATCTCCAGCCCCTGCAGGGCGCACTGCTCGGCGGCATCGAGGTGGTGCCACTCCAGCAGCACCTGGCCGCGCACGCGGTGGATGAATTCCATGATCGGGGTGACCGGCAGCTTTTCCTGCTCG
>Ga0247725_1001165_pt1 | contig 14271 bp, 9 predicted proteins | sample OKSTACKMCFT3sol_FD_183021 | JGI IMG/M metagenome (GOLD analysis project Ga0247725, IMG submission 183021) | Subsurface sediment microbial communities from gas well in Oklahoma, United States - OK STACK MC-FT3-sol | ecosystem: Environmental > Terrestrial > Deep subsurface > Rock core/Sediment... | reverse complement strand
GCAGGCCTCGGCCCTGCACTACGTCGAGAACTGGAAGCGCTACGCCCGGGATCTGAAGCGGGTTGAGGTGTAGGGGCCTCCATCTGACGAGATCAATTTCATCGTCATCCCGGCCGCAGCGCGCAGCGCGGAGAGCCGGGACCCAGGGGCGGCTCGCTCGGCGCTCTTTCAACCCCTGGGTCCCGGATAGCCTCTGCGAGGCTTCCGGGATGACGAGAGCTTTTAGGCCCTCAGCGCCAAGGAATGCTTTCATCCGCGAAAAGCAAAACGCCGTGGGAGCGCCGCCTGCTGCTTGGGGGATCGCAAGGCGGCGCTCCCGCTTCCCGCGTGGGAAGGGCCGAACGCGGGAAGGGACCCACCCTGCTGGAGGCGTCTTCCGCAAGGTAGGACGGTGCGCCGTACTGCGCTCCGTTCATCCATGGATTGTATATAGCATGGTCCAAGTAGAGTTAAAATGCGAGACTCGCGTTTTCCGGGTCTAGGCGTTCCGTAGCGCCACTCTTGCGCCGGGCCAAAAGCCGGATCACTCTCGCCTTAACAACGATAACCTTCGAGGGAGGGCGTCCGGGCCATGGCCAGTGAACGCTATGATTACGTCGTCATCGGCGCCGGTTCGGCCGGCTGCGTGCTGGCCGCGCGCTTGACCGAGGATCCCAACGTCAAGGTCCTGCTGCTGGAGGCCGGCGGCAAGAACACCTCGGTGCTGGTCAAGATGCCGGCCGGGGTGGGCGAACTGATCAAGGCCAAGGGCGAGCAGAACTGGGGCTTCTGGACCGAGGTCGAGCCGCATCTCGACAACCGCAAGCTCTGGTGGCCGCGCGGCAAGGGCCTGGGCGGCTCCTCGGCGATCAATGGCATGATCTACATCCGCGGCCACGCCCGAGACTACGACCAATGGCGGCAGATGGGCCTGACCGGCTGGTCCTACGCCGAGGTGCTGCCGTACTTCAAACGCTCGGAGACCCACCACGGCGGCGGCGACGCCTATCACGGCGACAAGGGGCCGCTGCACGTGTCGAAGGGCGAGTCCGACAGCCCGTTCTACACCGCCCTGATCGAGGCGGGGCGCCAGGCCGGCCACAAGACGACCAAGGACTTCAACGGCTTCCAGCAGGAGGGTTTCGGCCCCTACGACCTGACGATCCGCGACGGCAAGCGCTGGAGCGCGGCCATGGCCTATCTCAGCCAAGCCCTGTCGCGTCCGAACCTGACCTGCGTCACCGAGGCCCGCACGACCCGGATACTGATCGAAAAGCGCCGCGCCGTCGGCGTCGAATATGTCGTCGGCAAGGGCGGCGAGCGTAAGACCGCCTATGCCGACGCCGAGGTGCTGCTGAGCGCCGGCGCGGTGCAGTCGCCGCACATCCTGCAGCTGTCGGGCGTCGGCGCGCCGGACGACCTCAAGGCTCAGGGGATCTCCGTCGTCCACGAGTCCAAGGGCGTCGGCGGCAACCTGCAGGACCACCTGGACGTCTGCGTCTCATGGACCGCCAAGAACCTGAAGACCGCCTATTCGGCCAACAAGGGCCTGAACAAGCTGGGCGTGGGCCTCAACTACATGCTGTTCGGCAAGGGGCTTGGCCGCCAGCAGTTCCTGGAGAGCGGCGCGTTCCTGAAGTCGCGCCCCGACCTCGATCGCCCCGATCTGCAGATCCACGGCGTGCTGGCCATCATGCAGGATCACGGCAAGGTCGTGGTCGAGAAGGACGGCTTCACCCTGCACGTCTGCCAGCTGCGCCCGGAAAGCCGAGGCAAGGTCGGCCTGCGCTCGGCCGATCCGTTCGATGATCCGACCATCCTGGCCAACTACCTGTCGACCGACGAGGACCGCCGCGCCATCCGCGAAGGCGTCCGCATCGCCCGCGAGACCGTGGCCCAGGCGGCCTTCGATCCCTATCGCGACGCCGAATACGCCCCGGGCGCCGATGTCCGTTCCGACGCCGACATCGACGCCTGGATCCGCGCCAAGGCCGAGACGATCTACCACCCGGTCGGCACCTGCCGCATGGGCGTGGCCGGCGATCCGCTGGCGGTGGTCGACGACCAGCTACGGGTGCAGGGGCTTTCGGGGCTGCGCGTGATCGACGCCTCGGTGATGCCCAACCTGATCGGCGGCAACACCAATGCGCCGACGATCATGATCGCCGAGCGCGCGTCGGACCTGATCCGTGGCAAGCAGACGCTGGCGCCGCTGGACGTCCCGGTCTACGGCGACGAGACGGCGGTGGCGGCCTAGGCGATCCTGCGGCCGTCCAAGGTCGCCAGGCGCAGGCGGGGCATGTCGCGATTGTCCTCGCCCAGCGGCCTGACCTCGCGCAGGCCCAGCTCGTAGGCGGGGCGGCCCATCAGGCGGGCCGTCGCGCCGATCGGCTGATAGAGGCCCAGGAACCGGTCGGTCTCGCCGCTGGCGCCGCGCAGGGGGGCGAACAGCACCTCCATGCCGACCGAGGGCACGCCGTGCGCGCGGATGTCCGCCACGGCGACCACCGGCGTGCGGCGCTTGCGGGCGACGTCGAGGGCGCTCTTCAGTTCCAGCCGATGGGCCAGGGCCCACAGTGACAGGGCGTCTTGGCCGCGCAGGTCGCGGGCGTGCAGCTCGCTGACGAAGCCGCCGGCCAGGCGGAACGGCAGGCGCCCGCCGTCGCGGCCCAACACGAAGACCTGCGGCAGCAGCTCCAGGAACTCGCCCGGATTGATGTCGGTGCGGCGCGGCAAGGCCGCATCGCCCCGGCGATCACGCCAGTAGTCGATCAGTCGTTCCGTGCTGGGATGGAACATCCTTGTCCCCCGGCGGCTCCTTCGCGGCGGTTTTTCGCCCGCACGGGGTTTGCTGGAGGAACCGGGCCAAGGGCTGGATTGTCCCATTTTGGCGCAGAAACGCTCTTCGGAGCGTCACCATAAGAAAAGGGCCCCGCCAGCGGCGAGGCCCTTGCCTGTGAAGATCTACTTGGCCGCCGCCTCCGGCTTGACCAGAAGCAGCCAGGACTTGTCGTCGGCCAGATAGGTCTTGGCCGCCTTCTGCACGTCGGCCGGAGTCACGCGCGCGAGGCCCGCCAGCACCGAGCGGGTCGCGTCCAGCAGGCGCGGATCGGTCTGGGCGCCCGACAGCGCGCCGACCCAATACTCGTTGGTCACGCGCGCCTTCTCGATCTGGTCGATGCGGGGCTTCTTGGCGCGTTCCAGCTCGTCCTCGGTCACCGGCTTGTCGCGAAGGTCAGCGGCGATCTTGCGGATCGCGGCGACGACGGCGTCCAGCTTCTCGGGCGGGACTTCCAGGCTGACGGCCAGATAGCCCCAGTTCTTGAACACCACGCTGGCGGTCGACGAAGCGTTGGGCGAATAGGTCGCCCCCTGCTTCTCGCGCAGTTCGTCGATCAGGCGCAGCTGCATGACCTGGCCCAGCACCGAGACGTCGCGCGAGCGCTGCAGGTTCGAGAACAGGTCGTCCGTACGCCAGGCCATGAACAGGGCGGCCTGATCGGCGCGGCCCTTGTGCGTGCGGATCACCGGCGTCGCCGAGGGGGCGGGGAACGGCGCCTGGCGGGCGGCGTCCGAAGCGGGCAGCTCGGCCCGCGCGGGCAGGGCGCCGAAGGTGTCGGCCACCGCGGCGATGGCCTTGTCGACCGTCGTGTCGCCGACGATGACCACCTCGATGTCGTCCTTGGTCAGCGGGTTGGCGACCGCCGTCTTCAGGTCGTCGAGCGAAGCGCTGGCGATCTGCTCGCGCGAGGGGAAGGTCCAGCGCTGGTCGCCGCCATGCATCAAGCCGCCCAGGTCGCGACCCAGGACCCCGCCGGTGGTGCTCTGCAGCTGGTCGTGCAGCGTGCCGTAGCTGGTCTTGACCCGGTTGAAGGCTTCCGGACGCCAGCCGGGCTCGGTGGCGAAGGCCGTCAGCACCTGCAGTTCGGTCGACAGATCCTCGGGGCGCGTGCGGCCGTTCAGGGTGAAGGCGTCGTCTTCGACGCCCAGCTGGGCGTTCCAAATCTTGCCGGTCAGCACCCGCTCCATGTCCTGGGCGGAGATCTGCTTGAGGCCGCCCTCGACGAAGGCCGAGCCGGACCACAGCGGGCTCTGCTTGTCGGAGGGCAGGTCCAGCAGGCCGTGGCCGGCGCGGACCTTCACGACGACCTGGCCCTCGCGGAACTTGGTCGGCTTCACGGTCAGGCGCACGCCGTTCTCGAACCGCACGAAGACGGCGTCCAGGTCGCTGACCTCCTTCTGCTCGGCCACCTTGCCGGTCGGGCCGAAGCTGGAATAGGGCCACACGGTCACGCCCGGCGCGGCCGGCGGCGTGACGGGCTGGGCCTTGAGGTCTTCGTAGGCCTTGAGGATCGCCGGCTCGCCGCCGTCGACGTTGCTCGGCGCGGCGATCACCAGCAGCGGGCCCGAGCCGGCGAACGACGACTTCAGCACCGCATTGACCCGCTCGGCCGTCAGGCCCTTGGTGATGACGTCGAAGGCGGCCAGGTTCTGGCTGGGCGAGGTGATGACCTCGGCGTCGCCGAGGGTGTCGACCAGCTGGTTGGCCAGGACCGGCGTGCGCTGGGTGGCTTCGCCCGCGGCGGCGGCGGCCAGGCTGGCGCGCAGGGTGGCGATCTCGCGGTCCAGTTCATCCTGGCGAACGCCGTACTGGATGGCGCGGCGCTGCTCGGCGTCGAGCGCCCGCATCGCGTCCTGCCACTGCCCCGGCCGGGCCGTCGCGCCGAGCGTCGTCACTCGCACGGCGCCGTACTGGTCGCCCTTGAAGGCGCCGCCGGCGATGAACGGCGGCTCGGCCAGGCGGCCGAGCGCCTGGAGGCGGCGGTTCAGCACCGCGAAGGCCAGGTTCTCCAGCATGTCGCGCTCGTCCAGCGCCTTGGTCTCGACCAGGCCGTCGGGCTTGCGGGTCCAGGTCATCTGGACGCTCCACGGCGCGCCGGACTCGACGATCAGCTTGGCGGTCGGGCCGCGCTTGGCCACCGGACCAACGTCCGGAGTCTTGCCCGGCTGGCCCTTGCCGGCCCAGTCGCCGAACCTGGCCTTGATCTTGGCCTCCATGGCGTCGACGTCGAAGTCGCCCACGGCGACCAGCACCGCCCGCTCGGGACGGTAATAGGCTTCGTAGAAGTCGCGGATGCGCTGGGCCGAGGCGTTCTTGAGAATCTCGGTCTTGCCGATCGGGATGCGCTTGGGCGGCAGCTGGCCGTCCATCTGCGCCGACAGGGTCTTGATGGCGACGCGGTAGCCGGGCGTGTCGCGGGCGCGCTCTTCGGACAGCACGACCCCGCGTTCGCGATCGACCGCGTCCTGGGCGATGGTCAGCTCGCTGGCCGCTTCGCGCAGCAGCATCAGCGAGTCATTGACCGTGCTGTCGTCGGTCTTGGGCAAGTCCAGCTGATAGGTCGTTTCGTCGAAGCTGGTCTGGGCGTTGGTGTCGGCCCCGAAGGCCAGGCCATGACGCTCCAGGATCTTGATCATCTCGCCTTCGGGCACGTTCTTCGAGCCGTTGAAGGCCATGTGCTCCAGGAAGTGGGCCAGGCCCTGCTGGTCGTCGGCCTCCATCAGCGAGCCGGCGTCGAACCACAGGCGCAAGGACGCTTGAGCGGGCGGCGTGGCGTTCTTGCGGATCGCGTAGCGCATCCCGTTGGGCAGCACGCCAAATCGCCAGGCCGGATCGGGCGCGATGTCCGACAGGGCTTGCGCCCACTGGCCCGGCTTGAGGTCTTCCTTGCGCGGTCCGGCCAGGACCGGCGCTTCAACGGCGGCCTCGCGCTTCAGCGACGGCAGCGAAGGCTTCGGAATATGGGAGCAGGCGGCGAGCGAGAGGCCGGCGGCGGCGACAAGCGCCAAGCGCGAAGCGCTGATCATCGAGAATCCAAGGCAGGCAAAAGGAAGCCGCACCTTGGCTGTCCCGCATGGCGCGCGCAAGGCGCGACAAAGGCGGGTTTAGGTCCTTATCCAATCAGGCGGCGGCGACGTCGCCGGTCTGCCGGCGCAGGCGCCAGAAGCGGATGGTGCGCAGAGCCGCCTCGCGCGGCAGGGCGGCGTAGAGCTCGCCATAGGCCTTGGCCCGGCCCATCACCTCGTCCGAAGGCTCCAGGATCAGCAGGGCGAAGGTCAGGAACAGCGCGCGGTCGAAATCGGCCGCCTTGCAGATCACCGACAGGGCGTCCATCTCGCGCCGCTCCAGGATCTTGCGGGCGGTGTGGAAGTCGACGTCGGCCAGGTCGGCCAGCGCCACCAGGAACAGGGTCGTGCGCTTGGCCCGCAGCATGTTGGCCAGCATCTGCGGGGAGATCGGCCCCTTGGCGCGCAGGGCCCGGAATTCCTTCTCGGCCTCGGCGTGGTCGGGCGGCAGCGCGCCGTCCTGAGCCGCGATCCGCTTGCGGCCCGCCGCCAGCGCCGCCTCGAGGGTCGCCGGATCGACGCCGGCGTTGCGCGCCAGGATGCGGTCGCGCAGCCGCGCCTCGGCGACGAAGTACATCTCGTTCAGCAGGTCGACCGGCAGGCTGTGGCGATCGATCACCGCCTCGTGCAGGGCGGGATTGGCGGTCGCCCGGTCGACGACGGTCTCATGCGCCTCGCGCGACAGCACCGCGCCCTCGTTGCGCAGCAGGACCCCCAGGGTGTCGTCGTCGCCGCGCGCGACGATGGCGTCCGACACGACGCTGGAGACGCTGGGGCGCTGCGAGATCGCCCGCAGGTGGTCCTGGCCCTGGGTGCGGGCGACGTGCAGCAGGTCCTCGTCGGTCAGCGCGCCCGAGCCCCGTAGGATCGGCGCGGCGACCGCGATGCTTTCCGAGGCCAGGGCGCGGGAGAGACCGCGCGGCGCGGTCTGGGCGTCGCCGAGCCGCTGGGCCAGCTCGGCCTTGACCGCCTCTTCCATGTCGCCGGCCAACTGGCTCAGCACGTCGTCGAACAGCTCCATTTCCAGGGCGCTGTGGCCTTCGCCGGCGAAGAACATGTCGGTGACGCCGCGCAGCAGCTCGCGCCGCTTCTCGCTGGAAGGCTCGTTGGCCAGGGTGATCAGGTCGTGGAGGCGGGATTCCATCAGCGCGCCTCGCCACGCGCGAAAGAGGCTTTCCGATCGGCGAGAGCGGCGGTGAAAGCGGCGACGCGCATGAACATCCGAACCGAAAGAACGTGGCTACTTTCGTAGAGCCCGCCGCTTAATCTTGGCCTAACGACCGCGCCAAGTGTTGAGAAGTCGACGCTCGATGATCTCCATCGCCGCGTTCAGTCCCACGCCCAGGATGGCCAGGGCGACGAGGGCGGCGAAAACCTTGGCCGTCTGCAGGCGGTTGTAGGCTTCGAGGATGCGCCAGGCCAGACCCTGGGCCCCGCCGGACCCCGCCACGAACTCGGCCACCACGGCCCCGATCACCGCCAGGCCCGCCGCCACCTTGTGGCCCTCCAGCAGGGCGGGAACGGCCGACGGCAGGCGCAGGCGGATCAGGCGCTGCAGCGGCGTCGCGCCGTAGAGGTCGAACAGGCGGCTAAGGTCGGGATCGACGGCTTTCAGGCCGGTCAGGGCGCCCGAGAAGATCGGGAAGAACGCCACCACCGCGGCCAGGCCCGTCACCGCGCGGCCGGGATGCTCGATGCCGGCCCAGATCGTCACCAGCGGCGCGATCGCGACCAGCGGGGTGACCTGCAAGGTGACGGCGATCGGCCGGACGGCGTCCTCCAGCAGGCTGTTCAGGCTGACCGCCAAGGCCAGGGCGCAGGCGACGACGCTGGCGATCACGAGCGCGATCAGGGCCGTCGACAGGGTCGCCCAGGCCGAGCTCAGCAACAGCGGCCAGGACTCCAGGAACGCCGCGCCGATCGCGCTGGGCGCGGGCAGCAGATAGGGGGGGACGGCCAGGGCCCGGCAGGCGACCTCCCACCCGCCCAGCAGGGCGGCGACCAGGATCAGCGGGGCGAGGATCCGCTTCACGCCGCCGCCTCCGTGGCGCGGGCCAGCAGGGTCGAGACCGCCTCGGCCGCCGCGCGGAAAGCCTCCGTGGTGCGGAAGCCGGGCGGGCGCACGGTCGGGCCGTCGATGGCGATCTCGCCGGCGATGCGGCCGGGGCCGGGCGTCATCACCACGACGCGGCGGGCCATGTAGACGGCTTCCTCGACATTGTGCGTGACGAAGACCACGGCCGGCGACAGCTCGGCGGCCAGGGCCAGGACGTCGTCGGCGAGGGCGCGGCGGGTGATCTCGTCCAGCGCCGCGAACGGCTCGTCCAGCAGCAGCAGGCGGGGGCGGGTCACCAGCGCGCGGGCCAAAGAGGCGCGCATGGCCATGCCGCCCGACAGCTGCGCCGGCCGGGCGGACAGCGCTTGGCCCAGACCGACCTTGCGGAGGGCTTCGTCGGCGGCCGCGAGGGCGTCCTTCTTGGCGAGGCCCGTCAGCTCCAGCGGCAGGGCGACGTTGTCTCGCGCCGGGAGCCACGGCGCCAGGGTGGGGGACTGGAACACGACCGAGGTCTCGCCCTTGCCGGCGGCGCGCGCCACGCCGCCGCGCGTGGGCGCTTCCAGGCCCGCCAGCAGGCGCAAGGCGGTGGACTTGCCGCAGCCGGAGGGGCCGACGAGGGCGACGATCTCGCCGGGCGCGAGGGTCAGGTCGATGGGGCCGAGGGCGCGACCTCGAGCGTAGTCGACCTCGACGCCGACGAGGCTGGCGATCGTGTCGGTCATTGGCCCTTGGGCAGGAACTGAAGGGTGTAGGCCTTCTTGTAGTCCATGGTCTTCGGATAGACGCCTTGCTCCGAGGCGACCTTGAAGAACTCTGCCCAGCGAGCGTCGCTCATCTGGCCGATCTCGCCGTCCTTGCCGACGATGCCGTAGGACCGCATCTTCTCGCGGGCCTGGTCCAGCACGTCCTGGGTCATTTCCGGATTGTCCTTCAGGATCGCCGCGTCCCCGGGCTTGGGATCGCCGTAGAGATACGACGTCCAGCCGGCGGCGGTCGCCTCGACGAAGGCCCGCACGGCCGCCGGGTTCTTGGCGATCAGGCTGTCGGGGACCAGGGCCATCGAGGCGTAGGCGGGATAGCCGCTGTCGGCCAGCAGGAAGACCTCGGGTTTGATTTTGCCTTCCTTCTCGATCAGGTAGGGCTCGCTGGTGGCGTAGCCCTGCTGGATCACGCGCTTGTCGGCCAGGAATGGCGCGCTGGAATAGTTGTACTTGCGCACCTGGTCGTCGCCGAAGCCGTACTTGGCCTTCAGCCAGACCCAGAAGGCGGTGATCGAGGCGTCGGCCAGCAGGATCGGGCGACCCTTCATGTCGGCGATCGAATGGATCCCCTGGCCTGGGTGGGCGATCAGGACCTGGGGGTCCTTCTGCATGAAGGCGGCGACGGCCTTCACCGGCGCGCCCTCCTTGGCCAGGTTCATGACGATGAAGCTGTTGGAGCCGACGCCGACATCGACCGCGCCGGTGGCCAAGAGCTGGGGCACGTTCACGGCCGGGCCGCCCTGGATCAGGGTCACGTCCAGGCCGCGCTTCTTGTACTCGCCGGTGGCCAGCGCCTGGTAGTAGCCGCCCAGCTCGGCCTCCGCCCGCCAGTCGGTCGCCAGTTTCAGCTTGGTGACGCCGGCCGGCGCGGCGTCCTTGCTGGGCGCGGGAGAGCAGGCGGTCAGGGCGGCGAGGCTTAAGGCGGCCCCCAGGACGACAAAGGCGCGACGGCGCATCGAGCGGCTCTCCCCACGGTTCGCGGTGAAGTTAGGGGCGAGCCGGCCGACTTCCAAGCGCGAAGGCGAACGAGATCAGGCGGCGGGCTTGCGCCGCCAGCGTTCGACCTTGGCGTACAGCGCCTCGCGCTGGACCGGCTTGGGGATGTGATCGACCATGCCAGCGGCGTAGCAGCGCTCCACCTGGGTCGGCAGGGCGTCGGCGCTCATGGCGATGATCGGCGCGGCGCCGAAGGCGCCGGGCAGGGCGCGGATCGCGCGCGTCGCCTGCAGGCCGTCCATCTCCGGCATGTGCATGTCCATCAGGATGAGGTCATAGGGCGTCTTGCGCGCGCGCTCGATCGCTTGGCCGCCGCTTTCGGCCTGGTCGACGTCATAGCCGGCCATGCTCATCAGGGTGGCGGCGATCTCTAGATTGATCGGATGATCGTCGACGACCAGGATCCGACCCGCCGCGTTCCGAGCGGCGGGCGTCGGCGCGGGCGAAGCCGCGCGCTCCACCGGCTTGGCCGTCAGTTCGAACCAGAAGCAAGAGCCGCGCCCGGGCACGCTGTCGACGCCGATCTTGCCGCCCATGGCGTCGACCAGCGCGCGACAGATCGCCAGGCCCAGCCCAGTCCCGGCGGGCATCCGGCTCAGCGCCACGTCCGCGGAGGCGCGCTGGAACAGCAGGGCCTGCTTCTCCAGGGCGATGCCGACGCCGGTGTCCATGATCTCGAAGCGAAGCCTGTCGCCGGCGGCGACGGCCTCGATCATCAGCCGCACCGAAATGCGCCCCTGGTCGGTGAACCTGACGGCGTTATTGAGCAGGTTGATCAGCACCTGGCGCAGGCGGTCGGCGTCCAGAGCGTGGCGCCGGTGGTCCGGATCGATGATGTCGACATCGAGCTCCAGGCCCTTGGCGCGGATTTCCGGCGCCATCATCGCCGCGGTCTCGCGCACCAGGTCGGCCGCGCAGGTTGGCTGGAGCTGCAACTCGATGTGGCCGGTCTCGACGCGGGACAGATCCAGGATGTCGTCCAGCACGGTGACCAGGGCCGCGCCGGCGCTGTCGATCAGGTTCACCTGGCGTCGGGCGTCGGGCGAGAGGTCGTCGCGCTTGGCCAGCAGCTGGGCGAAGCCGAGCACGCTGTTCAAAGGCGTGCGGATCTCGTGGCTCATCGTGGCCAGGAACTCGGTCTTGGCCTGGGTGGCGGCCAGGGCGCGGGCGCGGGCGACGCGGGTCAGTTGCTCGCGCCGCTGCAGCATGCGCTTCAGGCGATCCTGTTGCGCCAGGACCAGGCTGGCGGCCATGCAGGTGTAGAAGAGCACGGCGATGAAGATCTGGATCGTTCGCGCCTGCGCTGTCGGGCCAAGGATCGCGTTGAAGCGCGGTGAAGCGCCTGACATGGCGATCGGCAGGGTGATCAGGGCCACGATCAGTGAGGCCATGGCCGCGCCCCGCGCGCCGAGGCGATAGGCGGCCAGCAGGGCGACCGGGAAGATCAAGAAGGGGGGCGCGCCGGACAGGGGGTGCGCGCAGAGCAGGGTGACGGCCGCCACCGCGAACAGCAGCGCGCCCTGCTCTCGCAACGAGATGCGATAGGCCCGTCGATGTTGGGCGTCGATCAGCACCAGCGCCGTCGGCAACACGACCGCCAAGCCCAGCGCTCCGCGCAGGAACCAGTCGATCCAGGTCTTCAGCAGGGGCTCGCCGAAGAACAGCGACAGGATCGACGCGCAGATCGCGGCCGAGACCGCGGAGATCGGCGTCGTCACGGCGGGCAGCGCCGCCAGGGCCCGCATGGTCCGAACCCGCGGCATGCGTCCCCAGAAGCGAACGCAGACCCACCAGACCGCGACGCCCTCCAGCGTATCGATCGTGGTATAGAGCAGGGCGCGGGTCAGGCTGTCGCCGACGAGAAGATCGGCCGCCATGTGGAAGGTCACGAAGACGCCGCCCAGGGTTAGCCGGCGCTGGGGCGTCAGAACCACCAGCCCCGCCGCCAGCAGGGCGTTGGCCGGCCAGAAGGCGGCGACGCCCAGCAGCGTCCGGGTCAGGAACTCGCTGAAGAACAGACCGCCGATCAGGGCGACGGAAAGGCCCTGCAGCAAAGCCGCCTGCCTCTTACGCTCATGCTGCGCCAGCCTCTGCGGCATACGCGTTTCGTCCCCCAAACCGCCGCGACTTGGCGGCAATGTCTGATCACGTCGGATCCGCGTCGCGCGAGTCCGACGTTCGCCGGCCTTCCCGCTCAAGGGGGGCGGCGACGCGACCATTCAATACGCCTGCTAGACGAGGGGGTGCTTGCTTATCGAGGGATGTGTCGTTTGGCCGCAGGACGCCTCCGCGGCCGCCACTTCCTGACGATATCGTCCCCGTCCCGCCCGTGTAATGGGTCGCGACGACAATGCATGCCGCACGGCGTAATTCAAGAGGGCTATAGTCGTATCAGGTCGTGATGGAGAGTGGTTAAGACGTCGCGCAGCAATATATGGGATCAGCTTGCCGACAGGCTCTCTTTTTTCTCTTCGAGTTCAAGCCAGTCCATCTCGGCTTGTTCAAGATCGGCGCGCGCCTTGTCCAGAGCCTTCATGGTTTTGTCGAATGTCGTCGGATCGCGGCTGTAGAGGTTAGGGTCCGCCAGCGTTTCCTCTAGCTTGGCGATGATCGCCGGACTCTTGGCGATCAGGGCTTCGCATTCCTCCAGACGCCTCTGGTCCTTGTATGAAAGCTTCACGCTTTTTTTCGGAGGCGGCGGCGCGGCCAGGGCGGCCTTGGGCGCGGAGGCGGAAATCGGCTTGCGGACGGCGCTGAAGAAGCCGGGGTTCTGGTCCATCAGGTCGCTCCAGCCGCCGGGCGTCTCGACGATCTTGCCCCGGCCGTCCAGCGCGATGGTCGAGGTGGCCAGGCGGTCGATGAAGTCGCGGTCGTGGCTGACCAGGATGAGGGTTCCCTCGAAATCGGCCAGCAGGTCCTCCAGCAGGTCCAGCGTGTCCATGTCGAGGTCGTTGGTCGGCTCGTCCAGCACCATCAGGTTGGTCGGATTGGCCAGGGCTCGCGCCAGCAGCAGGCGGTTACGCTCACCGCCCGACAGGCTGGTCACCGGCTGGCGCAGCTGGGCGTCGGTGAACAGGAACTCCTTGGCGTAGCCGGCGACGTGCTTGGACTGGCCGCGCACGACGATGGAGTCGCCGCCGCCCGGCGTCAGGAAGTCCCAGACGGTGATCTTGTCCGACAGCGCCATGCGCGCCTGGTCGATGTACGAGACCTCGAGATTGGCCCCGAGCTGCACCGAGCCGGCGTCCAGGGGCAGCTCGCCCAGCAGCAGCTTGACCAGGGTGGTCTTGCCCGCGCCGTTGGGACCGACCAGCGCCACGCGGTCGCCGCGCAGGATGCGGGTCGAGAAGTTCTCGACAATGGTCCGCTCGCCAAAGCGCTTGGTGACGCCCTTGGCCTCGACCACGCGCTTGCCCGAGATCCCGGCGGACTCGACCGCCATGGTCATGGTTCCGCGTTGATCGCTCTGGCGGTCCTTCTTCTCGGCGCGAAGGGCCAGCAGCGCGCGGCGGCGGCCCTCATTGCGGGCCCGGCGACCCTGGACGCCACGCGCCAGCCAGGCGTTCTCGCGCTCCAGCACCTTGTCCAGCCGTCGCGCCTCTTCAGCTTCGGCCGCCATCACGCTGTCCGCCCAGGCCTCGAACTCGGCGAAGCCCTTGTCCAGGCGGCGGATCTTGCGGTGCTCCAGCCAGAAGCAGCGCTCGGTGACGCGGTTCAGGAAGGCGCGGTCATGGCTGACGATCAGCACGGCGCACTTCGAGGCGGCCAACTCCTCTTCCAGCGTCTGGATCGCGAAGATGTCGAGGTGGTTGGTCGGCTCGTCCAGCAGCAGCACGTCCGGCTGCTCGGCGAAGGCGCGGGCCAGCGCGGCGCGGCGGGTCTCGCCGCCGGACAGGCCCTTGGCGGCCTTGTTCGGATCGAGACCGAAATCGGTCAGGGCCGCTTGGGCCTCGTAGTCCTGGGCGCCGCCGGCCGTGGCGTAGTCCAGCAGGGTCTCGCCGGTGATCTCCGGCTCCTGGCCGACATAAACGACCTTGGCGCCGGGCTGCACCGAGCGCTCGCCGCTGTCGGCCTCGACGCCCTGGGCCGCCAGGATTTTCAACAGGGTCGACTTGCCCGCGCCGTTGCGGCCGACGAGACAGGCGCGCACGCGCGGCTCCAGCGCCAGGTCGACGCCGTCGAACAACGGCTTGGCGCCGTCGGCGAGACGGACGTCCTTGAGGGCGAGTACGGGCGCGCGGGAAGGAGAGGCCATGGTCGTCACGGATATGGAGCGGGAGGATCGCGAAGGCGAGGCCCTATCCCAGGCGCGCGTCGGAGGAAACGGCAAATCGCGGTCAGTCGGTCACGGGGGGCCTGGACCGCTTGTCGCGTGGTGCGACAAATTTCCCCCGTTAACGTGACGCAGAACTCGGCTTTGCTATGAGCTGGCGTACGTGAAGCGGAATGACTTGTCTTGAAGTCTGGCGTTGACAGCATCGTGGCTTCAGAAGTCCAGGCGTCGCTCGCGCTGGATTTCGACTCCTTGCGCCGACCGGTCTGGGTCTTCGACGACGTCCGCAAGCGCACGCT
>Ga0247725_1001164_pt1 | contig 14283 bp, 11 predicted proteins | sample OKSTACKMCFT3sol_FD_183021 | JGI IMG/M metagenome (GOLD analysis project Ga0247725, IMG submission 183021) | Subsurface sediment microbial communities from gas well in Oklahoma, United States - OK STACK MC-FT3-sol | ecosystem: Environmental > Terrestrial > Deep subsurface > Rock core/Sediment... | reverse complement strand
GCACAGTCGCTGATCGCCCAGTTCGCCCACGAGCAGGCCCGCGAAATCGCCGACCTGGCGTACTTCGAAGCACTGGTGCATGGCGTGCTCGACAACCGTCGCGACATCGACGAAGCCCTCGGCCCGTACCTGGACCGTGGCATCGACGAAGTGGACGCAATTGAACGCGCCGTGCTGCGCCTGGCTGGTTACGAACTGCGTTACCGCCTGGACGTGCCGTACCGCGTGGTGATCAACGAAGCCATCGAATCGGCCAAGCGCTTTGGTTCCGAACATGGCCACACCTACGTCAACGGCGTGCTGGATCGTGCCGCCGTGGAATGGCGCAAGGTCGAATCGGGTCACTGACCCACCTGTGGTAATGCCGGCCGCTGGCCGGCAACTGCAGGGATCCTGAGGTTGCCGGCCAGCGGCCGGCACTACCGCCCACCGCGCACGGCGCGGCACGTACAAACGCGGGAGCGCCCCATGTCCCTGGCCGAATTCGCCCTCATCGACCGCATCCGCGCCCGCACCGTTGAGCGCGACGACATCGTGCTCGGCATCGGCGATGACGCCGCGCTGCTGCAGCCGCGCCCGAACGAACAGCTGGTGGTCACCGCCGACACGCTCAACAGCGGCGTGCATTTCCCGACCGAAACGCCGGCGTTCGACATCGGCTGGAAGACGCTGGCCGTCAACCTGTCCGACCTAGCGGCGATGGGCGCGCGCCCGGCCTGGTGCACGCTGGCGCTGTCGCTGCCCGAAGCCAGCGAAGACTGGATCGATGCCTTCGCCGATGGCTTCTTCGCGCTGGCCGACCAGCACGACATCGCCCTGATCGGCGGTGACACCACGCGTGGCCCGCTGTCGCTGTCGGTTACCGCGATGGGCCAGGTGTCACGCGGCCAGGCGCTGCGTCGTGATCGCGCACAGATTGGCGATGACATCTGGGTCAGCGGCACCCTCGGCGATGCTGCCGGTGCGCTGCGCCTGTGGCAGCAGGGCGCATTGAACGTCACCGCCGCCACCCTGCTGGCGGACTACGAAACCCTGCGCCTGCGCCTGCTGCGTCCCACCCCGCGCGTTACCCTGGGCCTGCGCCTGCGTGCATTCGCGCATGCCGCCGTGGACATCTCCGATGGCCTGCTGGCCGACCTGGGCCACATCGCTGCACGCAGCGGTGTACGCGCCGAAGTCGATGCCGATGCATTGCCGATGTCGTCGGCACTGCGCGAACTGCTCGGCCGCGATGGCGCCCGTGACTGCGCGCTGCACGGCGGCGACGACTACGAACTGTGCTTCACCGCCGCCGCCGACCAGCGCGACGCGCTGCACTACGTGGCCGAATCGCTGGACGTGCCGATCACCCGCATCGGCCGCATCATGGAAGGGCAGGGCGTGCACACTGAAGGCCACGACGGCCCGAGCGGATACGAGCATTTCGCCTGACACACGAGAACGCCGGGCATGGCCCGGCGCTACCGTGTTGCTCTGGTAGGTGCCAACCTTGGTTGGCACGGATGTAACCGCTCTGCGCGCCGCCTCGTTGGCGTAACCCTTAAACGTGCGGAACGGGCGTGCCACTTCTTGGCCGAATCGCTGGACGTGCCGATCACCCGCATCGGCCGCATCATGGAAGGGCAGGGCGTGCACACTGAAGGCCACGACGGCTCGAGCGGATACGAGCACTTCGCCTGAGTGCGGCAGGGATTGGTGTCCTGCCGGTACGCGGCTGCGGGCAGGGGGCCTTGGTGGCCGGCCATGCTGGCAGCACGGGCGATGAGCATTTAGGAATCCTCCGAATTCGCCGCTGCGCGCTTCGGCTTACAACTATTTTCATAGCCGGGCGTTTGACGCGACGGCACACTTCACGCTCCTGAAAACGAGCGGTCCCATGTCACGTGTCGTCCATGTCCTGCTGCTGTGTGCGCTGGCTTTTCCCAGCCACGCCAGCGCACCGCAGATCAATGTCGGCGTCCTCTTCGACTACCTGCAGCCCGGCAGCAGCAACCTGCTCAAACGCATCCGCAATACCGGCGCCGGTACCGCCTACGTCCGGGTGGAAGTGGCAGAGATCGTTTTCGATGCCGATGACAAGCCCGTCGAAGTTCCGGTGGATGCGCCATCGCTGGTGCGCAACGCGCCTGGGGCGCATGGGGTCATTGCCAGTCCCAGTCGCCTGATCATCGCAGGCAACGGCCAGCAGGCCACACGTCTGGTGTATCGGGGCCTGCGCGACGAGGAACGCTACTACCGCCTGCGCTTCGTGCCGGTGGCGCCCAGTGCCGAGGAATTCTCGCTCAGCGAGGAACAGGCACAGCAGGCCGCAGAGCTTTCCTCGGCCATCCGCGTGTTCACCGGCTTCGGCACCGTGCTGTTCATCGCGCCACAACACCCGCGCTATGACACACGCATCGAATCCGGCCAGATCCACAACCACGGCAACGCCACCATTGTTCTGGAAAACCTGCGCCAGTGCGAGCGGGCCAAGGTCGACGCCTGTACGCCCGGAATCATCGTGCACGTACGCCCCGGCCGCTCTCACCTGCTGGCGTCTGACGATACGCATTTCATCCGTTACGACCTGAAGGAGGGCGAACGCCAGCGCAGCATCGACAGCCGCCGCTGACCGTCCGTCCCCCACCAACGCCATTGTCCCGCCCGGGCCCGCCAGGAGTCCGATGGGACTGCTTTGCCCTTTTCCTGGCTTTTGTACCCACTCACCCTGGAGTATCTGAATGTCCTTCTTGAAACACGCGATGGCGGCTGCGGCAGTCCTGCTCATCACCCCGGCCGTCAGCTTTGCGGCTACCGAAACGAAATCGATCACCGTCAATGTGTCGGCTGACGTTCCCAACGTCGCCGGCCTGCAGGTGTCCACGCCGGACGGCTGGGAAGGCCTGCCGCAGAATCTGCCGTGGGATACCGCACGTCAGGTGCTCGGCGAACTGACCGGTCGCGTGATCAACGTGAAGTCGCCGGCTGCCATCACCGCCTATCTGTCCGCCCCGGCGCAGATGGCCTCGGCCGCGGACGTCGTGGATCTGGCGGTGAAACTGGACAACGTGGTCGTGCCGGCAACGGCCGCCGCCAAGATCACCGTTGCCAACGCAGCCCAGGCTGCATCCGGCAAGTCACTGGCCTTCGCCATCGCGCCTACCGAACCGGGCGGCGGTTACAAGCAGGGTACTTACGGCGGTCAGTTCCACATGATCTTCGAAAGCGACATCTGACGCCTGCCGAGCTCTGTGCCTTCCTGCCCCACCGCGCGTGCGGCAGGAGGGCCAATGCCATCTATGCGCCTTTCACACCTACCTCCGCGACCGGTTCCGCTGCGACTGGCGGTTGCCATTGCCGCCCTGCTTGCTGCTGCCTCGGCGCAGGCGACCGCAGGCGCACCAGACGCACAGGTCAGCCTGCTGGAGCAGCGCGACCGCATGCCTGCGGAGTTCCGCGAGCATCTGTTCGGCAATCCGCTGACCGTGCGCGTGGAACTGGACGGGCAGTACCTGGGCGACGCCGAAGTACTGCTGCATGAAGACAACCGCGTACAGCTGATCGGCTTCGTCGAAAGCATCGACAGCCCGTGGCCGCAGAGCGAGCGCACTCGCTGGGCCGAGCAGCTGGCCGAACCGCTGCCGCTTGGCATATGCGCGCCGCAGTGCCGTGGCCTGGCCGCGCTTCACTACAGTCTGGCCAATTCGCTGCTGAGCCTGTTGACGCCGGCAACTGCCAGTGCGGAACAACGCAACATTGCCCTGCCGGCGTCCGGCAGCCACGGCTTGATCGTACGTAACAGCCTGGCCGTGCATGGCGGCCAGGACCAGCCGGCCAGCGCCCGTTACAGCGCTGAACTGAGTGGCAGCATCGGTCTGTGGAGCACGGTTGGCAGCTACCAGTATTACGCCCAACCCGGCAGCACGGAGCACTATCTCAGTGCGTTGTATGCACAACGCGAGCTCGGCGATCATTTCGTCCGCGCGGGCTATTTCCTGCCCACGTTCGAGGGCATCATCCGCCAGCCACGCGCGCCGGGTACGCAGAATGACACCGCGCTGGGAGTGATGTTCGGTTCGTCGGATGTACTGCTGGCCGATACGCGCAGCGCCAGCGTCTATCCGGTCTATGTCACCGCCAACCGCGAGGGTGTGGTGGAGATTCTGCGCGACGGCAACCTGCTGTCCACACAGGCCGTGAAGCCGGGCGTGCAGGAGATCGACACGCGTCGCCTGCCAGGCGGCATCTACGATGTGGTACTGCGGGTCATTGAAGACGGCCAGGAGGCCTCGCGCGAAACCGCCTCGATCCACAAACCCAGCCGTTGGCGTGATCCCACTCGACGCTGGCGCTACAGCGCGTTCGCCGGCCAGCAGCGCAGCCTGCTCGACAGCGATCGTTCAATGCAGGAGGGCGGGATCGCCGCCGGTGCGGTGGTCAACTACCTGTTGCACCCGCGCGCAGTGGCCGGTGCCACCGTGCAGCAGATCGGCACGCGCCGCGCCACCGGCCTGTCGATGGACTGGCAGGCCAGTGATCGCTTCAGCGCCTACACCAATTTCTACACCTCCAGCGATGCCGGGCGCGGCGTGGATCTGCAGGGACTGTATCGCTACCGTGCCGGCTCGGTGGTCGCCAACCACGCGCGCAGCTGGGCAGAGCAGCGTCATCGGCTGCCCGCCAGCGAGGGTGCGCCGCCACGTTGGGAAACCCGGGGAGGCTGGCAGGACACCACGTCCGTATCGATCACCCATCGCTTCAGTCACCGCGACAATGCGAGCCTGCGCGTGGCCCGCAGTTCCGGCTTCACCCGTGGCACCGGCATCGACGTGTCCTACGGTCGCCGCGAGACCCTGTTCGGCAGGCATGACGTCAACTGGCGTGTCTCGGCCTACGACCGTCCGGGCAGCCGCTTCACCCACTATCGCCGCCAGCGCGGCATCGATCTGACCGTCAGCGTGTCACTCGGCAGCGAGCGCCGCAGCTACAGCGGCAGCCTGGGCAGCCGGACCGGCGAAGCCGGCCAGCGCGACGGCTACGTCACCGCGGTCGCCACCCAGCGTGTGGATGGGAAGATTCTGCGCAGCGTCAATGGCATGGTCACAGCTGAACGCAGCGGCATTGGCGCGGGCGCCGGCGCCTATCTGCAGAGCCCGCTGCTGGAAGGCGATGTGCAGCTGTATCGCGGTGCCGGTTCCGGCCACGTTGGCGGCAGCGCCAACCTGGACAGCACCGTGGTGATCGGGGGAGGACATGCTGCCGTGCTGGGCCAGGGACGCAGCGGCAGCATGGACACCGGCATCATCGTCGACGTGCGCAGTGACTTCCCCGATATCACGTTGCGTGCCGACGACAGTCGTGGCGGTGGCGTGCAGCTGCGCCCGGGACGCAACTTCGTTCCGGTCACCGCCTATCGTGCGGGACAGGTGCAGTTCGACTTCCACGGCCGGCACGCACCTGCGGCGGCGCTGCAGCCGTCGACCATCAGCTACCACCTCAACAAGGGCGGCGTGGTGCATACCACGGTGGATGTACTGCGCACCTTCACCGTGATGGGGCAGGTACTGGATGCCGATGGCAATGGCATGCGCGGGGTGCAGGTGATCAACCACGCCGGCCGCAGCGTCAGCCAGGAAGAAGGCTTCTTCACCCTTGAACTCAGCGCACGCGCGCCGGTGGTGGAGCTGCGCTACCCGAACCGGATCAGCTGTGTGCTGACCATGGAAGAGGGCCGTCACCCGCGCGAAGGCGATGTACTGATGGTGGGCGGCATCGGCTGTCCGCCGTCGGTGGTCGCGCACTAGCCCATTGTTCCGACGAACCAGGCAGGTCTAAAGCATGACTATTGGCATCCGGCTGTTCCCGTTGCTGGCCGTAATGGCGGCGTTGCCTGCCACCGCACAGGTGGTGGACGTCAACGTCACCGGCGAATTCAGGCCCAACGCCCTGGATCCGGGCGATACCGCATTCCGCAACACGACACCCCGGGGCAGCTTCTGCAACTGGAGGCCGGCCGAATGCGATAGAAACGGGGCGTATATCTTCGATCTCGGCAACCGCGAGTACTGGCGCAAGGAAGGGCCGAGCGACGACACGTCAAGGCGTGATACCACCTACATCCGCTTCCCGCCGCCGCGTACGATCACCCTGCAGGAGGTGTCGAGCGGACGCACCTTCGAGGCGACCATCAGCTTTGTGGCGCTGTCCATGCGCATCAACTTCGGTGGTGGCGCCGATCCCTGGTACCACGGCGTCAGTGGAGGTTGCACGGCCATCCGCGGCGCCGGTGGGGTTGGATTTTCGCTGGGTGGTTGGGCGGCGCGGACGCCAGCCAGCCCCACCGAGTGCTACAGCACCAACACGCGGTATGCCCGCAGCTACTCCTACAGGAACGTGGGGCTCGGCATCCACGTCAACCTGCCCAATGCAATGACGCTGCAGGACGGCCGCTACGTGGCCCAGGAAACCTGGACCACCGGCGGCGCCGGGGCCGACATCGATCTTGGCGACAACATCACCGGTGTCGAGGCCGTGCGCATGAACTTCGTGTTCGATGTGATCCACGATTTCCAGGTGCGCTTCGCCACCGAGGCGCCGCGCGTACAGTTGGCGCCCGAAGGGGGCTGGTCGCCCTGGATCGATCATGGCACTGCGCCGGCGAGGCTGCGCCAGGAGCTGCCGTTTCATCTGACCACGTCGATGGACTTCAGCATGAAGCTGCGCTGCCAGCACCACGTCGGCGACCAGTGCGGCATTCATGATCCGCAGGCGGACAAGCAGGTGCCGGTGGACGTAGACGTCACCCTTCCGGGTATGAACAACCTGCGCGATGGTCGTCCGGCGCAGAACACCGTACTGCTGGCCGATGACAGTCAGGCACCGCGCTTCACGCCCGATGGCTACCTGATGCAGCGCCGTTCGACCCTGCGCTTCACCGCCGGGCGTGAAGCGGTGCTGGAGATGGTGAAGACGCCGGGCTCGCGCTGGGAAGGAGACATGACCGTGTTGTTCGACGCCAATCCCTGAGCCTGGGGCAGGGATTGGCGTGGCCGAGGTGCCGCGGAAGCTGCGCTACGCCACCCGCAACTGCACATCCACATACTCGGCCAGCCCACGGCAGGCCAGCAGCAGCCCTTCGCGCACGTCATCGCCCACCTGCTGGTCGGCATCGCCGTCCACGCGTACACGCTCGATGGCGTGCAGCAGTTCCAGCAGCAAGGTCAGCCCGGCATTGGCGCGGTCGATGCGTGCCATCGCGAAACCAAAGCACTGCTTGCGTCCTTTGTCCGGCCACGGTTGGCCGTCGGCGGCGTCCACGTGGCGGATGCGCTGCAGGCAGCCGAGCAGGGTGATGCCTTCGTTGGCGTGGGTGCCCATCGTGCTGCCCAACGTGGTTTCCAGTGCTTTGGCCAGATCATCCGGCAGGCGTTCGACGGCGTCGCCCAATGTGGCGAACAGATAGGGATAGAGCGAAGAAGTCATGGCGGCGTCCTTGAGTGTGAAGCAAGGGGCCGCCCTCGCGTTGGGCGAGGGCGGCGGACGGTGCGTGGTTGCAATACCGGTGGCAACTCTGCGAAACGCCGGCGGGCACGAGGCCCCCACGCACCGCCCGCCATAGGGCACGGACGGATTGCCTGCCGACGCCGCCCAACAAGGAAAGAGCGACGCCGACAGGCAAGCGTAAACAACAAAGTTGCCAAACGGGATTGCAAGCCCGTGCCACCCGTTGTCGGTGGCGCGCCATGACGTGCACGCAGGTGCTGCTATACCAATCAGAAAAGTTTCAATTTCGAAAACGTTGCAGACGCGTATCGCATGCGCTGGGCGAAGTCGAGCACGCCCGCGCGTGCCAGTTGCGACATTTGTTGTAGCGCCGAGCGCATGCTCGGCTCATCGCGATCTGACCGAAGAGCAGCCGAGCCTGGCTCGGCGCTACAGAAATCAGAAAGCAGAACGGCGCCGGATCTCTGCGGCGCCGTTCGTGTTTACATCACCACTTGTAAGCCGCGCTCAGGTTCGCCGTCGCTTCACGGTACCCACTGTCACCGCGCATCACCCCGAACCCGCCCCAGGCACTGAAGCCGGAACGGAATTCCACGCGCGCACCCGCGCTCAGTTCATAGCGGTTGCGCGGGATTCCGGCCTTCAGCAACTCGTCGTCGAAGGCGATGCCGTTACCGGCACCATCGCGGTACCAGTTGGCCGCCAGATACGGGCTGACCGAGGCACCGGCCGCACTGCGGCCTTCACCCTGCAGGCGCAGGCCTGCACGGCCGGACAAACCACTGTCGCCCAGGGCGCGCACCACGGTGCCATTGGTTTCGGTGTGTACATCGGTGCTGGCGTCGGTGTAGACCAGCTGCACCTCCGGCTGCAGGCTCAGCGCCGTGCTACCGATCTGACCGATGTTGAAGCGATAGCCGGCTTCCAGCGACGACTGCCAGATATCCGAGTCATAGCGTTCCTCGGTCAGGCCTTCGCCCTGTACGCGGTTGCGAAACTGGCCGCGCTGCACGCTGGTATCCACATACAGCGCCTCGGTCCTCCAGTTGCCGTACACGCCCAGCGCCCCCCCTTCCACCCTTCCGCGTGCGCTGAAGCCGGTCAGCTGCGAACGCGAGGTGGCGCTACTGCGTGCAGCGGTGCCCATCACACCCACGCGGCCACGACCGTTGTCGAACACGCCGATGTCTGCGCCCAACTGCAGGCGCGAACGGTCCACGCGCAGGTCCAGCTGGTCATCCACGGCCGCCAGCTTGCTCTGGTTGGCATCCACGCGCGTCCAGCCGCGCACCCCCTCGGTGGCGGGACTACCGCTCTGGCGGTCGTGCCAGGTATGGCGCAGCAGTTGGTCCAGCGCGAACTGGTTGGCCAGGTAAGCACCGGCCTCCGGGCGCAGCACTGGCACCGGGGTGATTGGATCAATCGGATCAACCGGGTCGATTGGCGTAACGGGGGTGCAGTCCGGCAGGGTCGGGTCGATCTTGCACGGGTCCGGTTCCGTGGCTAGTTCAGAACGCAGGTACCAGTTGCCGTTGGCATCCTTCACTAGGAAGTACTCGTACTGACCGCCCACCGCGCGGCCGACCAGATCGAACTGAGCATTGGACGCACCACCGATATCGATCAGCTCGATGCCGCGGTCGGTCTTGGCACCGGCACCGCCGGCGTTGAGCACGCGCACATTGGCCTGGCCGTTGGCGTCGCCATTGATCACCAGTGTGTCGGTCAGCGAGGTGTCATCGCCCAGCTGGGTGTTGAACAGCAGGGTGCCGCCGTTGCCGGTGAACGCATCCAGGCTGAGGGTATTGAAGCTGCTGCCATCGCCCAGCGCCACGGTCCCGCCCGCGCCAAGGGTAAGATGGCCGACCGTGCTGTGGCCGGTCATCAGCCAGGAGCTGTCGCGGTCGATGCTGGCCGTGGTGACGTTGGCGAAACGGCCATCGATCTGCGCCTTGTTGCGCAGTACCACGTCCAGGCTGCCGGTAACGCGCTCGGCGTCGAAGGTGATGTCGCCCGCAAGGCGTGCGTCATCCACCGTGAAGTGAACTTCGGCTTCGGATGTGGTAACACCATCGGGACGTACCAGCAGCAGGTGGCCATCGCCGCCGGACAGCTGCGAACCGTTGGCGACGGTGATGTCGTAGCGCACCAGCCTGCGCGGCGCCACCCAGATGGCGGCACCGTTGTCCGAGGCCACCTGGGCGTTGTCCACGCGCAGGGTGATGGGCTGACCGAGCACAGACGAAATGGTTCCGCCCAACAGCAGTACGCCGGAGTTGGCGCCTTCCACCCGGGTGCCGTTCTGCAGTATGGCGGTTCCCTGCTGCAGTCGCACCGCGTGGCCGTTGCTCAGGTTTACTGCACCCGGCGACGCCTCAGCGCGAACGAAAGAGGAATCGACGATGACGGTGCTGTTAGCGTCCGGCCGGCTGGGCGACTTGTCGAGGTAGATGCCGACGCTGAACCTGGCATTGGCACCGACCGAATGCAGGGTGCTTCCAACAATGTGTGCGGTGGAAAGGTCGCTGACCACCACGCTGCCGTCACGCAGCCCACTGTTGGTCATATCCAGCGTTGAACTGCCCTGCAGCACGATGTCGGCCCTCCCGCCACTGGACAGCGCTTCGACGCGGCCGTTGCGCAGCGTTACCTGTGAATCGGTGCTGCGGATCGTCTCCGTACGACCCTTTTCGACAGTCAGGCTGGAGCCATTGATTAGCGTCCAGGCTTCAATTGCGGTGCTCTCGCGCACGGTCGCGGATTGGCCATCCAGGTTGCGTGCCAGCACGGATGTTGCAGGAAGGGTCGCCAGGGCCAACAGCAGGCACTGGGTGAGGGGGCGCATGGTTAGGCACTGGGGACGTGCAGAATGACGGCGCATGGATCACTCCTGATCGGACGAATGTGTCTGGTTTGGACAGCCGCGTCATCGGCCGTCCCCCATCTCATCCGGGTGGCTTGATCTGTCGGCGATGCTATGCCAAAGACGACCAGGCATGTCCACTTCGACTCAAATTGTTCCGGCTCAGGTGTCGCGGTCCCATGCAACTTGTTGCAAAGTGTCGCGATCGGCTTCCTGCGTTGCTTGAGGGTTCAGCGTGCGCCGGCACCGTCGCCGGCCGGCAGATCCAACTGCTGCGTGGGCTGCAGCGACTGGATGAAGCCCTCATCGTGGGAGATGACGACCAGGGTGCCCGGGTAGGCGTGCAGGACCTGCAGCAGATGGGCACGAAGGCTCATGTCCAGGTTGTTGGTGGGTTCGTCCAGTATCAGCAGGGTGGGCGGGTGGGCCGCCATCAGGGCCATCGCCAGGCGTGCGCGTTCGCCCCCTGACAGCTGGCCGATGGTCGTCTGCGCCGGAGCCTCACCACGGAACAGGAAGTCGGCCAGATGCAGGCGGCATTCGGAGGGGGTCCATTGGGGTTGGCATGCGGCCATCGCCTGCACCGGCGTCAGCGCGCTCGGCAGTGCATCGTAGTGCTGGTCGATCAGCGCGACCTGCTCCGCCGCTGGCAGCAGCCAGTCGCCCTCACGCTGGACATCGGTGGCACCCTGCAATGCGCGGGCGAAGGTGGATTTGCCGCTGCCATTGTCGCCGGTCACCAGCAGGCAGTCGCCCACCTCCAGGCGTACCTGCAGCTGCTGCACGACCAGGGGCGCGTGGTAGCCGCATGCGCCGTCGGTGACCTGCACCACCACGCCCTCCCGTCGCCAGCCCGCGGGAAGCTGGAAGCGCGGCGCGATGACCTCGTCGCGCTGCAGCTGCCGGCGGCGCTCGGCGATGTCTTCCTGCACGTCTCGGATCTGCTGGCGTTTCTGTCCCGCCGTGGTGTTACCGCGCTCCAGCTTGGTGGCCGAGCGCACCGTGCCCCATTTGCGCTGCTCCACCTTCACCGCGCCACGCTTGCGTGAGGAGGCGGCGCGTTCCTGTTCGCGCATGAGAGCGTCGTGAGCCTGCGACTGCGCGCGGTCGAGGTCGCGCACGGTACGATCCAGCGCGTCGCGTCGGCGCTGCAGTTCCAGCTGGTGGTCGTGGTAGCGGCCCTGGAAGACCTCGATACGCTGGTTGTGGATATGCCACAGCGTGCCGCACAGCGCCTCGATCAGGGCGGCGTCGTGTGAGGCAATCATCAAGGTGCCGTGGTACTGGCGTAGCCGGGCCAGCAACGAGCGCCGTGCGCTGCGGTCCAGGTGGTTGCTGGGTTCGTCCAGCAGCAGAACATCCGGAGCTGCATCCAGCGCACGCGCCAGAGCATGGCGCATCTGTTCGCCGCCGCTGCGCGCCGATCCGTCCAGCACGTGCTGCGGCACGTAGGCAACAGATGCCCCGTCGCGCCAGTGGATCTGTCCTGCGCTGGGCGCTGCCTGTCCGGCCAGCATCCGCAGCAGGCTGCTCTTGCCGGTACCGTTGTTGCCGATCAGCGCGACACGCGCGCCTGCGGGCAGTCGCAGGTCCACGCCGCTGAAAAGCGCGCGGCCGTTGAAGTGAAGCTCGATGTCTTGCAGTTGCAGCATGGTGCGTAATCTCCAGCAGGCAGGCTGTTGACGGCCTGATCATCCACCGCAGGGTGCTGTTGCAGGATGCCTTACTTCAAGAGCCTGCGCGGCGGCTATTGCAGTGGCCGTCTACGCGCGGGCAGCCTGTCGTTCCTGGGCGGGGCAGTCACGACAGAAGAAGTTCACCCTGCCCTGTGGAGTCGAGCCTACGCCTGGCTCCACACGGAACCTCACGCCGGCGGCAGCACCTTGCCGGGGTTGAGGATGCCATCCGGGTCCAATGCGGCTTTGATCGCGCGCATCGTCATCAGCGTTTCCGCACTGAACGCCTTGGCCATGAAATCGCGCTTGGCCAGGCCGATGCCGTGTTCGCCCGACAGCGTGCCACCCAGCGCCAGCGTCAGCTCGAAGATCTTCGGCAGCGCGGCATGCGCGCGTGCGTTTTCGTCGGCATCGTCCGGGTGGTACAGGATGTTGACGTGCAGGTTGCCGTTGCCGGCATGGCCGAAGGTGACGATGGTCAACGTGTACTCGCGTGCCAGTGCCTGTACCCCGGCGACCAGATCCGGGATGCGCGACACCGGCACCACCACGTCTTCGTTGATCTTGCCCGGCGCCACGCTGCGCAGCGCGGGCGACAGCGCCTTGCGCGCGGCCCACAGCTGATCGCGCGCGCGACCTTCCATCGCTACATCCAGTTCGATCATGCCGTCGCCTTCGGCGGCGTTGGCCAGTGCCTGCAGCAGATAGGGCAGGGTGTCGTGGTCGCCATCGGCTTCGACCAGCAGCATCGCGCCAGCGTCGGGTACGTCGGCACCGTTGAGGCGCAACAGCTCCAGGCTGCGTGCGTCCATGAATTCCAAGCGTGTGGGAACGACTGGCTGCGACATCAGCCGCGACACGGCAGCGGCGGCGGCATCGGCATCGCGGTACAGCACGCGCAGGCCAGCCTGGCTGACCGGCAGCGGGGTCAGCTTCAACGTGGCTTCCACGATCAGTGCCAGCGTGCCTTCGCTGCCCACCAGCAGATGGGTGAGGTCGTAGCCGGTGGCATCCTTGGTGTAGGCACCGCCGCAGCGGATCACCTCGCCGGTACCGGTCACCGCCACCAGGCCCAGCACGTTGTCGCGGCTGGTGCCGTACTTCACCGCGCGCGGGCCGCCGGCATTGCAGGCGAGGTTGCCGCCGATGCTGCAGATCTCGGCGCTGGAAGGATCCGGTGCCCAGAACAGCCCATGCGGTGCCAGTGCCTGCTGCAGCGTTCCGTTGAGCACGCCCGGCTGCACCACGGCGCAGCGGTCACCGGCGCGGATCTCGACGATGCGGTCCATGCGGGTGAACGACAGCACGATGCTGCCCGGCAACGGCACGGCCGCGCCGGTGGTGCCGGTGCCGGCGCCGCGTGCGACCAGCGCCACGTGATGTGCACGGCAGGCGCGCACCAGTGCCTGCACCTGTTCGATGCTGGCGGGCAGCGCGACGGCGGCAGGGCGTTGATGGCGCCAGGAATTGTCCTGTGCGTTGGCCTCCAGTGCGCTGTCATCCATGCGCCAGCCCTCCGCGCCCAGCAGGGAAGACAGTTCGGCAACCAGGGCAGCAGGCAGGGCAGGACTCATGACGGATCTCGTGGGGTAACAGGAGCGGGTTGGATCAGTTTCCAGGCGACGACGGCGGTAGCCAACGGCAGCCACACCCAGCGCAGTTCAGAGAGCAGGGTGGCCACGCCGCGCGCGCTGAAGAACTGTGGGGCGAAGGGTGAAACGCGGATCGGTCGCCACGGGGCGAAGAAGCGGTGTTCGCTCCAAGGCCAGGTGAGGGCGACGCCGAGGCCGCCGGAGGTCATCGCATCCAGCAGTGGGTGGCTGGCAGCACAGACGAAGACGAACACCGCAGCTTGTAGGGTCGATGTTACCGTTGGCCCTGCCTTGGTAGGTACCAACCTTGGTTGGCACGAAACCGCCGACCAAGGTCGGCGACTACCGGAGCTGTGTGGCGCCGACCAAGGCCGGCCGCTACCAAAGAACGCCAGCGCTGCGGCCAACGCCGCCAGCACGAACGCAAACAGCAACGAATGGCTGGCACCGCGATGTCCGAACGCATCGGCGTAAGGAATGTGTAGTGCAAAGGCCAGTACATCGGCATCGGGCAGCATGGCCGCGATCACACCGGCAGCAAGCAGGCGCGGCGGGATGCGGCCACGATCAGCGGCGCACCAGAGCGCCAACGGCACAGCGGCATGGGTGATGATCGAAGGCATCAGTCACGCACCGTGGTCGTGCCGGCCAGGCTGCGCTCTGGTAGGTG
>Ga0247725_1001163_pt1 | contig 14293 bp, 13 predicted proteins | sample OKSTACKMCFT3sol_FD_183021 | JGI IMG/M metagenome (GOLD analysis project Ga0247725, IMG submission 183021) | Subsurface sediment microbial communities from gas well in Oklahoma, United States - OK STACK MC-FT3-sol | ecosystem: Environmental > Terrestrial > Deep subsurface > Rock core/Sediment... | reverse complement strand
TGGCCGCCGAAATGGAGCTGGACTATGTCGCCGTGTCCTTCCCGCGTGACGCGGCGGACATGGAATACGCCCGCCGCCTGCTCACCGAGGCCGGCGGCAACGCCTGGCTGGTGGCCAAGATCGAACGCGCCGAGGCGGTGGCTGACGACGCCGCCCTGGACGGCCTGATCCGCGCCAGCGATGCGGTGATGGTGGCCCGCGGCGACCTCGCCGTGGAAATCGGCGACGCCGAGCTGGTCGGCATTCAGAAGAAGATCATCGCCCACGCCCGCCGCTACAACAAAGCGGTGATCACCGCGACGCAGATGATGGAGTCGATGATCCACAGCCCGATGCCGACCCGCGCGGAAGTTTCCGACGTGGCCAACGCCGCGCTGGACTACACCGACGCGGTGATGCTGTCGGCTGAGAGCGCCGCCGGCGAGTACCCGGTGGAAGCCGTGGAGGCCATGGCGCGCGTGTGCCTGGGCGCCGAGAAACACCCGACCAGCCAGAAGTCCAGCCACCGTATCGGCCGCACTTTCGAGCGCTGCGACGAGAGCGTGGCTCTGGCGACCATGTACACCGCCAACCACTTCCCGGGCGTCAAGGCCATCATCAGCCTGACCGAGAGCGGCTACAGTCCGCTGATCATGTCGCGCATCCGCTCGTCGATCCCAATCTTCGCCTTCACCCCGCACCGCGAGGCACAGGCCCGCGTGGCGCTGTTCCGTGGCGTCTACACCGTGCCGTTCGATCCGACGGCCATGCCGGCCAACAAGGTCAGCCAGGCAGCGGTGGACGAACTGCTCAAGCGTGGCATCGTCGAGCCTGGCGACTGGGTGATCCTGACCAAGGGCGACAGCTACCACGGCACCGGTGGCACCAACACCATGAAGATCCTGCATGTGGGTGATCCGCTGGTCTGAGGCATTGCCCCCACAATGTCAGCCCTGAATAGGCCCTGCTTCCCGCACAGCAGGGCCTACTCAAAGTGCCGTCGCTAAGGCAAGCTGATAGCCCCTCGATCATTCACGACATTCATTCGACATGCCTGATCTAGCCCCAAACAGCCGTATAACCCGATCGCCAGACCTGATCGCAACAGAGATGGATGGCGATATCGTCATGATGCATATCAAGAGTGGTCAGTACTTCGGCATCAGTGGCGTCGGCCCACGCATCTGGGCCCTGCTCGAGCAGCCAAAGACCCTTGATGAGCTGACCAGCGCCATCGTCAACGAGTATGTGGTCGACGAGCAGACATGCCGCACCGACATACAGGTATTCGTCAAGGCACTTCTGGATCAGGGCGCAGCCCAGATCACTTGAAGCCCCTGACATGTATGCCCGACTGCGCCGTCAACTGCACAATTTCTTGCTAAGACCACGTGCCCAGCGCTGCATGCTGCCCGTTGCCTGGCTGCTCCTGGGAATTGGCAGGGCGCTGGTCCTGCTGTTTCCGTTTCGTGTCCTCAGCAGGCTACTGGGCAGGCCACTGGGCCCAAGCCCTGCATCCTCTCTACCCAGCCCACGGCAAACCAGACGTGCACTGGAGATTGGCCGTACAGTGCGCTGGGCGGCCTGCCATACGCCCTGGAGCTCCAACTGTTTCGCCCAGGCCATAGCTGCCGGAATTCTCCTGAGGGTGACAGGTATCCCCTACGCGGTCTGCTTCGGCTTGTCCCGCAACCAGAACAGGGAGCTGGCGGCCCATGCCTGGGTCACTGCGGGCGCCGTAAGGGTCTGCGGGGGTAATGGATTTGCCGGCTATACCGTGGTGGGTTGCTTCATCTCCTGGGGGCACGAGAGTTGATGGCTTCTTTAAACGCTGCGAAAGCTTTTGTACGTCTGCTCAGACGAGCGCCGCCCCGGCAGGTCAGCTGGCTTTTTGCCCTCATGGTGCTCTGCGGGCTAACGGAAGGGCTCGGCATCGCCATCGTCATTCCGCTGCTGCAGGTCATGCAGCCGTCGCCGGAGGCGACCGGCAGCCTTTCGAGCATGCTGCTTTCCGCCTCGGGCACCTTTGGTGATCTGTTAAAGCCCGCACCGCTACTGACACTGTTCGTTGCACTGGTTTGTTTGCGCAGCCTCATCCAGTTCGGCCGTGAACAGCAGGCCGTGCGCTTGCAGCACGCACTCGTTGACCACCTTCGCCGCGCCTGCTTTTCCGCACTGCTGCATGCCGAGTGGCGCTGGATCATCAAACGTCGGCGCAGCGATCTGGCGAGCCTGCTCCTGAACGACATAAACCGGGTTGGCCATGGTCTCAATTTCGGCCTTGCCGCACTCGCCACCCTGATGACGATGGTGGTCTATCTCACGGCAGCGGCATTGCTGTCCTGGCAAATGACACTGTTGGTGCTGCTGAGCGCCGCTTTGCTGTTATTGATGCTCAACGGCCAGCGCCATCAAGCCCTGAAGCTGGGTGAACAGCTGTCCGAGGCGTTTCGCACGATGCATGCAAGTGTCCAGGACAGCCTGGCGGGTATCCGCCTGAGCAAGACCCTGGGCCGTGAAGAAACTCACCTGGAGCAGTTCGAGCAGGCCATGCGCAACCTGCGCGGGCAACAGGAAGCATTTTTGGCCAGCACCGGCAGGACCAGGGCACTGTTTCAGTGCTCGGGAGTGGCATTGCTGGCGCTGTATCTCTATATGGGGCTTGAGATCTGGTCGATCGAGGTGGCCCAGCTACTGACCCTGGTACTCATATTCGCTCGCCTGATCCCACTTCTGGCGACGTTGCAGCAACAAGTACACCAGTGGCTGCACGCATTACCGGCACTTCTGGCCAGCGAGAGTCTGCTCCAGCAGGGCATGGAAGCTACCGAGCAGGTGACTGACGCCGCTTACCCCTGGCAAATGCGACACGCCATCAGCCTGCACAACGTCGCCGTGAAATACGCAGAACGCGAGCATGCAGCACTGGACTCAGTAACCCTCGAGCTGCCTTATCTGAGCACAACAGTCGTCATCGGGCCATCAGGCTCGGGCAAGAGCACACTCGCCGATATCGTGGCCGGCTTGCTCGCTCCGGATGCCGGGACGCTCGCAGTCGATGGCATTCCGATAGATGCCGGCAATCGTCTGTCCTGGCGCCATAACGTGGCCTATGTGACGCAGGACATTTTTCTGTTCAACGACAGCATCCGCAGTAACCTACTGTTTGCCTGCGAGAGCGCCAGCGAGGCCACTATGGAAGAGGCCCTTCGCCAGGCAGCGGCCGATTTCGTCTTCGACCTGCCACAGGGCCTCGACACCTTGATCGGCGATGAGGGCGTCAGCCTTTCCGGCGGTGAGCGGCAACGCATTGCCCTGGCGCGCGCACTCCTGCGCAGGCCCGAACTGCTGATTCTCGACGAAGCCACCAGTGCGCTGGATCATGACAACGAGCGACGCATTGGCGACGCCATTGCCAGGCTCCAGGGGAAGGTGACCCTGCTGATCATCAGCCACAAATCCACAGCACTAGAGCACGCCACCCAGGTGATCGAACTGGATCGCGGTCGGTTGCTGGAGCGTTGCAGCAGCACTTCCACTCCACTCATTCAGGAGCCCCCGAGATGTCTCGGCAGCTAGCTCAGCGACAGCTACTCACACTACTGGGAGAGCCACCCGTCACAGTCTCTGAGTTGAGCGAGCAGGACTGGACGACCCTGATCGGCATGGCCAGCCGGCATCGCCTGCTGCCATTGCTGCACTGGCAGCTGAGTCATATCGATGCAAAGGCCTCGATACCGCCATTGGTACTCGAGCGATTGAGCAACGCCTATCGCAATGCCACCCTGCAGAGCCTCAAACAGGGCGCGGCACTTCGGCAGGTCACTCAACTGCTGGAGGCGGCCGGCATTGACAGCCTGGCACTCAAGGGGGCGTATCTGGCTTTTTACGCCTACCCCACTGCGGGCCTGCGCCCCATGCGCGACTTAGACATTCTCGTGCCGCATGCACAGGCTCTAGAGGCTTTCGACTGCTTGCGACAGGCAGGCTTCAAGCAGCCGGAACACGCCAAAGGGCAAGCCGAGAACTGGCTGGGCAAGCATTGGCACCTGCCGCCATTGATTGATAACAATGGGGTCTGCGTCGAACTGCATACCAGTGTCTATACAGCAGGTGACACAGATGATTGCCTGAGCCAAAGCCACTTGCGCTCCCGCGCGATCCAGGCTCAGGCCTCCGGGGCACCGGCAATGAAGGTGTTGTCCCCCACCGATCAACTGCTGCATCTGATCGTGCATGCTGCGTATCAACATCAGCTCGACAACGGCCCTTTGATCATCAGCGATATCGCCATGCTGCTGACCAAGCACAGCATCGACTGGCCGCTGTTCTGGAACCTGGCTGAGCACGGTGGTTACCGCAAGGGCTGTCATCTGCTACTGGAAATGACCCGTCAGGCCTGGCCGCGGCTGGATATTCCCCTGGCGAACGCCGAACAGCATCCCAGCGAAGAAGTCATGGAGGTCAGCAAGCACCTGTTGCTGCATGTCCTGGAGTCACGCCGGGATGCCTACTTCCTAATGTTGCTGGGCAAACAGGCGCGGCTCTCGGAGAAAGTGAGCCTGATCGTCCAGACCCTGTTTCCATCACGCGAAAAACTGCTCAGCACCCAGGGCACCCCCAACTCAACGCTAATCGGCTACTGGATGCGCTGGCAGCGCTTCTTCACCCAGCGCCTGCCGGAATACCTGAGAGCCAGGCGCAACCCGCAGCTGGGCGAACAGACACGCTTGTTGGCGGCCTACGAACAGTGGCTTGACTCGTAGGCAGCTACACCATTGGCGCTGGCACGCACACTTAGCTGACGACGTGCTCGGTACGCCAGGGAAAACCTGAATTTTCAGCCCTTTCAAAGTGTCTGGGTGGATAGGCTGGAGCCCATATGCCCATCGTGCTAAAGCGCTGCTGGTGTGGCTAGGTTCAATCAGGGCTCATCAATAAATCACGTGCTTTATCCAAAGCGATCACGGCAACCTGAGTATTGCGCTTGAAATGCCCGACAGAGAAAGCTGGTACGATCGGACACCCGCACCAAGGAGATGCCCCCGCATGCAACCCAAAGAGCTTGAAACCGTTACCGCCAGCGAGCAAAACGAGCAGGTCGACACCTGCGAACGCCAGCCCTACCAGGCGCCCAGCCTTGTCCGACTTGAATTCAAGAACACCGAGGCTGGCTCAATTGGTACACCCGAGGCGGGTATATTTTCCTGACCCCTGTTAGCGCCATTTACCCGGCACTACCACACCGAAGATAATCGCTGATCAGCACCCGCCACGAGAGCCATAGCATGCAAACACAAGACCTTGAAAGCGTTACCAAAGCCGAGCCAAACGAGCAGCTCGACGTCCACGAACGCCTGCCCTACCAGGCGCCCAGTCTTGTCCGACTGGATCTCGCACACACCAAGGCGGGGGGGCCAGGCGCAGGGGATGCAAGTATTCTGTCCTGATTGCCAGCCGACAGGCCCTTTGCAGATTTGACCGTCCACTGCATGGATGCAGGATGCCGAAGTCACGGTAGCCTCAACGGCCCGCCAAACCGCTACTAGCGATTGTCCGGTTCGGCATAGCGGATGAAGTTGCCCATGGCGACACCCCGGAGCAGCTTTAGACGATAGCGCTTAATGGTCGCCATATCGGCCCAGCCCTCTTCGGGCCAGTTTTCAAGCAGCGCCTCCAGAGCGGGGAGATCGAGCAACTGGGCCGCGCGACGATGTTGGCGCAGCTGCCGCAATTGCTCGCGCAGACGCTCACGATCAGCGCCAAGTCCCTCATACCAGTCAGCGAACTGATACCCCTTGCCGCGCCCCTCGAGAATCTCCTCGGGTAGCACGTCAGCCATCAGCCGACGCAACAGCCAGCGCGGCTTCCCATCGCGCAGATACTGCGAGTCCGGCACACCCAGGCAAAACTCCACCAGCCGCCGGTCGCAGGTGGGGTCGCGCATTTCCAGCCCACGCACGTTCGCCGCAGCAAGCGCCGCGCCGGTGTCAATGCGACCTAGCACGGCCAGGCGCATGGCCCTGCCATCGTGCCAGGGGCGGTAGCTGAGATCCCAGCCCTTGGCATCGGCGCGCCGCTGCAGCCATCCCGCGGTCAACTGCTGCTGGTTCACCGCCGTATAGCGATCAAGCCCCCCGCCAAAGTCGCCACGCCGGATCGCCACCTGCTGCCAGAGCCACGCTGGCATCGACGCGCCAACCGTACGCAGGACGAGGCCGCGCTTGCGCCATTGCGGATGCGTGCGCTGGTAGGCACACAGCTCACGCCACCATTGCAGCCATCGCCCCTTGCGCCAGAGCGACGCCATGTAGGGATAGCCGTGATAGGAAATGGACATGTTGCCCATCTGCCCGTTCAGCATCACCTTGCAGCCGCGCGCTTGTGCGTCGCGCTCGATGGCCCGCAGCCAGACGTTATTGCAGGGGTTGACCGGGGGCTGATCCAACTCGTCGATCGACTCATCCAGCAAGGCCAATGGGGACTCGCCAGAGGAGCGCAGAATCACATGATCGACATTGTCGAAACGGCCTGCCAGCAGCGCTGCCACCTTGCTTTCGTCGCCATGACGATCGCGCGGCACGGGCCCTGTGAAACCCTCTCTGGGCGCTGCCGTATAGGCAGTCAGGCGCTCGCCCCTGTGCGCCAGTTGGCGCGCGGCGTAGGCCGTTACGGTAGAACTGTCGAAGCCAGAACTGAGGTGTGACGCCACGGGCCCGCTGCTGCGCAGGCAGGCCGATACGGCCCGCTGGAGGTGCTCGTGCAGCGCCTCTACATAGTCCTCGTCACGCGTGAAGCGCACCTGCGGGCCACTCCCCAGGCGTCGGTGGACATGCGTGGAAAGCTGATTGCCCTCCACCAGCACGAACTCCCCCGGATTCACCCGCTGGATATCCTTGAACGAACAGCCCGCCATCGGCAGCAGAGCCAGCTGTTCGAGCACGCTCTGCTCATCGACACTGCGCGGCACACCCGGTACGCAGAACAAGGCCTTGGGCAGCGAGGCAAAGGCCAGGAATCCGGACTGTCGGTGCCAGAACAAAGGCTGACCGCCCATGACATCACGGGCCAGCCAAAGACGCCGGCGCCGCGGTTGCCAGCAAGCCATGGCGTAACTGCCCTCGATGCGCTCGAGGGCCTGGGTGTCCCAGCGCTGGCAGGCCTGCGCCAGCAACTCGGCGTCGGCCATGCGGCTGGCCAGGCGCGGGTCCAGCGCCAACTGAGCAATCAGCTCGTCACGATTGTCCAGGCGCCCCGCCAATACCACCAGACAGTCGCCGAGCACGACGGGCTGACGGTCATGCTGATCTTCTGGCGTGGTACGCAGCAAGGTGCGCACCAGCCCAGCTCCAGCGCCCTGCCAGGTGTCCTGGGCATCGCGCCCGTAGGGCGCAAGTATGCTGCTCATGCGCTGCAGTACATTGCGCTCCAGCGCTTGGCCGTCAAAGCGAACGATACCGGCAATGGCACTCATGCGAACCTCTCCTCGCGCAGGCCCTCGAGCAGCTGTGGTAACTGCTCGAACAACACGCCAAAGATCGCCTCCGAGCTTTGCAGCCTGAGGCTGTTGCGATAGTAGTGGGCAATGCCCTGGCTCATGCCAATGGCTGCCAGATGAATCGGCCCACGCTCGATCATGGCGATGCTCTGGTGCAGGTGCCTGCGCAGATAGTCAGGGCCATTGGCCGCGACGGTCGCCTCGTCATGCGGAGCCCCGTCGCAGAACACCAGCAGAATCTTGCGCCGCTGCGGCTGTTTGAGCAGGCGACTGGCCGCCCAGAGCAGCGCCTCACCATCGATGTTTTCCCCCGCGAGCGGGGCCTGACGCATCAACAGCCCGCCGCTGGCGCGCCAGGGCTGCTGAACGCTTTTGTAGACGAGGTAGCGCGTGGCATTCAGTCGCCCCGGCAAGGCCGGCCGCCCCGCCGCCAACCAGGCGTCATGCACCGGGTTGTCCTGGACGGCGTAGCGCGTGCCGTAGCCCAGCACCTCGCACGACACACCGGCAGCCTCGAGTGCACGCACCGCAAGGTCGACCGCCAGCAAGGTCATCTGCTGCGGCAAGCCGCGCATCGAACCGGACTGATCGAGCAACAGGGCAATGCAGGCATCGGTCAGAGGCGCCTGTTGCGGCTGGCGGAATATGGCCGTGTTGGCACTGGTCACCACTGATGTCAGGCGGCGAGCATCGAGCATGCCTTCGGGCTGATCGAAGCGCCAGCGATGCTGCTGCAGGCTTTGCAGACGTTTGCGCAGCTGCTGGGCAAGGCGCCTGGCTTGCGCCTGGACCTCGTCGCTCAGGGCCGCCTGCGGCTGTTGCGCCAGAGCCCTCAACTCGCGCACGCCCAGCACCTCGTCCCAGGCCTGGGAAAAAACCCGATAAGGTGCCTGCTGTTGCTCAGGCCAGTGATCAACCGGACGTGAAGGCAGGTTCTCCCGCCCCCCGGCCGTCGCGCCGGCAACCATGGGCAGTGTGGGTAATGGCTGCACGGATGCAAATGTGCGGGCATAGGCCTCGACCAGAGGCTTGATCACCCGAGCGAAGGCCTGGGCATCGGCCAACTGCAGACGCGCCTCGGACAACAGAATGGGCAGCAGCGCACGCAGTTGCTGCAATTGACGCTGGCGTCCGCGCTCAAGCAGACGCGACAACCAGTGGCCAGCCGTCTGATCGGGAACCTGCCATTGCCCCTCACCCAGCTCACCGCCCGCCAGGGCGATGCGAGCGCACTGGTAAAGGTGCGCGGCAGGCGACAAGGCGTTGGGCAACGGCGGTAGACACGCGAGGTTGTGGGCCATGCCCGGCAGATGCTGGCTGGCCAGCGTGTCCACCCGCGCCTGTTCGATCACCCTGTACCAGGGCTGTTCAAGTACGGAGAACAGCGCGGCGGCCTGTGCGTCATGCCAGCGCTGCCAGGCAGCGTGAGCATCACTACGGGATCGATCCGCATGAGCAACGGATACCCCGGGCGTGCCGGCATAGATGGCCGGCCAAGCCTGTAATGCTCCGGAGGCCGAATCGCCGCTCATCGGCCTGCGTCAGGCAATTCGCGCGCAAAGCAGCGCTGGTACAGCTCGGCAACCAGCGGCCGCTCGGCCACGTCACAACGATTGAGAAACGACAGACTGAACGCCTGCGCCATGTCTTCGAGCAGCACCAGGTTCTCGCCCCAGGCCAGCAACGTGCGCAACGAGAGCAGCGAGGACAGTTCGCCCTGCTCATGCGCCTGGCGACAGAGCCATGCCAGTTCGAGCATGCCCCTGACCTGCTCCTGGGTCAGCGTGGGCAGCCGCGCGTGGATGATCCGAGATTCCTGCTCCTTACCCGGGTACCCCAGCTCCAGCATGACATTCCACCGGTCAAGCTGCGCCTGATTGAGCACCTGCGTACCGGCATAGAGCCCCGCGCCATCACCACTGCCGGCCGTGTTGCCAGTGGCGAACAGACGAAAAGCCGGATGTGGCGTGATGACCTGATTCTGATCCAGCAAGGTCAGACGTCCATCGGCCTCCAGCAGGCGCTGGATCACGAACATCACCTCGGGACGCCCCGCATCGTACTCATCGAGCACCAGCGCCATCGGGCGCTGCAGTGCCCAGACCAGCAGGCCGGGCACGAATTCGGTGACCTGCTTCCCATCACGCACGACCAGCATGTCACGCCCGATCAGATCGGCCCGGCTGACATGGCCGTCGAGATTGATGCGCAGGCAGGGCCAGTTCAGCCGGGCAGCGACCTGCTCGATATGCGTCGACTTGCCACTGCCATGCGGCCCGTACAGATAAACACGGCGACCATGGGCAAAGCCCAGAAGAATGGCGCGACAGACATGCGGGTCGAACTGGAAGGCGGGATCGACCACCGGCACATGATCACTGGCCTGGGTGAAGGCAGGCACCGACCAGGGTAGCGGGCAACCGAAGGTCGCCTGAGGGTCACATAGCGTATCGGGAGACTCGCTGCCGGCCTTACTCATCAAAAGCTCCACTTTCCAAATAACCGAAACGCTCCATCATCGGCGCATGAGCATGCAGAATGCGCTGGATCTGCTGAGGGCTCAGCATGGAACGACCATAGCCGCTCTTGCCTTTGTTGAAGAAGGGGCGATCGAAATACCTTTCTTTAAAGCCACTACGCTGCTCCTGCTCAGCCAGCACCTTGAAGTCACTGAAACACAGTGCTTTGGCAACTGCCTGCGGATCATGGGGCAAGTTCAGGAAACGGGCTGCTGCCGTGAATGTATGAAGTGGCTTATCGAGCATGTCTTCATAACGCATGACATGGACGGGCACATCCGTCTGCTCGAGCCAACTACGCACATGTCCTGACCAGCATGACATCCGCTGACTGGTCTGAGGGCGGTAGCGCTTCAGGTTGCGATTGAGGACAGACTCGCTATCGAGCGCGATGGCCACCGCCCGTTCGAGATCACAGCCAAAATGGCTGGCCAGCGAGGGCACGACATCCAGCGGATTGCGCACCAGGTACACGGCGCCCGCCGTGCCATGGCGGCCAATCAAAGGCGAACCATCGGCGCAATAGCCATAGGCATCATGAATCTTGACGTAGCGGGATTGGCTCTCACCCCACTGGTAAACGGCAGGTCTTAATTTCTGTAACTCGTCATCACTGAGATCCGCGCTGGGAATACCCAACACGTCATCCAGCCAATATCGATCGGCAGCATGACCGCCGATCAGATGGTTGATCTCGACGGGCTTGTCGGTATCGCTCAACAGATTGCTGATGAAGGTACGCAGCCAGGTATTGCCGCTCTTGGGGTAAGACGCCAGCCAGTAAATACCCTCACTCATGCAACGACGCCCATGTCCGCGAGAATTCTGTCGACCAGACTCTCGACATCGAAGACTGCAGAGCTGCGCATGAGCTGCTTGACCTTCACCTTGCCGGCGACCGCGACGGCGAGTGAAAACCGCTGCGCCTGCAAACCCATCGCATCGATGAAACGCGGTCGGTAATTGTGCTCACAGAGCTTGCCGAAACGCTGGAAACCCTCCAGCGACTCGAGGGTGGGGCTGGGCAGGGTGTGCTGGTCCAGGATGTACACCCCCCCCAGAGCAAGCGGCTCCAGCGCCGCCGAACGATCCAGCGGCAAACTGAATTTCTCCAGCATGGGCCTTATCCGCTGCAGGCCTGCGGTCTCGAGCCCCAGATGCTCGATGCTGTCGGCCCACAGCTTCGCGCGGGCAATGCCCGGCATCACCCATCCATCCGCTGTAACGGCGACCACGTCATCCGCCAACGTCTCATAGCCCCTGAGAGAAAAGGCGGTCGCCAAGGTGGATTTGCCCGCCCCGGAATGGCCGAGACAGACGATGCAGCGGTCATCGATTCGCACGGCATTGCCGTGCAATACCAGCAACCCCCGCTGCATCAGCAATGCTCCAATTGCCGAACCGAGGAGGAATACGCGGATGCTATCCTCATCGATACCCGCAACCGGATCGAAAAGGATCTCCCTCCCCTCTCGCACCAGGAAGGTGACGACACCCGGTATCTGTAGCCACAAGCAGGTTTTCGAAGCCCAGAGAAAAGGCCCCACCTGCTGCAACTCGCCATAACGTTCTGGAGCATCCAGCGCCATTTGACGAATCTCGACATCGACATCACCCGCAGCATCGGGAGACAGGGACGATAGCTCGGGCAATGACAAATCAGCACCAATGGACAGGCCATAGGCCTTATGCAGAATTCGCGACATAGATTGCAGCTGAGGCCTTATCCAGAAGGGTCGGAGGGAACAGGAAGCCGCCTCGATTGTTCCACAGCGTTCGAAGGCCGGCCAGCCAAGGTTTCAAGGGCGCGGCACGTTCCGGCAGGCTGGCGGGCAGCGCTCCTTCTCGAGCAACCACAGCCCATGAGCGCGGCGCGACCCTATCAGCCAGACCTGACCGCCACTGGCGCCGCCCTCCAAGACGACGATACTGCCGTTGGTTAACGCTCCGGCCATCAGCAGGCATTCCGCTCGGCTGCTGCCATCGCAGCCAGATCCATCCTAAGCGAACCTGGAAAAGTCCGGCTTTCTGCGCTGCATGAAAGCTGAAAGCGCCTCGATGGCTTCCGGTGAACGCAGGCGCTGGCCGAACAGTGCGCCCTCCTCCTCGATCACCTGGCGCAGTTGCTCGCGCCCCGGCGCACGCATCAGGCGCTTGCTGTCGGCGACGGCCGAGGGCGCCAGGTCGAGGAAGCGCAGAGCCATCTCGCGGGCCTTGGCCAGCGTGCTCGGGCCATCTTCCAGGGCGGCACCGGCGATGCCCCATTCGGCAGCCTGCGCGCCGGTGAAAGGCTCACCGAGCAACAGCACTTCGGCGGCCCGGGCAGGCCCCAGCAGTTGCGGCAACAGCAGGCTGGAGCCGAACTCCGGGCACAGGCCGAGGTTGACGAAGGGCGTGCGCAGCTTGGCGTCGCGGCTGACGTAGACCAGGTCGCAGTGCAGCAGCAACGTGGTGCCGATGCCCACCGCCGGACCGGCCACGGCGGCCACCACCGGCTTTTCGAAGTCGAACAGCGCGCGCATGAACTGGAACACCGGGCTGTCCATGCCGGTGGGCGGCGCCTGCAGGAAGTCCGCCACGTCGTTGCCACTGGTGAAGCACTCGGGACCACCAGTGATCAGCACGACACGCACCGAACGGTCGGCATTGGCCGCGTCCAGCACCTCGGCCATCTGGCTGTACATAGCGCGGGTCAGCGCATTCTTCTTGTCGGCGCGGTTCAGGCGCAGGGTGAGCAGGCCGCCCTCGCGCTCGACCAGTATGTGTTCGCTCATGGCAACTCCAAGGCTTGGCCCCGACTTGGAACCTGCTTCAGGCTTTTTGAGCTAGAGCCAAGCAAGGCGAAATTAGGTGAGGACCGGTCGGAGTCGCGGGCGACTTTCCGAAGTGTAAATGAGCAGTCCGAGCCTAATTTCAACGCAGCTTGGCCGACGATCAAGAAGTCTGAAACCGGTTCTCACGCATGGGGCAGAAAAAGATCAGCCAGCACCTGACTGCGCGGCACACCGAGAATGAACAGGCGGCGGGCAAAGGCTTCCACGCTGGCGGGCGAGCCGCAGAGTAAGGCGACGGTCTGCCGCGAAACAAGCCGCAGTTGTGCCAAAAACGCCGCCTGCTCGGACGCCGTCAGCAGTTGCACATCCAGCTGCGGATGCGTGGCGGCCAGCGCCTGCAGGGGCTCGCCGAGGTAATGCCCGGTAGCGTCATGGGCCTGGTGAATGACCCGTATCGGCCCCTGGTGATGCTGGCGCAGTGCCTCGCGCAACACGCCCCACAGCGGCGCCAGGCCGGTGCCGGCGGCCAGCAGCCACAGCGGCCGCTCCTGCCAGGCCGGATCGTAATGCAGCGCGCCACCACGCAGCTCGCCCAGACGCAGCACATCCCCGGCTTGCAGATGACGCGCTGCATCGCTGAAGGCGCCGTTCTGCCGGCAGTCCAGGTGGAACTCCAGCCACGGCTCCTCGCTCGGCAGGCTGGCCAGCGAATAGGGGCGCGCCACCCCATCGGCGGTCCACAGCACCAGGTGCTGGCCGGCGGCATAGCGCAATGGCCTGTCCGGCAGCAGGCGCAGGCGCAGTACCGTCGGGCTCAGCCAGTCGAGCGCCTGCACCTGCGCCGGCAAACCGTCGCGGGCGGGATCGAACAGCTGTACTTCAAGGTCGTCGACCACCTGGCACTGGCAGGCCAGGCGCCAGCCCTGCTCACGGCGCGCCTCGCTCAGCGCCTCGGGCCGCTGGTCCAGCGGCTCGCCGCGCACGCAGCGCACCAGGCAGGCATGGCAGCTGCCGGAGCGGCAGCTGTAGGGCACGCGCAAGCCGGCACCGTTGAGGGCATCGAGCAGATTGCTGGCGACGGGCACCGACCAGCTCTGGCCAGCGGCTTTCAACTCAGGCACCGGCGCCCTCCCAGGCCGCATCACAGCGGTTGCGTCCGCCGCGCTTGGCCCGGTACAGCGCCTGGTCGGCGCGCTGCAGGGCCTCGTCAAGATCGTCACCGGCGCTGAGCAGGGTCATGCCGGCGGACAGGCTCAGGTTGTGCACCTGCACGCCCACCGGCTCGGCGTTGGCGAAGGCTTCGCGCAAGCGCTCGCAGCAGCTGGTGAACTGATCGGCGTCGGTGTTGGGCAGCAGCAGGACGAACTCCTCGCCGCCGTAGCGGGCCAGCACGTCGCCGTCGCGCAGGCAGGCTCGCGCGACCGCGGCAAAGGTCTGCAGCACGCGGTCGCCGGCGGCGTGGCCGTGCACGTCGTTGATGCGTTTGAAGTGGTCCAGGTCGATCAGGGCCAGACCGTGCTGGC
>Ga0247725_1001162_pt1 | contig 14313 bp, 12 predicted proteins | sample OKSTACKMCFT3sol_FD_183021 | JGI IMG/M metagenome (GOLD analysis project Ga0247725, IMG submission 183021) | Subsurface sediment microbial communities from gas well in Oklahoma, United States - OK STACK MC-FT3-sol | ecosystem: Environmental > Terrestrial > Deep subsurface > Rock core/Sediment... | reverse complement strand
CCGAATCCTCGATGGTGACGATGCGCTCGTTGTCCGGGATGAAACTGGACAACACGTTGAGCATGGTGGTCTTGCCGGTACCGGTGCCGCCGGAGACCAGCACATTGAGGCGGCCACGCACTATGGCCTTGAGGATCAGGGCGATGCCGGGGGTGATGGTCCCCATCTGCACCAGGCTCTCGGCATTGAGCAGGTCCACGGCGAAGCGTCGGATGGACATGCTCGGCCCGTCGATGGCCAGCGGCGGGATGATGGCGTTGACTCGTGAACCATCCTTCAGGCGCGCATCCACCAGCGGCGAGGACTCGTCGATGCGCCGGCCCAGGCTGGAAACGATGCGGTCAATGATGTTGAGCAGGTGCTGGTCGTCGCGAAAGCGCACGTCGGTGCGTTGCAGCTTGCCGAAGCGCTCGACGTAGACCGAGGCATGGCCGTTGACCAGGATATCCGACACGCTGTGGTCGGCCAGCAGCGGCTCCAGCGGCCCCAGGCCAAGCACCTCGTCGCCGATCTGCTTGATGATCAGCTGTCGGCTGCTGGTCGAAACCGGTGCCGAGTGCTCATCCAGCAGACGCTGGCAGATATCGCGAATCTGCCGGGCCGCCTCGGCCGGCTCCAGCGAGTCCAGCAGCGACAGGTCCATGACCTTGAGCAGCTGCTGGTAGATCTTCTCGCGCCACTCGGTTTCCACCTGATTGAGCTGGGTGCGGGTCTCATAGACTTCCGAGGGTGCAGAAACCTCCCAACTCATCACGCTCGGGGCTGCTGCCTCGACGGATGATGCACCATCCTTGGCCTTGCCGCTCTGCTGGCGCAGTCGATTACGGAAATCGCTTAGCATGACTCACCCCCTGAACAGGCGGCTGAAGGTACGTTTGAACAATCCCTGTTCGCCGGCCTCGGTACCGGCCAACTCCTGCTTCAGGCTGCGCAGGGCAAGGGTGATGGGTGCGCGCGGAGCATGCAGCTCGAGTGGTATGCCGCTGTTCTGGCTTTCGCTGACGGCGGCGAAGTCGTTGGGCAGCTTCTGCAGATCGGGGCAATGCAGGGCGTCATCGATATCCTGCAGGGTGATCGGCGCGGTCTTGCTGTAGCGGTTGACCACCACATGCAGACGGTTGCTCTGCACGCCCAGATCGTTGCGCAGTATCTGCAGCAGCCGGCTGGCATCCTTGAGGTGGCTCAGGCTCTGCTGCAGCAGGATGTAGCAGTGATCGGCCTGCTCCAGGGTGATGCCGGTCAGATGGTCGATCTGCCGCGGCAGGTCCACGACGACCCAGTCGTAGCTGGCGCGGGCCAGCTGCAGCAAGGTTTCCAGTTGCTCCAGGCGGACATCCTGGGCCAGGCACAGATCACTGGAGCGCCCGCCCAGGACATGCAGGGTCGGGCTGAAGTGGCTGCAGAATCCACGCAGGGCCACGCTGTCGAGCCCCTCCACCTGCTGCATGACTTCCACGTGGCTGTGCGTAGGAGCAATGTCCAGGCTGTGCGCCACACTGCCGAACTGCAGATCAAGGTCCAACAGCAGCGTACTGGCGCCGGCGGCGCTGAGCTGGTGGGCCAGGTTGCAGGCGAACATGGTCGCCCCCGAACCACCCTTGGCATTCATCACCGCCACCAGCTTTCCACCGGCGCCGGTGCTCACATGGCTCTCGCGCAGCATGCGCTGCAAGGCGCCCAGCAACTCGGCCTCCACCACCGTGTCGGAGAGGAAATCGCGGGCGCCGGCCTGCATGGCCATGCGCATACCCTCGCGCTCCTCCAGCGGGCCACATACCAGCAGTGGTGGCCTCTCGCTGAGCGGGCGCTGCAGCAGGGCCTCCAGCTCGTCACGCCACAGATGGCTGACCCAGAGCAGGAGAAAATCCGGCAACTCGTCGAGGCCATAGAGCGGATCAGTATGCCCATTGCTGACCAGGCGTGTGCTGACCTGAAGCCCCGGAATGCGCTGGCTGATCTCCTGCAGTTGATTGAGCGCGCGGGCATCGCGGCTACTGATCAGCAGCCGCGGGCCGCTGCGAGAAGAACTGGATGGGGTCAGCATGGCGTGATCTCCGGAGTCACCCCATCCTCGGCATGGCGCCCGAGGCTTTCGCGCGGCAGGGTTGCCCGGAAACTGGGCAGGGTGATCTGGGTGCCGAGCAAGGGGATCAACAGGTCAAAGGTGAAGTTGTCCACCCGCAACTGAACGTAGCGGATGGCACGGAAACCATTGCTGCCGGAGGTGTCGCTGGGCGCTGCGACGACCGCTCCGTTGATGTCCAGATAAGTCAGCGTCAGGTCGGCGGTATCCAGATTGGCAATCAGGCCGCTGGCGCCGGTTTCATCCGCAGCGTTAAAGATTGCACGGCGCAGGATGATCGGGTCGCTGATGTCGCATACGGCGGCCAGGCGCGCGCCACGCCGCACCGTCTCGTTCAGAGTGTTGACGGTGAAGTACAGGCGCCCCATCTCGATCACACCAAACAGCAGGGTAAATAGCAGCACACCCACGACGGCGAACTCGACTACATAGATGCCCTGCATGCGCTTTTTCATCACAGTGCCCTCATCACGACCGTCGAGTTGAGCTCGACGGCGAGCGGCACATCGTTGCCGAAGAGCGATGGCAGCACACTGCCGATCACCGGCTGGAAGTCATAGGAAAGCTGTACCTCGACATAGCGGGCATCACTGGCGGAGGGGCGCACCTGCACATCGTCAGGCGTGAGACCCGGCACCACGGCAGAGAAGCCAGCGGTGGTGGATGGCACCCCATATACGGCTACATTCTTGATTTCCGTCTGCAAGCTGGTGCTCAGATCGAGCCTGCCCAGGGTGGCATTCCAGGCCTTGCTCGCGGCATAACGGCCGGCATCCCGGCTGGCCTGCAGCAGGTTGTTGTAGTGGAACAGCATGCGTCCGAACTCGGCGACGCCCAGTAGCAGGAGCACCAGCAACGGCAAGGCGATGGCGAACTCGACCATCGCCATGCCCTGCTGCTCTCTCTTACCCGCCGCGAGCTTCATTCAGCCACCTCAGGAGTCGATGCTGGGGACGGCGATGCCGTCGATGTAGGTCTTGTACAGCTGGATGATCTGCGGACCGTTCTCGTCAGCAGGCGTCGGCCCCGGCACCCCGTCGCTCGAGCACATTTCAACGAACTGGCCGAATATCTGTGATTCGTTGCCTTTCTGATCCGCCGGCTGCAGCACGAAGAAGCAGCCGAACCCCAGCACTGGAACCTGGCTGGTACCGGAGTCGGTTCCCGTACAGGGACCGCCTATCACTACCCGCAGGATACGCCGGCCGGCCACGCCATCATCCTCGCACCCCCCGCCACCACTGGCGCAGGAGTTCGCAGCATCCAGCCAGTCGTTGTAGTCGAACAGTGCCTGGCCGCCCGCAGTTATATTGCCGTCCGAGTCAGCCACGGCCGGGACAGAGGAGCCACCTCCACCGCCTCCTCCCTGCCCACCACCATTGCCGCCGCCTCGACCACCACCGCTGCCCCCTCCACCTCCGCCGCCGGAGTTGCTGTTGCCGAACAGAATGGTCGAGCCGTCGTCAGCCAGGCTGAAGCTGCCGGAATTGCCGGTGCCCCCCTCCTGACCATGGTCGGTAACCAGATCCGGGGGGTAGTCGTCGGCGTCATAGCTGCCGCTGTAGTCGCCAAAGCGCGTGTTCAAACCTTTGACGGAGGGGCCGACAGTATTGCCTGGCTTGGTCTGCACGTTCTCGCCGATCTGCGGACAGATGGTGCCGCCTCCGGCCATCAAGTCGCCGACTGTCTTGCCCCCGGAGCCGAAGTCGAGCAGCTGGAAATTGCCCGGACCGATATTGGCGTCCTTGTGCGAGGCTGACTTGAGCACCTGGAGCGCACCGAAGTCGAAGCCGAAGTTCGGTTGCCCAGGCTCGCCGCAGACCATCACCGGAGCCAGTTCGCAGGGGCTGGTCGGGCTGGGGCCTGCCGTGGCGATGGCGGCTACGGCCTTTTCCGCCGGATTCCCGAACATCTGCAGGACACCCCAGAAGAACCCTGCCAGCGGGAAGTCCGGCACGGCCACCCGCACGTAGCGCGCATCGCTGCTGGCACTCGTCGCGAAGGGACCGTAGACACTTTCCGAAAAGGTGACCAGGGCCAGGTCACTGACGCCAGCCAGCTCGGCATTGCCGGAGGCGGCTGCGTTCAGGTCGAGTGTCAGAGTCACCGCGGCCTGGGCGGCAGAGGCCCCGGCGCTCATGTCGCCACCAACATACTCGCTCAGGGTCTTCGCCCCGCTGAGTGCGGCTGCGTCCACCGCGCTCTGCAGGCGGGTCTTGTTGACCAGCATGTGCCCGCCATCCAGGGCCAAGGCCGACATCAACAGGATGGACACCAGGGCGATGACGATCAGCACTATGGCAGCGCCCCGCTGACGTTGTGGCAGCGCGGTGGAACGGCGCGGCTTGCGGGGGCTCATGGTGTGGGCTCCTCTAGTCGATGTTGATCTGGATGGGCTGGCTTACCTGCTTGGCGTCGCTGGTCTTGCCCCGATAGCCATCCAGCACACGCTCGGTCAACGGCCCGTCGGTACCCGCCGCCGAGGGAGCGCTGCCCGGATTGGCGGCCCGCTCCTTGTCGGCGATCTGCTCATAGTTGGTGGCGTACACGCTCTGTCCCAGGTGACCGACACGCCCTTCGTCGTAGGTCATGCATCCACCCAGCGCAGCGACCATGAAACACAGCAGGCTCAGCGTCTTCATCGTGGCGTCTCCGTTATTTGAGGTCATGGCCGAAGCTGCTGCCGGTTACACCCAGGCTGACCGGCACGGCACGGTCGGGGCCGTCTCCCTTGGTCTTGCCGAGCAGGTAGAAATCGAGGTCGCTGGGCTCGACGAAACGCTCCGTGGGCAAACGCACCAGCTTGGCATCGACCGGCTTGGCGATATGCGGGGTCACCAGTATCACCAGCTCGGTCTCGCCCTTGATGAACTCCTGGCTGCGGAACAGGTGGCCGATCACGGCGATATCGCCGAGACCGGGGAAGCGACTGACCAGATCACGGGTGCTCTCGTTGATCAGGCCGGCGATGGCGATGGTCTGGCCGTTGGCAAGCTCCACCGTGGACTGCGCACTGCGCTTGGTCAGCGAGGGAATGATCTGGCCTACCCCGTCGCCTAGCGGCGTATCCAGGCCGGTATCCAGGACCAGGGCGTTGGCGTTAGAGATCTCGCTGACCGAGACATTCAGGTTCAGGTTGATGCGGTCGGCATCCAGCACCACCGGCAGGAAGCGCACGCCAACCCCGAACTCCTTGTATTCGATGGTGATGCCATCCTCTTCGGTGATCGGCACCGGGAACTCGCCACCGGAGATGAACTCGGCCTGCTGGCCGGTCAGAGTGACCAGTGTCGGCTCGGCCAGGACCTTGGCCGAGCCATTGTCCTTGGCCGCCTCGAGAACCACGTCGAACAGGAAGCTGCCGGAGGCGAACTGGGCCAGGAAGCCCTTGCTGTCGCGCAGCAGGCCATCTTCCAGTAGCGAGGAGCCGCCGTTGAAGGTGCCGATGTCCCAGTTGCCGGCCTCGCCGATGGCCAGGAAATTCACCCCGAGACGCTTGACCAGGTTGCGCTGCATCTCAGCCACCTTGACCTCGAGCATCACCTGCTGGCCACCGCCCACACTAAGCAGGTTGACCACCTCCAGCGACTTGCTGGGGCCCGCCTTGGCATCCTGCCCCTCGCCCTGGGCAACACTGACGCTCTGGGCCGCATAGCTCTTGGCGATGCTCATCGCCGAGTCCATGGCCGCCGCGCTGCTGACCTGGCCGCGCAGCACCAGGGCACCCTGGGCGCTGAACACCTCGATCTTCTCGTTCGGCAACAGCTGGTAGAGCTTGCTCTTCAGACCGCCGAGATCGTGCACGACCTCCAGGTCGAGACTGTCGATCAGCCTGTTGTTGCCGTCCCAGAGCAGCACGTTGGTGCTGCCCAGGGCACGCCCGAGCAGGTAGAGCTGGGATGGGCTGGTAATCAGGATGTCGGCGATGTCCGGGTTGCCGACCGAAATGCGCTTGACCGGCACCCGCGTGCTAAGCACGCGGGACTTGTAGATCGGTACCTGGATGCTGCCGTCATTGAGCGCCGGCATCACGCTGACGGCCGGTTTCTCGGCTGCCTGCAGCTGGGTCACCATCAGGCTCAGGCCCAATAGCAACGCCGAACCCATCACTCGAATGCTTTGCATGTCCCTCTCCTTGCCGGGCCGCTTGTCCCGTATGCGCGGGCTCGGCCCGCGAAGCCTGTCTCGCCAGAGCGCTGGCGCCTACAAACGCACGTTGGCCACTGCAGTACCGCGAATCACCGTCACCCCCGCGCCCTCGTTGCTGCGCCGTACCACAGGCTTCGGCTGAGGAGCCGGCGCCGGGGCCGGCTGAGCAGCAACAGGCGGGGGTTCGGGCGGGCGCTTCTGGTTATCCAGCGGATTGCGCAGGGCCAGCTGCAGGCGCCCCTCAGCCATCGCCTTGACCAGGATTTCAGCCTCCTCGGGGGTCATCTCCAGGGTGACCGCACGCACCACCACGGGCTGGGTCTTGTCGGTGCTGGCGGTCTGATCGACAGCCAGCACGCGCAGGTCCTCGAGAATGGTTTCGGCCTGGGCATTGGCATTGCCGGTCTTCTTGGTGGCCAGTACATCGACCCGGTTACCCGGCAACAGGAATCCGGCCACCCCGACCACATCGTCGACCCTGACCGAGATGGCACGCTTGTCGGTTTCGATCAGCGAGGCCAGGGTGCTGCCACCCAGGTGCTCGGCCAGCCTTGCGCTGCGCAGGATGTCGCCACGCAGCATGGAGAAGGTGGCGATCTTGCCGATGGCCTTTTCCGGGCTGTCGAACGAATCGTCGGGAGCCGTGGCCTTGGGCATGCGCACCATGGTGATGTGCTGGGCCTCGATCATGGTGCCGAAGGGGATTTCGACGGCCGCCACCATCACCCCGCGCATGTTGTCATCGGGAGCGGCGTTGAGCCGCTCGCTAAGCCAGTTGTTGGCCATCCAGGCGGCCCCAAGCCCGAGTACCACGGACAGGACCACCAGGGTGAGAGTACGAGAACCCATGTCTGCATCTCCTCAGCCGAGAAAATCGAGTTGCACGAAGTAGTTGTGCCAGGCCCACTCGAGCTCCCGTGGCGATAGCGGCCCGGAACTATCGAGGTAGCGTTGGCGGTCCAGCGCCATACCGAGCAAGTCGCGCGGATGACAGGGCACCAGAGGCATGCCCTCCGCCTCGTACAGCCCCTGCAGGACATAGCGCAGCAGGATCGGATCGAAGGCGATGCCGAGCCGCTCGCACTCCTGCCGCCAGATGCGCTCGTAGTCATCCGGCTTGAGGTAATCGAAGTGCAGCTTGTAGCCGATGCGCCGCAGGAAGGCCTCGTCGGCCAGCTCCAGCGGGTTCAGGTTGGTGGAGAACACCAGGATCAGGTCGAACGGCAGTTCGCAGTGCCGGCCGCCACCAAGGCTGAGGAAGTCGCGCTTCTCCTCCATCGGCACTATCCAGCGGTTGAGTAGTTCCGCCGGCGCCATACGCTGGCGCCCCATGTCGTCGATGATGAACATGCCGTTGCTGGCCTTGAGCTGCAGCGGTGCCTGGTACTGGCGGCTGTATGGGTCATATCGGACATCCAGCTGCTCCATGGTCAGCTCGCCGCCGGTGATCACGATCGGTCGCTTGCAGCACAACAGCCGGCGGTCGATACCCTCGTCCAGCAACAGGGGATTCTGCTGCGGATCTTCCAGGCTCTGGTGCACCTGGGGGTCGTAGACCTCCACCACCGACTCGTTGATGACGATGGCATAGGGCACCCAGATGGCCTCGGCGAACAGGCGGATCAGCTTGGTGCTGATGTAGGTCTTCCCGGTACCGGCAGGGCCGTAGATCATGATCGCCCGACCGGAATTCATCGCCACGCCGAGCTGATCCAGCATGCCCTCGCTGAGGACCACGCCCCCGAAGGCCGATCGCATGTCGCGTGACGTGATGTTGCCATGGTGGATGGTCTGCACCTTCAGCAACGAGCGATAGGCGCTCACCGGGAAAGGCGCCGCACCGAGGTAGCCGCTGCGCTCGAGGGCATCGCGAGCCGAGACCCTGCCGCGTTCGGTCAGGCCATAGCGCAGCGCCTGTCCCCCTGTCTGCCCCAGCACCTCGATGCGTCCCTGCTTGCGCAGGAATTGCAGCACCTCCTCCACCACCGCGCCCGTCAGCGCCAGGCGCTCGACCAGACGCGGCAGGTCGAGGACGCCGGCATCGTGCAGGTGCTTGCACAGCAGATCGCCGAGAAAGTTCTCGTTCAGACCGGTGTCACGGATGCACTTGGGCTGGGGAGCGAGTTTCTGTACGGCCTCACGCTCGCTGGGATAGGAGTTGCTGTCGCTGATGGCGTACATGATTCCCCTCCCTCACCAGGGCCGCAGCGGTAGCCAGTAGAGACTGGTCGCAGTCCCCAGCAGAATGGCCAGGGCGAAGGGGAAGCGCAGCTGCGAGGCATCCCCGGCCTGCGCCGGAACGTGGGCACGCAAACTGGCCATGGCCCAGTAACGCTGCGCGAATCTGAACAGCTGGCCGCGCCACAGAAGGATCAGGATGCCCATCAGGCTGCCCGCGATCAGCGTCAGTGCGGCAGCCCATGCCACGCTCAGTGGGCCGAGAAAAGCGCCGACCACAGCCATCAGCTTCACATCGCCCGCCGCCATTCCCCCCATCGCATAGAAGGGCATGAACAGCGCCAGGCCTGCCAGTGCGCCATAAATCGCCTGGGCCGGACTACCAGACAGCAGGTAGTGGCCGAGCAGCCCGGCAAGCAGGCCGATCAGCACGAAAAGGTTGGGAATGCGACGGCAAGCGACATCGCTCGCCGCCGCGAGCATCAGCAGAGCCACCAGCCAATACTGCATCGACATCTGCCAAGCGTTCACGGTAGTCGGCCCGACTAGCAGGGGGTGACGGAGCCGTTGCTCGAGCTCACCGCACCGCAGAGCTCGCGAATATTGGTGTCCACTGCACCACCTAGCAGGTTGAACGCAGCCACCACCGCCAGAGTGATCAGCCCCCCGGCCACCGCGTACTCAACAATCGTCAGGCCTTCTTCATCCTTCAGGAACCTCACTACCGAGGCTTTGACAGTATCGATTTTCATCTCGCTCACCTCATCAGTTGGATCAACGCCAATCTGGCTGGCAGTCGCGCCTCACGCCCGACCTGATCCTGACGCTAGTTAAGGCTGGCTCGATGGGTTAGGAGTTTTTTGTCGATCACTAGGAGTTTTTTGCTGTTTCCTCGCATTAGGGATGAATGCCATGCGTGTGCCCCTGCACCCTATTCGCAAGCGACAGACGGCCGTCTGAATAGAGGCCCTGACAAATTCCCGCCGAAATGCTTCCCCATATGTTTCAAATAGTTGTCACAGCCTCACAGATTAGCTATCAAAAATTTGACGCATATTCCCATTCAGTATTTGCACTAGTGGCACTGTGACAATACTGCTCAAGTGGGGTGAGAGAAAAAGGCACAGAGCTAAGGTTATGAAGTCAGACTTGGCCAAAGCACAACGCAGACCATTCCTGTTGTGGATGGATCTGACTCACGATCGCTCGGCAGATGAGCTGATCGCGCAATTTCGTTCGACCTGCGATTGCCGCCTGGCAAAGGACTCCACTATCTCCGGGCGCGAGTCGGGGCAGCAGCCGGACATGATCTGCATGCACTTCGACAGGCCAGATGCCCTGGGGCTGAACCTGCTTCTGGAAGTCAAGCGCACGGTTCCCTCCATTCCCATCAGCATGTTCACCGTCCAGCACTCCGAGGAGTTGGCTGTCTGGGCGATGCGCTCGGGCGTCTGGGAGTACGTGGCACTCCCGCTGTGCGGCACGGAAAAGAGCCGCTTCCTCAGGGCGCTGGAGCGACTCTGCCAACTGCGCTGGCAGGAGGATGTACATGCCCGGAAACTGCAGATCGAGCGCAGCAGCAACCTGCCGGACAGCATTCGCCTGACCAAGGAGCACCAGAAGCACCACGCCCTACAGAAGGCTGTGAGCTACATCGATCAGCACTACCAGGAAGGCATCGACCAGAAGGATCTGGCCCAGCGTTGCGGCATGACCCCATTTCGCTTCTCCCGTCTGTTCAAGGAGGTGCTGGGGCTGGGCTTCATGGAATACGTACTGAACAAGCGCATGGAACTGGCCAAGGATCTACTCGCCAACAGCCAGATGCCGGTCACCAGCATTGGCTACGAGGCCGGTTTCAAGGACCCCTCCTACTTTGCCCGCGCCTTCAAGCAATGCCTCGGGTGCACCCCCAGCGAATACCGCAATGAAAGCCGCCCCCGGGAGATGCCGCACCTCACGGGCAACGAAGAGAATGCAGGCAGCAGCGAAGCGCCCAGAGCCTCCCAAGGGTGAAGAAATGGCTATGACGACCGAACCAGGTGGCCATATGGGCGAATTCGCAGCAACCCGGCGTCTATGGCTGGGAGGCACGGCATTCCTGCTGCTGTTCAGCCTGGTTTACCTCTTGTTAACCAGCGCGCCTAAACTGCACATCCTGCTGAAAACCCGGGTTTATGAATCGATCTTCTCCGGACGACTGCTTCTCTCCCAGTTCACCTTCGACATGCTGTGGTTTGCCGCAGCATTCATCCTGCTGCATCTCGCCCTCGCTGGACTGATCCTGGTTTGTTGGCGCTGGCTCTCACCGCGCTGGCTTGCCAGGGAGAGAAGCGGATACGGTCTTTTGCTGGTATGGGGCGTCGTAATCGCCCTGGTGGCCAACAGATGCTTCTTTCCGCAGAGTTTCTTCTCCGCCGGCGAAGAGGCAGGTCCCTGGCTATGGGGCCTCTTGTGGGGTGGGGGCGCGCTCTGGCTGATCCTGCTGTTGGGTGGTGGGCTGCGGCGCAAACCTGTCTGGGCACTGGCGCTCATTGGTGTCCTGGCCGCCTGGCTGCCCTGGCCGGAGAACCGGGGGGCCAACGACGAGCAAAAGGCGCTGCGGCCATATCCCGATGTGATCATCGTGGGGTTCGACTCCCTGCGCCCGGACGTGATTGGCGACACCTACACGCCACACCTGCACGGCTATCTACGCAATGCCGTGATCTACCCCAATGCGATGACGCCCCTGGCTCATACCTACCCGGCCTGGATGAGCATTCTGACCGGTGTCTATCCGGTTCGACATGGGGCACGCTTCAACTTGATTCCGGACAGTTTTCTGGACACGCGATACAAGACGCTTCCCCAGTATCTGAAAAAACTCGGCTACCAGAGCCTCCTGGCGATGGACGAGCGACGCTTCGCCAACATCTCCGGCCAGCATGGGTTCGACAGAATAGTCGGCCCGGATGTAGGTGCGGGCGACTTCATGCTTGGCGCTGCCTCCGACACGCCAGCCCTGAACTTCATCCGCCAGACGCCGCTGGGTCGCCACCTCTTCCCCTACATCCACAACAACAGGGCCGCCTACAACTCATACCGCGGTTCGGTATTCGTGGACAGCGCAGCCACAGAGTTGAGCGATATTCCTGCCGAAAGCCCCGCTCTAGCTGCCGTGCATTTCTGCATGGCTCACTGGCCATACGCATTCGTCCCCAAGAGTGCTCTTGCAGAGGAACGCTTCAAGCGTTTCTCTCCTGAGGTCTACAGCGATCAGCACTACCTCAACTACCTGAAAGCCGTCAGCGAGGCCGACGCGCAGTTCGGTCGCTTCATGGCACAGCTGGAGTCTGCTGGCCGACTCGACAACGCGCTGGTCTTCTTCATTTCAGACCATGGTGAATCGTTTTCGACCGATGCCCTGAATCTGGCCGGCACAGAGGGCGCAAGGGAAAGGTGGCAGCTGTCGGTCAATGGGCACGGCACCCATGCCACGCTCCCCGCACAGTACCGGGTACTGCTTGCCCTGCAGGTCTATCAAGGCGGAAAACCGACACTTTCCAGCACCAGTTTTTCGGTCGACAGACAAGTCGGGCTGATCGATATACTGCCTACGACTCTCGACCACCTTAGGCTGTCCCCGGATGCCAAACCCGATGGTCTGTCGCTATTCCAGCCTGCCCCCAAGCAGCGCGATTTCTTCGTGGAGTCAGGATTCTCGGTTCCCGCCATACTCAGCAACAATCCCGACCCCGACCAGGCGCTGCAACAGGGTATCGGCTATTACCGAGTCCGTCCGACGGGCGAAATCGAGCTGAAGCCGGAATGGATTCCCGCGCTCATCGAGCGCAAGGAATACACTCACATCGGCACAGACAACATGCTCACCTATGGTAACTATGGCGAGGAAGTGGTCGGCTTCCGCTTTCTCGACCTGCGTAACGCCACCTGGCAGAAAGTGGATGAGAGTGCGCCCGCCGAACTGGTGGAGCGGGCACACAAGCTCTGTCAGCAATTCTCCGGTGACCCCCGCCTGGCCAAGGAGCCTGTCTGCCAGCAACGGCTGGCATTGCAAGGCACCGCTCGGTAATCAGGCAGGATGCTGTGCAAGGAGGTCGAGAAACTCGGCCTCATCCATCACGCGGACCCCCAGTTCGCCGGCCTTGGCCAGCTTCGAGCCAGCCCCTGGCCCTGCCACCACGCAGGTGGTCTTGGCCGACACCGAGCCGGCCACCTTGGCCCCCAGGCTCTCCAGCTTCTCCTTGGCCTGATCGCGGCTCATGACTTCCAGGGTGCCGGTCAGCACCCAGGTCTGGCCGGCCAGCGGCAAGCCTTCGACCACCTTCTTCTCGCTCGCCCAGTGCATGCCGAACTCGCACAGCTGCGCCTCGATGCGCAAAGCGCGCTCGGCGTTGGCCGGGATGTCGAAGAACTCGCGCAGCGACCTGGCGGCCTTCTCGTTGAGGCGCTCGACCTGGCGCAGGTCGAGCCAGTCGGCGTTGATCACGCCTTGCAGGCTGCCGAACCTGGCCGCCAGCTTCTCCGCTCCGGTGGCGGCGATGAAGGGGATGTTGAGCTTGTCGATGAACCCCGCCAGGGTCGCGCAGGCAGAGAACTCGGGGCTGAGGTCGCCCTCCTCCTGCAACTCGATACCCCGGGCCAGCAGCTCGTCGATGACCTTGAGGTTGTGCGCATCGCCGAAGAAGTTATGGATCTCCGAAGCCACTTCCAGGCCGACGTCCGGCAGGTAGGTCAGCACTTCCGGCAAAGCCATACGGATGCGCGCCAGGGAGCCGAGGGCGCGGGCCAGCAACTTGGCGGTCTCCTCGCCCACATCAGGAATGCCCAGGGCGTAGATGAAGCGCGCCAGGGTCGGTTTGGCGCTGGCCCGGATCGCCGCCAGCAGATTGCGGGTGGACAGGTCGGCGAAGCCTTCCAGCGCCACCACCTGCTCGTAGGTCAGGGTATAGAGGTCGGCCGGCGAGGCCACCAGGCCGGTGTCGACCAGCTGCTCGACTATCTTGTCGCCAAGGCCCTCGATGTCCAGGGCACGGCGCGAGGCGAAGTGGATGATCGCCTGCTTGAGCTGGGCAGCGCAGGACAGACGACCGACGCAGCGGTAGACCGAGCCCTCGCTGGTGGTCTCGCGGCCCTTGCTGCGCTTGACCAGCTGGGTGCGCTCGACGGCGGAGCCGCACACCGGGCACTGCTCGGGAACATGCACAGGACGGGCATCGGCCGGGCGACGCTCGGCCACCACCTGCATCACCTGCGGGATCACATCGCCGGCGCGGCGGATGATCACGGTGTCGCCGATCATCAGGCCCAGACGCGCGACTTCGTCCATGTTGTGCAGGGTGGCGTTGGAGACGGTGACGCCGGCCACCTTGACTGGTTTCAGCCGCGCCACCGGGGTGACGGCGCCGGTGCGGCCGACCTGGAACTCCACGTCCAGCAGCTCGGTGAGTTCCTCCTGGGCCGGGAATTTCTGGGCCAGTGCCCAGTGCGGGGTGCGCGCACGGAAACCGAGCTGCTGCTGGTCCTCAATGTTGTTGACCTTGAACACCACGCCGTCGATGTCATAGGGCAGCGCCATGCGCCGCTCGCCAATGTCGCGGTAGTAGGCCAGGCACTGCTCGATGCCGCGCGCCAGTTTCAGCTCGCGGCTGATCGGCACACCCCAGGCCTTGAGCTGTTCGAGCATGCCGACCTGGGTGGCCGGCAGCTCGCCGCTGACCTGACCGACGCCGTAGCAGCAGAACTCCAGCGGGCGGCTGGCGGTGATCTTCGGGTCCAGCTGGCGCAGGCTGCCGGCGGCGGCGTTGCGCGGGTTGGCGAAGGTCTTGCCGCCACTCTCGGCCTGGCGCGCGTTGAGCTCGTCGAAGCCGGCCCTGGGCATGTAGACCTCGCCGCGCACT
>Ga0247725_1001159_pt1 | contig 14351 bp, 14 predicted proteins | sample OKSTACKMCFT3sol_FD_183021 | JGI IMG/M metagenome (GOLD analysis project Ga0247725, IMG submission 183021) | Subsurface sediment microbial communities from gas well in Oklahoma, United States - OK STACK MC-FT3-sol | ecosystem: Environmental > Terrestrial > Deep subsurface > Rock core/Sediment... | reverse complement strand
ACATAGGCTCTTCCCTGGCAAAAGGGAGAGCGTATCAAAGGTTTTTAAATCAATGCGTTAAGGATGATTCCGGTGAATGTGAACAGTGATTCCGGGATGTTGAACACTGTTTCCGGAAAGGAGGGGCGAAGTGTTCAGGTTGAACCGGAATGAGCGTTCACATTGGTCCGGAAATGGTGTTCACGTTGAATCGGAATTGGTGTTCATGATCGGCCGGAATATGCAGGTCTAGGACCTGGCGTTTGATCAGCACCACTGCAAGTGGCTTTTGATTTGGAGTGAACATGAGCGAGTGCATCGCCTTCCCATTCATGTTCAGTATCAACATGCCGTTGTCACCCATTGTGTCGTATATCAAGCTGGTGTTATCCGGCAGGAACTGGTTTTCGGAGCCGAGGGCAGATCGGATGCATTCGACGAAACGCGGGGCGACACAAGCAATGAAGTGTTGGGATACCCAATAGGGTGAATTTTTCTTGTTAGGCTCAAAGTCACGCAGTGACAGCGTAATTCCCTTGATGGCCAGGGCATGAATTTGCGGCCTTTTTGCAAGAGAGCTATTCACAGTGGCTTGTGCAGCTATTGCTACAGGGGCATCTGCCATGGCGTCGCCTGTTGATTGAGAGTCGCACTCAATCACGCACCGACCGATATTCCCCCCTAGCTCCATTGCTTTTCCACCAATCGTGGCAAGCCATTCATCGCGGATGATTGATTTTTTCCAGATCCAACTGAGTGCAGCCCTTGGCATGATTTGGAATATCAGTGGAAGACTCGCAACTTCGTGTACGCCGTGCTGGCGGCGGTCATTGTATCGATAGATGTACTTGGTACCCGGCGCCATGGGGCCAAGGTGTGGCAACCAGGGTGTCATGTTTGACCCCTTCACAACCACCACATCAACATCAGTGAGGAGCTTGCCAATATCGTGCAGTGCCCCCGCTGAAGTCATCGCGAAGATATATAAGGCCTGCCATTGAGAGATCTGTTCCTCTCCATCGGCTATGTATAAGAATCGACCTGCGATTCGGGCTGAGTACACCGCCACTTCGATACTGTGCTCTAACAGACCACCAAGGTGAGCGTGGTGATGTCGTTCACTCGCGGGCAGGTGCTGGCACCAAGCTGCAAGATTTCGAAAGAGCTCCATGTAAATTTGATTGAATCGGGTCTCATCGAGTTGCGTGAATGCACTCAAGTTCTGCAGCAGGGGTATATGGCGTTTTAACAAGGCATCAGGGCTCTCTGCGACGAGGGCACCACCGCTTAATGCATTTGCTTGTTGTGCTGGATCAGCGTGTGATTTGTTATCGATTTGTCCGACTTGTTGCCTTGTTGACCGCTTGAACCACCAATTACGCACGCCTGCTTCTCCTTCACTTCTTGTAGTATTTTCTTCCAAACACTGATCACTCTGGGGTCAGCCTCTGGCATCACTTTTCTCTGAACTTGTGTTGGGTACATTCGACCGATGAAAGAGTGAAGGGCTTCATCTTCAGGGTTCCAGCTTTCCCCCTGGCAGTAGAAGTGCAGCCTCCCTAATGAACAGCTTGCTATCGCCATATGGGCGGCGGCTTCCGGAGTTTTCTCGGTTTGTAGGCAATGGCTTGCCACAAGCAGCAACGGAAGTTCATTTTTGGGGGCCATTGAGCTGGGTGTTGCTGAGTCAAAAATTGCACAGTGGGCGGAAAAATCTCTGATCGCTGTATAAAGGACTCTCATCTCTGGCTCAAGAGCAAAGTTGAGCTTGTCCTTCCCGGTCAGAAATTCGTATAACTCACCCCAAGGGTTCACCGCTTTCTCTTTAACCAACACAACACCCCCCTTTAAGTTTTGTGGCATTATCTAGCAACTGAGGACTAATAAACGGCTGTCAATTTAGAGGGGGGTTTTTATGGCGGGTGTTTGGGTTGTAAAGGGGGGGACGCTTCAACCGATTAGGCGTCTCGAGAAGTCTATAATCCTGCATCCAGACAACCGCGATAGCCTTGAGACGCAGGAGCTTCTTGCAACGTTGCACCACAATAAGTATTGGCTACTCTGTGGGTGTAAGAAGCCGGACGCGAGGATGTTTGTGCGCCAGGTTGCGGAAGATAGGTACCTGATAGTCAATCACCATGAGCATGGTCACCACGACCCACATTGCCCTCTGCGCACGTCTCTTGGGTTGGGAGGCGCATCGGAGGACTCTGGCCCTGATGCTGGCGACAACACTACCGCGATGAAGCAGCCAGAGTATCGCCTGATCTCTCCATACCGCAAGATAGACCTGCTTTCGTTGGATGGTGATGTCATTGATGATGCGGAAGCACAACGGAGTGCTGCTCTTGATGAATTGGGCATATCACCTGTTGATAATTCGGATAAACCGAAACGAACTCAGGCTGAGAACCCCGCTCAGAAGGTAGATGTTCTCTACAAACTCCTCTGGCAACTGATGGACGATTCGTTCTGCACTTATCGTCACCACCGGCAGAAGATCTCGATGAACTCTTTGCAGATGAAGATACGGGCGGCAGCGTATCCGCTCAATCTCAAAGGGTTTGGGTGCTTGCAGCAATTCACATTTGTTGGGGAACAGGGATTGGACATGCTGCTTGGCCAACTAAATCGTGCCCATAAACGCGACCCTAAGACCCGGCACCAATTCCTTTTTTTGTGTGTGATCGCCGACTACACCCTGTTTAATGGTGCGGCTTCTTGCGTCTTGCTCAATGGTTCTGCACTAATGTTGGGGCAGGCTAAACGACCACCACTGTTGCTAAATGGGATGCAGTCAGGTGATGGTCCGTTCATGCTGGCTGTAACCTTTGCCTACGATAAGCCAACCGATGAGGGACCCTCAATCCTCCGTTGGGCGTTGCAACCGCTTGCCAGTGCAGAGACCCCGTTACCAGTTGCCAGTTGGCCAGAGCGCCTTATTGTGATTGAGATGGCCCGTTGCCTGGACAACATTGATCCCAACATCAGCACACGTTACCAGCTCTGGTTGCATAAGCCTGTTTTGCCAATGGTCGACCGAATGACTGGAGTCTGGATCCAGCCGGCGATCACGTTGATGGCCAAGGACTCTCGCGGTGAACGTTGCCGCGTTGCCTTCAGGCTCCAGGGGGAGGGTGACAATATCGAGGCCTACAAACGTACTTTTGAGCATGTCCATACCCTGGATCTGGATAGCCCCAGTACGTTGGCTAAGTCATGCCAAGAGATGTTTGTCATTGGGAAGGGGGTGATTGACGATCACTATCGGGCGCTTGACAAAGAGCGTGCTGAACTGGAAGCAATGGAAGAACAGAAAAAAATCGAGTATCGAATGCAGAATAGAGAGCTTGAAATCCGTGGAGAGCTATCCCTAGCTTCAGCTGGCCACCCAGATATTCCCCCGATGCCGATGGACACTCCAGAGTATGAGATCCCTTACGATGAAGAGTGGGATCGCATGATAGAGGACCCGGACGACTGAATTTCGGGCAAAAAAAAACCACGCCAATAGGCGTGGTTTTTTGTTTTTTAACTTCGGGCCTTAATTCGCAGGAGGCGTGAACGTTCAAATGCGGCCGCATCCTCCCGGCACATAAACCAGAAACGAATCGCAAAGGCTAAGCCGACGACTTCAAGTGCTAAAACAATGTTGATCCACATAATGAGATCCTTGGCCAGAAAGGCCTGGTTGAGGTGGCCCAGATGGGCGGGTTGGAGGTTGGCAGCCGCGGTTAGCGGTACAGGCTGGTTATGCCATCGCCTGTCAGCACACTCTCGGGAGAGAGTGGTTTGGGCTGTGCGCATATGAGGGCGCTCAGGCCAAACATGACAGTCTGAGAACGACAAAACGCAGCCAGGGCTGCGTTTTGTGATTGGGGTGACTCCGATGCATTTCTGCGTGTGCTATGCGGGTAAACCGAAGGAGAATGAGCACTTCGGTAAAATTATCCTATAAGCGGCCGTCATGCAACGGCTGTTATTTATTGCCCATGATGTTCGTGACCAATTTCTTGAGCATCCCGGGTTCGTGTTGCCCTTCCTGGGAAATGGGATGGCCCTGTTCACTGTTTGGTGAGTGACGGCGGGAGCGTTCTTGCCTATCACGCTCTGCCCGCTCTAGCGCGACGCGATAAGTGATACTGCCGCGCATAAAACCAATCAAGGCGCTGAAGCTGAGGCAAAATGCCTGGCACAGTCTGCGGCTGGTTTCATGCTTGTCTTTGGGTGAGCGATTGTGGGTCAGCAGCTCCATAAACTGCAGATCACGGTCGCTGGGCCCATCTGGAATGACGATGCCTGTTGGAGGGGTGATGTCGAAAACCTCCAGGATCGCTTTCTCTGGTGAGTAACCCATATCGAAGACAAGCTGGCGTAGCCTTGTGATGTGCTGCCGTGCTCGTTCTGCTCTCCGGTCGGCCTCGATCATCTCCAATTTAGTGGCACTCATACCCGGGGTGCATAAGGTGGAGGCATTTATTGGTTTGATGTTGACTGCCAGAAAACCTTTTTGTACGGCGCGAGCGTTGAATTCTACAATCATGCCGACTTCAGGAGGAGCCTCACCTAGCCAGTTTTGAGGGGTGATGAAGTAATCGACGCCGGAGATGTCTGCGATAGTGCCGATGGGGCCCGTATCATTGATCACTGTACCGACGACAAAGCCGCGTAGAGGGCCAAATGCGATGCTCATGATTTACTACTGCTCCTGGTAAAGCCAGAGGCGCGAGATAAGCGGCTCATTGGCGGTTTTTTTTGTTTGCCGCGGTGGGCGTTTTTGGGTGACGTCGTAGTTCTTTAGAAGACCGATCTTCACCTTCTGAGCTCCGAGAATGAGAACCGGGGTCGATGCTACTTGCATACGACGGCTATCTCCTTCCACCAGCCAGGCTTGCGGATGGACTGGATTGGGGCGCCGGATGACAAGACGAGCATCATCGGAGAGTGCGGATAGCAGCACAATTTCATCCTCTAGCTGTGCGACCCAACCAGTTGGATCGATTACATGGCGAGGGGGGGAGTCCTGTGATGCTCTAAGCGTACCGATGATCTGTTGTTTGGTCATTCTCTGCATAGTGTTTTTATGAGCCCAACAGAACGAAATTGATCGGGCTGTGTCGCAGGCGACGGTGATTTGTCGGTAAAACTGCAAAGTGATCAGCCCCTCGAACATGCCTTTGCTATGCAGAAACTCCCACCGAGTATTGGGTCCCCCAATTATTGTGCCTGAGTTTGTTACTAGGTCTCGGAAGGTTTTTCGGTCTGCATTAATGGCATCGATTATACCGGCGAGCTCCTCGTTGTGCCTGGAGTGAATCTGAATCGCTCCCGGCAAGCGGTACACCAGGCGAGTGTTTTCACCAGCGTCCGCGTACAGATGGCCCCAAGCATGGTGAGCAGCATACAGAGCTTCGAGTCCGTGAGCCGGAGTCACCGTTATAGAGGGAGTGTCGTGGCGGGTATCCTGCTTCGGGTCATGCGGGGGGAGGGCAAAGGTGCTTCCTTGGATGAACTCGCTGTCGTCAATGAAGTCGCGCAGCATGGCCAACAGCTGGTGTTGACGCTGCTCCAGAGTGCGGAGCTGTGCAGCTAGTTCGTACTTATTCATGGGGCACTCCATCGAGGGGCTCAAACTGGTGCTATTATGACCAGTGGAGAGTGATTTCTCAACCAACATTCCTATAGGATGATCTTCAATCAGAACACAGCCCTTCGGGCTGTGCTCAACTCCTGGGCTACTTTGCTCTAACGACGCCCCGAGTGCTCGGCTAGACCCGGTTCCGCTACTTCTGCGAGACCGCGCTCGCGCGAAGAGAAAGGGTGAGAGAGTGAAGAGAAAGAGAGAAAATAGAGATCCTTACTTAGGCTTCGGAGTTTATGAGGATCGCATTGGTTCAGCAGCTAGGCGTCTTGTATCAGTTATCGAAATAGGAATGTTGGTTGAGATTTTAAATGTGACCACCTATCACAATAAGCTCTCCCCCGGAGATACCTCACACCTATGGCGCGATGGCCACAAAGCAGGGCATAAAAAAGCCCCGCTGTGCGGGGCTATTTCTTGAATGTCAGTCTATGTGCTGCATTCACTGTTCAACAGACCTCATCTAGTGAGAGGTAAACCTTGCGCACTGAGCCAGTTCAGTACCGCTTCGTGAAGAAGCTGGTCCGACTCCATTTTCAGTACAGACTCGAGAATCACTCGAGCCAGGCAATCCCCATCTTTCTTGTCAGCATGATCGTAGTCGAAGATGCTTGCAAGCCGGGAGTAATCAACTAGCTCAGCAATCCAGGCAGAGGTTTTGCCACAGGCGGTAACCAGAGCATCCATTACCCCATCGTGTTCGTCCGGAGAGGCCTTACGATCACGTAAGTGCATTTGCCAGGTGTTTGCCAGCAGATAACCCATGGTGCTATCGAACATCGGTTTAGTAGCTACGGTGGTAGTAGCGGTATCTTGCAATGAGTTGTGCATTTGTATTCCAAAAGCCCAGAGGGCTGGTTAAACCTTCAACACGAATGTTGAGGCGAAAGGCCGTTGGCCTGGTTGAAGTGAATAGGGGTATAGCAGTCCAAAAAATCAGATTGACGACCTATTCGTTATGGAAAAGAACATATCCAGCTCCGATTTTGCTGGCATCTCTGAACACCGGCCACAATCGTTCTGGGATTGCTCCTTCATCGAGGGCGTCGTAGTTCGCCATATTAAAAAGAAACTCATAAGTTGGGTTGTCATGGTGATGGTTGCCCTTATGAGAGAAGGAGGCGTGCTCACGCACCCATTCCCACTCCGGGACGTCATATGCGCAGTCATAATCTCCGACGGTTTCAGGCATGCTGATTTCCAGCACATGACAGACAGGGCCGGCAGTCACTGCCGGTATCTGAGACTTTCCGACTCTTAGATCAATGACCTCGATTACTGCGCCCCGCATGGACGATGCGATACTCTCAACGACCCTTAGAAGCTCTGGAAGAGCGAGGTTTTCATAGGTTTCGCTGGGCACATAGCTACATAGGGAATCGCCTGATTTGACAGAATTCAGAAGATCCTGGTACGCAGATAGCCACTGTTGTTTATCAATATGTGGGAATACTTGAGCCATCGCATGAGCGAGTAGCACATCATCGATTGCTTGGTTCATGAATTGGACCTCGTTGCATCTGGGCTTTACGCCCGGGTTGGTGTTGGTCACGAGTGGCACATTGCGGACCGAGTGCCATAAGACAGCCTTGGGCTGTTTCTGCATGTGCGCTGACGCCGGAGAAATACCGGTGAACGGACATGCAGAATCAGCCAACGAGGGCTTGGGTGATAGATCACAGGTGGGGGTACCTGCAGAGTGCAGGGAGAGTTGAAGTTGGTGCCTGGCCGGACGGCCTGTCCCCACGTGGGCACCGAGGACAACCGCAGGATACCGAATATCATGAATGGGAGCAACAGCATCAACTCAGGTTGCGGCTGGCGACCTGATTACCTAAGCAAGGCAAAGCAGCAATGTATGGGGGGCACTGACACCCTACAAATGTGCAGAGTTCCCTGATCGAATTAGCCACCCCTCAAGGTTGCCATCCACCGCTGTGCCTGCGCCACCAGTATCCCTCCGCCGGCGCTCTCCAGGATCGTCCGCACACTGCCGACCACGGCGCCAATCACTGACCATTTTGGGTTAGGGGAGGCGGCCTGGGCCTTGAGGGTGTCCAGATCGGCCTGCAGCTCTGCACACGCCTCTCCCTGCAGTTGCCCTTGCGCGATCACCTGCTTGCAGCCACGGCAACAAAGCCGCCAGCGCCTCGGACTTCTGCTCGCCTGTCACCGTCTGCTGTTGTTGGCCGCCGGGCGAGCCCAACATCATTTGACCTCCGATGACATCCCCCCCAATGAAAATATTGGTCACCGATTCCGCCTGCTTCTGCTCCTGGGTGGTAAAGCTCATCCCTTCACCTTGGATCCCCAACTCATCCAGATCGAGTGCCCATTCAAGGACCTTAGTACGCACCGCACCGATCAAACGCTGGACCTGATTTGCTCCAAATCGAACTTGTGGTGCGATTGGCATTTTATAGAGAGCCGCTACCATCTTCGATTGAGACGGGTCCATGGGCAACACTACATATTCTGTCCCTGAAGCCAATGGTTCCACTCCATCAATGGGATAATAGAAGGGACATGTTGTCATCACCTCGTGAAGCTCTGCATTCAGGACCGGTAGCAGCACAAGACCTTTCCCCGGGTTAATGGCGTACAGTTGCCCCGTCAAAATCCGGTACTGAGGGATAACAGCCGACTCTGGGTAGCCATCAAGTTCGTTTTTGATCCAGCTAACCCAGTCAGGCTGCTTGAGCTTACGTGCGGCCACCAGTGCGTTTCGCAGTAGATCGGTTGTCTTGACTTCGGGATTACTGGCCATGGTGATGAGTTGAGGGATAAGGGCGGGCATCAATGCGCTCCTGGGCGATATTGGGCCCTCATTGTACCCGGGTTCGGTGGTTTGGATTGCAGGATTGCAAGCGGCAGGATCCCGGCCGCCCTCATGGCCAGCGGTTGGCTCACGTTGACCGGTCACCCAGCCGGCAAACGCGGCAGTTTACCCGTTCCGCAGGTGCTGCTAGAACCAACGCAAAACGACAAAAAATGCGGAGCTAAATGCTAAACGGTGATCCTCACTGGGTTGGTTGATATACTGTGTTTTTATACAGCAACCAGAGATGACCAGCATGTTTGCTCAACCCGCCCCTAATGCTCCCTTGCTGGAGATCCCCCTGTTTCTCTCCCCTGTAGCCTGCGGCTTTCCGTCCCCGGCGCAGGATTACACCGAGCAAACCATAGACCTTAATCTGCTGTGCGTGGCGCACCCGGCGGCCACCTACTTTGTGCGGGCGGCCGGTGACAGTATGGTCGACCACGGGATCCGCGATGGCGACCTGCTGGTCGTGGACCGCAGTCGCAAGGCGCGCCACGGTAGCGTGGTGGTCGCCGCGGTCGATGGTGAGTTCACCGTGAAGAAGCTGCAGCTTGATCCCACTGTGGCCTTGCTCCCTGGCAACCCGGCCTATCGGCCTATCCATTTCAGTGAGGGGCAGGAGCTGGAAATCTTCGGGGTGGTGTCCTTTATCGTGCATCAGGTGGATGCCCCATGAACAAGTGCTGCACCGTCGCCCTGGTGGACGTGAACAACTTCTACGCTAGCTGCGAGCGGCTGTTTCGGCCCGACCTTAAGGGGCGGCCAATAGTCGTGCTCTCGAACAACGATGGCTGCGTGGTAGCCCGTTCGGCAGAGGCCAAAGCGCTCGGCATCAAGATGGGAGTGCCGTACTTTCAGATCCGTCAATTCTTCGAGGCTATGGGCGGGGTCTGGTTTTCCAGCAATTATGCCCTTTATGGCGACATGTCGAACCGGGTGATGACCATTTTGGAGGGGATGGCCCCGGCGGTGGAGGTCTACAGCGTTGACGAGGCCTTTATCGAGCTGAGCGAACGCTGGGCGGGCGACTTGGTGGCCTATGGCCACCAAGTCCGCGAGCGGGTGCAGCAGTGGACCGGGCTGACCGTGGGGGTCGGCATCGGCCCCACCAAGACGCTCGCCAAGCTCGCCAACTACGCCGCCAAGAAGTGGCCCGCCACGGGCGGTGTGGTCGATCTGCGGGATGAAGGACGCCGCGTCAGGCTGATGGCGATCACCCCGGTAGACGAGGTATGGGGTATTGGTCGGCGGCTCACCGCCAAGCTGGAGACCCAGGGCATCAAGACCGTGGCGGAACTGGTCGCCGCCGACCCCAAGAGCCTGCGCCGCCGCTATGGCGTGGTGGTCGAGCGCACGGTGCAGGAACTGCGGGGGATACCCTGCGCTGAGCTGGTGCAAGTGGCCCAGGCCAAACAGCAGATTATCTGCTCGCGTTCGTTTGGGGAGCGCATCACCCAGATCGGCCCCATGCATCAGGCTCTGGCGGGTTACATGGAGCGGGCCGCCGAGAAATTGCGAGGGGAGGGGATGTGCTGCCGCCATGTCACCCTGTTCATTCGCACCAGCCCATTCAGCGACCGGGAGCCCTATTACGGCAACCAGGTGAGCAGCAGGCTGGTCATGCCCACCCATGACACCCGGGCGCTGCTGGCTCTTATCCCCGAGCTACTCCCCCGCATCTGGCGTGACGAGCAGCGTTATCAGAAGGGAGGCGTGATGCTGGCCGACTTCACCCCCGCCAACATGCAACAGGGCGACCTGTTCGCAGCTGAGCTGCAATCTCCGCGCAGTGAGGCGCTGATGCAGGTCATCGACAAGATCAATCAGGGGAGGCTTGGTAAAGTCTTCTTCGCGGCCCGAGGCCAAGAGAACAGAGAATGGATGATGAAGCGAGAGCAGTTGAGCCCTCGTTATACCACTGCCCTACATGAATTGCCGATCGCAATGACATAACCATGATTTTGAGTGATGAGGGGAAAAACCATTCCACTAAAGATGAGTTATTTCCCTCCTTCTTCGGCTGTTTTCCCAAAATGCAAAGCGGACTGTCGCCCCGCCCATGAATCCGGCTATCAATCAGCTACCGGTCAAGATAGCCAGCCACCCCAGCGCTTGTGCCGAAAGCACTCCTCCGGCGCCTTCCAGGATCGCCCGCACACTGTTGGCCAAGGTTCCAATCAACGGCCAGCTCGGCGTGGGGGCGTCGGCCTGCGCCTGCAGGGCTGCATGCTTGGCCTGCAAATCGGCGTGTGCCGATGCCGATAGCGTTCCCTCGGCGTTCACCTGCTGGAGCCAGGCCAGCAAGAAGACAGAGCATCGGTCTTTTGCTCGCCGGACACTGTCTGCTGTTGATGGCCCCCGGGCGAGTTCAGCTGAATTTGAACACCAGTCGCATTCCCTCCGATGTGTATGCTCACCGGCGCCACCTGCCGTTCTTGCGGAGTGACGCTCATGCTGTCCCCCTGAACACCGGAAGCGGCCAAAGCGAGTGCCCAGTCTAGCACCCGCTCCTGCACCGCCGCGATGAGGGCCCGCACCTGGACCGTCGGCATACAAATCTCCACCTCCCGTTCGGTACCGATTTCGGCCATCAGCAAGCTCATGAGCTCAGGGGGGAATCGGACCCTCAGTGCTTTGCCGGTTGCGGCCAGCTCAGCCAGCTCGCTTGCGGGCAGCGAGAGCGGGCAAGTTTGCCACTGTACCGCCCGCTCGGTGTTGGCAACTGACAGCACGTGGTGGGACCCTGCCTGCCAGTACGCCAGATTCCCGCGCCGCTGGCGATAACGGGGCACACCGCAGCCGTCAGGATAGCCCTGTAGCTCATGGTCAAGCCAGATGATTGCCTCGGGCTGTTGGAGCAGACGTGCCACCACCTTTGCCATGCGCAGCAACTTAGTGATTTCAACGTTCGGATCGCTGGCCAGGGTGATGAGTTCGGGAACATGGGCAGGCATGGGGTGCTCCTGGGCAATAGTGGGGGCCTATTGTACCCGGTTTCGGTCGTGCGGGTTGTAGTGCTACAAGCGGAGAGGATCCGCTCCGGGTCAAAAAAAAAGGGAGGCCGAAGCCTCCCTCCAAAAAGTCACTTTTTGAACCAGTTTCACTGGCCTACGTGTAGGTGAAAGTGAAGAGAAATCTTCACTTGATACACGCAGATCAGCATCAAACCGCTAGCGATAATCATGCTTGATAGCATATCGATCTCCATATCAAATCAGGTGAATCCGTTCACCTGAGGGTTATTGGCCTCCTGGCTAGCCATAAGACTCGCTCTTGTGCCCGTGTTGACATTATACACCCTGCCCCCCAACATTTTTCATAAATTCATGATAAATCATGTAGATAATATATAATTCTCACGCTGGTATCACTCGCCCCCAATACTTGACCAGCCCTGTTTATCTACGAAGTATTCCCCGCGTCCACAATATGGGCTGCACCAGTTGATCTGGCTTGTATCTCGCAACGCCACCCGCCGCACGAAGAAAACGTGGCCTGCTGCCTCTGCCGGACTAGCTCAGTGGCCGTTAAGGGTTGCCAGCCACTTCAGCACCAGTTCGCTCAGAACCCCGCCGCCGGCTCCTTCCAGAATCGCCGCAACAGTGCTGGCCACCGCAGCGATCACCGGCCATTTCCACTTGGGGGCGGCGGTCTGGGCCTTGATAGTATCCAGCTCGCTCTGAAGCACATTGCCGTTTGCCAGCTGCAGTGGCTTCTCCTGCGCCACCCCAGGCTGGTCCGTAGCCTTCTGCCCGCCGGTGATGGTTTGCTGTTGCTGGCCCCCGGGCGAGCTCACCATCAGTTGACCACCGTTGAACCCGCCCTCGATGCGAATGGTAACCGGCGCCAGCGGCTGGGGCGAGGAGGGCATTTCGTCCCCCTCGATCCCGGCCTCAACCAAGTCGAGCACCCAGGTCAACAGTTGGTCCCGGACCGCATCAACAAGTGCGCGGATCTGATTGCCGCCAACCACCCGTACCGGCTCCATTGAGATATTCAGGTCTTGCATCAGCATGGCCATCATCTCCGGCGGGAGAACCATGCTCACATTTTTCCCGGGAATAGCCACGTCTTCCAACCCGCTGATGGGCTGACCAATGCTGCATGTCGAGACAGCTTCTGCGAATTCAGGGTGGTCGATGATGATGGGGATCAGCCCTCGAAAGGGATTCCGAGCTTTCAATTCACAGCGTATGACACGATAGGAGGGCAGCTTGGCATCATCCGGATAGCCCCGCAGCTCATGGTCGATCCAGGTAGCCCACTCAGCCTGTTTTAGCATACGGGCGACCACCTTGGCCTTGCGGAGCAGATCGGTGGTCTTAACTGCCGGATCACCGGCCAGGGCAATCAGGTCAGATAGCGAGGTGGACATCGAGGTGCTCCTGGGCGACAAGGGAGGTCCAGTGTACCCGATCTGGCCCGGTCAGTTGCAACGCTGCAAGCGGGTCGGATACAGCCGGTCCGCTCTGGCTGGATTTGAGCTTGGCTTTGTCCGTTGGCCCCAGTATGCAAAGCGGGGCCGCAGCCCCGCTCATACCCCGACGATAGCGATCAGCCGCCGCTCAAGCTGGCCAGCCACTTCAGCACCAGCTCGCTCAGCACCCCGCCGCCGGCGCCTTGCAGCACGGCCAGCACGCTACTACCGGCCAGCACGACGATCAGCGGCCATTTCCGCTTGGCGGTGGCGGCCTGGGGCTTGAGGGTGTTCTGCTCGCTCTGCCGCGTGTCGCGGTCTGCCGGCTGCCGTGGTGCATCCGCGCTCCCCTGCGCCAACCCGGACGGGCCCGCGGCCTTCTGCTCGCCGGTGACGGTTTGCTGTTGCTGGCCTCCCGGCGAGCTCACCATGACTTGGCCACCGTGGAACCCGCCCTCGATGTGAACGGTCACCGGCGCCAACGGCTGGGGTGGGGAGGGCATCCCGTCCCCCTCGATCCCGGCCTTGGCCAGCTCGAGTGCCCAGTCCAACACCTTGTCACGGACTTGAGCTACGACGGCCTGCAGTTGTGATGCGTCCAGTTGATGCACGACCTGGTACTGATCGCGGGCTTTCGCTGACAAGCCATCGTAAACGCGATGCCCAGAGGGGAGTTGCACATAGAGGGTGCCTTGTGACCCCAGCGCCTCCAACTTGCTGATCGAATCAAAACAGAGGTGAGCCTGAGCGGGAATCTCACCGTCAGTTTGGAACGTAAACAGATCAGTCAATTCGCCTGTCTGGACATCCCGCAGGTACACCGGGGCACGGATAAAACGGTATAGAGGAAGAGGATCTGACTCACGGTAGCCCCGCAGCTCCAGGTCGATCCAGGCTAACTGGTCGGATAGCTGGCACCGGTGGGCGATCACCTTGGCCTTGCGCAGCAGATCGGCTGTCTTGACGGCCGGATCGCTGGCCTGGGCGATGAGTTCAGGGAGTGGGGCGGGCATCCAGGCGCTCCTAGGCGACAAAAGAGCCCCAGTGTACCCGATTTGGCCTGCGCGATTGCAGCGCTGCAAGCGGGGCGGACCCCGCTCGCCCTCGCTGACCCGATTGGGGGTGGACTTTGGCCGCTGACCAAGAAAGCAAAGCGGGGCCGCAGCCCCGCCCATGCCCCGATACCGCTCAGCTACCAGTCAAGGTTGCTAGCCACCCCATCGCCTGCGCCGCCAGCACTCCGCCGCCAGCGCCTTCCAGAATTGCCCGCACACTCCCGGCCACGGCACCGATCAGGCTAAATTTGCCCAACGCGCCGAAAATGTAAAGTTAGCTTTATAACTAAGCTCTTGAGCTAAATTAAGCCACTGTTTTTTTGTTTTTAATGTGGAATTTATCTGGTTACGCTCATTAACACTGAATTTAAGTCGTTACAGCTTACCGGATCATAGTTAATCTGATTTTGGTCCTTTGACTTTCAACGACCTGAACGG
>Ga0247725_1001156_pt1 | contig 14422 bp, 21 predicted proteins | sample OKSTACKMCFT3sol_FD_183021 | JGI IMG/M metagenome (GOLD analysis project Ga0247725, IMG submission 183021) | Subsurface sediment microbial communities from gas well in Oklahoma, United States - OK STACK MC-FT3-sol | ecosystem: Environmental > Terrestrial > Deep subsurface > Rock core/Sediment... | reverse complement strand
GCTGGCAGATCCTGAATCCTGCGTTTCTGACGGCCGCTTGGCCTTCACGCTGTAGATGGGCATCCAGCACACGCGGTAGAGCGTGGCGCCTGCGACTGCAGTCAGCGTCGCGATGCCATCGGTGACGCTGCACGATGTGTTGACCCACTGCCCGCCGACGAGCGCCTGGCCCCACGGCGCCACGTCAGGCCGTGAGTCGCCCCTGATCTCAAGAGTCGTTCCGGCGCCTTGCACGCTGCGCACCTTTGTCGACCGAAGCTCCAGCGGCTGGCTGTAGTCGAGGCCATCCAGTCCCGGCGGCATCCAGCCGGCGCCGCTGATCGTTCCGGACATGCGCTCCCAATGTGTCATCGAGACAAGGTTGCCGCCGCTCAGCCTGGCCGACGATTCGCCGCCGATAGGCTCCTCGCTCAACACTGGCGCACCAGAGTGCAGCTCGAGCGGAATGCCGCCGAGCATGATTTGTGGTTGTGGCATTTCTCAGGCTCCAGAAACGACGAAGCCCGCACTAGGCGGGCTTTCGTTCGTCGTCGGTGTGTCAGGCGGCATCAAGACCGAGCGTCAGTTGCAGCTGCTCGCGCCAGTGCTCAACCTGAGCAATGAGCCCAGGCTTGCGCCAACGAAACTTGGCGAGCTCGCTGCCACTCAGGCTGGCGATATCGGTCGCCTCGGACAGCGCCTTACAGGCCCGGTCGAACTGCTGCTTCTCGGTCAGCTCGCCGCGCAGCAAGGCGTCAATGTGCAGGTCGGCCCATACGGCAAATTCCAAGTCGAGCCAGCGGGCGAATGCAACACCCAGCTTTGGATGCAGCCAGGTGCCACCGTGATGACGTCCACGCTGCGTTTCTAAAAGTGATCCTGGCTCACAATTAAGCGCGCCCGCCAGAACTGACAGGTATCTCTGTGTTTCATCCTGCTTGAGCCAGTCCACTGGCCGCTTGCCGAATCGCTTAGCCACATCTGTAGCATTGATCCATCCGTCGCTATTGAAGCGCACCGGCTGGCCTTGATAGTGAAATGGAACGACGTTGTTCATGTTCATGCCCTGCAATGAGCCCTGGAAATAGATCGACCGTAGAAACGCTCCAGGGAAAGCGCTTTCGGATGCCTCCTATCTACGGTCGTTTGCAAGGCGCAGCGGGGCGGACGGATAAGCGAACATCCGCCTTTCGGCTGTACGGGCCTAGCTGCGTATTGGGGTGCCTTTTCGGCGGAAACAAAAAGCCCCGGCAAGCAAGGCTTCCGGGGCTATGAGGCAGGGGAATCGTCAGCTGCAATCACGTTGATTGCACGAACTCCACAATGACCCAAATAGTGCGCCAAAGTGCAACGCGCTGTCAAACCGCCCATAAAAATATACATTTGTGTTGCCAGCTAAACATATGTGTTGCATAATGAGCCCATCAACACAGATGAGATGAGGTGATGAAGCACAGCGAGTTCAGACGATGGTTGAAGGCCCAAGGGGTGACCTTCGTAGCAGGCAAAGGAAGCCACTTCAAGATCACCGCACCAAACGGCAAGTCGACGATCTTCGCGGACCACGGAGCCAAGGAAATGAAGGAACCGACCCGCAAAGCGATCATCAAGCAACTGGGGCTCTAAGAGCCCCCTTCGCCTATGCGCTGTGCGTCACCGATTGAATTCACCCACACAAGGGGAATACCCATGTACGACTACGCAATCCGACTTGAGACAGATGACGAGCCAGGCGTTGCCGTGTTCTGCCGCGACCTTCCGGAACTGAACAGCTACGGCGACGACGTACCGCACGCGCTGCGCGAGGCTGTCGACGCCATCGAGACGACTCTTTCCTTGTACGTTGACCAGCGCCGAGCCATTCCAGCAGCCTCTCCAGCAGAGCCTGGCGAGCACGTTGTCGCCCTGCCAGCAGTTACCGTCGCCAAGATCCATCTATGGAACGAGATGGTTGCGCGCGGCATGCGCAAGGCCGATCTGTGCCGCATTCTGGATCTAAAGCCAGTGACTGCAGACCGCCTTGTGGACTTTCTCCACACCTCGAAGATCGAGCAGCTAGAGAAAGCCCTGGCAGCGCTCGGAAAGCGCCTCAGCGTTAGCTTGGAAGCGGCCTGATCAACGGCGATGCGTTCGGCCGTGCTTGCGAGCAGCCAGGCGCAGCTGATCGGCCTGGGTAGAGTCCGCGAACACCTGGTAGGTGTCACCGCCGATGCTGATGTCCAGCGATCCTAGGTTGCGAGGCGACGTATCCAGGCTTGCGACAGTCCCGACCATCCCACCATCGGCGAACCGAGGGATGGGGATGCCGCGGTTGAGCATGTCGAGATGCCGCTTGCCAAGCTTGCGCACGGCCGCTGCGTTGATGACGTACTCGCCGTTCGACAGATAGGCCGGGATGCTGTCGCTGGTTCCAGTTCCTGGGCCGCTGATATATCCGCCAGTGGCGAACTTCTGCGGCTCGGCCCCGGCGCTAACATCACCACCAACTGGAGCAGCAATGGTTGGCTTGATGATCATTACCTTGGACAGTTCTTCGGCAAGCTGAATCATCCGCGCTTTCACCTGCTCGACGTTGGTTTCATCCATCTCAACGTCGACACTGATCACTTTCAGCGCCTCAGCCTGCTTGGCGAGATCATCTAACCTGGCTTGTACCGCCTGAACCTCCTGCTCAACGCTAACCTCGTCGAGTTTGGCGGCAGACGTGGCGATCCGAGCAAGCTCCTCAGCCATTCCAGCAAGTCCATACGAGTTCTGGCCGTCGGCCTGCATCTGCTTGATGATCTCGCCGGCCCGACGCGCCTCCTCGATGGCACGCTTGTTATCTCCGGCCTGCTTCGCCTGCCGAGCCGAAATCAAAGCGTCTTGGGCACTGGCATAGCTCGCAGGGCCAGCAGCACCGCCGCGAACATCTGCAATGAGCTGGTTGAACTCTTTTTCAATGTCTAGAGTGTTCTGGCGGGCCTTCTGTAGGCGCTTGTTCTCGGACTCAAGGACCTTTTGCTGCGCAGCGATACTAGTCTGGAGATCTGCGAGCGCGCCGCGCCTTGCTTCGCTGACCATCGCTTGACCGGTACGCTCTGCTGCAGCTCTTAGCTGGTGGCGCTGTTGCTCTCGGCGGATGAACTCGTCGTACGTCTCGCCCATCGCTTGGGCCCAGCCACGTAGCGACGCGACTTCGTCGTATTTAACGCCAGCGATCTCCGCAGCAGCGCGCTCCTCTTCGGCCAAGCGACGGATGTTGCTATCGACCTCCTGCTTTTCCAGCATTTCGAGCTGCAGAAGGTAGGTTTCCCTAGCGGCAACAACTTCATCGACGGCCTTCTTCGCGCCTAAACCGACTGCATCAACAATCTTCTGCCCACCAGAAAGCGAGAGGGCTCCCTGAGGCGTTAGCTTTACGATCTCCTCAAGAAGCTGGGTGACATTACGCAACGGTTCTTCGCCGCTCGCGATGTTGCTGATGGCCTCGGCCATCTCTGACATCGACTTCGTGGCGCGAGCCGATGTGCCGGTCAGCTTGTCGAATGCTCCTACCAGCTGTAGCGCCGAGTTCTCAAGCTTCTGTGCGGCAGATCCAAACGTTTCGCCGAACTCCTCAGCCTCTTGACTGAGCTTTGGCAGCTCCTTAATGAGCGCGTCGGAAACTACGTCAGCCGTGAGCTTTCCAGCCTTCGCCATGTCTCGCAGAGCACCCACTGGCACTCCCAAGCTGTCAGCGAGGGCTTTCATCAGTCGAGGGGCTGCTTCGGCAATGCTGTTGAACTCATCGCCACGCAGCGCTCCAGCCCCTAGAGCCTGGGCAAACTGAGTGATGGCGCCTTCAGACTCCGCAGCTGAAGCACCTGAGATGCGAAGCGCCTTGGATACTGCCTCAGTAACCTGAACGATTTCCGTCTGGCTCCGGCCGGCCTCGCGAAGGGCTGGCGACAGTCGCGCATACAGCTCAGTGATAGCGGTGACGGAAGAGCCGTTCTGGCTGGCAATTCGCCGAACCTCAGAAAGAGCCTTGTTGAACTCTTCTTGACTGTTCGTAGCAAGCCGCAAGCGCGCTGCGATCTGGCTGCTTTGATCGGCAAGGTTGGCATACTGCCTAGCAGCTCCCATCACAAAGGACGCACTGAGCAATCCTTTGAGCGCCACGCCGGCGGTCTCGATCTGTGTGCTCATGCCCTTGAGCTGCTTGTTGACCTCATCAAATGCTTTCTTGGAGTTGTTCTTGCCGTCGATGACGAGTTGAGTCTTGACTGTAGCCATCAGGCGATATCCTTGAGTAAGCGTTTGAAGTCTTCTGGCTTAGCGTTCGCCGCACGCGCAGCGATCAGCGCGACCCGGTTCGCGGCGCGATCCTCTTGGTCAATTGCTGCAAGGAAAATCTCAACTTGCGGCAGGCTATAACGCTCGATGTCCGCCATGGAATGACCAGAACCTATCAAGCGCTGGACGACAGAGCCCCACTCAGCGCCCTTACCATTCCGGGAAGGGCTTCGCCGAAAAAACCGGAATTTACCCGCACGACCTCAACAAAAAGCTGGATGGCAGTTACTGAATCAATGCGACGCACCTGCAGCCAGGTCAGACTTGTGGTGCGCAGCAGTACTCGCCGAATGCCCGCCGAATGGTCGTCCGCATATCTGAGAAGTCTTTCCGAGGTAAGTTGGTCTAGCGCGCCCATCAAAGCTACGGCCTCCTTTCCATAAAGCTCGAAGTCCATCAGCTTGACCGGATAGATCTTGACTGACTTGCCGCCAACCTCTGCGACTACCGGCTTAGGGAAAAGGATGTTCAGCTCGCTCATGCCAATCTCCAGATAGTAAAAAACCCGCACTTGGCGGGTTCTTTGTTCTCGTTTGTTCTATCTCCCTAGCGCACCTACAAGGAACGCCAGGAAAAATCCTATTAATGACAGAATCAAAAGCGCCGGAATCGCTGCGAGCGCCCACTTGATCATAAAAATAATCATCGATCCGAAGCTCATGTTCACGTCCAGCACAACTACTGGCTGTGCGCCGCGAAATGAAGCCATCGCCTGGCGGACGTTCGGCGCTATTGCATTCGCTGCGGCCTGCTGCTCAGCGGCTCGCTGCTTGGCTTGGTTCGCAGCTTCCGTTTGAGATCTAATCGCGACCGAATACTCAACGTTGCACGCTGGGCAGCGGTTAGGGTCAGGCTGGTTTCCCGCCAACGGTATGTGCTTGCAAGCTGGACACTGCATAAGGTTCCCTCCCATTGATGAGGGAAATCTACCACGATGCCAGCACCGAAACCCAGCGCTTGGCTGGGTTCGGAAAGATGTGACTAGCTAACTCGCGGCCTGCATGGCGTAACCGCCGCCAGCTCCACGCTGGCTGTAGATGCGATAAATCTCGTCGCGGCGCTCGTCCAGGGTGCGGAAGCCCATGCCCATTTCTGAGAAGTGCTCATTGAAGTTCGAGAGCGGCCTTGAATCCGTCATACGCGCGATGGCGTAGATTCCAGACTTCATCGCCCACTCCATGGCGAAGTGGTAGTGACTCATCATCAGGTATAGCGCCTGCACTTCACGCTCCGACAACTGCATGCCTTTCGCTTGGCTGCTTTCGAGCCATTCCCCCTCCAGCACGTAAGCCGCGATGTACTGGCAGGCTGCGTCCAGCTTTTCGGCAGGGATCAGCTCGGTGCGCGGCACGTTGAAGCGAGTATGGAGCACCGAGTGCATTCGGTGGCGCGCCTGGCGCTGAACTCCGACTGGAAGCACCGACACCTTCTGGCTTATCACTCCACCGATAAGGTTGGCACCTGAAACGCCGATCACGTCATTCACCAGCGTCGCCATCTTGCCGATGTCGTCGGAGTAACGGCCGTGCTTGCGGATGGCCGGAAGCACTTCAGCGGTCACCCATTTCCGAAATGCGTGAGCATCACTCCCCTTCCTGATCGCATCATCACAACGAAGGATCAGCGTGTAGAGACCAGATTCGCTAATGATGTTCACCGCGCCCTGACGGCCTAACTTAAAGTTAGACCGCTCATCATCATCCAGAGAATACAGGGCCTTGGTAGTGTTGCTCTGGCCTAAAATCTTGCACACATCCGCCGCCACGAACCACGGCTCTCCCCCTACGCTTGTGGCGCGAACGCTTCGGCCACGGAAGTCGAAGGAGATGATATTGGATGCTGCTGTGCTATTCTTGCTCATGTGATTGACCTCGAAATTGATCACTTCCGAAGCCTCAGGCGCGCCAACGCTTGGGGCTTCCTTGTTTCTAGCCTCAAGCTGCTGCCTGTTTTTTCGCCTGCTCAAGCTTTTCTATCAGCTCGCCATTCATGGAGCGGCGGTTTGCCTTCGCCTGACCCTTGAGCCATTCAGCAAGCTCAACAGGGATTCGAACTTGCGTGCGAATAATGTCCATAAGATCCTCCGTTAGTGACACGGTGTCACTATACGGCTGGCTTTTCGTAGTGTCAAGCTAGTGACATGAACGACATATATCGCTCCCAGTTCCGGCTTCCCTATTCTCTCTACGAGAACCTTAAGGACGCCGCAGACGCAAACCGCAGATCGGTGAACGCGGAGCTAGTAGCTCGCCTTGAGGCCAGCATCAGCATTGACGAAGCGATCCAGAGCATTGCGCCAGGATGCCCTATCAGTGATGCAGGCCAGCTTATCCTCGATCTAGCCAGCGAGCGCGAACAGGCGATTGAGGAATTGCACCAGATGAACCTTGCAGTGCACGCCAAGGAGCTAAACGAGCGATTCGCCTACAGCGAGGCTCGGCTTGACAAGATCGAGACGCGCATCGAGTACATGATCGAGCAGTTCAAGCTGCTCCAGCAGAAATAGCCAAATCACAGGGACTGGATATGGCCAGGAAAGCTTCTTCTCAGCAGAGCAAAGTCATTCTTGCTGGAATCGTTATCGGTGTACCCGTCCTGTTATTACAGCAACTGATTGAGGTCGTCGCGCTTCCCTATCTGATTTTCTTCGCTTGCCTTGCTGCTGCGATTTACGTGCTGCCACGTTTCAAGCCGAACCAGAAAGCCGGCTACCGAGAACCTAAAACTGAGAGGCCGGGCGTACCCGCCCGCGCGCCGAACGCGAACAGCCAGATCAAGTTCCAGTTTATCTGCGCAGTCGTTGGCGAATCCTTCAACAACAACGACGGCACCTCCCGCCAGGCCCACATCAGGAAATCGGTACGCGCCGGGATGCCGGCCGAGCTTATGCTTGAGCCTGACAATCCGCACGACCCAACAGCCGTAGCCGTTTTCGTTGCTGGACGCCAGATCGGTCACCTGAAGCGGGACGTTGCGCAGCGGCTAAGCGACAACCTCGAGTTTGAAGAATTCTCGGCGACTGCGGTTGTGCATGAAGTGCATGGCGGTCGAGGGCTTAAAGAGCACGTCGGCGTAACGCTTGAACTGACGGTTTTCTGTGATGAGCATGGTAGTTCGGTCAACTATGCATCAAGCGCAGGGCCTGCCAAAGCTTTGCGCAAGCCTGAAAAGGAACCAGCGGACACTATTGCGACGCTACATATTCGCTACTGCGCATCAGACGGCCAGTTGACCGAAAGGTTTGTGTCGGTAACTGCATTCGATTCATTGACAATGTCTGGCCTTTGTCACCTACGTCGCCAGCAAAGGACTTTCTACTATGACCGCACTCGGACATGTTTCGATGTGAATACTGGCGAGATCATAACTACGCCTTATGAATATCTACAGAACGCCTATGGCCAATCTGTTTGGCACTCGCTAGACCAAATCACAGAGCCGAATAGCCCAATTCTGGACATCCTGCTCTATGTCGCGAAGGCAGATGGCCAGCTGCGAGCGCCTGAGCGAAAGGTTATCACTGCCGCAGGCAAGGTGTTTTCCAACGACCTCCGGATTACAGAGGATCACATAAAACATCAGCTTGGATCGCTGGAAGTGATGAACCTGAACGCCTTCAAACTGGCAATTGGGAAATTCAATAAGACCAACGACGATAAGGCAAAGCGAAAGCTGCTGGCAGCTTCCCGCGCGATCATCGGCACACAAAAGACCGTCAGCGCTGGCGAACAAGAGGCGCTGGACTACATGACCGAGCGCTTCGCCACTACAGAAACAGCGCAGTGACCGCGCCAAAGCCCACCGATCCGATGGGCTTGGACTCGGGCGCTTAGGCGATGGTGTCCATCTCGACCTTGAAGAACTGCGACAGGCCGGCGCCGACGATGCTGGTGTCGATCAGTACCTCGCCAGTGATCTCCAGCGCAGCGAACTCGTCGCCGATGAAGCCGAGGCCTTGAGCGGCGCCGATCTTCGCGCGATGTACGGTCACCGTCACTGTCTTGCCGGTGGCAGCCTCGTTGACGCCATTGAAGACCATCTCGAAGGTCTGCGCGCCAGTGGTCAGCGCCTCGATGGTGGCCGTGTTGTTGACGGCGTCCTCGGTCACGGTGCCGAACAGAACCATCGCCAGGTTTTCCGGGCTCAGGTCATGCAGCGTAGCCGTGAACTCGACAGACTCAATGCGGTTCACCTGGGCATAGGTGCCACCGCCTGCCGTCCGGTAGTTCGGCAGCTTGATGATGTTTTCGTTGATGTTGAAGTTGAGCGCGGACACGTTGCCCACGTCGACGGCGGGGCCGCCTGCCTCCGGCGTCAGGCTGACAATGCCCTTGCCCATGTATGCGTAGTTGGCCATGCGAGTTTTCTCCGGGTGAAAAAAAACCCGCTCGATGGCGGGTTGCTGGGTTTGTTTTAGGTCAGTACTTCTCGACGTATCGGATGGTTATCGAGCTGGTGACGCTGCGCGTCGTACTGCCTTCAATGTCTGGCTCATACTCGGCGGACTCTTCAAAAGGCCATCCGCTCTTGAGTGGACGAACATGCGGGAGCTGGCCCGTGCCAAGCGTCTTGAGAATGTCGTGGTGCAGCAGCTGCAGATCCTGTAGCGATGCAGACCTTGGCATAACCCCTTCGATCTCGTAGCGAGCCGCTCGGGATGCGGTTGTCCCTACCGTCTCCTCGATCTCGTCGCTTGCTATACGAGCCAGGATGTACGGCATCGGCGCCTTGTCCGGCTTGCGCTCACCAAAGCCATAAACACGCTCGACTTTGGTGTGATAGTCATTGGCCGGGCTGATAGCCTCAAGGCGCTTCAGAATCTCATCAGAGAGCTCTGTTCCTCTTGTCATCGCGCCCCCTTGGCGATCTCTTGCCTGATCCGCTTCTCGAACTCCTGCTGCAGGAAGATGTTCGTCCATCGGATCGTTTGGTTGTCTGTTAGCTGCTTGAACCAGTACGCCACGGATGGGCCAAGCGCAGGCGACAAGAATCCTTTCGGCGCGCCACGCACTTTGATGCGCGTACTCCAGGGCATTCGGCTGAAGCTGGACGGGTTAACGAATCCGGCCGCGACCTTGTGCCCGTTCGGCCCCTTAACCCATACGCGGGCGCGAGTCGCGCTGATCTTGCTGTAGCCCCATCCAAGGTACCGAGTTACTGGAACGCCAGAACTAGACGGAATGATCCGGGCGTTGGTGAGCCGTCCGCGTGCCCGCTTGACGCGCAGCGCGCGACGACTAAATACAGGCATCAGCGAGCCGCGCAGAGGGTTCACGTAGCGCACGGTACGGGCCTTGTTCGCTGTCGTATTCAGCGCGCCCCGAAGCACAGGATCAATTTTTCGACTCACCTCGGCGAGCCTTGCCTGGGCCATTTCGATGCCGGACACCTTGATTGATACCTGCATCAGACCCTCTCCAGCCAGAGGCCTCGAACGACACCGTCGTCCGTCTCATCGGCATAGGCAATCACGGAGTACCGCACGCTATCGATGACCAGTTGGTCGTCGACTTGAGGCCGGCCAACCTCAATCAGGGCAACCTCAGCCTTGGTTCGGTAATCGGTCACCTGCCCCATTTCATCGCGATACGGTGCTTCATGAGCTAGGTGAACCCGACACGAAACCGGGATGCCGTCCTGCGGGCGGTACTGGCCAGCAAGGCCTACCAACTCGCTACAGGTGATAACGGCCTCGGCGCGGTCCCCCGTGACGTCTCGCACGCTATCGATCAGCAGCAGCCTGCCGCCTGCGCGGAGATATCGTCCGATCTGCAGGCGATCATCCCACCACGCCCGCACTTCAACCTTTCCAGGGTTACGCAAGCCGGATGGCGCCTGGACGTCCCCCGCTTCCTTAGCCCTGATGCCGATCCAAAACCAATCCACGACGCATGGCCGCACATCCGCGTCCAGCCTCAGCAGGTCGGCCGGCGTGTCGAGTCTTCCGGCTCTCATACCCCAAGCCCCACTCGGTAGAAGTGCAGCATGTTTTCTGCTTTCGGGATCTTGGTGTAGATCGTTCCCACGACAGCTTCCTCGCGGTTGGCGTACAGCTCTGCAGCGATGATCAGGATCGCCAGCCGCACGCTGTGCGGAACGTCGACCGCGGCGCCTTCATCATCGAGCCATGGAATCGGGCGACCGATGAATTGGCTTGCATGGTCAATTGCCGCGTCCAGCTTCATCTGCAGGTCGTCATCTTCCTGCGTGTGCCGAATACGCAGGTGCGTTTTCAGGTCTGCGAGAGTCGGCGTAGGCATGTGATGACTCCTTACTTGTCGCCGTCAGGCTTCGTGGTGCTTGCCACGCGCTGAGCAATCAGGGCGTCGGCGTGTCGCTTCGGGACCGTATAACCTGGCCCGCCGCGACGTTTGATCTCGCCGGCATCCAAGTAGGAGCGCAGCGGGTAGATGGTGACCTCCGAGGGATTTGTCTCGGGGCTTGCGACGGCTTTAGCCGTTTCGCTGGAAGTGTCAGCCACAGGGGCGACCTTTCTTGGACGAGCCATGAATCATCCTCCTGAAAGGCGCCCCAAACGGGGCGCCTCTGGTGGCTTACGGAGTGACGGTCAGAGCACCAGTCACGAAGGCCTCCGGGCGATACACGGCGAACGCCAGGCGCTCTTCGGCGCGGATGGTCACCATGTTGTTCTCGAAGTCCTTGTCGTTCTCGGTAGAGATCAGGATCTCGACGTCCATGCGGTCGAAGATCTGAGCGCCGAGACGGAAAGCACCGGTCAGGAACTCGTCCTGCTGCATGGCCTGGGTAGCCACGACCGGACGATTCCACAGGCGGGCAGCGGTGCCTTCCTGCGGCTGACCGACGATGTAGCGACCTTCGCCATCCTTGGTCAGCTCGATGGCAGCCCAATCGATCGGGTTCAGGACGATGCCGTCAGCCGGGAACTCGGACAGTTCGGCTTGCAGCAGCGCCAGGCGCAGGCGGTCGATGCGCTGCTCGCCAGTCACCACGATTCCGCCAGGAGCAGCATAGGTTTCTGCCAGGGTCATCAGGCCCTGCAGGTTGGCGCCAGTGCCGTTTCCGTACAGGAGCTGCTGCTCCTCGACGGTGAGCAGGCCGTAGCGCGCGCGGGCATCGATGTAGCTCTGCAGCGCGGACGAGTCGTCCAGGATCTGGCGGCTTGCCTTGAACAGGTGAGCCAGGGTGCGAACCGGCGCGTTGACCAGCTCGAACACCAGGTCCGAATAGGGCTTAGCGCCACCTTCAGCCACCGCGGCGGCGTTGTTGGTGAAGCCGGTTTCGCGGACGTATTCGATGGCGTTGCTATCGGTGGTCCCGGGGGCGATCAGGTCGCGGATGGTCAGGCGACGCTCCGGCGGCATGATGATTTCCGGGCGACGGTCCGCACCGACCAGGGCGCCACCGGAAGCCGGGGCGGAGGTGATAGCCGCGCGCGGAACCGACACGCGACGGGAACCACGGAAGGATGCGTTAACGCCTTCCATCTGGTCGCTGCCGACTACCAGTTCACCGGCAGACTTCTGCCGCTCGGCTTGATTGCGGCCGCCATTGCTGGCGTTGACCAGCTTCTGCTCGGCTTCCTGCAGGCGCGCAGAGAGTTCGCCCTGCTTGCTGAGCAGCTCATCCACTTTCACGCGGGTTTCAGCGTGCATTTCGCCGGTGCGGGCGATTTCCTTCTGGGTGGCTTCAGCTTGAGCCTTGATCTGGTCGCCGATGCCTTTCAGGCTGGAGTTGAGTTCTTTTACCTGGGCTTCAAAGTCCATGGTCAGTTACCTTTCAGAGTTTGGAGAAGAGTGGTTGCCGCGCTCAGTGACGCGGTGAGGTCAGGCGCGACAGCGTTCTGCTTGTCGGTCGGAGCAGCGTTATGCGTGCTCCCGCCAGCAGCGCGAGGCGTGCTGGACTTGAAACTGGCGAAGAGCTCGCGCCGCTCGGATCTCGGCATCCCGGCCTTTGCAAGGGCCACGTCCATCGCTTTCAGCGCGTTGTTCTGCCGGCTCTCTTCGGTATCGCGCTCAGCAACCTCGTCGGCAGACAGGAGTCCAGTAGCCAAGCCAAGCTCGACGGCGCGCTTGCCGCGGATGAACGTCTCGTCATCCATCATCTCGGCCATGTCCGCTACTGGCTGCCCGCTCGTTTCGGCGTACAGATCGGCCATGGCAGCGTCGAATTCCTGCATGTCGTCGGCGACGTCGCGCAGGTAGTGGCGGTTTCCGGCGAGCACCGTCCAGCAGTTGTGGATCATCAGGAAGGCACTGCTAGCGACCTGCCGCTCAGAGCCGGCGAGATAGATGATCGAGGCGGCGCTGGCCGCCATGCCGAGCACCTTTGTGGTCACCTTGTGGCTGTGCTCGCGCAGGCGGTTGTAGATGGCGATTCCCTCGAACATGTCGCCGCCCGGGGAGTTGATATAAACGGTCACGTCTCGCTCACCGATGGCGCGCAGGGCGGCGTCAATCCGATTCACGGTGACGCCATCGCCGTACCAGTCCTCACCGATCACGCCATAGATGGTGATGGTGTCAGAGGTGCTTTCTACTGCGGCCTGGATAGCCGGATTCCACTTTTCGAGCGCACGCGGGCTCAACTCGCTGCGAAGGCCGCGAGCCTGGATTTTGAGTTGCATGGATTACTCCTTGGGGAGATCGGCGGTTAGCCAGTTCTGCAGGGCTGCGCGTGCGGCCTGGCCGTCGCTGGATTGCCCCAGTGCGTCAAGTGGTGCAAGGTTTGTCTGCGCCGTCAGCACGTCGGCATTCCCACCGCGGCGCGGCAGGTTTTCGCGGACGCGGCAATCGTCGCGGGTGTAGATGCCGTTCTGGACCATCGTGCTGTAGAACGAAGCGCGCGCCGCGCTATCAGCACGCAACAAGCCTTCTAGGGCGAACTCCGCGTAGTGCGTAAGCCTCTCACCTGGCGACATCAGTTGCTTGAGTACGGCCTTCTCGATGCGGCGCAACCAGGTACTTAGGGAGAACGTCAGGAAGCCGATGACCTGTTGCTCAAGGCCAGATCCCCAGCTGGTGTTCTTCTCGGTGTGCCCGACCATCCAAGGCGGAACACGGAAGAACCGGCAAACCTCCTCGACGCTCCAGCTTCTCGTCTCAAGCAGTTGCGCGTCGGCCGGATTGATGCCAATCGACTCCGGCGTCACCCCAGCCTCAAGGACAGGGGACTTGCCGGCGTTCATGGCGCCGCTCACCGTCTCTACGTATTTGCGGAACTCGTCTCGTTGCTCCGGCTTGAGTACCCGGTCAACCTTGAAAGCTACCGTCGGCATCATGCCGTTCTTAAAGGTCCCGTTCGCTGCATCGTCGGCCGAAATTGCCGATCCGATGATGTCGGCGCCATAGCTGATCGGGGACAGCCCGATTCGTCCGTCAAGCGAGAACGCCGGGATGTGAAGAACTTCGCTGGATTGAAGCTCACGCTCGCCATCGCTGAAGCTGTAGAAGTAGCGGATGCTCCCGTTCTCAGTGACTAAACGCATGCGGTGCGGGAGCAAGAAGCTCAGCGCGACTACCCGGCCAGCAGACCGATGTATCTGCGCAAAGGCATTGCCGCGCAGAAGCATGCTCGCGAGCATTGCCTCCCAAAACTGCACCGGGCTCATGTGCTCGTTAGGCGAAACCGCCAGAACGCTGTAGAGAGGGTGACTGGTGTCCATCTCACGACTGCCGTCCGGAAGGCGACGGTACAAGCCAAGAGGAAGCGTTGCGATCGTTTCAGCGATCAATCGAACGCAAGCCCACACCGCTGAGACTCGCATTGCAGTATCAACGCTTACGCTTTTCCCTGAACTTGACTGCCCGCCGACGAACTGCCCCCAGAATGCCCCGTCGGATAGCCGAATCGTCTTGCCAAGCCATTCACTCAGCCCAGCCGACGGCCTGCTAGCAGACCTAGAAATGGTCCGCAGAAGGGACTTATTCATCTGTCATCCCTCTTCGGATAAATCCAGCAATGCAGAACATGGAGCAAGAACCGGCGATCAGCGCCCACGCGGTGCCGGCCAGCATCCAGACCCCCGCGCACAGCAGGCCGAAGCCAGCCAGCGATGCCAGCAGAAATGCAGTCAGTGCGCTCATGCGATCAGTGGGTCCCGTATTGCGTTCATGAAATCGTCGTCATCCGCTTCTTCGGTTTCGAC
>Ga0247725_1001155_pt1 | contig 14426 bp, 11 predicted proteins | sample OKSTACKMCFT3sol_FD_183021 | JGI IMG/M metagenome (GOLD analysis project Ga0247725, IMG submission 183021) | Subsurface sediment microbial communities from gas well in Oklahoma, United States - OK STACK MC-FT3-sol | ecosystem: Environmental > Terrestrial > Deep subsurface > Rock core/Sediment... | reverse complement strand
CGATCCGGGGCGCGAGGCCCTTGGCGGCGCGGTCCTTCAGGTGCGCCTCCAGCCGATCGGCGAAGGCGTGGACATTGACGACGGCGGTCTCGACCCCGGCGGCGGCCAGGCGATCCAGCATGTGGTCGATCAGGGCCTTGCCGCCGACCTCGACCAGGGCCTTGGGGCGGTCGTTGGTCAAGGGTCGCATGCGGGTGCCGAGGCCGGCGGCCAGCACCATGGCGACTTTCGGCCCGCTCATCGGCGCGTCTCCACGGGGACGTAGCGGTCGAACCAGGCCTTCAGGTCCGCGAGGGCCGGATCGGCGAAGCAGACGTCCAGATAGACCCACAGGCGCGGGATGAAGTCGGCGTAGCGGGGCTTGCCGTCACGGGTCACCAGGCGCGCGAAGATGCCCAGGATGCGGATGATGTTGAGCGCGCCCAGCGCGTGGTAGTCGGCCAGGAAGGCGGTGCGGTCCAGCTCCGGCCGCGCCGCCAGGTAGCGATCGAGGCACGCGGCCTCGCGCTCGGGCGAGACGGTGCGGCGGGCGTCGTGCAGCAGCATCGACAGGTCCCAGGCCGGATGGGCCAGGACCGCGTCCTGGAAGTCCAGCATGCCGACCCGCGCCGCGCCCTGGCGCTCCGGCAGCCAGATCAGGTTCTCGGCGTGATAGTCGCGGTGGCAGAAGACCGTCGCGCCGGCCTCGCCCTTGGCCCGGATCGGCGCCCAGATCGCCTCCCATTCGGCCAGGGCGGCGGCGTCGAAGGCGACGTCGCGGAACTGCGGCTGCCACTCGACGAAGATGTCGTGCGCGGTCTTCAGGGCGAGGTCGTCATAGGTCAGCAGCGGCCAGGTCGAACCGTCGTAGTCCAGCACGCTCGGCGTCGGCGCGGCGTGGATCGCCAGCAAGCCGTCGATCGCGGCGTCGTAAAGCGGCGCTTCGTCGGTCCCGGCCTCGATCAGGCGGGCGTAGAGGTCATCGCCAAGGTCCTCCAGCACGGCGAGGCCGGCGCCGGCGTCGGCCGCCAGCACCTTGGGGGCGGATAGCCCCTGGGCGTTCAGCCAGCCGGCGCAGGCCACGAAGGCGTCCACGCGCCCGGCGGCCAGGCGGGCCAGGGCGTTGTAGCCCAGCGCGGCGCGCTCCTGAGGCGTGGCGTCCGGCGGGCAGGGCGCGGTCTCCAGCGACGGCGGCTGGTCCATGAAGATGAAGCTCTGGTCCCCGCGATGCAGACGCTCGTAGCTCCGCGTCGAGGCGTCGCCGCCCAGCGGCTGGCGGCGGACATCGCCGAAGCCGTGGGCTTCCAGGAACGCGGCCTTCGCCGCTTCACGCTCAGAGCTCAAGAGAACGTCCTTCGAAACTTCCGTGTCCGGCGATCGTCGCGCATCGCGCGTCGCCGTCCAGGGCGATGTCTATATCGAGCCGATTCGGCGGCAAACGCCCTTCCAGTCGCTGAGGCCACTCGATCAGGGCCACGCCGCCATCCAGGGCCTCGTCCAGGCCGATCTCATAGGCCTCGTCGGGATCGGTCAGGCGATAGAGGTCGAAGTGCGCCAGCAGGAAGGCCGGCGTCTCGTAGAACTGCACCAGGGTGAAGGTGGGGCTGGGCACCTCCTCGTCCGGCGTCGTCAGGGCGCGGATCAGGGCGCGGGCCAGGGTCGACTTGCCGGCGCCCAGCGGGCCGGTCAGGCAGATCGCGTCGCCCGGCCGCAGCGCGGTCGCGAGCTGACGGCCCAGCGCCTGGGTGGCGGCCTCGTCGGGCAGGGGAAGGGTGCTCATGCCCACCCCATAGCGCGTCGCTCCGGCGATGTTGAGGGCGCAAAGCCCTTTCCTCCGCGCCGCCCGCGCGCTAACCGCAATCCCGATGCCGACATCCCTCCGCACCGCCTATCGCGAGCGCCTGGCCCAGGGCGAGATCCGGCCCGACGCCGCCCAAGCCGCCGCCGTCGAGGCCCTGTCCCGTCTGGAGGCCGACCTGGACGGCGCCGGCGAGCCGAACTTTTCGTTCTTCGGCCGCAAGCCCAAGAGCCAGCGCGGCGTCTATCTGTGGGGACCCGTCGGGCGCGGGAAGTCCATGCTGATGGACCTCTTCTTCGACAGCGCGCCGGTCGCCAAGAAGCGTCGCATCCACTTCCACGCCTTCATGGCCGAGGTCCACGCCGACATCGACGCCTGGCGCAAGGGCGACGCGGCGGCGCGCAAGGCGCGTTTCGGCCAGTCCAAGGGCGACGATCCGATCGCGCCGACCGCCGAGCTGATCGCCCAGAACGCTCGCCTGCTGTGCTTCGACGAGTTGCAGGTCACCGACATCGCCGACGCCATGATCCTGGGCCGGCTGTTCGAGGCGCTGTTCGCGCGCGGCGTGACCCTGGTGGCGACCTCGAACCGGCCGCCCGAGGACCTCTACAAGGACGGGCTCAACCGCCAGCTCTTCCTGCCCTTCATCGACATGCTGAAGCAGGCCTTGGACATCGTCGCCGTGCGCGGGCCGGTCGACTTCCGGCTGGATCGCCTGCGCGCCGCGCGCACCTGGCTCTCGCCCATCGACAAGACGACCCAGGCCGAGTTCGAGCAACTGTGGGCGGACATGCTGGACGGCGCGCCGGAGACGGGCGCGACGCTGGAGGTGCTTGGGCGAAAGATGCGCCTGCCGCGCGCCTGCGGCGGCCTGGTCCGCGCCTCGTTCGCCAGTCTCTGCCAGCAGGCGCTGGGACCGCAGGACTATCTGGCTCTCGCCGAGCGCTTCCATACGATCTTCCTCGAGGACGTGCCCTGCCTGACGCCGGCGCGGCGCGACGCGGCCAAGCGGTTCAACACGTTGATCGACGCCCTCTACGAAGCCGACGCCAAGCTCGTGGCCCTGGCCGAGGCCGAGCCGGAGGCGCTGTATCCCGAGGGCGACGGCGCCTTCGAATTCGAGCGCACCGTCTCGCGCCTGCAGGAGATGCGTTCGGCTGACTATGTCTCGCGTGTCCGCGATTAGGAGCCGCCCATGTCCGTCAAAGATCGCGTCCGCGTCCGCGAAACCAAGCTGCTGTCTGACAACTGGTATATCCTGAAGACCACGACCTTCGACTGGAAGCGGCGCGACGGGACCTGGCAGACCCAGAGCCGCGAGACCTACGATCGCGGCAACGGCGCGGTGCTGCTGCCCTACAACCTGGCCAATCGGACGGTGCTGCTGGTCAAGCAGTTCCGCTATCCGGCCTTCGTCAACGGCTACGACGACCTCTTGATCGAGGCGGCGGCGGGGCTGCTCGACGACGCCGAGCCCGAGGTCCGCATCCGCGCCGAGGTCGAGGAGGAGCTGGGCTATCGCCTCGGCGAGGTGCGCAAGGTGTTCGAGGCCTTCATGAGCCCCGGCTCGGTGACCGAGATTCTGCACTTCTTCGTGGCCGAGTACGACGCCACGATGCGGATCGGCGACGGCGGCGGCCATGCCGATGAGGGCGAGGACATCGAGGTGCTGGAGCCGACGATCGACGAAGCCCTGGCCATGATCGCCGACGGCCGCATCCGCGACGCCAAGACCATCATGCTGCTGCAGCACCTGGCCCTGACGGCGTTCGCGAAGGCCTAGTCCAGATCGCGCGCCAGCGGCGTGTCGAAGCGCACCACCAGGCCAGTCTCAGCGTAGTCGAAGGCGATGTGGCCGCGCAGCTCGCCGGCGATGCTGCGCTCCATCAGGCGTGAGCCGAAACCACGCCGCGTCGGTTGTGCGACGGGCGGTCCGCCGGTCTCGCGCCATTCGAAGACCAGGCTGGCGTCGCCGGTCACCGACCAGGTCAGCAGCAGGCGGCCCGCCGTGGACAGCGCGCCGTACTTGGCGGCGTTGGTGGCCAGTTCGTGGAACACCATGCCCAGCGACAAGGCCACGCGCGCGGGTAGATGGACGTCCTCACCCTCCATCACGACGCGCTCGGCGCCGTAGGGGTCCAGCTCCTGGCCGAGGATCTGCCGCAGGCCCGCGCCGGCCCATCGGCTCTCGGTCAGGGCGTTGTGGGTCTGGGACAGCGCCAGCAGGCGCGATTCGAAGGCCTCCGCGAACGCCGCGGGATCTTGCGCGCCGCGCAGCGTCTGCTGGGCGATCGCCTGAACTGTCGCCAGGGTGTTCTTGACCCGATGGTTCAGCTCGTCGAGCAGGAGGCGCTGCCGCTCGTCCGCCTGGACCTGGTCGGTCATGTCGACGCCTTCGACGAACACGCCCGAGGCCGTTCCATCCGACTCGATGATCGGCTGATAGACGAAGTCCAGGTAGCGCTCCTCTAGCGGCGCGCCAGTCTCGCGCTGCAGAGCGACCTTCACGCGGCGACCGACGAAGGCCTCGCGGCTGGCCATCACGCGGTCGAGAAGATCAACGAAGCCCTGCTCGGCGACCTCGGGCAGGGCGGCGGCCAGAGGTAGGCCGGTCACCTCGCGATGACCGATCAATTGGGCGTAGGCGTTGTTGGCAAGGTCGAAGACGTGATCGGGGCCGCGCAGCACGGCCATGAAGCTGGGCGCCTGCATGAACAGGTTGCGAAGCTGGCGGCTTTGCGATTGCACCGTCTCGGCTCGGCGGAGCACGTCGTCGCCCAGCATGGTCGCCGAGCGCGAGCCGAAGGCGGCCTCTTTCAGGCGCTGAATGGCGGTGACGTCCTGGGTGTGCTGCAGGATGTAGCGGGTCGCGCCAGTTTCGTCGGGGATCGGCGTGTGGGTCGCGCTCCAGATCCGGTCCTCGAACCCGCCGCCGAGATGGGCGGGCCGTTCGATCGCATAGTGGATCAGCGGAAGTTCGGTTACCTCGCCCTTGTCGCGCGCCTGCGCCAACGAGGCTTCCAGGCTGGCTCGGCTCTCGCCCTCAGAGGGGAAGGCGTCGAAAATATATTGGCCTTCAATATCTTCCCATCGTCTTTGGAGCGTATTCAGATAGGCGACGTTTGCCGCGACGTACCGATAGTCGCGGTCCAGCAGCATGTAGGGCGAGGGGATGCGATCGAATATGTCGCGAAAGTCGATCGGACCATTCATCTGATGCGCCGCCTGCCCCGTAACCCGTCGGGAGCAACGCAAGCTGCGCCTTGCGGTTCCTTCAAGATACCGTCGTTGGGTTTGCGAACGTTTCTCAAGAGGGCGTCGTTTAATTGACAGCTAAGTCCCCAAGCTTAAAAGCGTCCCGCAACGCACAAAGGCTATTGAGGTTGGACCTCCCATGACCGACACGAGCCGGGGGCTGCCCGAGCGCCCGATGTCACCGTACACGCAGGTGTGGCGCTGGCATATTACGATGGCCTGCTCGATCCTTCACCGCGGCTGCCTGGTTGCGCTCTATGTGGGCGCCGCCATCCTGGCCGGTTGGGCCGCGGCCCTGGCCGCTGGGCCGAGCGTCTACGCCGGCTATCTGAGCATCCTGGGCTCGCCGATCGGCAAGCTGGTGCTGCTGGGCGAGACCTTCGCGGTCTTCTACACCGTCGCCTATGTCATCCGTCAGTCCTTCTGGGATGTGGGCAAGGGCTTCGCGCCGCGCACCGCCGACATGACGGGCGCGATGTCGATCGCCTTCGCCGTCGTGGCGACGATCGTCACCTGGGTCCTGGCCGGCGCCAACGGAGCGTTCTGATCATGAGCAAGAACGACATCTATCAGCCCCAGCAGTTCCGCACGCCGCTGTCGCGCGCTCGCGGTCTCGGCGCCGCCCGCCATGGCGTCCACCATTTCATCACCGAGCGCGTCTCGGGCCTGGCCCTGGTTCCGCTGCTGCTGTGGGGCGCTTACGCCGCCCTGCGCCTGATCGGCGCCGACCAGCACACCGTCGCCCTGTGGCTGGGCCAGCCGCTGAACGCGGTGCTGTCGAGCCTGCTGCTGCTCGTCGCCCTCGTGCACCTCCAAGGCGCGATGCAGGTGGTGATCGAGGATTACATCCATCGCTTCACGACCAAGACCGCCCTGGTGATCGGAAACCTGTTCGTCTGCGTGATCGCCGGCGCCGTCGGGATCTTCTCGATCCTGAAGGTGGCCCTGACCGTGACCGGAGCCCATTGATGTCGGCCTACAAGTTCATCGACCACAAGTTCGACGTCGTCGTCGTCGGCGCCGGCGGCTCGGGCCTCCGCGCCGCGCTGGGCGCCGCCCAGGCCGGCCTCAAGACCGCCTGCATCACCAAGGTGTTCCCGACCCGCAGCCACACCGTGGCGGCGCAGGGCGGCATCTCGGCCTCGCTGGGCAACATGGGCCAGGACGACTGGCGCTGGCACATGTTCGACACCGTCAAGGGCTCGGACTGGCTGGGCGACCAGGACGCCATCGAGTACCTGACCCGCAACGCCCCGGCGGCGGTCTATGAGCTCGAGCACTGGGGCGTGCCCTTCTCGCGCACGGCCGACGGCAAGATCTATCAGCGCGCTTTCGGCGGCATGACCAAGAACTACGGCGAAGGCCCGATCCAGCGCACCTGCGCCGCGGCCGACCGCACCGGTCACGCCATGCTGCACACCATGTACGGCCAGTCGCTGGCCCACGACACCGAGTTCTTCATCGAGTACTTCGCCCTCGACCTGATCATGGACGATGGCGTCTGCCGCGGCGTGACCGCGTGGAAGCTCGACGACGGCACCCTGCACCGCTTCCAGGCCCAGATGGTGGTCCTGGCCACCGGCGGTTATGGCCGCGCCTACTTCTCGGCGACCTCGGCCCACACCTGCACGGGCGACGGCAACGCCATGGCCCTGCGCGCCGGCCTGCCGCTGCAGGACATGGAGTTCGTGCAGTTCCACCCCACCGGCATCTACGGCGCCGGCTGCCTGATCACCGAAGGCGCCCGCGGCGAAGGCGGCTACCTGACCAACTCGGAAGGCGAGCGCTTCATGGAGCGCTACGCCCCGTCGGTGAAGGATCTGGCGCCCCGCGACATGGTCAGCCGCGCGATGACCATCGAGATCCGCGAGGGTCGCGGCGTGGGTCCGAACAAGGACCACATCTTCCTGCACCTCGACCACCTGGATCCGAAGATCCTGCACGAGCGCCTGCCCGGCATCTCGGAAACCGCCAAGGTGTTCGCCGGCGTCGACGTCACCAAGGCGCCGATCCCCGTGCTGCCGACCGTCCACTACAACATGGGCGGCATCCCGACGAACTATCACGGCGAGGTCGTCACCAAGAACGGCGACAATCCCGACCAGGTGATCCCGGGCCTGATGGCCGTGGGCGAGGCCGCCTGCGTGTCGGTGCACGGCGCCAACCGCCTGGGCTCCAACTCGCTGATCGACCTGGTGGTGTTCGGTCGCGCCGCGGCCCTGCGCTGCGCCGAGATCCTCAAGCCCGGCGCCAAGCAGCCGGAACTGAAGGACGCCCAGACCGAAGCCCACCTGGCGCGCTTCGATCGCTTCCGCAACGCCTCGGGTTCGACCCCGACCGCCTCGCTGCGTCTCGAGATGCAGAAGGCCATGCAGGAAGACGCCGCCGTGTTCCGCACCGGCGAGAGCCTGGACAGCGGCGTGAAGCGCCTGCAGGCCGTCTGGGACAAGAAGGACGACATCAAGGTTTCCGACCGCGGCCTCGTGTGGAACACGGACCTGATGGAAACCCTGGAGTTCGACAATCTGATCGGCCAGGCGGTGGTCACGGTGAACGGCGCGGTCAACCGCACCGAAAGCCGCGGCGCCCACGCCCGCGAGGACTTCGCCGACCGCAACGACACCGATTGGATGAAGCACACCCTGGCTTGGCTGGATAACCAGTCGGGCAAGGTGAAGATCGATTACCGCCCGGTGCACAGCTACACGATGTCCGAGGACATCGCCTACATCCCGCCGAAGCAACGGGTCTACTGAGGGTCCGATGGTCGAACTCGCTCTCCCCAAGAACTCGCAGATCAAGTCGGGCAAGCATTGGCCGGCTCCCGCGGGCGCCAAGAAGGTCAAGACCTTCAAGATCTATCGCTACGATCCGGAAACGGGCGGCAACCCGCGCTGGGACACCTACGACGTCGACATGGACGCCGTGGGGCCGATGGTCCTGGACGCGCTGCTGTACATCAAGAACACCATCGACCCGACCCTGGCCTTCCGCCGGTCGTGCCGGGAGGGCGTCTGCGGCTCGTGCTCGATGAACATCGGCGGCCGCAACACCCTGGCCTGCACCCACGGCTGGGCCGAGGTCCCGGGCAAGGCCGTCCAGATCAGCCCGCTGCCGCACATGCCGGTGGTCAAGGACCTGATCCCGGACCTGACGCTGTTCTACGCTCAGTACGCCTCGATCGAGCCCTGGCTGCACACCGACACGCCCGAGCCGCAGACCGAATGGAAGCAGTCGCCGGAAGACCGCGAGAAGCTCGACGGTCTCTACGAGTGCATCCTGTGCGCCTGCTGCTCGACCTCGTGCCCCAGCTACTGGTGGAACGGCGACAAGTATCTGGGCCCGGCGGCCCTGCTGCACGCCTATCGCTGGCTGATCGACAGCCGCGACGAGGCCACCGGCGACCGCCTCGACGCGCTTGAGGATCCCTTCAAGCTCTATCGCTGCCACACGATCATGAACTGCGCCCAGGTCTGCCCCAAGGGGCTGAACCCAGCCAAGGCCATCGCCGAGATCAAGAAGATGATGGTCGAGCGCGTCGTCTGACGGGCCTTCCAGGAAGACAAGCGTAGGGCGGCTTCGGAGACGAGCCGCCCTATTCTATATCCGCGCTATCGAAGGCGCTTGCCAATAGGTGACGCCGCCGTCATTTTTGACGAAAGGGAGGGCGTCATTGAGCGCTGAAGCCAATCAGAACGCATGCGTCGTCATCGTCGGCGCGGGTCACGCGGGCGGTTCTGCCGCCGCGTTCCTGCGCCAGTATGGTCACGAAGGCCGGATCGTCCTGATCGGCGACGAGCCGCTTTTGCCCTACCAGCGCCCGCCGCTGTCCAAGGCTTGGTTGAAGGGTGAGGCCGACGCCGACTCCCTCGCGCTCAAGCCGGCGGACTGGTACGGCGAGAACAATGTCTTCCTGCGCCTGTCGGGCGTGGCCGAACGGATCAATCGCTCGGCCAAGACCGTCACCCTCGCCTCGGGCGAGGCCATTTCCTACGACTTCCTGATCCTGGCCACCGGCGCCCGCGCCCGTCAGCTGCCGATTCCGGGCGCGGATCTCGCTGGCGTCCTGGCGCTGCGCACCGCCGCCGACGCCGAGCTGCTCAAGCACGCCCTTGGTCTCGGCAAGCGCCTGGCGGTGATCGGCGGGGGCTATGTCGGCCTTGAAGCCGCCGCCTCGGCCCGAGCGCTCGGCGCGGAGGTCGTGGTGGTCGAGCGCGAGAGCCGGGTCCTGGCCCGCGTCGCCTGCGAGACCCTGTCGACCTTCTTCCAGGACTATCACCGCGCCCGGGGCGTGGCCTTCGAGCTGAACGCAGGCGTCGAGGCTTTCGAGGGCGCGGACAACCATATCCGCGGCGTGCGCCTGTCCGATGGGCGTCTTCTGCCGTGCGACGTCGCCCTGGTGGGGGTCGGCGCGATTCCCAATGACGAGCTGGCCAAGGACGCGGGTCTGGCCACGGCCAATGGCGTGGTGGTCGGCCTCGACGCGCGGACGGACGATCCGGCGATCTTCGCGATCGGCGACGTCGCGCACCGTCCGCTGCCGCTCTATGAGCGTCAGTTCCGGCTGGAGAGCGTGCCCAACGCCCTGGAGCAGGCCAAGCAGGCGGCGTCGGCGATTCTCGGCCGACCTGGTCCCGCGCCGGAAGTGCCGTGGTTCTGGTCCGACCAGTACGACCTGAAGCTCCAGATCGCCGGCCTGCCGTTCGAGGCCGACCGCCAGGTGGTGCGCGGCGACGTCGCCGCCGCCAAGTTCGCGGTCTTCCATCTGAAGGGCGACCTGCTGCAGGCGGTCGAAGCGGTCAATGCGCCGCCGGAATTCATGGCCGGCAAGCAGCTGATCGCCAAACGCACACCGGTGAACGCGGAAAAGCTAGCCGACACCTCGGTGTCCATGAAGGAAGTGGCGGCCTAAAGCCGCTCTAAGGATAACGGGAGCCCCATGGCCAAGATCACCTACATCGAACACGACGGGACCGAGCACGCTCTGGACGTCAAGCCGGGCCTGACGGTCATGGAAGGCGCGGTGAAGAACAACGTGCCGGGCATCGACGCCGATTGCGGCGGAGCCTGCGCCTGCGCGACCTGCCACGTCTATGTCGACGAAGCCTGGCTGGCCAAGACCGGCGACAAGTCGGCCATGGAAGAGTCGATGCTGGACTTCGCCGAGAACGTCGAGCCCAACAGCCGCCTGTCGTGCCAGATCAAGGTGACCGACGCCCTGGACGGCCTGGTCGTGCGCCTGCCGGAAAGCCAGCACTAGGAAGCGCTCAGAAGGCGGACAGAGCGGCTGGTTCCCGCCTTCTTCAAAAGAGCGTCGTTATATTGTCGCGAGGGGGTTGCCAGAGCGCGGGGCGGGGACTAGATCAACGCCTCGCTCGGAACGGCTTCGCGACCGGACGACGCGGCCCCCGCAAGGGAGCTTGCATCGCTCAAGACGCTTGGCTAGATACCGCGCTCCAATCGACTCGATGATGGATCCGCAGGGGCGGCTTCGGCAGCCCTGAGGGTCTTCTTTTTGTCTCTCCGCTATCCGGTTCCCGGTGATGCGAAAAGTCGAAAAGAGTTGGTTGACTTCGGAATGTCGCCTCATTAGAAGCGCCGCTCCGATCATCGCCGCCAAGACTTCGCAAGAATTCAGCGGCGCGATGAAGGGTTAGTTAAGTAGAGATTTTGAGATCTTCTCGAAATAACTTCTTGACTGGCTTGGTTGGCTTCTCTAGAAGCTCGCCACTCTGGCGCTTCCTGGATTTCCAGGGTTCGTCGGTCCGGTTCAAAAAGTTTGAAAAAACGATTTGACACGGAATTCGAGGTTGGATAGATAGCCGCCTCCGCCGACGCCGGGCGCTAAACGGTGGGATCGCTGAGGCGGTTCGGGTCTTTGACATTGTTGATTTGGAAAGAGAAACGCAGGCGGCGGCGCTCTGGCGGTTCACTCTACGGAGTGGATCATTTGGCGCTGACGTAATGCGGTCTCTTGAAGACACCATTTATACGCCGGTCGGTTCTTCGGAGCTGGTCGGAGTGTGATGGGAACTCGTCAAGAAACTATGCAAACCAGAACGCGGACTGAGGTTTTCCCCTCGGTCTAAATACTGGAGTCAATGTCAACTCAACCTGAGAGTTTGATCCTGGCTCAGAGCGAACGCTGGCGGCAGGCCTAACACATGCAAGTCGAACGGATCCTTCGGGATTAGTGGCGGACGGGTGAGTAACACGTGGGAACGTGCCCTTTGGTTCGGAACAACTCAGGGAAACTTGAGCTAATACCGGATGTGCCCTTCGGGGGAAAGATTTATCGCCATTGGAGCGGCCCGCGTCTGATTAGCTAGTTGGTGGGGTAAAGGCCCACCAAGGCGACGATCAGTAGCTGGTCTGAGAGGATGATCAGCCACATTGGGACTGAGACACGGCCCAAACTCCTACGGGAGGCAGCAGTGGGGAATCTTGCGCAATGGGCGAAAGCCTGACGCAGCCATGCCGCGTGAATGATGAAGGTCTTAGGATTGTAAAATTCTTTCACCGGGGACGATAATGACGGTACCCGGAGAAGAAGCCCCGGCTAACTTCGTGCCAGCAGCCGCGGTAATACGAAGGGGGCTAGCGTTGCTCGGAATTACTGGGCGTAAAGGGAGCGTAGGCGGACTGTTTAGTCAGAGGTGAAAGCCCAGGGCTCAACCTTGGAATTGCCTTTGATACTGGCAGTCTTGAGTACGGAAGAGGTATGTGGAACTCCGAGTGTAGAGGTGAAATTCGTAGATATTCGGAAGAACACCAGTGGCGAAGGCGACATACTGGTCCGTTACTGACGCTGAGGCTCGAAAGCGTGGGGAGCAAACAGGATTAGATACCCTGGTAGTCCACGCCGTAAACGATGAGTGCTAGTTGTCGGCATGCATGCATGTCGGTGACGCAGCTAACGCATTAAGCACTCCGCCTGGGGAGTACGGTCGCAAGATTAAAACTCAAAGGAATTGACGGGGGCCCGCACAAGCGGTGGAGCATGTGGTTTAATTCGAAGCAACGCGCAGAACCTTACCACCTTTTGACATGCCCGGACCGCCACAGAGATGTGGCTTTCCCTTCGGGGACTGGGACACAGGTGCTGCATGGCTGTCGTCAGCTCGTGTCGTGAGATGTTGGGTTAAGTCCCGCAACGAGCGCAACCCTCGTGATTAGTTGCCATCAGGTTTGGCTGGGCACTCTAATCATACTGCCGGAGTTAATCCGGAGGAAGGCGGGGATGACGTCAAGTCCTCATGGCCCTTACAAGGTGGGCTACACACGTGCTACAATGGCGACTACAGAGGGCTGCAATCCCGCGAGGGGGAGCCAATCCCTAAAAGTCGTCTCAGTTCGGATTGTTCTCTGCAACTCGAGAGCATGAAGTTGGAATCGCTAGTAATCGCGGATCAGCATGCCGCGGTGAATACGTTCCCGGGCCTTGTACACACCGCCCGTCACACCATGGGAGTTGGCTTTACCCGAAGGCGCTGCGCTAACCGCAAGGGGGCAGGCGACCACGGTAGGGTCAGCGACTGGGGTGAAGTCGTAACAAGGTAGCCGTAGGGGAACCTGCGGCTGGATCACCTCCTTTCTAAGGATGCTTCTCCAGTCTCTCACGGGACTATTGAAGCTCCAGACACGGTGCGCTTGACGCACCACAAAGAGCGGATCGCCGCCGTCTTCGTTTCTCTTTCCACACATTCCGGTCGAACGAGATCGGGATGCAATCGCGAGCCCGGGGCTGACGCCACGAAGGCCGTCATAGGCCTGTAGCTCAGGTGGTTAGAGCGTACGCCTGATAAGCGTAAGGTCGGCAGTTCGAGTCTGCCCAGGCCTACCACTCTTTCTCCTGACTTCGGATCACGACCAGCTCTCCTGGCTAACCCAGATCTCTTGCAAAAGAGCGGGGCCATAGCTCAGTTGGTAGAGCGCCTGCTTTGCAAGCAGGATGTCGTCGGTTCGAATCCGTCTGGCTCCACCATCTTTGTTGGTTGTCTTCGCTACCGCTTCGCTACTTGAGCGAAGCCAACAGCTTGAGGACACGGCAGGGACAATCTCGCGATTGGAATGACAAGTTTGCACTGGCTCTTGAGCCAGCTGCGAAATGACATTGTGAAGGCAGGGTTCTCCCGCCGACCGCAGCTCACCCCTGGGATGCGGATCCGGTTTAAGGGCGGACTTAAGAAGACATCATTGTCTGACTAAAGGTAGAGCTCATGCTCAGGCCTCCCCGCGCGATGCGGCGAGACCTGAACCAGCATGGGTTTTGCTGAGAACGATCAAGCGCATAAGGGCTTCTGACGGATGCCTTGGCATTGAGAGGCGATGAAGGACGTGGCACGCTGCGATAAGAGCCGGGGAGGCGCGAGCACCCTTTGATCCGGCTATCTCCGAATGGGGAAACCCACCTTTATGGTCACCCGACTTAGTCTCAGCTTCGGCTGGGGCTGCGATCGGTTGATCAGACAAGGTATAATGACCTGAATACATAGGGTTCATTAAGCAAACCCGGGGAACTGAAACATCTCAGTACCCGGAGGAAAGGACATCAACCGAGACTCCCGTAGTAGTGGCGAGCGAACCGGGACCAGGCCAGTGCTGTCGTGACATAAAGCTGAAGGATCTGGGAAGGTCCGCCATAGTGGGTGATAGCCCCGTAAGCGTCAAATAGCGACAGACTCGAGTAGGGCGGGACACGTGAAATCCTGTCTGAACATGGGGGGACCACCCTCCAAGCCTAAGTACTCCTCAATGACCGATAGCGAACAAGTACCGTGAGGGAAAGGTGAAAAGCACCCCGACAAGGGGAGTGAAACAGAACCTGAAATCGGAAGCCTACAAGCAGTCGGAGCCACCGCGCGTGGTGACGGCGTACCTTTTGTATAATGGGTCAGCGACTTCATGTGCCGTGCAAGCTTAAGCCGTTAGGTGTAGGCGCAGCGAAAGCGAGTCTGAATAGGGCGAATAAGTACGTCGCATGACGACCCGAAACCAGGTGATCTATCCATGAGCAGGTTGAAGGTAAGGTAACACTTACTGGAGGACCGAACCGGTGAATGTTGAAAAATTCTCGGATGACTTGTGGATAGGGGTGAAAGGCCAATCAAACCTGGACATAGCTGGTTCTCCGCGAAAACTATTTAGGTAGTGCCTCGGACGAATTCCTTGGGGGGTAGAGCACTGAATGGATGCGGGCGGCGCGAGCTGTACCAATTCTAATCAAACTCCGAATACCCAAGAGAACTATCCGGGAGACACACGGCGGGTGCTAACGTCCGTCGTGAAAAGGGAAACAACCCTAACCATCATCTAAGGCCCCCAAGTTCTGGCTAAGTGGGAAACGATGTGGGTTTGCTTTGACAACCAGGATGTTGGCTTAGAAGCAGCCATC
>Ga0247725_1001154_pt1 | contig 14427 bp, 14 predicted proteins | sample OKSTACKMCFT3sol_FD_183021 | JGI IMG/M metagenome (GOLD analysis project Ga0247725, IMG submission 183021) | Subsurface sediment microbial communities from gas well in Oklahoma, United States - OK STACK MC-FT3-sol | ecosystem: Environmental > Terrestrial > Deep subsurface > Rock core/Sediment... | reverse complement strand
CACCCTCGGCCCGGCCCTGGGCGGCTGCCGCATGTGGAACTACGCCAGCGACGAGGAGGCCCTGCGCGACGTGCTGCGCCTGTCCCGCGGCATGACCTACAAGTCCGCGCTGGCGCGCCTGCCGCTGGGCGGCGGCAAGGCGGTGATCATCGGCGACCCGCGCAGCGGCAAGAGCGAGGCGCTGTTCCAGGCCATGGGCGACTTCGTCGACAAGCTCGGCGGGCGCTACATCACCGCCGCCGACTCGGGCACCGGCGTGGCCGAGATGCAGATCATGGCCCAGCGTACCCGCCACGTGGCCGGCGCCGGTCAGCGCGAGGCCTTCGACGGCGGCAGCCGCGACGGCAATCCCTCGCCATCCACCGCCTACGGGGTGTTCGTCGGCATCCGCGCGGCGGTGCGCCATCGCCTCGGGCGCGACGACCTCAAGGGCCTCAAGGTGGCCATCCAGGGTGTCGGCGAAGTCGGTTTCAGCCTGGCCCGGCACCTCAAGGAAGCCGGTGCCGAGCTGTGGGTGACCGACATCTTCGAGGCCAACCAGCGCCGCGCCGTGGAGCAGCTGGGCGCCCGCGCCGTGGGCCAGCACGAGATATTCGGCCTCGACGTGGACGTGTTCGCCCCCTGCGCCCTGGGCGCCATCGTCAACCCGCAGACCCTGGAGGCGCTGCGCGCGCCGATCATCGCCGGCGCCGCCAACAATCAGCTGGCCAGCCCGGAGCTGGCCGAGCAGCTGCAGCGCCGTGGCGTGCTGTACGCGCCGGACTACGCGATCAACGCCGGCGGCATCATCGACGTGTGCTACGAGCGCACCGGCGGCAGCACCGCCGAGCTGAAGGCGCACATCGAGGGCATCGAAACGACCCTGGCGGAGATCTTCCAGCGCGCCGCGGCCGAGGGCGCCACCACCACCGCCATCGCCGACCGCATGGCGCGCGAGCGCCTCGGTCGCTGACCGCCGCGCCGCCGGCGTGCGGCGGCGCTTTTCCCTGTCACACACAACAACAAGCAGGTGACGCATGACCCGTGAAACACCGAAGAACCTCTGGCTGTCGCGCTGGGGCTTCATCCTCGCCGCCACCGGCTCGGCCGTGGGCCTGGGCAATATCTGGAAGTTCCCCTACATCACCGGCGAATACGGCGGCGGCGCCTTCGTCCTGATGTACCTGGCCTGCATCCTGGCCATCGGCATTCCGGTGATGATGACCGAGATCGCCCTCGGCCGCCGTGGCCGCGGCAGTCCGCTGGACGCGGTGGCGCGGGTGGTGCGCGAGAGCGGTGGCAACCCGTTGTGGCGCGGCATGGGCCTGATGGCCATGCTCTGCGGCTTCATGATCCTGTGTTTCTACGTGGTCGCCGCCAGCTGGGCCTTCGCCTACACGTGGAAGATGGCCTCCGGGGCCCTGGCCGCGCCGAGCGTCGAGGCCCTCGGCCAGGTGTTCGAGGCGCACAACGGCAACCCCTGGCAGCTCGGTGGCTGGAGCCTGCTGGTGGCGCTGCTGACCCTGTGGATAGTCGGCAAGGGCGTGCAGGCCGGCGTGGAGCGCGCCTTCCGCTGGATGATGCCGGGGCTGGCGCTGATGCTGCTGATCCTGGTCGGCTACGCCCTGAGCAGCGGCAAGTTCGCCGCCGGCTTCGCCTTCCTGTTCACCTTCGATGCCTCGAAGATCACCGGCGAGGCCCTGCTGGCCGCGCTCGGCCATGCCTTCTTCACCCTCAGCCTGGCCTCCGGCGCCATCCTCACCTACGGCTCCTACCTGCCGGATGGCCAGTCCATCGTCCGCACCACCCTGGTGGTGGCCATCGCCGACACCTGCGTGGCGCTGCTGGCCGGCCTGGCGATCTTCCCGATCATCTTCGCCAACGGCATGAGCCCGAGCGCCGGGCCGGGGCTGATCTTCATGAGCCTGCCGCTGGCCTTCCAGCAGATGCCGCTGGGTACCCTGTTCGGCGTACTGTTCTTCGCCATGGTCTCGGTTGCCGCGCTGACCTCGGCGATCTCCCTGCTCGAGGCCACGGTGGCCTACCTCAACGAGCGCCATGGCGTCAGCCGGGCCAAGGGGGCGCTGGGCTCCGGCGCGCTGTTGCTGGTGATCAGCCTGCTGGCGATGTTCTCCTTCAACGTCGGCGCCGAGTGGAAGCTGTTCGGCTTCACCCTGTTCGACGGCCTGGACTACCTGACCTCGCGCTGGATGATGCCGCTGGGCGGCATTCTCATGGTGATCCTGGCCGGCTACTGCCTGCGCCGCGAGATCATGCGCGACGAGCTGGGCCTGCCGCCGGTCGGCTACGCCCTGTGGTTGTTCATGGTGCGCTACGTCAGCCCGGTGCTGATCCTCATGGTGTTCCTGCACGCCCTAGGCTGGCTGGGCTTCGACCCCGTCGCGCGCTGGTACTGGATCGCCGGCGCCATCGGTGCCCTGGCCGTGCTGGGCGAGCTGCTGGCGCCGCGCGTGCGCCACGAGCTGGCGCTGCGCTGAAGGGCCTGCCAGCCCGGGTGGCTCCGGGCTGCTGCCTTCCCACCCTTCTCCCGTGAACGGGGGAAGGGTGCGCTGCCGGCTTCCCTTCTGTTCCGCCGACTGAATGAGCAACTGTGACTGCCGCCTGGCCGCTTGCCAGGCGCATAGTGCGAGGCTGGTGTCGGCGAGGGGCCGCCACCGCCGACATCGCCACGGGCCTGCCCGTGGGAAGGACGCACTATGACTTCTCTCTGGCGCACCAGTGGCTGGGTGCTGCTCGGTGCCTCGCTGATCCTCGCCCTGTCGCTGGGCATTCGCCACGGTTTCGGCCTGTTCCTCACGCCGATGAGTGGCGAGTTCGGCTGGGGGCGCGAGGTGTTCGCCTTCGCCATCGCCCTGCAGAATCTGATCTGGGGCCTGGCCCAGCCGGTCACCGGGGCCATCGCCGACCGCTTCGGCGCGCGCCGGGTGGTGCTGGTCGGCGGCCTGCTGTATGCCGCCGGCCTGGCGCTGATGGCCCTGGCCGACTCGCCCTGGTCGCTGTCGCTGAGCGCCGGCCTGCTGATCGGCATCGGCCTGTCCGGTACTTCCTTCTCGGTGCTGCTGGGCGTGGTCGGCCGCGCCGCCTCGGTGGAGCAGCGCAGCATGGCGATGGGCATCGCCGCCGCCGCCGGCTCCTTCGGCCAGTTCGCCATGCTGCCCGGCAGCCTGGGGCTGATCGGCTGGCTGGGCTGGTCCGCCGCGCTGCTGGCGCTCGGGTTGCTGGTGGCGCTGATCCTGCCGCTGGCCTTCATGCTGCGCGAGCCGGCACAGGCGCCCCAGACCCAGCCGCAGAGCCTGGGCGAGGCGCTGCGCGAGGCCTGCGCTCATCCGGGCTTCTGCCTGCTGGCGCTGGGCTTCTTCGTCTGTGGCTTCCAGGTGGTGTTCATCGGCGTGCACCTGCCGGCCTACCTGGTCGACCAGCATCTGCCGGCGCTGACCGGCACCACGGTGCTGGCCCTGGTCGGCCTGTTCAACATCTTCGGCACCTACATCGCCGGCTGGCTCGGCGGCCGCCTGTCCAAGCCGCGCCTGCTCAGCGCCCTGTACCTGGCGCGCAGCCTGGTGATAGTGGCCTTCGTCTACCTGCCGCTGAGCCAGTGGAGCGCCTATGCCTTCGGCATCGCCATGGGCCTGCTGTGGCTGTCCACGGTGCCGCTGACCAATGGCACGGTGGCTACCCTGTTCGGCGTGCGCAACCTGTCCATGCTCGGCGGCATCGTCTTCCTGTTCCACCAGCTGGGGGCCTTCCTCGGCGGCTGGCTGGGCGGCTACCTGTACGACCGCACCGGCAGCTACGAGCTGGTCTGGCAGATTTCCATCCTCCTCGGCCTGTTGGCCGCCGCCCTCAACTGGCCGGTGCGCGAGCAGCCGGTGGCACGCCTGCGCGCCGAGGGGGCGGCATGAGCCGCACGGCGCTGGCCGGCCTGGCGCTGGCCGGCGCGCTGCTGCTGGCGCTGGCCTGGTGGGGCTGGAGCCGCGGTGGGCTGGCCCTGCTGCAGCTGGGTATGGGCCTGTGCTGAGGATTGCCGCTGGCGCCGTGGGCGAGTAGCTTGGCTGCATCGTCGTTCTGGAGACTGCCGCCATGCTTTCGCGTATCGCCCTGTGCACCCTGGCTACCCTGTTCGCTGCGCCGCTGTGGGCGGCGGAATGCCCGCCACTGCTCAAGCAGCAGGGGCAGTTGCAGCAACTGCGCAGCAAGGACAGCATCGACCTGTGCCAACGCTTCGCCGGCAAGGCGCTGGTGGTGGTCAACACCGCCAGCCGCTGTGGCTTCACCCCGCAGTTCAAGGGCCTGGAGGCGCTCTACCAGCGCTACAAGGGCCAGGGGCTGGAGGTGCTCGGCGTGCCCTCCGACGACTTCCGCCAGGAGGCCGACAACAGCGAAGAGACGGCCCAGGTGTGCTACATCAACTACGGCGTGACCTTCGCCATGAGCGAGCCGCAGCCGGTCAGCGGCGAGGCCGCGGTGCCGCTGTTCCGCGAGCTGGCCGCGCAGAGCAGTGCGCCGCGCTGGAACTTCTACAAGTACGTGGTGGGGCGCGACGGCCAGGTGGTCGCCAGCTTCTCCAGCCTGACCAAGCCGGACGACGAGGACCTGATCGCCGCGGTGGAGAAGGCCCTGGCGCAGCCCTGAGGATGGGGCGGAAACGAAAAAGCCGGGCAATCGCCCGGCTTTTTGCTGCCTGCCGTCAGAAACGGTAGGTGGCCTGCAGGCCCAGGCCATGGGCGCTGTTGTTGTACTCGGCGCTGTAGCCGGGGACCAGGGCGCTGGTGCCCGGCTGGTTGACCGAGGCCTTGTTCTCGCGCAGGTAGGAGTAGGCGACGTCGATGGTCAGGTCGGCGTTCGGCGACCAGCCGGCGCCCACCGAGAACACCTTGCGGTTACCCACCGGGATGCGCACGGTGCGGTGCTCGTTCTCGGCCGGCGACGGGTCGATGGCCAGACCGGTGCGCAGCACCCACTGCGGGTTGAGCTGGTAGGCGGCGCCGATGGCGTAGGACCAGGTGTCGTGCCATTTCAGCTCTTCGCTGACGGTGGCGAAGCGGTTGCCCAGCAGCGGCAGGGTGGGGGTGCCCTCGTTTTCCACCACGATTTCCTGCAGGCGGCTCCAGCGGGTGAAGGTGGCGCCGGCGTACAGGGTCCAGCGCTCGTCCAGCTCGAAGGTCACCGAGGTGTCGACGCTTTCCGGGGTGGTGAAGTCCAGGGTGGCGTCGTACTCGCCGTTCGCCGCGGCCAGCAGCGGGACATCCAGGCCGCTCACCTTGGTGCGACCTTCCAGGGTGTAGTCGACCTTGGAGTGGTAGGTCAGGCCCCAGGCCAGGCGCTCGGTGACGTCCACCAGCACGCCGGCGTTGAAGCCGATGGCGGTGTCGTCGCCCTTGATGTTGATTTGGGTGTCGCCGGCGCCGCCGAAACCGGACAGGGCGCCGTCATAGATGTTCTTGGTCAGCTTGCCCTTGATCTTGTTGAAGGTCGGGCCGAAGCCGACGGACACGCGATCGTTGATCCGGTAGCTCAGGGTCGGCTGCAGGGTGACCACTTCGACCTTGCTGTACAGGCCCTTGTAGCGGCCGCCGAAGCTCTTCTCGTAGTCGCTGATCAGGCCGTAGGGTACGTACAGGCCCAGGCCCCAGCTCCATTGCTCGTCGATCGGGCTGGCGTAGTAGGCGAAGGGCACCGGGGTCAGCGGCACCATGTCGCCCTTGTGGGTCTCGGCGCTGGAGTCGTCGATGTCGACGTTGGCCTTGACCAGGCCGAAGCCGCCGACCACTTCCGCGCGCTCCAGCTTGCTCAGGCCGGCCGGGTTGCCGAACAGGGTGGTGGCGTCCTGCGCAGCCGAGGCGCGGCCGGCGAAGGAGGTACCCATGCCGCTGACGCTCTGTTCGTTGATGGCAATTCCGTTGCCCAGGCTGTGAGTGGAAACCGCGCCGATGGCCAGCGCGAGGGAAGTCTTCAACCAGAGGTTTTTCATTAGGAAGCTCACGAACAGCTAAAACGAGGGCGGCAAGCTACCCCTTTTGCCGGGGCTTGCCAACCGCTCAGGAATGCCTTTTTCGTGAAGATTCGTTAATCAAATCATGCACATGCAGTTGACTGATAGGTCAACAAGTGGCGCTTCAGGCGGCGTGGTAGTGGCCGACCACGCACTGTTGCCAGGCCTGCAGGTAGTCGCGCAGCCGGCCATGTGGCTGGAACACCCGGCGCCAGACCCGGGCCATGCCGTGCAGGTCGTCGGCGGCCGGCAGGGCGGCCTGTTCGGCCTCTACCAGCAGCCAGGCGATGGCCGTGGCGTAGCGCAGGTTGACCGCCAGCTCCAGTTCCGGCGCGGCGAGGAAGGCGTGCTGGCTGGCCAGGCCGCGCACCAGGCTGGCGAGGTCCGGGTCGCGGGCCAGGTGCTGGTCCCAGAGCAGGCGATGGCGCTGCGCGCTGATGTGGTAGAGGCCATGGCCGTGCGGGTCGCCGAGGGCGCTGCCGAGGGCCGACTGGCTGGCCGCGGCACCCAGGAGCAGTGTTTCGGCGCTGGCTGAGTGGCGCCCCAGATAGAGCAGGGTGGGGCGGATGACGTGCTGGCAGAGGTCGCTGGCGGCAATTCCCATGGAGCCCTCGCGAAGGGTGCCGGCGGGGCCAGGTGCCTGGCAGCTGTTCTTGGTTCTAATAAAGGCCCCGCCGGGAGCGGGGTTAGCCGCTCGATTTGAAGTGTAGTGCGACAAATCGAGTGTAAAGGGCTGTTTTTAAACTGTTTAAGGATTGGCGTGCCGACTGATAGATCGGACGGTACTTAAAAACGACCGGCTACTCGCGTCGAGATCGAACAGCCGGTCGCGGGATCAGCGCCCCGGGGTCAGCAGCAGGCGCTTGCTGCCGTAGACCCGGTCGATGTTGCCGCTCTGGAACGGGAAGCTCATGTAGCCGCCCTTGAGCCAGGCCTCGATGCCATCGGCGTAGTGCCGGCTGGCCGGGTTGCCGGACTGGCCGGAGCTGTTGACCCCGATCATCGGCTCGGGCAGGCCGAAGTCGACGACGATGCGCATGGCCGGGATCAGCCACACGTCGAAGTCGTTGCCCCACTCGTAGGCGGCCACGTTGAGGGTGCCGTGGTCGCCGCCGGCCGGGTAGGGGCCGCGATCCAGGTAGCTGCCGATCGACTGGATGCCGCTGCGCTGGCTGGCGCTCAGGTAGGGCGCCATCTTGGTGGCGTTGCTGGTCCAGCGGTACTGGTGCAGCTTGCCCCACTGCCAGGCGCTGCGATTGGCGCCGAGCTTGGCTTCCAGGTAGGTGACGGCGCTGGCCAGGCTGCGCGCCATGATCGCCGGCTTGTCTTCCTTCTGCGCGGTCTGCACATCGTCCCAGAACGGGCTGTCGTCGCGGCCCAGCAGGTGGTCGGCCTGGGCCGAGTAGCTGTTGTTGGCGGTGTCCACCAGCGCCTGCCAGGCCGGGCTGGTCTCCGGGCCCAGTTCGTCGAGGAAGGTGGCCTTGGCGCTCTCCTGCAGGAAGGCACTGTAGAGCGCGGCATCGGCCGAGATGGCGGTCATGCGACCGTCGAAAGCCATCAGGCGCTTGTACGCCTCCTCGGCCTTGGCGCGCTCGGCGGCGGGCAGGGCGGCGATGGCCTGCTTCAGCGGCGCGGCCATGCCCGGGGCATCGAGCATCGCCTGCAGCTTGCCGGCGAAGGGCGTGGTCTGGTCGTACTGCATGGCGATCATGCTCTTCTGGTCATGCCTTCCGGCCCCGGCCAGTTGCGCGATGCGCTCGGCGCGCTCGGGGTAGAACCAGGAGTTGGACAGCTGCATGCCGTAGCCACGCGGCACCGTGCGATGGTTGGCGGTGCCCAGCCAGCCCTGCATGGGGTCCTGGTCGTAGGGATGCAGCATGGGGTCGGTGTAGCCGTCCCAGTCATAGGCGCCGTCCCAGCCCGGCGAGGGCACCAGGCCGGTGCCCTGCTTGCGGTTGGGGTAGCGGCCGGTGACCTGCCAGCCGATGTGCTGGGCATCGGCGAACACGATGTTCAGCGCCATGGCCCGTACCTCGCGGGTGGCCTCGAAGGCCTGTTCCACCGACTGCGCGCGAGACAGGTCGAAGAAGGCGTCGATCGAGCGGTCCGTCTCGGCCTGGATGCTGCGCAGGGCCAGGCCGTAGCCGCTGGTGAAGGGCAGCGGCTGCAGGGGCGTCTTGCGCTCGCCCAGGGCGGAGTTGAGCAGCGGGCCGTGGCGGGTTTCCCAGATGGTTTCGCGGATCGGCCGCTGGCCCTTGATGAAGAAGGTCTCCTGGCGCTCGCGGGCCGGCTGCCACTTGCCGTCGGCCATGTAGTAGAGGCGGCCGACCTCGCGCTTGAGCTTCTCCAGGAACAGGTCCTGGTTGTCGCCCATGACCATGGTCATGCCCCAGGCCAGCTTGCCGTTGAAGCCGGCGACCACCGCCGGCACCCCGGCGATGGAAACGCCTGCGGCCTGGAATTTCGGCGAGCGGATCTGCACGAAGTTCCACACCGAGGGCATCGACAGCGGCAGATGGGTGTCGTTGGCCAGCAGGCTCTTGCCGCTGCGGCTGTGCTGCGGGGCGATGGCCCAGTTGTTGGAAGCGGCGACGCCGAGCATGTTCAGCGCAGCGACCTGGCCGGCGGCGTCGTTCACCGCGGCCAGCCCCGGAATCTGGCCACTCAGGCTCAGGCCGCGCAGCTTCTCGGCCTCGCCGAAGGGCAGCGGTTCATCCGGGTAGCTCGGCAGCAGCCAGGCCAGCTTGTCGGCGCCGACCTTGTCGGCCAGCTTGAGGGCGGCGATCTCCTCCTGCAGGTTGACCGACAGGCCGAAGTTGAGCAGGCAGAACAGCAGCACCGAGTCTTCCGGCTTCCAGTAGGCCGGGCGGTAGCCGCTCTCGGCCAGGTCCATCGGCAGCTTGTCCCGGTAGCGGAACAGGTAGGCATTGACGCCGCGGGCATACACCTCGAAGAACTTCTTGATGCGCGGCGAGGCGTTCTTGTACAGCACCTCGGCCTGCGCGCGCAGGTTGACCGTGCGCATGAAGCGGTCGATTTCCAGCACGCCGGGGCCGTTCATCTCGGCCAGGCGGCCCTCGGCCAGCAGGCGCATGCCGACCATCTGGCTGAGACGGTCGGCGGCATGCACATAGCCCAGGGCGAACAGCGCGTCGTGGAAGGTGGTGGTCTCGATCAGCGGCATGCCCAGCGGGTTGCGCCGCACCACCACGCTCTGCGCCAGGCCCTGGACGCGGACGATGCCCTGGTCCGGGTGCACGCTGCTGGCATAGCGGCTGTCGAGGAAGGACTGGCAACCGCCGAGCAGCAGGGTGCTGCCGAGGGTGGCTAGGGCGGTGAGGCGGAGAAAGCGCGAACCCATGACTGGCTCCTGGCGCAGGGAGACGGATGATGGGTGCGGATTGTAGAGGGCGAATGCGCCGGGGAGTAGGGGCGCGGCAGGGCGTGGGCCCCGCCGGCGAGGAGCTCAGATCAGGCGCCGTGGCACTTCTTGAACTTCTTCTGGCTGCCGCAGGGGCAGGGGTCGTTGCGGCCGACTTCCTTCAGCGGGTTGCGCACCGGCTCCTGGTGGTGATGGTTGCAGTGCGGGCCGTGCACGTGACCGTCATCGTGGTGATGATCGTGGTCGTGGTTGCAGTCGGGGCCGTGGACGTGGGGTTGCTGAGTCATGTAACTCACTCCGGAATGTGATCGCCGGGAATTATCTCGCCATTGCGCTGCAGATGCACGCTGCGGCCGAACAGCAGGCCGGTCTTCACCTCGCCGCGCAGGCTGTAGCGGATGGGGCGATCGGGATCTTCCAGGGCCTTGACGATGCCCTTGAGGTGGCGCCACAGGTTGGTGCGCACCGGCACCTCGAACTCGTGGTGGCCGCGGGCCGGCACGTTGAACCACTGGCTCGATTCGCCCTCGGCCAGGGGCGTGCCGTTGAGCTGCACGGCGTAGCTCAGACGGCGTATGGGCAGCTCGGCGGCGTTGGGGTTGTCGATGCGAAAACGCAGGGAGAACTGCTGTTCGAGCAGCTTGGCCTTGATCACGTCGACCTTGACCAGGCGCACGTCCGGCTCGATGAAGGCATCGCCGAACCAGCTGGAGCAACCGGGTAGTGCCAGCAGCAGGAACAGGCAGGTGATGGTGGTTCGCACCTGAGAAAACATCATATCTCTCCGAGGACCGGGCCAGTGTAACAAGCGCCTGCTTGGGTGCCAGCAGCTGTTTGCGGAAAAAAACTGCGCCATACTGGGGGCCGAATTGGACAGGAGTGTGACCATGAGCCTCTACGAGATCGCTTTCGCCGGGCAGGTGGTGCCGGGTGCGCCGCTGGAGCAGGTGAAGGCGAACCTGGCGCGGCTGTTCCAGGCCGATGCCCAGCGCATCGCCCTGCTGTTCTCCGGGCGGCGTATCGTGATCAAGAGCGGGCTGGATGCCGCCGGTGCCGAGAAGTACCGTGCGACCATGGAGCGGGCCGGTGCCCTGGCCATAGTGCAGGCGCTGGATGTCGAGGAGGTGGAGATGGCTCCGCCGCCGGTTTCCGCGCCGGCCCCGGTCGCCGCCCCGGTGGCTGCCGCGCCGGTGAAGGGCGGGAGCGCGGCCCGGGTGATCCCGCGTGACGAATACATGGCGGCCTTCAGCGACGTCGAGGCGCCGGACTTCGACATCGCCCCGGTCGGCGCCGACCTGCAGGATGCCAAGCCCGAGGCCCAGGCGCCACGGGTCGATCTGTCGCAATTCAGCCTGGCGCCGGTGGGCAGCGACATGGGCCAGGCCAAGGCGGCCCCGGCCGCACCGCCGCCGGACACCTCGCACCTCAAACTGCAGGAATAAGCCCGAGGCCCGCAGCAGCGGGCCTCGTTGCGTCTGGCGTCAGCTCTCGCTGGCGCTGCACTTGGCTTGTGCCTGCTCGGGGGGCAGGTTGCGGATCGAGGTGTAGAACAGCTCGCAGGTCTGCACCTGGTCGGTGACCTGCCACTTCTGCGTGCAGGCATTCAGCGTCTGCTGCGGGTCGGCGCTGGGGTTCTGGCCCATGCCGGCCTGCCAGCAGGCGGCGCTGATGTCCTGGCCCATGACCTTGAGCCCGGCGGCGTCGGCCTTGGCCTGGTCGCCGCCATAGTTCTCCGGGTCGGCCGCGTACCAGATGTAGCTCGGGTGGTTGGAGCCCAGTACCGGCACGTTCTGACCCGGAGCCGGGCTGATCGTGTCCAGGCCCAGCACGCCGATATTGGCATCGTAGGTCTTGTTGACCCAGGTGCGCACCGGGCCACCGAAGGCGACCATGGGCAGCGCGGTGCCATCGCCTGCGGTGAGCTGGGCGACCATGGTCTTCTGGTAGTCGGTGAAGTAGTCGTAGACGCCCTCCAGGTCGCCGCCGGCGCTGGCCGGCGCGGCGATCGGGGCGATGTCGATGATGGTCTGGTAGGCCGGGGTCTGCGCCGCCGCCACGCCATTCTCGCTGAGCAGCGCGGCCCAGCGGTCGGTGGTCTTGGACTCCAGGTAGTCCTGGGCCTGGGTCAGCGAGTAGTCCGGTGGAAAATGCAGCAGCTCCACGCTCTTGCGGTTGTCCAGGGCCATGCCCAGGGGCAGGAAGAAGTACCAGCTGTACTGCCACTTGCCGTCGCCGTTGAGCCTGTCGGCGCCCGCGAAGGCCAGGTCGCCGGCGTCGAGCAGGTTGGTCAGCGGCGTGCCGTAGTCACTGGGGACGCCGCTGAAGCTGGCGTTGAGCATGTCGCCGTCGCGGCTGACCTTGACCGTGGCGGCGGCGTAACCGTCGCGTTGCAGGCTCTGCCCCAGGTAGTGCTCGGCGGTCTGTTCCAGGGTCCAGTCGCGGTAACAGATCACGCTGCAGTTGTTGGGGAAGGCGAACAGGCGGGCGACCCGCTCGCTGCTGCCCAGTTCGACCCGGACATCATCGGCCTGGACGGCACCGACCCATAGCAGGGCGGCCAGGGCGGCCGCCGTTCCACTGTGCTTGTGCATCTGCTTCTCCTTGTCGGACCCGGCCCCCTGCCGGGTTCTGGTCAACAAATGAAGCAGAGTTTTCCTAGCTCAGATAGCTCGCGCAGCACTTCTTGAACTTCTGCCCGCTGCCGCAGGGGCAGGGGTCGTTGCGCCCTGCCTTGAGTGGCACCGTGGGGTCGAGGAAGTACCAGCGGCCATCGCGCTGGACGAAGGCCGAGCGCTCGCGATGGCTGTGCTCGCCGCTGCCGTCGTGCCAGCGCGCGGTGAAGGTGACGAAGGCGTGCTCGGGGCATGCGCCGAGCAGCTCGCTGCCTTCCACCTCCAGCCCCAGCCAGGTACTGCCCAGGCTCCAGGCGCGCATGCTGTCACGCTCAAGGCCGGGCTGCTGGGCGGGCAGGGTGGTGGCCACCAGATAGTCGATCAGGCCCAGCGCATAGGCGCTGTAGCGCGAGCGCATCAGGTGTTCGGCGCTGGGGGCGGCGGTGCCCTGGTGATAATGGCCACAGCAGGCGTCCAGCGCGCTACCGCTGCCGCAGGGACAGGCTTGGCTCATGGCGTCACCACCAGTACTTGCCGAAGTTTTCCGGGTTGGCCCAGAACTTGGCGTTGAGCCAGTCGGGCACCTGCTTGTAGTCGCGCAGGTCGTAGGTGAACAGGGTCAGCGTCTGCCCCTCGCGCCGGAAGCGCTCGCTGGCCTGCAGGGCCAGGGCGAAGAAGTCGGTTTCCTGCCAGTTGCAGGCAGCCAGGTCGACCAGCACCGCCAGGCGGCTGGCGTTGAGGTTGCGGATGCCACCCAGCAGCTCCAGGGCCGTGCGCTTGGGCAGGTGCTCCAGGCAGTCCACCACCAGGGCCAGATCGTAACGCTGCGCCGCCAGTTCTGCCGGCAAGGGGCCGGCTGGGGCGTGGGCCATCCGGGCGTCTGGGTGGGCCTGCTGGAAGGCGCCGAGCGCCGGCGGCTGGCTGGCACCGACCAGCAGCAGGTGCTGCGGGGCGTGGTGATCGAGCAGCGCGGCGAGGGCCTGCTGCGGGGTGCGCGAGGACAATGCGAGGGTCATAGACGAAAATCCCGATTACGAATGCCAAGACTATCGCGCTCCGCGGAATTGGCCTATGGACCTTGGTATGGAAACTGCCTATAACTGGCGGATAGTAAGGAAGCCATCTTTACTTCTTTGCTGTCGGTTGTGTGCCGATTCCCTACAGGAGACCTAAGAAGATGAGTATCACAAGGAAAGCTGTACCCCTGATCCTGGCAAGCGGCCTGCTGACCGGCTGTGCTGGTATCCAGAAGACCGACTGGCCGACCTGCGCCGCCGTCGGTGGCGTGACCGGTGCTGCGCTGGGTGCGATCGAGAGTGCCGAATGGGCGGGTGGCGGTGCCCTGCTGGGTGCCGGCATGGCCGCAGCCTACTGCTGGGTACATGGTGCCGAGGAGCAGGTTGCCGTGGTCGAGGAAGTGGTCGAGCCGGCCCCGACTCCGGAACCGGCCGAGCCGGTCCGCGTCGAGCTGGACGTCAAGTTCGACTTCGACAAGGCTGCCGTGAAGCCCGAGAGCCAAGGCGACATCAAGGCTCTGGCCGACTTCATGAGCCAGTATCCGCAAACCACCACCGTGGTTGAAGGTCACACCGACTCCGTCGGTACCGACGCCTACAACCAAGGCCTGTCCGAGCGCCGTGCCAATGCCGTGCGTGACGTGCTGGTCAACCAGTACGGCGTAGGTGGCGATCGCGTCAGCTCGGTCGGCTATGGCGAGACCCGTCCGGTGGCCGATAACGCCACTGCCGAAGGCCGCGCCATCAACCGTCGCGTTGAGGCCGAGGTCGAGGCACGCCCCTAAGGCAGCTCTCCCCGGCACGGCGGCCGCCGATTTCTCTGCGGTCGCCCACCGGGGCAGGCTTGTACACTTTGGGGGAGCGGTCTTTACTCCTGTGTTACCGGTATTCAACCGGTGACACAGGAGATCACCGCCATGAGAACAAGACTCTCAAGGGCTGCATTACCCCTTCTCTTGGTCAGCAGTGTTCTTTCTGGTTGCGTCACGACTTCCAGTACGGGAGATGCGCCGCTCAACCAAGGGAACTGGCCCATCTGTACGGCGATTGGCGGCCTGGCCGGAGGCGGTCTTGGCGCAATCGAAAGTTCTACCTGGGCAGCCGGAGGTGCCGTGGCCGGTGCGGTCATCGGAACCCTGATCTGTTATGCCCAGGACGGCGATCAGGATGGTGATGGCGTATTCGATCGCCGCGACCGCTGTCCGGACACCCCGCCCAATACTCCCGTTCGCCACAATGGCTGCCCATTGCCGGTCTACCCGGACAGTGCGCCGGCCGCTGAACCCGTGGTCGAGGTCAGTGAACCGGTGCGGGTCGAGCTGGATGTGAAGTTCGACTTCAACAAGTCGGAGGTCAAGGAAGAAAGCCAGGCTGACATCAAGGCCCTGGCCGACTTCATGAGCCAATATCCGCAGACCAGCACCA
>Ga0247725_1001153_pt1 | contig 14429 bp, 9 predicted proteins | sample OKSTACKMCFT3sol_FD_183021 | JGI IMG/M metagenome (GOLD analysis project Ga0247725, IMG submission 183021) | Subsurface sediment microbial communities from gas well in Oklahoma, United States - OK STACK MC-FT3-sol | ecosystem: Environmental > Terrestrial > Deep subsurface > Rock core/Sediment... | reverse complement strand
CCAGCTCCGGCACCGTCCGGTTCAAGGGCGGCATCATCTGCCGCACCACCCACTCCCGATGCTCTATCGAATAACGCGCCACACGGCTCTCACTTCCGCCCACCGACCAAGACTCATCGAATCAACTTGCACGACAACTATCCTGACGCGGCGGGTTTCCTGCATGTCGCGTATACCCTTTTCTTCCATGAAAGGGATGAACTTATTCCAGCGATGCGTAATAGTTGCTGTGGAACTGAATGATAGGTTTTTATCAATCAGCGAAAACTTCCCTGCTTTACTTGGTTCTCTTGAGCCCAGCCCGAAATTTTTAGCTGCCATTTTTTTCTCCAAAATATGTGTTTTGTGGCCCGCGCCCTAATCAGTTGGTAAGTGTTTCGCGAGCTATGAGCGCTCGCCGACTTTGCGGGGTGCTTTTTTGAGCGGTTAGCGCCGCTGGAGGAGTTTTTTATGGCTGTCACTGGGAGCTATGGCGGGGCATCGCATTCCACTGCATGAGCAGCAGTCCGGCATCGGCCGTTACTCGGCCTATCCGCTCTCCTCGGAGCGAATCCCATGGCGTGACAAGCCATCTGAGTGCTTTTCGTCGAATTTCGTCCGCGCAGTTGCTGACTGAAACCCGCGTGGCACTAGGCGGAGCGCTTAATCAAAAACGTCCGTCTCTGTGCGGGTGGGTTAGAGCTGGTAGGTGTTGCGGTGAAGACGCAGGCGCAGAAATGCCGATGTTGATTACGTCAACAATCACCAGTACCAGATCGGAGAGATTTATTTCTGACAGCCCTTATGGACTTCAGAATCGATGATTGGGAAAGTTCTGAAAAAACCGCTCCTTCGCGAAGTCATCCTTCAACCGTTACGGTTGCTGGGATGTATTTTCGTGAAAGGACAGTTTCAGACCATTCTTTAAAGTTTGATTAGGTAGACGCACCTTGGGTGCGAATACCAGTGCTAGGGAGAGCACTGATTTGGGCTTGGAGCCCTAAATTTTAGTTCGCACCCTGTAAACAAGATACGAGCCATTACTTGATCGCTCAGAGGCGATAGAGCGTCAAAACGCTCAGTAGAGGCCTGAGAATAATCGTAAACCAACCGCGCTGTCTAGCGCGGTATGGTTGTGCAGCACGACCAATTCGAGCACATCAATACCGTGGTACTTAGTCCACCCCCAACGCCTTAAAGACCGCATCCACTGGCTCGTTGTAGAAGCTCGTCTGGAACTTGGTGAATAGCTCGGCAGGAATCGTCGGTATATCAATGGCGCTGCTCATCGGTAAGCAAACACGTTTACCACCTGCATCAAACGCCACCTGCAGGCATTCTGCGATGCTTTCCACGGGCGTGATGTTGCCACCCAGGCTCATATCGCCAAGCACCACCATCTGTGACTGTGTAGGACGACCCAGAAGACCAGAGGCGAAAGCAACCAGGCTGGGAAGTGCCATATGGGTCAGCGGGCCGGTGTTTTGCAACTCGACCACATGCAGGTGGAAGTCGTGTTCCAGCACCTTGGCCGAGGCGCTGATTCGCGAGGCGTTGGCCTTGAAGAAGTCGAAGGCGATCTTCACCTGCTCCTTGGCCATGGTGGAGTTCCAAAGGCCTGAGGTGGCCAGCTTCCCGCTGCCCTTGGTGACCTGCAGTTCGATGCGGTAAAGCCCCGGCATACCTTTACCGCTCAGGCCGATGGTGTGAATGAAACCTGGCTTACCCGGCCCTTCGGCAATCAGCCCGCCACCGCCTTGTTCTTTTACGGCGATGAAACGCTCCTCTAAGGTTTCGTTGTCGATGTAGCTGAAGTGCACATCATAGAACTCCATGCCGCCGATCTTCTTCAGTTGTTCCTTCACCCGACGGCGAACCTGTAGGGCGTATTCCAAGCACTGGCGTACGTCTTCTTTGGTGAATTGATCGTGCGGGTAGAGCAGCTTGAGCAGGCCGGACACGGTCTTGCGCACCGCGATCACATCACGCTGGTTGAGGTTGTTGCCCAGCTTGAAGTGCTTGTCGATGGCATCGGCAAAGCTGCGCTTGCGCATCTCGCGGAAAAACTCGGCCAGGTAGTCGACGATCAGGCCGTATTTGTTGGTGAAGAACTCCGGGCGCATCTTCGGGATTTCCCAGCCAGGGATATAGGCGTGGAAACGGTCGAAGAAGGCTGAATCGATCATTTGCTCTGGGAAAGGAGCCAGCAGGTGGCTGGTCTTCACCAGCGATTCAACGCTCTGGTTGATGTTGCCGACAAAAACCATAGAGGCCGAGGCTTCCATCTGCTCTCGACCGCGACCGAAGGATCCGGAGGCCATGTAGTCCTTCATGATCTGCACGCCGTCTTTGTCCTTGAAGTTGATCCCGGCGACTTCGTCGAACGCGACGACATCCCACAGGCCAACCAGGCCAATACGCCTGCTGCTCATGTTGTAGAACAGGTTGGCTACTGTGGTCTGGCCACCAGATACCAGCATGCTGTTGGGGGAGCATTCCTTGTAGATATGACTCTTGCCGGTACCTCGTGGCCCCAGCTCGCAGACGTTGTAGTTGTTCTCGACAAAGGGAACCATGCGCGCAAGGAGGTGCCACTGAACTGACTCGTCCAGGGTCGAAGGTTCCATGCCGATTGAACGGATCAGAGTCTCGCGCCACTGCAGGGTGGTCAGCGCCGAGCGACCGGTGAACAGCTCCTGCATGTTCATGTTGGGCATCTGAATGGGTTTGAGCAGAGTTACACCGAAGGGCGATCCTGACTGACCCTCCTCGTGGTAATAACTCAGGGTCGCGATAACCCAGATGCCCCCGACCAGAAGTTTTTCGTACTCTTTGACGATGCCAGCGGAGATTTCCGCATCCTTAATGCCCAGGTTGCTGAAAGATGCCTCGTAGCGGTCTTTCCTTTCGTTGAGGCGCACGGTAACGCGGTCAATGACCTTGTAGGTACCGCGCTCGCGTACCAGGGATTTAACCTTCTCAGCTTCGTCCGGTCGGACATAGTTTTCAGCCAGTACGGTTTTGACGTTCTTCAGGCCCTGCTCGATGACTTCGGCGTCGTCGGAGGCGCAGTACATGCCTAGCAGGTACTCAAGCACATAGACGGGAACGTTTGCCCCTTCCTTGATGAGCTTGGTCAGATCCTTGCGTACAACACGACCGGCAAAGTGCTCGTTCAGCAGCTGATCGAGGTCTTTGTTGAGTTCGTTGTCCATGCGTGCCCGCTCTTAAAAGAAATCATCAGTGAAGGCCAAGTCTATCGTGACCCGGTAGCGCTCCAGCTCGGTATTCAGATCCTTGTCTCGGATGACCAGGAAATAATCTTTCTTGCGATCAAAGTCACTGCCAGCCAGCGATAGCCGTACTTGTTTCAAGCGGTCATTCATGGAATCAGTGGTGCAGTCGAAAGTGACCACTTCTTCACTGGAAATAATCTGTCCGCCTTCGAAAATAGCAACCGCTACCGTTACCGGGAGTACCTGCTCACTGACCGCTTCAGTCTGCATCAGGTCGAAGCGCTGAATGCTGTTAACCATCTTCAGAACGGACTTGGGCGAAATCACGCCGACCTTGCGGCGGGTGCGTTTCTCGGCTTTCTCACCGCGCAGCTGATTGACGGTCAGCACCGGCACGACGATTTCCTGAGGCATGGCCCCCCCGTGCACGAAGCGTGCGCCACCGACGAAGTGGAAGCGATTAGCGCCCTTCGGAATCCAGAAGCGTGTATCCGATTCGGTGCCCGCCGTATGCTTTGTTGACCCCTGCCAGACATCCTTGGCCTCTGGCAGCGTATGGCCAAGGACATAACGCTTTTTACTCTTGAAGGCGCTACCTGGCTTGTCGACCAGGGCACTGCGGTCAGCCGCCTCCAACTTGCTTTGCTGGAATAGGAAGCCGTGGTCTGCAGTGACGACCACTGTGCTGGTGTTGAAGTGCATGAGAATCTTGCGGGTCAGCTCGGTCAGCTCTTCGATGGCCACTTCCACATGCTGGAAGGTGTCTGACTCTGACGGGCCGCCGCTGTCACTGCGGTCGTCGATCACATTGTGGTAGACGTAAACCAACTGTTTATCCTTGAGCCTTTCGCGACCTTCGTCGCGCGACCAGGCCTTTACCTCATCAGCTGTTACGGCGATACCTTGGTACTGAGCGAGGATCTTGTCTCGCTGTATGGTGCCGGCGGTGGACTGGCCATCGACAAAAACTGTATCGGCGGCACTCTCTCGGTATTCAAGCGTCTGGTGTGGGAGGAGGGAGGCCATACCCAGGGTCGTATAGCTGGGTAGAACGCCCAATTGGCTGGACAGGGTTGCCTCGCTGTAGCGTTTTTCATTGATGCGCTCGCGCAGCTCGACTGCGGCCTCGTAGCGGAAAGCATCACTGATGATCACGGCTACACGCTTGCTACGGTGTTTCTCGAACTGCGGCTGTACCCAGCGTTCGTAGAAGTTCTGCTGGTTGGGCACACCGGCGATCTTCCAATGTGTCAGGCGCTGTTCGGCTTCTACGCAGTCGCCCCAGTTGCGGCCCAGTTGGTCGAGGTACCAGAAGGCATAGCACTGCTCAACTTCTTCATCGAGCTTCTTCAGCAGTTCCACATGAGCACGCTGCGACGCAGCAACATAGCGTCGATAGGCGCTGTCGAAGCGGTACAGCTCGCCCTCGTAGGCCTTGTACAGCGCCTCCGTGCCGGAATAGTGGAAGCCGGCACCAAACTGCAGGCGTAGGCCGAACAGCTCGATGGCTGCGGCCAGGGCGCTATAGAGCAGTCGATACTTGCGACGGATCTCGTCGTCCTTATGGCGCGATGCCCAGTAGTTGTCGAGGCGCTCGCCGATGATGCGTGAGAACACCTGCAGGTCGCTTGGAGCGGCGCTAGGGATGGCTTGGGTCAGATCGATAATGATCTGACGCTCGACTGCCTCGAAGGTGGCGATATTGGCCAGGGTTTCCAGCGAGAGCTCGCCAAGCTTGTCGGAGATGCGCAATGCCTCTCCCACCCAGGACGATACAACGTCATAGCTTTTGTAGAACCGCGAGCTGTCTCGCCAGCGCGATAGCAAGGCGCGAGATGTGGCACGGGCGCTGGCTGAAGGGATTGCGATTGCAGAAGCCCAGTCAGGGATCTCAGAAATGCTTTCACAGAAGCCGGTTGCCAAAAGGCGAATCAAAAAATGCCCAAAGCTGAATGGCTTCTCGCCACTTATTTCTTCAGCACTGGCCGGGTAACCCACTTCGTCACGCAGAGCCTGCAGCAACGCTGGCATCAGTCCATGCTGATACAGTTCGTCGATAACGCCAGGATTGCTCTCAAGCCCCAGATCATCCCGAACGATCTGATCCGCCAACGTGCAAAGCAAGGTGGTGATATCGCACGCTGCAGACCCCAGAAGCACCGCAATCATTGCCTGGTCCAACTCTTCGGCAGTCGCATTCGATTGGATAAGGCGCTTGAGCGCAGAAACCCGCGCGGTACTTTTGAGGAAGCTTTCTCTACGAGATAGATGCTCGCGCAGGCTCACCTGCTGCAAACCCAACTCGTTAAAAATCATCGACACCCGGTCTGCATAAAAGCTTCGTGAGAACAGCTTGATATCAAGCAGCCAGTCATCTTCCGCGTCAGGCTCGGCACAGGGGAAATACAGCAGGTATTTACTCTGGGTATCTTCAAGCTCCAGCTGCAACTTAGTGCCAAAGGTCGACTTGCCCTGCATGTTCAGCACCTGCACATCAGGCAAGTCGAGCTCGTTTAGTGCATCGGCAAAGTTTTGCTCGGGGTCATACCAGAAGACGATTCGATGGTTTTCAGCAAAAAAAGCCTGGTGCAGGCCTTGGGTCAGCTGCTTTGAGTCCATCCAGGAAATTCCTTGGGCGCGCGAATAAAGATTCCCCATTGGGGCTGGCAGCAGTTTACCGGAAGAGTCGCGTAGCATGGCCGGTGCGAACGGGTGATCAGCGATCCGGCCACGAACATGTTTGTTCAGCCGAGCGGGAGCCGTCTGATCCTCCGCTCCAATTCGATTGCCAAGGCTTCCGCAGTCAAGTGAGTGGTATTCACTGCAATGTCTGCATGCGCCATTAGCTCATCAAGTACGCACTCACGAAAGCCGGGATCAAGCGTTTCCATGTCCTCCGCGGTAGCGCCACGAGCAAGGAGACGTTGTTGGCGGTCAGGCTCGTCAAGCAGAAGTAATATCGTTATGTCCGGTTTGACCAGGCTTTGGCCCAAAAGCTCCAGCTCGGCGGATACACCGCGAGCTTTTGCATAGGCCAGTGTCGAGGCCCAGTAGCGATCCATAAACACCCACTCGCCACGTTCAACCAGGCTGCGCGCATGCCTGCCTTCGCTGGAAACGCTGGCTGCATAGAACAGCGCCTTGGCAAGTTCATCGTGGGCAAATGCCTCCAGAATAGCTGGGCGGCTACTACGCAATGCGGGGCCAGGGGTACTCATTGCGTGGCCCGAAAAACGCGCGGCCAGACTGCTCAGAATCGTAGATTTCCCCACGCCGTCGAGGCCCTCAATAGCAACAAATCCAGCCATTTCAGTTCTCCTCCAGCAGCTTGGCAATACGAGCCATTTCGGCATATTCCGTCTTCGAGAAGCTATTACTGGCGACTACGATGGGAATGGTCTGGTCATCGCTTTCCTTGAATCCATAGAGCTGTTTCTGCTCGTATAGTGGCGTCCCCCTCAGCAACATCAGTGGCCAGGCCCTTACACGAGGCACCCGCCGCTGCACACACCAATCAACACTGCTACGGAAGCTGTCCAGTGTTTGATTGGGCAAGCCGTAAATGAGTGAAACCTCAAAGTCTATTTGTCGTTCATGTAACTGACGGATTCGGCTGCAAATGATATCCAGATGGTTGGGCCTTTTGATCGCGAGGTACTCGGCCTCTACGGTGGTCTGCAGACCGAACTCCAGGGTGACATTGAGCCCCTCAAGCGCATCCAGAAAGTCCGGGGTACAGGTCTCGAAGCGGCATTGCAGAGAAAGGTGCGCAGTTACACCCGCAGCTTTAGCGCTGTTGAGGACCTGAATGGCTCGCTTGGCATCATTGTGAAAAATCGGATCCAGCACCGAAATGCGCTTTACCTTCGCAGCAGCAAACATCGCGAGCTCTTTCTCCAGTCGATGGCCATCAAACCATTGGTGCTTGAGACGTATGCCTGGCTCGCGGTGCTGGCAGAACGAGCACTTGAACGGGCAGCCGCGCTGAGTCTCCCAACGAATGCTGCTCTGTAACTCAGCTGTTTCCAGCAGGTACGGTGAGGGTAGGGTCAGCAGATCGTGATCTGCTTTGCGGCCCAGATCGGTGGTACCGGCGATATGGATGCCGCAGTCATCGGGTGTGGTACCGCTGGCCAGTGCAACCATGGCCATCTCGCCCTGGCCACGAACGAAATACCTTACTAGCGGATATGTGCTTTCCAATTGGCCCTTGGCCATATAGGAGATTTGCGGCCCACCAAGGACAACCTCTGCTCCAGTGTCCTGAATCGAATGAGTCTTCCACCTGTCGGGTGGTCGGCATTTACACCGATCTTTGGTGGGTTTGGTATCGCTTGGGTTTATCTGAACCTTTGCAATCCTGAGTCGCATAGTCCAATCCCTTCCTGGAGGTGTTATGCGCCATTCGACCGTTACCTGCCATTGCTGCGGAAAAATCATGGTGCCACGCACGACGTATAGCCGAGGTCTGCTGGGGTATTCGCCTACCAGCAGTCATTGCCCGTTCTGTCTGAGCGATAATTGGCACGGTGGCAATCCGAGCTTGCATGAACGCATTTTCTGGCTAATGGGGTTCGGCTTGGGAGTTCTTGCATGCGTCATGGTGGGTGCTTTGTTGTTCAAGCTGCAATGGCTGGCTGGTATCGAAGGTGTATATCCATGGCTCACCCTACTGACTAATGCTGTTGCGATCTGGGCTGGCTATCGCTTCTATGCCTGGTTTTTGGCAGAAGAGGACTGAGGGCACGATTTCGTGCCCCTCCCGGCCATCGCTCCAATCTGTCGAAGGTTAGGCTTGTCAGCGAATGCGCTGCTGCAGCGGGCGCATAAATGACTCCCAGAAGTGTTCAGCCATGCCTTCTTCGGTCAACAGTTGATCCCTGTGAGAGCCCATAGGGAAGCTGCCCATCAGCGAGCGGAACCCGATCAATTGGCCGTTATCAGCAATGCTCATTGAGTCGTTGCAGCTGTTCTGAGAGATACCGCTCTGGCTGTAGCAGATATCACCTAGGCCAGCGCCGCGCGCATTTCGCCAGATGCCGCAATGACAGACCTTTTGCCCATGCTGGTAAACGGTACAGGCGAATGAGTCAGCGTCGCGGCGGTGGAAGTCGACTTCCAGGCCTTCGTTGCGTGTCTTCAGTTCTGCCAAAGAGTTTTCAAAGAAACGTGCCAGGTAATCAAAACCCTCGCGGCCAGCGCGATCCCGGTCGAGGTCGGTAAAGCTTCTAGGAATGGCCAAATTGCTTGAGCGGGGCGTGCTGCCGCCACCTATGCGGAAGGTCGCATCAACTGGTCTGGCTCGGCCAGGCTGGCGAGTGGGTTGAGTTGTTGGTGCGGTGGCTTTCGCGAGCTTGTCCAGTGCGCGCGATACTGCTTCAACCACCTGCACGAAGCCCTCGTCGTAGCTGGGGAACTGCACAATGGGTTTGCCATCTACGGTGGCGGCCAACAGCTTGCCAAAGGGGAGCTGATGCCAGGCGCAGGTCCGAAGAATGACCGGGATTACCACTGCTTCGCTGCGCTCGTGGCGTTGTAGGGCGTTGGTCATCTCGATCTGATAGCAGTAGTCGGAGGCAATAAAATCGCTACTGATCAACAACAGGATAATGTCAGCCTGGGCAAAGTGCTGATCAATCTGACCAGCGAATTCTTCTCCGGGAACGATCCGTCGGTCATGCCAGGTCGAGATTCGCCCCATGCGTTTGAGAGGCGAGAGATGCTTTTCCAGCTCATTGCGCAGTGCCTCGTCGGCATGAGCGTATGAGAAAACTAGCGTGAAATTATTAGTGCTCATGCCTACTCACTAGGTGCAGTGTTTTCAAAGATCTGTGCAGCTTGAGTCTCGACCTCTAGGTATGACTTCGGAAGTAAAGAAACCCTGGTTTTTGCTGTTGTTTTGCTCCAGTCAACGGTAGAGCCATCTTCATTTTTTCTTTTTAGTTTGCTTCCCATACCGAGACTCATGGAGAAGAAGTCTAGAAAGCGCCTGGCTCCAACGCCGGTAAAAGGTTCAAATATTACCTGCTCAGCATTGTTTGGTGTGTCAAGGCTTGCATTTAGCTTTATTGAGTCGGAGTGAAATTCAAGAGCCTTGCTTTTAGGATAGGGTTCTACATAAACAACACGATTTAGTCCGGCCGCTATTATGTGTTTCGCGCAATTGTGGCATGGGAATGTTGTGCAATATAGAGTGGATTCTGCACAGCTTATGCCGGCCCGGCTGCAGGAAAGCATTGCCTCCATCTCTGCGTGTACGACTCGGCCAAACTCAGTCAGGTCTCTAATTCTGCTACCTTCCAAGACCTCTTTTATCTTATCAAGCGGAAGCTCCGAATCTCCACCAATGCCAGCTATGCCTGCGGCAATCTCTTTTATTATTTCACTCTGCTCAGATTTATTGGAGTCCTCTCCTCGTGTGTAGTCCTTGCCCTGGTCTCTATCAGAAACGACCCCGCTGCTATCGTCTACTTCAGCCCAATATAAACCGCCGCCGGCCTTAGGTGAGTCATTCGCTCCAGTCGCAATTATTTGCTGATTTTTGGCGATAACCGCTCCAACTTGTCTAGAGAGATCTCCGGAGCGAACTGAGCTAGAGAAAGCCATAAACATGGCGAATTCATCGAAAGTGGGGTTTTTGTATGGGTGTGATAGGATTAACTCAAGGAATCTCTGGATTGTATTTTTTACTTGGTCGTCGTTTTTTCCGAGATTGATGAAAAAGTCTGAAAGATGATATGTATCTCTAGTTCTTTGTCCGTGAGTTATATTTTCATCTTCATCGGTTTTGGTTATTTCAATGGCTTCTAGCTGAGTGAGGCCTTTGTCGTTGGTAAGGTAATGTAGTCTTCTTCTGGGGTCGGCATGAATGCCAATAAGATAGAATCCTTGGCCGTATATTTTTCGAAGGAGTGCTACTTCTTCGGGGTGCTTGAGGGAGTTTACTATGTAGGCTCTTTTGGCGTTGCTTAGATCGCGTTTTTCCTTGATGCGTTTTGCTGCGCCGTAGGAGAGAATCGCATTGTTGCTGGTGCTTTTTCGATACTGGTCGCCAGCATGCATGAGGCTTTTTATGCGCCTGTATTCAATAGTGCCCTCGCCATCGTTAGAGGGTGTTAACAGTGAGGAGATTTTTATCTCTTCAATGACGTAGCCGAATTGAGAAAGCCTGTCCTTTAGTGGATTTATAACGCGGCTGGACTCTGTTCCTACTGCGCTAACAATGCCAATCACTATTTCAGAATCGGCAAAAGTTCCTTGTAGGTGCTGTATTGATACGTCACTACTATCAATATCTGGAATGGTTTTGGCCTCAATGGTCGAGGGCTTTGCGCTCGGCAGAGCCGGTAAATCCAATTCGGGGGCTAGGGCTGAGGCGACAAGATGCTCCAGGCGCTCCTTTTTACCTGGTTTTCCCTGAAATTGAATTGTTCCTGTGCTTTCAAACCAATTCATCACACCACCATCATGGCGCAATACTTTCTTGCCAGACTGGCTCTCGTCCCACTCTCCAGCAATGCTCGCGAGCTTTTCCTGCAGTTTTTGGTAGCTTTCAGTGAATATCAATTTCATGTGACCTTCCCCAACCTTTAAGTGCAATTGGCTTGCGCCTATTCCTTATCCCCAGTAACCGTCTTCACTTCAGCCAACAGATCACCGAACTTTCCGTAGTTCACCTTCACTCCGTCATCCAAATCCAGGCTGATGCGCTGGTCGGCATAGTGGCGGAGGGTTTCGTCGAAGGTGGCGAGTTCCGCTTGCTGGTTATGCAGGGTGGTGAGTTCTTTTTCCAGGGCTTTTTTCTCAGCAGTGCTGGTACTGGCTTCGACGTCTTTTTCCAGTTTCGCGGCGTAGGTGCTGAGCTTGGCGGTGAGGGGGATGACGTATTCGGTGCGCATCCGCGCGAGGGTGCCTTCGTTATAGCGGTGCAGGTAGACCAGGCACTCGAAGGCCTTGTGTTTGCCGGAGCTGAACAGCCAGTAGATGGGGCGCTTTTTGTAGGTGCGCAGGTGGTCCTTGAAGAACTGGGTGCTCAGATAGCGGCGGATGGTGTCGAGGCTGGCCTCACCCTTCTTCGGCTTGATGGCGTGCAGGCACAGGCTCTCGGCGACGAAGTCGAGATTTTGCTGGAGATGCTCTTCGCCCCAGACCACGCGGATAAATTCACGGAAGCGGTTGGTGGCGTCGTCGGCGAACCATTCCTGGTCGGTGAGCGGCAGGATGGCGTCATCGTCCGGGACAAAGCGTGGTGACGGGATCTGGCGCAGGTAGTCCTGCAGGGTTTCGCCCTGGCTGGCGAGGATCAGGCCGGGTTTATCCAATGAGTAGCGCCCCATCATGCAGCCGATGGCGTAGGACACCAGCTCGCGGAGGGTGTCGCACTGCAGCAGGGTTTCTAACTCGGCTTCGCTCTTGTTGCCACCATAACGATAGTTCGGATTGCAGGTCAGGGTGATTTCTTCCAGCGGGACATCGGGGGTCAGCTCATTCTGCAAGCCGTAAGCGTCGATAAAGATTCGGTTGTTTTTCTCTTCAAGTTGCTGGACCACTTGCGTCGTTTCTCGATATTGAGCACTGAGCTTCTGATACGACATCTTTATTTCGGACAGAGGACACCCTAAGCTCAGTAACGGGAGACTCGCAAAGTCATAGGAGACTTCACATGAGTCCCAATCGATTTTAGACTTTATCTTGAGCGATTTAGCTAGATCAAAGATCCCAGATAATCCCTTTTTTATTGGAATAGATGAAACGGTGCCAACAGTAAAATTCAATGTTGGTGCGAGGATTTCCATAATACCTAAAGCTGCTTTAGAGTTTAAAACAGCACATATATACTCAGGATCTGATGCGAATGCGCAGAGGCCGCCGGTGTCGAATAGATAGCCTTCGTTGAACATTCGAAAGCTTAAAGATCCGCTGCTGACTTTAGACCATGTAATGCCTGGTTTAAAATAAAATTTTTCCCCTCTAACAAAAGATCCTGAGTAATCTTTTATTTCTGCTCCGTCATCCTTCCAGTTAACTGTGTATAGATTATTTCCATACCACTTGCGATATTCTCCCCCTTTATTGTATGGAAACCATTTCCTATTTGATGCAGCCGCTTCTGATTTATCGGCAAATCCAAGGCCAACATTATTATGTGAAACCTCAAACCACATTCTTAGAAATCTATTTACATCTCCTGTTGTGCTCCCCTCAACAACGTTCGCAGTTGATGATAATGTTGGGTGGGAGTCAAACATTGACAGTTGCTCCGGAGATATCCAATAAGCCACAGGCGCCCCCGGAATCTTCTTGAAATCCGCCGCCGAGGCCCGGTAAAAATACTGGCTCATGTCCTTGTTCTGTTCCTGGCTCATGCCTGTTCCCCTTTGGGTAATGCTTTGCGCGCGTGCGCCATATCCTGATTGAACCCGTCTGGGACGGGCTTGAAGTCTTTGGCCGGCGATCGGTGGCTGGACTGGAACTGGCGCAGGGCCAGCACGTCGATCTCGCCGGTGATGCAATAGTCGTGGTTGCCACCTTTGACGCGGAGCAGGTCGCGTTTCCAGCGATCCTTGTAGGGCGCGCGGATGCGGCTGTCGCCGTACTGGCGGTTATTGCACTGGATGATGTAGGCGTGGATGTCCAGGGCAGCGGACTCCACCAGTGCATTGAAGGTATCGGTGTCGCTGTTCCACTCCGGCACGAACAGGGCATCGACCTTGCCGCGCAGTTCAGCGCGGTAGCGGATATTTGTCAGTTCGCTGCAGTTGAGTAGGGAGAAATGGAAGTCGCCGTGATGAATGATGGGCGGTGCCTGCCACACCATCGCGGGCTTCAGGGTTTGGCCTGCCAGACGGAACAGTTCCTGCTCTTCATGGAAGGCTGGGGTCTGTTTGTCCTGGCGGTAGAGCATCAGTGAAGGGAAGCCGAGTCCGTCGTGGGTCAGTGAGGCCCAGATCTGGTTGTGCACGCGCTTTTGGGGGGCGTGTAGGTATTCAATGCCGGTGATCAGCGAGATACGCCTGCCGTTGAGTTTGCCGGCAATGCGCATAAACCACTGGGGCGGCATGGCCAGTTCCGGCAGGATCAGATAACCGGTGCCATCGGGTCGGGAGATCAGTTCATTGATCAGGCGGTTGAGGCGCTGATAGCGTGGACGGCTGTCCGGATCGGTTTCGTCCATTACAGCAGCGACAAAGCTGCTGTTGCGGGTCTCCCAACTTGAGACGGCGATGGTTTGTTTGGCTTTAGGTTCGCCGTCGGGAATGGTCAGGGTGCGCTGGTGTTTATCCCAAAGAGGCATTTTGTGGTCGCTGAGGTTGAAGCCACGCAGGGCAGAGACCACTTCACTCAGGTCCTCCAGTGAGTCCGTACTGAAGGGCGCTGGGGCGAGTAGGTAAAGCTCGTTCAAGTTGAACGGGCGAGTGGCGAAGTAAAGTCCTGGGGGGATGCCTTTCGCCAGTTTGGGCTTGAACCAGCTGGCCAGCCTGGCGATGGTTTGGTCGCTTGGAACGTCATCTGCTGGCCAGCTGGCAGCCCGGAGTTTGCTGCGGGTTGGAATGCCGCGCTGGCTGACCATTTCCCTGGGTAAACCGCTGAAGCGCAGCGGGATATGGGCGAGGTCGTGGTTGAATAGTTGAGTTTGCAGCTTCTGCAGAGCCGACAGATGGTCTGGAAGGATGGATTGCAGTCCGTTGGATATCCAGAGACTTTCGATCATTCGTAACCAGTGCGAGGCGACATAGCGCTGCCAGTTGCTCTTGGCTTCGCTGCTCAGACTTGCCGGCAATGCGCAGAGGATATTGTCTGTCAGTGATGAATCTAGGGCGTGCTGCCAGCGATGCAGTTCGCCTTTGACTTCAGGTGCGTGGCATTCGCTGGCTTTGATGGCATGGGCGCATTGATCGTTGACGGTTTCTGTCAGCTTGCGCATTTGGTGCAGGATTGCGCCAAGCTTTTCAAAATCGGCGCATGCCGCGGCCATCCGCACGATGCGCGGTAGATATTGGGCTTGCTCGAAGAAGGTTTTCGGCGTCAGCAGGTGTTCGATGACGGCGTCGAAGAAGGCATGGCGATGGGCTTGCCAAGCCTCTGGCGGCAGGTCGCGCTCATAGGCTTCATAAGCTCGCAGGTTGAGGGCAAAGTCGGCGCGATGCAGAGTCAGGGCATCGGTCTTGCGCAGATTGTCAGCCTGCTCGCCGCTGTGGTTGGTGGCCTTGAGCA
>Ga0247725_1001152_pt1 | contig 14430 bp, 12 predicted proteins | sample OKSTACKMCFT3sol_FD_183021 | JGI IMG/M metagenome (GOLD analysis project Ga0247725, IMG submission 183021) | Subsurface sediment microbial communities from gas well in Oklahoma, United States - OK STACK MC-FT3-sol | ecosystem: Environmental > Terrestrial > Deep subsurface > Rock core/Sediment... | reverse complement strand
GGCCGAGCGCCAGGATCTGGCCGGCGGCCTGCTGGTCCCCGGCTATATCGACACCCAGGTCAATGGCGGCGGCGGGGTGCTGTTCAACGACGCCCCGACCGTCGAGACCATCGCCGCCATCGGCGCGGCCCATCGCGCCTATGGCGCGACCGGCTTCCTGCCGACCCTGATCAGCGACGATCTCGACGTCGTCGACAAGGCCCTGCGCGCCACCGAAGCCGCCATCGCGGCGGGCGTGCCCGGCGTGCTAGGCGTCCACATCGAGGGCCCGTTCCTCAATCCCAAGCGCAAGGGCATCCACGACGAGACCAAGTTCCGGATCCTCGACGACGAGGCCATCGCCCTGCTCTCGTCGCTGAAGCGCGGCAAGCTGTTGCTGACCCTGGCCCCCGAGCGGACCACGCCCGAGGTCATCGCCCGCCTCTCGAAGGCCGGCGTGATCGTGGCGGCCGGCCACACCAACGCCCGCTACGAGACCATGCGCCAGGCCATCGACCACGGCCTCTCGGGCGTCACCCACCTGTTCAACGCCATGTCGCCGCTGACCAGCCGCGAGCCCGGCGTCGTCGGCGCGGTGCTGGAGAACCAGACCGTCTGGGCCGGGATCATCGTCGATGGCCGCCACGTCGATCCGGTCACCCTGAAGATCGCCCTGCGCACGCGCCCGCTGGACCGCTTCATGCTGGTCACCGACGCCATGCCCACGGTCGGCATGACCGACAAGCGCTTCGTCCTGCAAGGCCGCGAGATCACCGTGCGCGACGGCGTCTGCGTCGACGCCGCCGGCACCCTGGCCGGCTCCGACCTCGACATGGCCGCCGCCGTCCGCAACGCGATCTCGATGCTGGGCCTGTCGCTGGAAGAGGCGGTGATGATGGCCTCGGCCGCCCCCGCGGCGTTCCTCGGCCTCTCCCACCAGCGCGGCGCCATCGCCCGCGGCCTCGCCGCCGACTTCTGCCTGCTGGACGACCACCTCAACGTCGCGAAAACCTGGATCGACGGGAAGGAAAACCACGTCCGGAAAGAGCCTCTTCCCGTCTAGGCGAGTCATCACTCTCGCCATCGCCCTAAGCCTGGGCTCCGTCGGCCTGGCGGACGCCCAGTCCGCGCCGGAGCTGCTGGCCAAGGTCGATCCGTTCGTCGGCGTCGACGGCGGCGGCGTCACCGGCGGCAACACCGTGCCCGGCGCGGCGCGCCGTTCGGCTTCGTGTCGCTGAGCCCCGAGCTGGGCTACGTCCCCTTCACCGAAACCCGCTCGGCCTCGCGCACCCTGGAATACGCCTATGACGACTAAGCCATCGGCGTCGTCGCCAACCGGCTGGGCCAGCCGCTTCACGCCGCCGCCGAACGGGCTCCAGACCCTCAGTAGCGGGCCTTCAGCTCCAGCGAGACCGTACGGGGGCGCTGGGGCGTGGCCTGGCGGTCCAGCCTCAGGCTGAAAGGATTGCCGTAGGCGAAGGTGTCGCCATGGCCGTCGAACAGGTTGTCGACCGCGAGGCCGACGCTCAGCCGCTCGGACTGAATCCGCATCGCGGCGCGCGCGGTGAAATAGTCGCCCATGGTTGGCGCCGTGGCGGCGTCGAAGCTGAGACGCGAGCGGCCGACATAGCTGAGACGCGCGTCGGCGCCTAAACGCCAATCCCCCACTAGACCTCGTTCGTAACTGACGCCGACCGCTGCGGCATGCTTGGGGACGCCCGACAGGCCCAGGTCGTTGCGCCCCGGGAAGGCGGGGTTGACCTTCTCGAGTTCGGGGGCGTTCAGCAGGACGTTGGCGTCGAACCGGAAGGGTCCCGCCATATAGGCCGCCTCCGCCTCGACGCCGGTGTTGCGGCCGTCTCCCAGATTGGCGGTGTAGGGCAAGCCCGAGGCCAGCAACTGATCGCTCTGGATCGACTTCCAAAGCGCCCGGAACACGGAGGCGCGAAGACGCAGGCGCCCCTCCATCAAAGTGGCCTTGGCGCCGCCCTCGAAGCTCCAGAGATCATCGCCGTCATAGGCCCGTCGGGGCTCGCCGCCGGTCACCAGGAAGGGCTGGCTAGGGATTGGGGAGGTGTTGAAACCGCCGGCGCGGTAGCCTTCGGTGGCCTGCACGTAGACCAGCGTCTTCGAGGTCGGCTGGAAGGACAGCACCGCCTTAGGCGCGAAGCCGACATAGTCCTGACTATCGCGGAAGGCCGTTGTCGCGCCCTGGGCTTCGGCCTTGCTGGACGCCTGGGAGCGTATGGAGAACAGGCGCCCGCCCACGGTCACGCTCCAGCCGCCGCCCAGGTCGCCGATGGCTTCGCCGAAGAACGCGGCCTCTTCCAGAATGTCCCGGCGATGCTCGGTCGCCAGCAAAGTGTTCGACGGCGTGATCGCCAGAAGGTCGCCGTCGTGCCGTTGCCGCGTACGCGCCAGGAAGGCGCCGGCCTGCCATTGGATGCGGGCGTGATCGCCGGACGAGAGGGACGCGTCGACCATGACCGCGCCAACACGGTTGTCGTCGTCGAACGCCACCGCGCTGCCCTGCGCCACGGCGATCGGCGGGGCGGCGCTGGCGTCGTAGCGACTGGAGAGATCATGGCTGACAGTCGCCAGGGTGACCTTGGCCTTGACCGTGCCGATCATACCGCTGACGCCGACATGCCCCTCGAAAAAGTCGTTGTCGTGCGGCTCGGCCAGCCGGTTGCGACGGGCGAATAGGCCGACGGCCGACGTCGCATACTGGGTGTCGCTTGACGCAATCGCTTGCGTCGTCACCCCTAGGTCGCCGGTCCAACCCTTACCCAGCTGGACGCGGAAGGCGGCGCGCATGCCCGACCGCCGGGTCCGATTCACGTCGTCGCGCCCCAGGAGCGGATCATCGATGTAGCCGCCCTGCTGGTCGACGTAGGCGACGAGGCGTACGGCGGCGCGTCCATCAAGCAGCGGCGCGTTGATCATGCCCGACACCTGTCCGCCCGGCTCTCCGCCACGCAGACTCGACGCGGATATGGAGGTCCAGGCGGCGAAGGCGCTGGGATCCGGGCGATGGGTCGTGAACTGCAGGACGCCGCCCAGAGACCCGGCGCCATAGAGCGCGCCTTGCGGGCCGCGCAGCACCTCGACCTGCGCGATGTCCAGCATCAGCAGATCCGGATCGGGCGCGTTGTAGGTCAGGCGCACATCGTCGAGATAGATGCCGACCATCGACTGAGTCTGGCCGGTCAGCGGGCCATCCGACAGGCCCCGCAGGATCACCTTATCCCGGCCGGGGCCCAGGTTGGTGACGGTCATGGCCGGCATGACCAGCGCCAGGTCGTTGGCGTCGCGAACACCCTGGGCCGCCGCGCTCCGCTCGTCGAGCACGCTGACCGAATAGGCCAGGCGATCGGCCAAGGTCGGCCGGCGCGTCGCCACGACGACCAGTTCCGAGAGCGGCGCCATCGGCGGCTCCACCTCGCGGACCAGCACGACGGGCGCGACCGGTCTGACGACCGGCGGCGGCGCCTGGACGATCTGATAGGCCCGGCTGTCGATCCGGCGGATCTCGCAGCCGGTGTCCTGGACCAGCGCCTTGAGGACGATCTCGAGCGCGCCTCGGCCCGAAAAGCCGCGCGACGGGCCGCAGCCCTGCGTGGCGCTGACATCGATCGAGACGCGCGCCTGAAGCGCGAAAGCCGTCGCGACCTGCCTCAGGGGACCGGGCGGAATGGCGAAGACCGCCTGCGCCTCCGCGCGCGCGACTATAGGCGCAACGGCGAATCCCATCGCCGAGGCGAGCCAAACGCGACGCCACGCACCGGTCGGCAAATCACCCCTCCCCGATCACCTTAGACTGATTTCCTCACCCGTACGATCTACGTGCAGGGACGCATAGGTCGCCAGCAGGCGGACGGCGGCGTCCTCGTCATCGAGCGCGATCACGCCGGAGAAGCGGCGATTGGCGGCCTCGGGCGCGATGCGGATCGGGGTCGCAAACCGGCGGTTCAGGTCGGCGACGATATCGCCCAGCGTCTCGTTGTCGGCGACCAGTTGGCCCTGCGACCAGGCGAAGGCGTCGCTGGCCTCGACCCGCCGCACCTGGGTCGTGTCGGAGCCCTGGACGTGGCGCAGCTCCTGGCCGACCGTCAGGCGCGTCGGCGTCTGGCCCTTGGCGTCGCGCTGGGCGACCTCGACGATCCCCCGGCGCACGGTGACGCGGACGCTGCGGCCGTCATTGCGGATGTTGAACTCGGTGCCGATCACCCGCACGGCCTGGTCGCCCACGCCAATCACGAAGGGGCGCGAGGGGTCCTTGGCGACATCGAAGCTGGCCTGGGCCAAGCCCATCTCGACCCGGCGCGCCTTCCAGCCCAGCCGCACGCTGAGCTTGGAACCGCCGTCCAGCGTGATGTGCGTGCCGTCGGCCAGATCGATGCGACGCGTTTCGCCGGGCTTGGTCTCGTAGGTGACCAGCGCGCCCTGCGAAGCGCTCCATAGCGCCGGGCCGCCGATCATCACCGCCAGCGAGGCGGCGATCGCGCCACCGATCCAGGCGCGGCGCGGCGCGGCGGACAGCTTACGCCGAGCGGCGGGGAATTCGATCACATTGGCGACGGACGGCGTCAGCGCGCCGGCGATCTCGTCTCGCCGCTCGGTCAGATCGGCGACGATCAGCTCGGCCTCCTCGAAGGCCTCCTGGCGCGCGGGTGAGCCTTCCAGCCAGTCGGTCAGGGCCATCCAGTCATCGGCCGTCGCCGCGTCGGACTGGACGCGGACCAGCCACGCGACCGCTTCGTCGCGTAGGCCCTCCTTCGTCTCGTGTGTCCGATCGCTCATCCGACTTCGCCGCTTTCTAGAAGGCGCTTCGCCTGCCTGTTCGCCTCAAAGACGCCATAAACGGACAGGCGCCTCAGAAAAATTTCAGCAGCGGCCCTCATGGCCACCGCCCAACCTTAGCGACGATCAGCTTGAGGCTGCTCATCATGTACTTCTCCACGCTGGAGCGGGACACGCCCATGGCCTGCGCTGTCTCGGCGTGACTGAGCCCCTCCAGCTTATGCAGGCGGAAGGCCTCCTGGGCCGCCGGAGGCAGCGACTTCACCGCCTTCAGGATTTTCTCCAGCTGCAGTCTGGCCGCGGCGGCCTGATCGGCGGGCGCCTCTTCGGCCACGTGCGCGCCGCCCACGTCCGAGACATGGGCCCCGTGCCATTGCGCGTCGCGCGCCTCGGCCCGGCGTCGCATCTTGATGCGGTCCAGCATCAGGTTCGAGCCCAGGCGGAAGAGATAGGCCGCCGGATTGTCCACCGGCTCGGCCGGCGGCGGGGTGATCTTGAAATAGATGTCCTGCACCAGGTCCTCGGCCGCCTCGTCCGAGCGCAGGCGCGCCCGGAAATAGCGGACTAGGTCCTCGCGCCGCTCCATATAGGCGGAAAGCAGGGGATGGACGGGTTCGTCGTCCAAGGCGCGGCGGCGCTCCTCAAGGCGGGCGTCGAGAATCCGACCCCCGACAATCTTTCCGAACCCAAAGCGCGGCGCAACCTTCCACTGCCAAGGCCTGCAAAAGGCCCTCGCCGCCCCGTTGCGTCCGGGACACGAAGTCGCCGACAAGCGTCGCAAGGCGCAGGCGCTACTGCCCGAAGCCCAGGTCAAGCTGCGCTAACGGCGCAGCGCGAAGCCCGCATAGAGCGTGCGCGGCGCCGAGAAGCTGGTCGCGCCGTCAGCCGTCTGGGCGACGGCGAGGTCGGCGTTCAAGGCGTTGTCAGCGGCGAGATACACCTCGCTGCTCGGCGACAGCGCCCAGCCGGCGCGAAGGTCGAGACTGGTCCCGGCCTTCAGCGTCCGTTGGTTCAGGTCGTCCTCATAGCGCTTGCTCTCGTAGCGCAGGTCCGCGTCGAGGCTCAGGCGATCCAGCGGCTTCCAGCGGGCGCCAGCCGTCACCGTCAGGGCCGGCGCCTGGGCCGGGCGCTTGTCGGTGAGCTGGGGCGCCAAGCTTCCGCCATCCACCCGCGCGTGGGTCGCGGAGAAAGCGGCGCGAACCGTCCAGGCGGGCGAGAGATCAGCAGCGATGTCGCCCTCCAGCCCATAGGCGTTGATCTCGCCCGCATTGCGCCGCTGGCGCAGCACGCCGCCGGCCGGAATGAAGCCCGCGACCGGGAAGGTCCCCGGGCCGATGCCGACCGTCACGTTGGTGATCGGATCCTGGACCTGATTGTAGAAGAGCCCGAGACTCCACTTCACCGCGCCCTCGCCCGAGAATCCGGTCTCCACGCCGTACAGCGTCTCCGGCTTCAAGGCGGCGTTGGCCTCGGTCACGTCGTTGCCGACGCGGAACGGGCGGTGCAGTTCGTTCAGCGTCGGCGGCCGGAACCCGGCATAGGCGGCGGCGCGGACCCAGGTGTCGCCCGTCAGACGCTGGCGGACGCCGGCGCGCGCCGTCGGCGTCGCGCCAGACGCGTCAGCGACAGGCGCATCGAGCGTCAGCGCCCCGGTCGCGGCGTCCCGCTCGCGCCGCACGCCATGGTACGAGCGCCAGCCGTCCAGCCGCGCGCCGCCCGTCAGCGAGAAGTCCGGCCGGCTGTAGCTCACCTCGGCATAGACGCCGCCCACCAGCGTGCGTCCGCCCGCCGCGCGCTGCCGGGTGAAGGCGCCGTTCTGATAGCGGAAGCGTTCGTTGGTGCGGCCTTCGGTCGCCCGAACGTCGCCGCCCAGCTCCCAGGACCAATCGTTCGACCTGCCCTGCCAGGCGGCGTTCAGGCCATACCCGCTGGCGGGCGTGGAGTACTGGTCGTTGGCCGGCGTGGTTGCGGCGCGCCCGGCGGCCACGGCGGCCGAGGTGTTCTCCAGATCGCTGGACCGCGCCCAGGCCTGAAGCCGCCAGCGCTCGCTCGCCAGGGTCAGAGCCAGCGAACTTCCCGTGGCATTAGACTTGGCGCCGAACAGGCCCGCGCCGCGCTTTTCCTGGAACGCGCCGAGCCGCGCGGCCCAGCGCACGCCGCCGGCCTCGCCCTGGATCCGGGCGGCGACCGAGCCATCCGCCAGCGTGGTCGGGACATCGGCCGCGCCCGCCGCCGCGCCGCGTACCGGGCGATAGCCGTCGGTGCGCGAGCCACTGGCGGCCAGCAGCAGGTGGTCAGTTCCGAAGGTCCCCGCGCCGCGCCAACTGTCGCGCAGGCCGGCCTGGATCGTGAAGCTGGAAAGGCCGCCCCCCGCCGCGCGCTCGCGCAGGGCCACGACGCCCGTGAGCGCGCCCGCGCCATAGGGCCCCGCCCCCGCGCCACGCACGATGGTCGCGCCGGACAGGCCTTCGCCCGGCAGCGCCGTCCAGATCACCCAGCCGCCGAACGGATCGTTCTGCGGCGCGCCGTCCAGCGTCACCAGCGCGCGGCCCGCGCCCGACGGCGCGACCGCGCGCAGGGACAGACCCTGGATCGTCGGATTGGCCGCGTCGCTGCCGGTGCGCCGGAACAGCGACACGCCCGGCGTGGTCTTCAGGACATCATCGAGCCGCGCCGAAGCGCCGAGTTGCGCCGCGTCATAGGTCGCGGTGGAGAAGGCCTCCTGCCCCGCCAGCGGCGGCAGCCTCGGCGCCTCGATAACGACGGCGGAGACCGGAGACGGCGGGGCGTCGAACAGCACGGAGACCTCAGGATTGCGAACGGCCAGGATTTAGCCAAAGCCCTGGCCGTCCGCCATCGTTCCGCTTAGCCGAGCGCTTTCTTGTAGAGCGCCAGCAGGTTGCTCCACGCCGTCTCGGCGGCGGCCTCGTTGTAGACTTGGCTGCCCTTGACGGTCCAACCGTGGTCGGCGCCTTCGAACACCTCGACCTGCGCCGACAGCTTGGCCTCGGCGAAGGCGGCCTTCAGCTTGTCCTTCACGGTCGGGTCCTGCTTGTCGTCGTTGTCGGCGATCTCGATCAGATAAGCCGCCTTGGTCTTGGGCAGCAGCAGGTGCGGGCTGTCGGGCTTGGCCGTCAGCAGGCCGCCGCCGTGGAACGAGGCCACGGCGGCGATGCGGTTCGGCACGGCCGCGGCGGTCTGGAACGACAGCGGGCCGCCCATGCAATAGCCCTGCACCCCGGCCTTCTTGGTTTGGTTGGTCTGGGGCTGGGCGTCGAGGAAGGCGAGATAGGCGACAGCGTCCTTGGCCGTGCCCTCGGGCGTGACCGTCGCTCGCAGCGGCGTGATCTTCGCCCAATCGTCCTTGTTGTTGAAGTTGAAGGCGCCCTCGATCACCGGCGCTTTCTTAACCCGGTAGTAGAGGTTCGGAACCAGGACGACATAGCCGGCGGCGGCGAGGCGCCGCCCCATGTCGCGGAAGACGGGCCGCAGGCTCAGCACGTCGGGCCACAGCAGCACGGCCGGGAACTTGCCCTTGGCCTTCGGGTAGAACAGCGCGGCGTCGGCGGTCCCGTCCGGCGTCTTGATCTCGACATCCTTCTCCACGACCGTGTCGTCGGCGCGGGCCACGGTCGCGACGCCGGTGAGGGCGACCGTCATCAGGCCGAAGGCGCGGCGGGAAACGCTGGGGTCGTGCACGAGGCCTTGGTGGATATCGTCATCGCACATGGCGGTCTCCTCCGGATGGTTTGGGCGGGCACGCTATAACCGCGTTATCCATTCGCCTATCCCCTTTGCGGGCCCGGTCAGGCGCCAGACGCGTAGGTCGCCTTGCCGGGCAGCAACAGATCCTGCTTTCGGCCGTCGCACAGGGCGTAGCTGAAGCCGGACTGGATCGCCCAGGCCCCGACCTCGCCCTGTTTGTTGATCGCCAGGAAGCCGACCTGGATGTCCTTGGCCTGGGGCTTCTTCTTCAGGATGCGCTCGACGGCCTCGCGGCAGGCGGCCTCGGGCGAGCGACCCTGGCGCATCAGCTCAACGACCAGGAAGCTGCCGACATTGCGGATCACCTCCTCGCCGACGCCGGTCGAGGTCGCGCCGCCGACCTCGTTGTCGACATAGAGGCCGGCGCCGATGATCGGGCTATCCCCCACCCGGCCGCGCATCTTCCAGGCCATGCCGCTGGTGGTGCAGGCGCCGGCGATGTTCCCCTTGGCGTCGATGGCCAGCATGCCGATGGTGTCGTGATTGTTGGCGCCGCCGGGCGTGCCGAGCTGGCCCGTGGTCTTGCCGTAGTCCATGACCTCGCTATTGGCCCTGGGCTGGTACTTGGCCTCTTTCTTCCACGCCTCCCAGGCAGCCCTCGATTCCGGCGTCAGCAGTTCCTCGCGCGGGAAGCCCTGCTCCAGCGCGAACTGCAGCGCGCCCGCGCCGACCAGCATCACGTGTGGCGTCTTCTCCATGACGCGGCGGGCGACCGAGATCGGGTGGGCGATATGCTCCAGCGCCGCGACCGAACCGCAGTTGCCCAGCTCGTCCATGATGCAGGCGTCCAGCGAGACATGGCCGTCGCGGTCCGGATAGCCGGCCCGGCCGACGCTGTGGTTCTTGAGGTCCTGCTCGGGAACGCGCGCGCCAGCCTCCACGGCGTCCAGGGCGCGGCCGCCCTTTGACAGCACGGCCCAGGCGGCCTGGTTAGCCGGCACGCCGAAGTCCCAGGTCGAGATCACGCAGGGCCCGTCGAGACGCACGCTTTCGCCCGCCGCCGCGGTCGCTCGCGCGCCCAGCATCGCCGATCCGGCCAGGGTCGCGCCGATCAGGCCTCTACGATTCATCATGCCGCTGTGCTCCAACAAGACAGCCGAATCCGTAACACGGCCGGAGAAAGACGATGACCGCACAACGCGTCCTGCTGGAAGTCTGTGTCGATACGCCCGCCGGATTGGCGGCGGCGATCGCCGGCGGAGCGGATCGGATCGAACTTTGCGCGGCGTTGGCGCTGCAAGGGCTGACGCCCGCGCCCGGCTTGATGGCGTTGGCCGCCGCCTCGCCAATCCCGATCTATCCGATGATCCGGCCGCGCCATGGCGACTTCCGCTACGATGCGCGCGACTTGGACGCGATGAAGCGCGACATCGATGCGGTCCGGTCGTTTGGCCTGGCGGGGGTCGTGATCGGCGCCAGCCGCGCTAGTGGCGAATTGGACCTCGACGTCCTCGCGGCCTTGGCGGAGCATTCCCAAGGCCTTGGTCTGACCTTGCACCGCGCGATCGATATCGTTCCAGACCAATCGGCGGCGCTGGAGTCCGCCGTGGCGCTGGGCTTCGAGCGCGTGCTGACCTCCGGCGGCGCCCTGACCGCGGAGGCGGGGGCCGAGCGCATCGCCGATCTCGTCGCGCAAGCGGCCGGCCGCATCGGCGTGATGGCTGGCGCGGGCGTAAGGCCAGGCAACCTGGCCAGCCTCGTGCGCCGGACCGGCGTGCGTGAGGTCCACGGCTCGTTCGGGGGGCCGGCGCCCGGCGCCGATCCAGCGTCGAAACTGGGCGAGATGGGCTTCGTTCCGCCCGAGCTGCGGGACACCAGCGAGGCCGTCGTGCGCGAAGCTGTCGCGGCCCTGCGCGGCCTCTCCTAGCCTTCGATGATATGCGGCACGAACCGCGAGCGGTCGCGCGTCACACGACCCCGATCCTCACGCACGCCGACGCCGGCGGGCTGGTCGCCGATCACCCAGGAGCCGACGACCGGATAGTTCGCGCCGAACTTCGGCGGCGGCTTCAGTTCCTGGCGGATCCAACCTTCGGCGCCGTAGCCTTGATCCAGCACACGACCCTTGCGACCGTTGGTCCACAGCTCGACGTTGGCGCCCTCGCGGCTGAACAGCGGCTTGCGGGCGTAGCTGTTTCCCAACCGCTCGACCTTGGGGTCGTCGTCGAAATAGGTCTCCAGCAGGTTCGGATGACCCGGATGGCGCTCCCACAGCAGCGGCAGCAACGCCTTGTTCGACAGCAGCGCCTTCCACGGCGGCTCCAGGAACTGGGTCCTGGAGCCGGCGATGTTGGCCGCGTACGGCTCGCGCAGCATGTCCTCCCAGGGGTACAGCTTGAACATCGCGCCGATGATGTAGTTGTCCTGGTCGACGAAGCGGCCGTCGGCGTCGAGGCCGATCTCCGTCGTCGGCACGAACTTGGGCTCCAGCCCCGCCAGCCGCGCCATGTCCTCCAGGAACCGCACGGTCTGCCGGTCCTCGACGAAGTCCGGATCGCTGGCGAAGTGGACGAAGCCGCCGTTCGGGAAGATCGCCCTGAAGCGCTCGGCGAGTTGGTCGTGCAGGCTGTTGAACTGGTCGGTGCTCTCGGGCAACGCGCCGCGCTGGATCAGGTCCTCCAGCCAAAGCCACTGAAATACCGCCGCTTCATAGACGCTGGTCGGGGTGTCGGCGTTGTACTCGTAGAGCTTGGGCGGTCCGGCCCCATCGTAGAAGAAGTCGAACCGGCCATAGAGCGACGGATCACGGGCCTTCCACGAGGCGGCGACGACATCGCGGGAGGCCTCGGGGATCTGCAGCTTGGCCATCAAGGCGTCGCTGCCGACGGCGTCTTCCACAAACTCAAGGCACAGCTTGTGGAGCGCCTCGGTCGCGGGCTCCAGATGCCCTTCGACCTCCTCCAGCGTGAAGGCGTAGGCCGCCCGCTCGTCCCAATAGCGACGGCCATCGGCGTGATGCCAGGTGAAGCCGACAGCCTCGGCCCTGAACTTCCAGCCCGGCCGAGGCGTCAGGGTAAGACGGCGCATCAGGCGTCCTTGGAGCCGGCCTTGACCTTGTCCTCGATGGCCAGCATCGGGGCGGGCAGCGCCTCGTCCTTGGGCGCCATCAGGCGGGCCAGCACGTCCTCGGCCCCGCCGCCGCCCGGCAGGATGCCCGCGGCGGCCAGCTTGGCGTCGAGGTCGGCGCCGGTCTTGCGGTCCTCGGTCTCGCTGTGCAGGCGGAACTGCTCCTCGCGGACGGCCTGGCGCTCCTTGATGCGCTTGAGGCTGTCGGCGGCCGAACCGACCACGCCGCTGGCCGAGCCCGAGCGCGAGATGACGGCGGCCTGGGCCTTCTGGACGCTCTCATTGACCTTGACGATCTCGATTTCGCGGCGGAGCGCCTCGATCTTGACGTCCGTCTGGGAAATGACCGTGCGCAGCTTTTCCTCGGCGGCGCGAAGCTCGGTCATCTGGCCGGACTTTTGGGTCGCGTCCTTTTCGAGGTCGGCGATGCGTTGGGCGACTTCGAGGGCCAGGGCCTGGTCGCCCTTGCCCATGGCCGCGCGGGCCGAGGCCTCGTACTTGCGGATTTGATCCGTCAGGCCGGCGACCTCCGTCTCCAGCGACCGGCGGCGGGCGACCAGCTTGGCCAGTTCGTCCCGGGCCTTGCCCTGGGCGTTGTCGGCGTCGCGGATTTCCTGGTCCAGGATCCGCAAGGCGTTGGCGTCCACGATGGTCTGCGCCCCGTCGTGCGCGGTCCCGCGGAACAGGGCCGAGAGCTTGCTCCAGATCGACATTCGAAGGTCTCCAGGTCTTGTTCGTTAGGCGGCCGCGCCGCGGCTCTTTTCGAAGGTGTCGCGCAGATCGCTGGCGGCGGCGATGGCGTTGTCGGCCAGGGTGCGCAGCTCGATCACCAGGGTCTGCAGGGTGGTCTTGGACGAGATCTCGCCCATCAGTTCGTAATAGTCGCGGCCTTCGACGGTCGTGATGCCGAAGTTCGACAGCGGGACGATCTTCTGCGCCTTGAGCAGGAATTCGTTGAAGGCCGCGCGATCGTTCTGCTCGTCGCACGGCCAGAGCAGGGTCGAGACCACCAGTTGCAGGCCGCCGCCGCTGACATAGATCGGCAGGTCGCCGAACTCATGCATCACGACCAGCAGCACGGGCTCTACGCCCTCGACGACGGTAACGGTCATTTCGCCTTCGCGCACCAATGCGCTTTCCACGAGCCCGTCACGCAGGCTGTGGATCGTCCAGGCGGTGTCGATAACGGAGTCCATGTGTCTGACGCCCTTGGGAGGGTTGGGGTTGGTTTTCAGGGCCGGCCCACGGGCCGACTCCACGACGATGGCTTGGACAGCCGAGAGAATGTCGGGCTTGCACGCCGCCGGGGCCCAGACCTCGATCTTCACGAAGCCGGCCTGCCGACGGGCTTCACGCCACGCGCGGGTTCTTTCGGCGGCCTGAGCGCCTCTCGTCGGTTTGGCAGGCATGCGTTACATGTACGCATAACATGTATACTTGACAAGCCGCCGTTCGACGTCATCCTGCGCCCGACTTGATCGAGGGACAAGCGCGTCCCGAGGTAGAGCTGGCGACGCCGCTCACATAGGCATGCCGGCCAGGGATTCGAGGGCCCGCGGACCGCGATGTTCGGAAAGCTTTTCGGCAGGAAGGACGCCCAGCGCCCCGCCCTGCCCGTCATCCGCAACGTGACCATTGGCCGGACCGTGGTGCTGGACCCGCTGGCCTGGAGGCGCTTTAGCGGCGAAGCGAAGTTCGCGCTCGACCGCGACACGCTGGAGATCACGGCCCAAGGCCTGATCCAGCTGAATGACGGCGCGTTCGTCCACCGCTTCTATACGGACGACGAGATTCTGTTCCAGGTCGTCTCGGACGACCGCGAAGGCCAGCGCGCCAACGACTTCACCGTCTTCGTCCCTTGGGCCAGCGAGTATCCGGCGGACCGCGCCGACCGCGACCTGTGGGCCGAGCGGCTGCGGGCGCGCACGTTCCAGGCCGAGGGCCTGCCGACCTACCGCCGCTTCTGGTTCGGCGAGGAGGCCGAGCGCCAGGAGCCGGTCACGCTCTGGGAAGACGTCTATTATGATCGCGAAGGCGCGGCGCCCGACCGACGACTCTTCCAGACAACCATGCTGTTCCATCGCGAGCTCTCGGGCGGCGAAGGCCGTGAGCTGCTGCTGGCGCTGACCGCCGAGCCCGAGGACGGCGACGTGACACAAGAGACAATGATCGGCCTGCCGCTGTCGGTGGGCGAGTTCAAGGCTTGAGGGAGAGGCCGATGTTCGATTTCACGGCGTTCCAGGACGGGGCGATCGCGTTCCTGGTGGCCTTCGCAGCCGCCGGCCTGTTCACCATCGCCTTCAAGTACGTCTACCAGTGGGTGACGCCCTATAACGAGAAGGCGCTGATCCGGCAGGGCAATCTGGCCGCCGCCATCGCCCTCGCGGGCGCGCTGATCGGCTATGTCCTGCCGCTGGCCTCGGCGCTGAGCCACACGGTCAGCCTGCCCGAGTTCGCCGCCTGGGCCACCCTGGCGGGCGTGATTCAGGTCGCCGCCTTCACCGGCGTGCGCCTGGTCGCCCTGCCTGACGTCAAGGCGCGGATCGAGAACGGCGAGACCTCGATCGGCGTCTATCTGGCGGGCATTTCGATCGCGGTCGGCGTGCTGAACGCCGCCTGCATGACCGCGTGAGGACCGCGCCATGAGCACGCGCAAGCGTTCCGCCTCGCTGCAACTGACCACCATGCTGGCCGGCGCGGCCAGCCTGACCCTGGCGGGCTGCGATGATCCCGGCGCCGGCGCCCAGGCCGGCTGGGACCCTAATCGCGGCGAGCAGGTCGAGGCTTTCAGCTATAAGTCCCTTGAGGAGTGCAAGT
>Ga0247725_1001151_pt1 | contig 14463 bp, 10 predicted proteins | sample OKSTACKMCFT3sol_FD_183021 | JGI IMG/M metagenome (GOLD analysis project Ga0247725, IMG submission 183021) | Subsurface sediment microbial communities from gas well in Oklahoma, United States - OK STACK MC-FT3-sol | ecosystem: Environmental > Terrestrial > Deep subsurface > Rock core/Sediment... | reverse complement strand
GCGGCCTGCTGCAGGGCTTCCAGCGAGGCGATGCGGCCGTTGAGGCGCTGCAGCTCGCCCTGGGCCTGCTGCTGGGCCTGGCTGGCGCGCTGCAGCTCATCACGCAGCTGCTCCAGGCGCTCCACCAGGGCCTCTTCGGCGGCCTGCAGGGTTTCCAGCTCCAGCTCGCCAGCGGCGGCCTGTTCATTCAATTCGAGGATGGCCGCGCTCTCGGGGTCGGCGGCCAGTTGGGTACGCTCATCCGCCAGGCGACGTTCGCGCTCCAGTACGCGTTCGAGGCTCTGCTCCAGCTGCTGGATGCGCGCCTGCTGCACTTCGGCCTGGCGGCGGGGCTCGGCGCTGCGCTGGTTGAAGCCGTCCCAGCGCTCCTGCCAGCCCTGCATGCCGGCCTCGGCCTCTTCCAGCTGGGCACTGGCCTCTTCGGCGGCGGCGGCGCTGAGTTCCTGCTCGGGGATGAGCATGTCCATCTCTTCACCGAGGGTCGCCAGCAGGGTGCGGTCATGCCCCAGGTGGGACTCGGTCTCCTGGCGGGCGCGCTCGGCGTCGCGCAGGTCGTCCTGCAGTTGCCGCTGGCGCTGCTGGCCGTGCTGGATGCTCTGCTCGACCCGGGCGATGTCACCGCCCACGGAATAGAAGCGGCCCTGCACCAGGTTGAAGCGCTCGGACAGTTCGTGGTGGCCGTCCCGCAGGCGCTCGATGGCGGCGTCGGCGTTGCGCTGCTCGGCCACCAGTGCCTCGAAGGCCACCTCCTGGCTGCCGATCACGCCTTCGCGCTGGCCCACCTGCTCGTTCAGCGCCTGCCACTTGAGGGCGGACAGCTGGGCCTTGAGCTGGCGCTCCTCGGCCTTGTACTCCTGGTACTTCTCCGCTGCCTGGGCCTGCCGGTGCAGGCGGTCGAGCTGGCGCTCCAGCTCTTCGCGCAGGTCGGTCAGGCGCGCCAGGTTCTCGTGGGTGCGACGGATGCGGTTCTCGGTCTCGCGGCGGCGCTCCTTGTACTTGGAGATGCCGGCGGCTTCCTCGATGAAATTGCGCAGGTCCTCGGGCTTGGCCTCGATGAGCTTGGAGATCATCCCCTGCTCGATGATGGAGTAGCTGCGCGGCCCCAGGCCGGTGCCGAGGAAGATGTCGGTGATGTCCCGGCGGCGGCACTTGGTGCCGTTGAGGAAGTAGGTGTTCTGGCCGTCACGGCTGACGCGGCGGCGAATGGAAATCTCGGCGAAGGCGGCGTATTCGCCCACCAGGGAGTTGTCCGAGTTGTCGAAGATCAGCTCGATGCTGGCCTGGGCCACCGGCTTGCGGGTGTTGGAGCCGTTGAAGATGACGTCGGTCATCGACTCGCCGCGCAGGTTCTTGGCCGAACTTTCGCCCATCACCCAGCGCACGGCGTCGATGATGTTGGACTTGCCGCAGCCGTTGGGGCCCACCACCGCCGACATGTTGCTGGGGAAGTTGACCGTGGTGGGGTCGACGAAGGACTTGAACCCGGCCAGCTTGATGCACTTGAGCCGCATGGGCGCGTCTCCCGGTCAGTGGCGTCAGTGGCCGGCCAGGGCGGCGAGCACCAGCTGGCAGTTGTGCTGGCCGTAGCCCACCAGCACGTCGCGGATGCGCGCCAGGTCGCGGCCGATCACTGCCTTGAGCAGCTCGGCGAAGGCGGCCATGAACTGCGCCATCTCGCCTTTGCGCTGCTCCAGCGCCAGGTGGTAGGTGCGGCTGATGGCCGGCAGCAGGTTCTCCACCGTCTCCTCCAGGTAGGGGTTGTCGGCGAAGGCATAGGCCGCACGCATGATGCTGAAGCTGGAATCGACGAAGCCGCTGATGTCGTGGTCCTGCAGGTTCTGTTCCAGGCGCTGCTGGATGGCCAGGAAAGGCGCGAGGTCCTCTTCGCTCTTCCAGCGCTGGGCAACGGCACAGCCCAGCAGGATGTACATCTCCATCATCAGTGCGTAGAGGCTCTGCACGTGGTGCGGGGTGAGCTCGGACACCTGGGCGCCACGGTGCGGGAGGATGGTGATCAGGTGGCGGCGCTGGAGGATCAGCAGCGCTTCGCGCACCGACCCGCGGCTGACGTTGAGGGCCTGGGTGACCTTCTGCTCCTGGATGCGTTCGCGGGCCTTCAGGTCCCCTCGGATGATGCGTTCGGCGAGGTGGTGGGCGATCTGTTCGGCGAGGCTGTCCGGTGCCTTGAACGTCATGGTTTTCCTTCGGTCTTGGCTGTGGGGGGTCGATCAGGCGCCCTCGGGGTCCGGCGCAGCGGGCTGGTCGGAAGGGATCATGCACGAGGGATCTGCGCAGGACGCGGCAGGGGGCGAAGTGTAACACAGGGTGTTACCCGTCGAAGGTGACAGACGGCGGGCATTCAGACCTAAAGGTCGGTCGCCCTGCACCGGGTTGGGGCGCAGGATTGTCTGACAATCCTGGAATAACCCACCCACCTGCACGGACGGAGCCCACCATGTTCGAACGCCTGCCCTCCAACTGGATGATCGCCCTGAAGAAGGTCGGCTACTGGATCTGGCTGATCCCGGTGGCCGGCATTCCCATGAGCTACTACTGGTCGCTGGGCAGCGACCACCCCAATGCCTGGCCCTGGCTGGTGATCACCATCGTCTTCGGGGTGATTCCGTTCCTCGACTTCATCGTCGGCCGCGACCCGGCCAACCCCGACGAGTCGGACGACGTGCCGTTCATGGAGGGCCAGGGCTACTACCGCTTCCTCAGCCTGATGACCCTGCCGCTGCTGCTGCTGATGCTGGCCTGGAGCGGCTGGGTGTTCGTCCACCACCCGGACTGGAACTGGGTGGGCAAGCTCGGCTGGGTGCTCTCGGTGGGCACGGTGATGGGCGCCATCGGCATCACCGTCTCCCACGAACTGATCCACAAGGACCCGCTGCTGGAGCAGAGCGCCGGCGGCATCCTGCTGGCGGCGGTGTGCTACGCCGGCTTCAAGGTGGAGCACGTGCGCGGCCACCATGTGAACGTCTCCACCCCGGAGGATGCTTCCTCCGCCCGCTTCGGCCAGAGCCTCTACCAGTTCCTGCCCCACGCCTATAAGCACAACTTCCTCAACGCCTGGAACCTGGAGGCCCAGCGCCTCAAGCGCAAGGGGCTGCCGGCGCTGCACTGGCGCAACGAGCTGGTGTGGTGGTATGCCCTGAGCGCCGCGATGCTGGTGGGTTTCACCCTCGCCCTGGGCTGGCTGGGAGGGGTGTTCTTCCTGGTGCAGGCGGCGATGGCCTTCACCCTGCTGGAGATCGTCAACTACGTGGAGCACTACGGCCTGCACCGCCGCAAACTGGACAACGGCCGCTATGAACGCACCAGTCCGGCGCATTCCTGGAACAGCAACTTCCTGCTCACCAACCTGTTCCTCTTCCACCTGCAGCGCCATTCGGACCACCACGCCTACGCCAAGCGCCGCTACCAGGTGCTGCGCCATTTCGACGACAGCCCGCAGTTGCCCAACGGCTATGCCGGGATGATCGTCCTGGCGCTGTTCCCGCCGCTGTGGCGCGCCGTGATGGACAAGCGGGTGCGCGCCTATTACGCCGGTGAAGAACACCAGCTGACCGACCAGCAACAGGTCGCCTGACCCCGCCCTTACCCCCTCGTCGCACCCAAGCGCCCCGCCCCAGAGCGGGGCGTTTGCATTCCGGTCTACCCTTGTTCCAGCGTCACGGCACGGCACTTGCAGCGCAGCCCGCATGATTTTCTGACTTTCAGGTCAGAAAAATATTGACCGAAAAGTCAACGGACTCTAAATTCGCGGCCATACGAGCCCTCGTAAACAACAATAAAGTGCCTGGAGGTCTTCCTTGATCCAGTTTCTACTCAACCGGGAGCTGCGCACCGAACATGCGCTCGACCCCAACGTCACGGTGCTGAACTACTTGCGTGAGCACCTGGGCAAGACAGGAACCAAGGAGGGCTGCGCCTCCGGTGATTGCGGCGCCTGCACCGTGGTGGTGGGCGAGGTGGTCGACGACCGCATCCGCTACCGCACCCTCAATGCCTGCCTGACGTTCGTCTCCTCGCTGCACGGCAAGCAGCTCATCACCGTCGAAGACCTCAAGCACAAGGGCCAGCTGCACAGCGTCCAGCAGGCCATGGTGGACTGCCATGGCTCCCAGTGCGGCTTCTGCACACCCGGCTTCGTCATGTCGCTGTTCGCCCTGCAGAAGAGCCGGGCCGCCTCCGGCAGCACCGGCTACGACAAGGCCCAGACCCTGGAAGCCCTGGCCGGCAACCTGTGCCGCTGCACCGGCTACCGCCCGATCCTCGATGCCGCCGAGCAGGCCTGCTGCCAGGCGCAGCCCGACCAGTTCGACGCCGCCGAAGCCGAGACCCTCGCCCAGCTCAAGGCGATTGCCCCGCGGGACACCGCCGAGCTGAACAGCGGCGACAAGCGCTGCCTGGTGCCGCTGACCATCGGCGACCTGGCCGAGCTCTACGTCTCCAACCCGCAGGCCCGCCTGCTGGCCGGCGGCACCGACCTGGCCCTGGAAGTCACCCAGTTCCACCGCGAGCTGCCGGTGATGATCTACGTCGGCCACATCGACGCCATGAAGCGCATCGAGACGGATGCCGACTTCATCGAGATCGGCGCCGCCACCCCGCTGTCCGACTGCTACGAGACCCTGTCCCGCGAGTACCCGGATTTCGGCGAACTGCTGCACCGCTTCGCCTCCCTGCAGATCCGCAACCAGGGCACCCTCGGTGGCAACATCGGCAACGCCTCGCCCATCGGCGACGCGCCGCCGCTGCTGATCGCCCTCGGCGCCGAGATCGTCCTGCGCAAGGGCAACCAGACCCGCACCCTGCCGCTGGACGAATACTTCCTGGATTACAAGGTCACCGCCCGCCAGGAGTCCGAGTTCATCGAGAAGGTGCGTGTGCCCCGCGCCCGCAAGAACCAGGTGTTCCGCGCCTACAAGGTCTCCAAGCGCCTGGACGACGACATCTCTGCCGTCTGCGCCGCCTTCAACCTGGTGATCGAGGACGGCGTGGTGCACCGCGCCCGCGTCGCCTTCGGCGGCATGGCCGGCATCCCCAAGCGCGCCAGCGCCTGCGAACAGGCCCTGGTCGGCTCCGCCTGGTACCCAGGCACCGTCGAGCGCGCCTGTGAAGCCCTGGCCCAGGACTTCAGCCCCCTCACCGACTTCCGCGCCAGCAAGGAATACCGCCTGCTGGCGGCCCAGAACCTGCTGCGCAAGTGCTTCCTCGAACAGCAATCCCCAGCCGTCGAAACCCGGGTGACCGCCTATGTCTAAGCACCATTTCAAGACCCAGGAAGAACTGGCGGCGCTGTTCCGTGCCGACATCGCCACCGGCGTCGGCAAGAGCGTCAAGCACGAGAGCGCGCCCAAGCACGTCACCGGCGAAGCGGTGTACGTCGATGACCGCCTGGAGTTCCCCAACCAGCTGCACGTCTATGCCCGCATGAGCGACCGCGCCCACGCGCGCATCGTCCGCATCGACACCCGCCCCTGCTACGCAATCCCCGGCGTGGCCATCGCCATCACCGCCGAGGACGTACCCGGGCAACTGGACATAGGCCCGGTGGTGGCCGGCGACCCGCTGCTGGCGGACGGCAAGGTGGAATACGTCGGCCAGGTGGTGCTCGCCGTGGCTGCCGACAGCCTGGAAACCGCGCGCAAGGCGGCCATGGCCGCCCTCATCGAGTACGAAGACCTGGAGCCCGTGCTCGACGTGGTCGATGCCTACCGGAAGAAGCACTACGTGCTCGACCCGCACCAGCACAAGCGCGGCGACTCCGCCACCGCCCTGGCCGCTTCGAAACACCGCCTGCAGGGCCACCTGCACATCGGCGGGCAGGAGCACTTCTACCTGGAGACCCAGATCTCCTCGGTGATGCCCAGCGAAGACGGCGGCATGATCGTCTACACCTCCACCCAGAACCCCACCGAAGTGCAGAAGCTGGTGGCCGAGGTGCTGGGCGTGCCGATGAACAAGATCGTCATCGACATGCGCCGCATGGGCGGCGGCTTCGGCGGCAAGGAAACCCAGGCCGCCGGCCCGGCCTGCCTCTGCGCGGTGATCGCCCACCTCACCGGCCGGCCCACCAAGATGCGCCTGCCGCGCATGGAGGACATGAGCATCACCGGCAAGCGCCACCCCTTCTACGTCGAGTACGACATCGGCTTCGACGACCAGGGCCTGCTCACCGGCATCGAACTGCAGCTGGCGGGCAACTGCGGCTATTCGCCAGACCTCTCCGGCTCCATCGTCGACCGCGCGATGTTCCACTCGGACAACGCCTACTTCCTCGAACACGCCACCATCAACGGCCTGCGCTGCAAGACCAACACCGCTTCCAACACCGCCTACCGCGGCTTCGGCGGCCCCCAGGGGATGGTCGCCATCGAAGAGATCATGGACGTCATCGCCCACCACCTGGGCAAGGACCCGCTGGCGGTGCGCAAGCTCAACTACTACGGCAAGGACGAGCGCAACGTCACCCACTACTACCAGACCGTCGAGCACAACCTGCTCGCCGAAATGACCGCCGAGCTGGAAGCCAGCGCCGAGTACGCCCAGCGCCGCGACGCCATCCGCGCCTTCAACGCCCAGAGCCCGGTGCTGAAGAAAGGCCTGGCGATGACGCCGGTGAAGTTCGGCATCAGCTTCACCGCCACCTTCCTCAACCAGGCCGGCGCGCTGATCCACGTCTACACCGACGGCAGCATCCACCTGAACCACGGCGGCACCGAGATGGGCCAGGGCCTCAACACCAAGGTCGCCCAGGTGGTGGCCGAGGTGTTCCAGGTGGACATCTCGCGCATCCAGATCACCGCCACCAACACCGACAAGGTGCCCAATACCTCGCCGACGGCCGCCTCCAGCGGCACCGACCTGAACGGCAAGGCCGCGCAGAACGCCGCCGAGACCATCAAGGGTCGCCTGGTGGACTTCCTCGTCGGGCACTTCAAGGTCACCCCCGAGGACGTGGAGTTCAAGAACAGCCAGGTGCGCGTGCGCGACCAGTACCTCGCCTTCGAAGAGGTCATCCAGCTGGCCTACTTCAACCAGGTCTCGCTCTCCAGCACCGGCTTCTACCGCACGCCGAAGATCTACTACGACCGCGACAAGGCCGCCGGCCGCCCCTTCTACTACTTCGCCTACGGCATGGCCTGCTGCGAAGTGCTGGTGGACACCCTCACCGGCGAGTACAAGATGCTGCGCACCGACATCCTCCACGACGTCGGCGCCTCGCTGAACCCGGCCATCGACATCGGCCAGGTGGAAGGCGCCTTCGTCCAGGGCATGGGCTGGCTGACCACCGAAGAGCTGGTGTGGAACGCCAAGGGCAAGCTGATGACCAGCGGCCCGGCCAGCTACAAGATCCCGGCCATCGCCGACATGCCCATCGACCTGCGGGTGAAGCTGGTGGAGAACCGCAAGAACCCCGAGCAGACGGTGTTCCACTCCAAAGCCGTGGGCGAGCCGCCCTTCATGCTCGGCATCGCCGCCTGGTGCGCCATCAAGGACGCCGTGGCCAGCATCGCCGACTACAGGGCCCACCCGCAGATCGACGCACCGGCCACCCCCGAGCGCGTGCTCTGGGGCGTCGAGCAGATGAAGGCGCTGCAACGCAAGGCCGAGGCCCCCAGCAACGCCCACGTGGAGCCTGCCTGAGGGCAGTCGGGAGGCGACCGATGAACCCACGTCCGACCCTGCACGACACCCCGGCCCGGCCGGCAGCCGCCACCGACACGCCTCGCCCCGGCGAGCGTGACGACTGGCGCCTGTCCCGCTCGCGCCGCCCGCTGCGCAACTGGAGGCTGAGCCGATGAGCTGGATCAACGCCCTTGCCGAGCTGCAGCAGCGCGGCGAACCCAGCGTGCTGGTGACCATCATCGAAGAGCGGGGCTCCACGCCCCGCAACGCCGGCTCGAAGATGGTGGTCACCGCCGAGCGCATCTACGAAACCATCGGCGGCGGCCACCTGGAGTTCAAGGCCATGGCCATCGCCCGGGAAATGCTCGCGAGCGGCAGCCGCGACACCCGCCTGGAGCGCTTCAGCCTGGGCGCCAGCCTCGGCCAGTGCTGCGGCGGCGCCACCGTGCTGCTGTTCGAGCCGATGGACCAGCCCCAGGCGCAGATCGCCCTGTTCGGCGCCGGCCATGTCGGCCGCGCCCTGGCCCCACTGCTCGCCAGCCTGCCGTGCAAGGTGCACTGGATCGACTCGCGGGAAAGCGAATTCCCCGAGCAGGTGCCCACCGGGGTGGAGAAGGTGGTGAACGACGAGGTGGTCGACGAAGTCGACGCCCTGCCCTCCGGCAGCTACTTCATCGTCATGACCCACAACCACCAGCTGGACCTGGAGCTGACTGCCGCGATCCTCAAGCGCAACGACTTCGCCTACTTCGGCCTCATCGGCTCGCGCACCAAGCGGGTCAAGTTCGAGCACCGCCTGCGCGAGCGCGGCTTCGCCAGCGAAACCGTGCAGCGCATGCGCTGTCCCATGGGGCTGGCCGAGGTCAAGGGCAAGCTGCCGGTGGAGATTGCCATCTCCATCGCCGGTGAGATCATCGCCACCTACAACGCCACCTTCGGACAGAAGGACAATGGCCAGGACGTGAAGAAGGGAGAAACGGTCGCCCGGCTGGTGCCCAGCTCCCGCCGCGAACAGGCCTGACCAGACCACACAACGGAAAGCGGGCGGCCACCCCGGCGCCCGCTTTTCCACGCCCGCGCGAAACGCGGGCCCTCAAGTACCGCATTGACCGACGAGACTGCCATGACCCGCTTGACCGCCTACCGCTCCGCCCTCCTCCACAGCATCGCCGACCCCGCCGAGGTGGGCGTCGAGGCCTCCTATGAATACTTCGAGGACGGCATCCTGCTGGTGGAGGATGGCCGCATCGCCCGCATCGGCCACGCCCGCGACCTGCTGTCAGAGCTCGACGGCGTGGAGATCCGCGAATACCCCAACGCGCTGATCACTCCCGGCTTCATCGATACCCACATCCACTACCCGCAGACCGGCATGATCGCCTCCTACGGCGAGCAGCTGCTGGACTGGCTGAACACCTACACCTTCCCCACCGAGCGCGCCTTCGCCGACCTGGCCCACGCCCGCGAAGTGGCCGACCTGTTCCTCGGCGAGCTGCTGCGCAACGGCACCACCACCGCCCTGGTGTTCGGTACCGTGCACGCCACCTCCGTTGACGCCTTCTTCGAAGCCGCCCAGGCGCTGGACCTGCGCATGATCGCCGGCAAGGTGCTGATGGACCGCAACGCCCCGGACTACCTCACCGACACTGCCGAATCCGGCTATGCCGACAGCAAGGCGCTGATCGAGCGCTGGCACGGCAAGGGCCGCCTGCACTACGCAGTGACCCCGCGCTTCGCCCCCACCAGCACCCCCGAGCAACTGGAGCTGGCCGGCAAGCTCTACGGCGAATACCCCGGCCTGTACATGCACACCCACCTCTCCGAGAACAAGGCGGAGATCGAATGGGTCAAGTCGCTGTTCCCCGAGCGCAAGGGCTACCTGGACGTCTACGACCACTACCGGCTGATCGGCGAGCGCTCGGTGTTCGCCCACGGCGTGCACCTGTGCGACGAGGAGTGCCAGCGCCTGGCCGAGACCGGCTCTGCCGTGGCCTTCTGCCCCACCTCCAACCTGTTCCTCGGCAGCGGCCTGTTCGACCTGCAGAAGCTGGAGCAGCATGGCGTGCGCGTGGGCCTGGGCACGGACGTCGGCGCCGGCACCAGCTTCTCCCAGCTGCAGTCGCTGAACGAGGCCTACAAGGTCATGCAGCTGCAGGGCAAGAAGCTCGACCCGTTCAAGTCCCTCTACCTCGCCACCCTGGGCGGCGCCCGCGCGCTGTACCTGGACGACCACATCGGCAACTTCCAGGCCGGCAAGGACGCCGACTTCGTCGTCCTCGACTACCAGGCCACCCCGCTCATGGCCTACCGCATGCAGCAGGCCCGCAGCCTGGCGGAGAAGCTGTTCGCGCTGACCATCCTCGGCGACGACCGCACCGTGAAGGAAACCTTCGCCGCCGGCCGCTCGGTGCACCAGCGCGCCTGAGGTTTCGCACACGCAGAAACGCAACGGGGGGCCAAATGGCCCCCCGTTGCGTTGCAGCAGTGCGGATCAGTCTTCGCGGTAGCGACGCAGCTTCAGCGACTTGCCCGCCACGCGGGTGTCCTTCAGCTTGCCCAGCAGGCGATCCAGGCCCTCTTCGGGCAGCTCGATCAGGCTGAAGGTCTCGCGGATCTGGATACGACCGATGGCTTCGCGCGCCAGGCCACCCTCGTTGAGGATGGCGCCCAGCAGGTTCTTCGCGGCGATGCCGTCGCGGGTCCCCAGGGCGGTGCGGCAACGCACGCGGCCTTCGCCGACCGGCAGCGGCGCACGACGCTCGCGGTATTCACCGCGCTCGCCACGCTCACCGTCACGCTCACGGCGCTCGCGGGGCTGGGGAGCACCCGGCACCAGCGGCTGCTCGCGCTCCACGTCCGCCAGGTTCAGCGACTGGCCGTTGGTGGCCTTGCGCAGCAGCGCAGCGGCCAGGGCACGCGGGCTGCAGCCGATGTCGGCGATCAGGCGGTCGAGCAGTTCACCATGGCTGGCCTCGGCGTCGGCCACCAGGGGGGCCAGGCTGTTGGTCAGCTTCCGGATCCGTGCATCCAGTACCTGGGGCGCGGTGGGCAGGCGGACTTCGGCAACCTTCTGGTTGGTCACGCGCTCGATCACCTGCAGCATGCGGCGCTCGCGCGGGGTGACCAGCAGCAGGGCACGGCCCTCACGACCGGCACGGCCGGTACGGCCGATACGGTGCACGTAGGACTCGGGGTCGTACGGCATGTCCACGTTCACCACGTGGGTGATGCGCGGTACGTCGATGCCGCGGGCAGCGACGTCGGTGGCGACGACGATGTCCAGGCGACCGTCCTTGAGGGACTCGATCACGCGCTCACGCTGGTTCTGGGCGATGTCGCCGTTCAGCGCAGCGGCCTTGTAGCCCTTGGCTTCCAAGGCGGAGGCGAGGTCCAGGGTGGCCTGCTTGGTGCGCACGAAGGCGATCAGCGCATCGAACTCCTCGACTTCCAGCAGGCGCAGCACGGCACCGACCTTCTGGTCGGCGTGGACCATCAGGTGGGCCTGCTCGATGCGGGCCACGGTCTGGGTCTTGGCAGCGATCTTGACGTGCTGCGGCTCTTTCAGGTGACGCTCGGCGATCGAACGGATCGACGGCGGCAGGGTGGCGGAGAACAGCACGCTCTGACGGCTTTCCGGCAGGGCCTCGAAGATCACTTCGAGGTCTTCCATGAAGCCGAGCTTGAGCATCTCGTCCGCTTCGTCCAGCACCATCTGCTGCACGGTGGCGAGCATCTTCTCGTCACGGCGCAGGTGGTCGCACAGGCGGCCGGGGGTGGCCACGATCACCTGGGCGCCCTGGCGCAGGGCCTTGAGCTGCGGGCCCATGGGCGCGCCGCCGTAGACGGCCACGACGTTCAGGCCGGGCATCTGCTTGGCGTAGGTTTCGAAAGCGGTGGCGACTTGCAGTGCGAGCTCGCGGGTCGGTGCCAGGATCAGCGCCTGCGGCTCACGTTTGGCCGGATCGATACGGGAAAGGATCGGCAGCGCGAAGGCTGCAGTCTTGCCGGTACCGGTCTGGGCCTGGCCGATCATGTCGTGCCCGGCGAGGATCACCGGAATCGACTGGGCCTGGATGGGGGAAGGCTCTTCGTAGCCCACTGCAGCGATGGCAGCGAGAACATTGGGGTGAAGGCCGAGCGCGGCGAATCCGCCGATATCCTGGGTCATGGGTATGCCTCATGTGCATCCGCAAAGACCCAAACCCAAAGCTGCATATGCCGAAAGACCTTGTGGGTCACCCTGGCAGCCTGGGAGAGAATTTGCGAGTTGCTTATTGGTTGGAGTGTTACGTCTAGGGTAGTCCGCGATGCGGACGGTGCAGCTGAAGGCGAATGCCCCGAAAGATGCAGTTCCTGAACGGGGCCCGGTTTAGGGCCGGCGCGCATCATACAGTAAAAGCTGACAAGCGCGCAGCGTTTTTCTCACGCAAAGCGCCAGACGGCTCTGGTCGCATGGACAACGCCACACGCAGCGGCTATATCCTCCGAGCCCCCGCCCCTTCCCTCCGAGGACCGCCTCCATGTCCCACGCCCAAACCGGCCGCGTGACCCGCGAACAGCGCGGCCACATCCTGCTGCTCGGCCTCGACCGCCCCGCCAAGCGCAACGCCTTCGACCAGGCGATGCTCGACGACCTGGTGCTGGCCTTGGGGGACTACGAGCGGGACGACGAAGCGCGCTGCGCGCTGGTGTTCGCACACGGCGAGCACTTCACCGCCGGCCTCGACCTGGCCAACGTGGCCGAGACCTTCCGCAACGGCTGGCAACTGCCCGAGGGCGCCGTCGACCCCTGGGGCACCTTCGGCGGCCCGCGCCTGAGCAAGCCGCTGCTGGTGGCCGTGCAGGGCTACTGCTTCACCATCGGCATCGAACTGATGCTCGCCGCCGACATCAACCTCTGCGCCAGCAACACCCGCTTCGCCCAGATGGAAGTCCAGCGCGGCATCTTCCCCTTCGCCGGTGCCACCCTGCGCCTGCCCCAGGTGGCGGGCTGGGGCAACGCCATGCGCTGGCTGCTCACCGGCGACGAATTCGACGCCCACGAAGCCCTGCGCCTGGGCCTGGTGCAGGAGGTGCTGGCCAGCGAAGAGCTGATGCCCCGCGCCCTCTGGCTGGCCGAGCGGATCGCCGCCCAGGCACCACTGGGCATCCGCGCCACCCTCGCCTCCGCACGGCAGGTGGTGAACGAGGGCGAACTCGCCGCCGCCCGTGCCCTGCCGGCAGTCGCCCAGCGCCTGCTGGCCTCGGAGGACGCCCAGGAAGGCCTGCAGGCCATGCTGGAGCGCCGCCCCGGTGCCTTCAAGGGACGCTGAGGCCATCGCACCGCTGCTGATCCTGCTGCCGGGCCTGGACGGCAGCGGCCTGCTGTTCGAACCGTTGAGCAAAGCCCTTGCCGGGCGCCTGGACTGCCAGGTGCTCGGCTACCCGACGGTGGCGCCCCAGGACTACGACAGCCTCGTCGAATGGGCAGAACACCAACTGCCGAAAGACCGGCCCTTCATCCTGCTCGGGGAGTCCTTCTCCGGCCCCGTCGCTTTGAAGCTGGCCCTGCGCCGCCCACCCGGCCTGAGGGCTCTGGTGCTGGCCTGCAGCTTCGCCCATCGCCCTCGCCCGGGCATCGTGCTTCTTGAACCGCTGATCCGCCGGATGCCCCTCGACGCCGTGCCGGGCTGGCTGCTGCGCTTCGCCCTGCTGGGCACCGACGCGCCCGCGTCAACCCTGGCGGCCCTGCGCCACAGCCTGTCCCTGGCACCGCCGGCCTGTCTCGCCTCGCGCCTGCGCGCCGTCGCCACGGTGGACCTGCGTGCGCGCCTGGGCGAGCTGCAGGTTCCGCTGCTGTACCTGCAGGCCCGGCAGGACCGGTTGGTGCCGGCACGGGCCGCACGGGCAGTGGCCCAGCGCACCCGAGCCTTCAGCCTGGTCCGCCTGGACGGCCCCCATGCGCTGCTGCAGGCCCACCCCCAGGCCTCGGCGGAAGCCATCGTGGCGTTCTCCCGGCTGCACCTGGGTGTGAACTGATCGCTGGGAAGAGATGACCGCCGTCACCCTGCACCCTCCCGGAGCTTTTCTATACTCGCTGCACCACCTTGGACTGGACTGCCACGTGCCCGCCAAAGCGATCTGGATCATCGCCCTGCTCTGCCTCGCATTCGGCCTCCAGGCACAACCACGCCAGGTGGACCTGTACCTGCCCGATGCACCACCGCTGACCCTGGTCCAGGACGCCAAGGGCCACGGCATCGTCGGCGACGCCGCTCTCCTCGCGCTCAAGCGCGCCGGCTACCGGGTGCGCATCCGCGTCGAGCCCTGGGCCCGGGCGCAGAAAACCGTCATGGACGGCCACGACCTGCTGATCATTCCCCTCTCCCGTACCCCCGAGCGCGAAGCCCATTACACCTGGGTGGCCCCGGTCATGGCGCTGGACCGGGTGTTCTTCAGCCTCGACGAGCCGGTGAAGAGCTTCGAGGAAGCGCGCCAGCGCTACCGGCAGATCGGTGTGGGGCTGGGCACCGCCCAGAGCGACATCCTCCACCGCGAAGGCTTCGCAGACGAACAGATCCGCCACCTGGTGCTGGGCGACAAGCCCGCCCAGCTGTTGCTGATGGGGCGCATCGACGCCTGGTTCACCGGCGTGACCGAAGGGCTCTACATCTGGCCCCAGGTCACCGACCGCAAGCTGCACATGAGCCCACCCCTGGCCACCACCGACCTCTACATCGCCTGCTCGCGCCAGTGCGACCCGCAGCTGACCGACGCCGTCGCCCACGCCATGCAGGCCCTGCGCGACGAAGGCCGGGTGCAGCGCATCCAGAAGCACTACCTGCC